>Ga0137796_10001595_pt1 | contig 12839 bp, 12 predicted proteins | sample OV2TP3_FD_97704 | JGI IMG/M metagenome (GOLD analysis project Ga0137796, IMG submission 97704)
GTATCCATGCCCATTATGATTTGGATCATGTTCATAATATTTTAGAGGGTGTTTATGATCCCTATTATTTATATAAAATGTTTTTATTAAAAAGGGCCATGGGTGATCGTCATGGCGCTTTTGATGGCGGTGGGTTAAAAACATCTTTTAAGAGTTAGCGAGAGTTAAAACCTATGAGAATCCTTATTGCCCATACTCATTATCAGCAGCCCGGTGGGGAGGACGCTGTTGTTAAGACGGAATCCGCACTTCTAAAAAAATTTAACGAAGAGGTTTATCTTTATGCACGCCATAATAAAGAGATAGATTCTTATTCCTTGGGGAAAAAGATAAATTTTTTATTCAGGCTTGACTGGTCAAAACAGTCCTATCTTGAGATAAAAAAAATTATCCGGGCATTTCGCCCCGATGTGGCTCATTTCCATAACATCTTTTTTATGATGACGCCTTCCGTCTACTTTGCCTGCAAAGAGGAAAATATCCCCGTTGTCCAGAGTCAGCACAATTTTCGGCTTATGTGTTCTAATGGATTATTGTTTCGAGACAATCGAGTATGCGAGGAATGTCTTCAAAAATCCTTATGGCAGGGAGTGTATCATCGTTGCTACAAAAATTCAAGACTTGCGACGGCCTTGGTTGTACGCATGCTTCAGAAACACTGGAAAAAGGATACATGGAGAGAAAGGATTGATTTGTATATCGCCTTGACCGAATTTAGTCGCAAAAAACTGGTTTTGGGCGGGATTCCCCAGCACAAGATTGTTGTAAAACCCAATTTTGTTTATCCCGACTCGAAAATCCAAGGGACAGATGGAGGTTATGCCCTGTATGTTGGGAGGCTCAGTACCGAAAAGGGAGTCCATGTTCTTTTGGAGGCTTGGAAATCGATAAAAAACCTTCCATTAAAAATTATAGGTGACGGTCCCCTCGTGGGTTGCCTGAAATCTTATATTGAGTCTCATAGGATCCATCAAGTTGATTTCTTGGGTTATGTCCCAGAAGGTCGATATGAAGAGTGTATGAAAGGAGCGAAAATATTAATCGTCCCATCCGTGTGCTATGAAAATTTTCCTAGGGTTATTGCGGAAGCCTTTAGTTATGGAATACCCGTTGTCGCCAGCCGGCTGGGAAGTATGGAAGAACTCATTCAAGATAAAGCAACAGGTTTGTTATTTCGGGCCGCAGATTCTCATGATTTGCAAGAAAAGATCACCTGGATGTTAGAACACGGGGATGAATTAAAGCAAATGGGCCGCAATGCCCGCAGAGAATACGAAGAAAAATATGCTGCTGGGACGAATTATAAGAATCTAATGGATATTTATCGTAGAGTTATCCTTACGGTAAACTATTCTCCTACGCCTTGAGTCAATAGGAAAGGGTTCTTCGCTCTCAGCCACAGGCTGATCCTCCTCTGGTGAAAATGCTCTTGCGCCTGCCGCAGACAGGTTTTAGCTTTGAAGGAACGATTTCTATGAATCCCCATGGCTTCGCTTTGCCCGCTTGCCTTGCTCGGCAAGGTGGGCGAAGCCGCTGGCCGAGCAATGCGAGGCAGATGAAGCAAAGCGGTAGGGGCGAAGAAGGAAATATACCAGCCATTCCTATTGCTTATGCGCAGTAGAGTAATTTCAGGTAGATTCCATAAATATGATTGTGACTCATAACTCACAGAAAGAAAGTGATAGAGGATCTCTTTTACAGAAAAGATCCGTTATCATTGCCTTTTTGATATGTTTTATATCTTGGATTTATTTATTTTTTTTGACTAAAATGGAAATCAATTTTGATGCTATCGGCTATGAAGATATCGGTTTAACGATTTACAAAAGTGGATGGATTGAATATTTTAGGGGGGGGCCGAGGCGGGAGCCTCTTTACCCTTTTTTGATATCATTATCCATGTATGCAGCGGAAATCTTTAAAGTGCCTTATGCCATACCACAAAAAATCATTCAGATCCTAGCAGTTTTCTTAACTCAAATTCTCACACTTGTGATTTTGAAAAAATTGAAAGTTAAGAACAGCCTTCAACTATTTGCCATCCTTTATCTCGGATTTTCCCCTGCAATTATGAATTCTGCTTTCTCGCTATTTTCTGAGATTGCAACCTATCCCCTTGTTTTGGCCATTATTTTGGCAGCTCATCGCTTATGGATATCAATTCGGATAAAAGGATACAAACAATCTTTGCTGGGGGGGGTTACTCTTGCCTTATTTTTTCTAGCGGCAACTTTTACTAAAGGTGTTTTTCAAGGTGTTTTATATTTTTTTCTCATTCCTTTTATTTTTCTTGGCCTCCATTCCTTATTAACTCATCAAAAAAAGATTTGCATTGCATCTGTCTTTAACCTACTGCTTATTATGATTATTTTTCAATCGTGTTTTATAAGTTTTAAATTGATGAACAAGAAGTATAATGGCTTATTTGAGTTTACGGATCGGTATGGTTTGGCAATTTATGGGAATGCGGCAAAAAGAGCTAAGGAAATGAATCTCAGGGTATTCATGGCCTATTTAGCTTCCGTCCCAGGGGATGGTTTTTGTCGTCGATTTTTTAGCGTTGAGGAGTGCAAATATTATTCGTGGGAATCAGCCGATAAATTATGGGGATATGAACTGCCAAAATTATTAGCAGGAGTGCCATCCGAAAAACAAAATGAAAAAGCCATTTCGTTGGCTAAAGATAAAATTGCAAAGAATCCCTTGCAGCATTTTGTATTAAGTATGATAGAAGGCATGAAAATCTTTTTTTGGGAATCTACTCAACTCGGCAATGTGACATATCCGAATTGGTTAAGAACATGTTATGATTTCCCTGTCTTTAAGAATGGATTACGACTCATTATTTCGTTACTAACGATTTATTCATTTTTATTTTTGCTTTATTATCTCTTTCAAAATAAAACAAAATTATTTCAACCGCCTTCGGCAAATGAGCCTGATTGCCAACTTTGTTTTTTTATAGTTTTGATGGTATCAAGCTTTACAGCACTTTACGCCTTTCTTCATATTCTTACTCGATTTGCATTACCCCTTGCGCCACTTTTTATTATTTGCATTGCTTTCTGTCTAAACAATCAACATTTTTTCTGCGAAAGATTCCGAAATCATTCCATACTTCTAAAAGCTGATATTGTAAAGCGAACTCATCTGGGATAATGATATCAGAAGCGTCCAGCAAATGCTCTGACCCCTTCTTTATATACGTAATAATAAAATCAGGTGGATTATGATTCAAGTTTTGTCGCATTTTCACTTGTAGAGAAGGGGCCTTTACGATGAGGGGGGTAGTGAATAGGAAAAAGACGCCTTTATAGCTGTCTCTTCCGGCGAGAGCATAAATAATGGAGTGATCACCTAAAATGAGAAGAGTTTTTTCACGAGGGATATTTGATTTGATGTATTCAACAATGTGATCGACCTTTTCTCCATCCTCCTTACCAAAGAGCCAGCCATCCAGCGGCTCAGATTTGAGTTTATAACTCCCTATCTGCTTTGCGCTCTTTATCCAAATGCCACGTTCTATACCATATTGAATGGAACGGAAGGAAAAATAAAAACATAGCAAAATAAGCAAGATGACAGATAAACGATCTGTTAAATTTTTCCGAGCTCTTTGAGTAGTCACCTTATGAAGCAGAATGAACGCAAAAGTCATCACAAACCCGCGTAAAAGTGTGTTGGCCGAACCCAGCGATCCTGATTTTATTGAAAATACGGCAATGCCAACGAGTAGCAGAAAGAGCAATAAATAGTGGGAAAGATTTTTCATCTGCCTCCAAGCATTAAGCATCACAATCGTGCCGATCAGAATATAGGATTTGGGCAAGTCTGGTACAGCAAAAAAGTTTTCCAACCGGTCCGTCAGTTTCAATGCGTAGATAAAAATCGCTTGCTGAAGATATTCTTCAGAATGAGGCATGAGAATCAGTGAAATTATGGCTGATAGTAGAATGCCCGCTCCATAATATAAAACTACCTTTAGCCGTTTAATAATTACAATCCAATATATAAAGAAGGCAACTGCATAGGCAACTCCGATATTGGTTTTGCTTAAGAACGCAAGGATTGTTAAACAGCCGGTAAGAAAGCTAATCAAAGGCCAATGGTGGGATTTCTGCTCAGCGATATTGTATGCAATAATTAAGATGGCAAATATCCCCCACAGATGGGCTGTATGGTCGTACCAGGGAAAAGAGGCGGGTATATAAAATGAAGCGCTCGTCAAAAAGGTCACAAGGATTGTTAAAAAGATAGGTAAAATTCTCCATGCCATGAAGAAGTTTATAATAATGACAACGGAACTTACCAAAATGATATGTATTAAAATTGCAGATTTCCCAAATCCGAATAGCTGAAAAAAACCGGCTGTAAGATAAAGATGAATTGGGCCTGAATGATAAAAGAAATCGCGATAGGGATGTTGGCCTCGAAAGACCCGATAACCAGCGTCAAGGAATGCCCCCATATCAGACATATTGAAACAGCGAAAAAGGTTATAATTCAGCATGAAAGCATTAAATATCAAAATCAAAATAAGGGAAGTCAGGCCCAGGAGGGCCACATAACGAGGTTTGGTAGTCATGCCTTGCGGAGATTATCAGCCACGAGGAGCTTCGGGAGAATTCAAGGGGTGCTGGCGTGAATTATGAAAAGGGTCTTTGAAGCTAAAACCCCTCAAGAATTTAACAATATAAATAAAGACAATAAGGCCAACCGTTAAAGGCATAATGATGAGGGCACCGAGAATGGCCCATAGATTCGCGAAAAACCTCTTCATAAATTATATAGGATTAAATAACGAAGGGGTTGGCGTATTTAACAAATTGTGAGGTCGCTTTTATAAAACAGCTCGTGTCGTACACGACGCACTAGGGCCAAATCCGGCGCAAAGCGGTACATCTTATTCTCTAATTTATGGCGATAGTAGCGGCTCACCGGTTTAGCGGCTGCTGTGGCCAAGGCCCTTAAGGGCTTATTGCGTAAACTACCCATGACATTTTCGAGGGCATTTGCTAGAATACTCATATAAGAAATATTGCCAAGATAGTAACGGCCTTTTTTATCAAACCACGGATTTTTCTTTCCATCAATATCATAATCATCGAAGATCCAATCCGCCCACTCTTCCAGCGATTGCGGTGGTTGCAAACCGTGTTTTAGGGATAAACGAAAATCGGGTGTCCCTGGAAGCGGCGTATAGACGGCCATCGTCTCAAGCTGGGCCATGGGATTTTCCCGTTTAAGACGAAAACCTAGCTCGATGGTTTTATTGATATCGTCAAATGTTTCCGTAGGATAACCGATCATGAGACCAAAAACGGGAATAATGCCATGTTTTTTGCATCTTTGATTGGCTGCTAGGGTTTGCTCAACGGTAATGCCTTTTTGCATTAGGTCTAAGATACGCTGGGAACCCGACTCGGCACCGAATTTAAGCGTATAAGCGCCGGAACGCTTTAAGACATCAATGTCATAATCCGAAGCCTTCATAAAGACATCACACCGCGTTCCAGAGGTATAAAAACAAATATTCAGTTTTCTTTCTATAAAACCTTCACAAATAGCCGTTGCCCGCTTTCGGTTGATATAAAATTCATCATCCCTTAGCCAGATGCCGTTTAGCTTAAAACGTTTGACTTGGTCTTCAATCATATCCAGGCTTTTATCGACAGATATAGCCCGCCATTTGCGTTCTCGGATTTCAGCACTACTGCAAAAACCACAGTTAAAAGGACAGCCTCGGCTAGTCTGACCTACATCCAATACCCTTGAGCTCTCTTTAAGATACATATCGCGGTGGATATAGTTCTCTGGATTAATAAGCTCCCAGGGCGTTGGCAGGAGCGTTTCTATATCGAGAAGTGGCCTCAGCGGAGTCTTGACGATTTGACCGCCATCCTTATACAAAATGCCTTTGATTGTGTTTAAACTCTGTTTATGATCGAGCGCCTGAATAATTTCTAATAATGTGTGATCTCCCTCACCAACGACAACAATATCAACTTTATCATTGGCTAATGTCTGTTCCGGCGTAACCGAAGGGTGACACCCGCCCCAAATGATCGGGATTTTGCCATCGGTTAAATCTCTGACCATTTGGGCCAAGGTTAAGGCATTATGAATCTGCGTACCAGTCATTGCCGATATGGCAACGCAGATGGTATCGCTGGAGATAAGATCTTGGAGGTCTTCTAAGGTAATGATCTGGGTTCGCTGATCGAGCAGCCTAACTTTGTACCCCGCTTTAAGAATAGGGGCCGCGACTGTAAGAAGGGCATGAGGCGGTGCAACGGTAGAACCGATATCCATTCCCGTTTTGGGATAAAGCAGAATCATATGGGGTTTCGTCTCTCTTTTCATAATCATCTTGAGTTTGGCAAATTTTCGAATTTGTCGTCGGAAAAGTCTCTCGGATCGCAAAAACAGGTTTTCGATACCACAAAATTGCTTTCTCGACGAGAACTACCTGAAAATACGGCCCAAAAGCCCGAAAAAGTGCCAAACTCAAGAATCATCTTAACCCCCGTCCTTTTTGGCGATAACTTCACCAAAGAAAATCTTTTATCTTTTTCGCCTGAAGAATATCGAAGAATGTCGTTGATAATGGAAATTAATTTAACGGGATTTTATCTTATTAATTTCTATTTGTCTAGATTTTTTTATAAATTTTCAAACATGAAATTTATCCATCCCTGAAAAAGAGAATTTTTTGTGATTACAGAATCATTGGGCAGGCAATAAAAGATTTACAGCGCAAATTCCCTATGTTATAGTTTTGCTATTTGCAATTTGGAAATAACTTATCATGAATCATGAAATCCCCAAGGATATCGTTGATGAATCCAATTGTTACAGATTTTCTTAGGGTAGGGATTTGTCGATTTCTGGCACGTCTTTTTATGGGGGTTCGCGGGCTTTTCATCGTCACAACGTTAACGCCTCATGATTTAGGTCAATATGCGATTTGGCTTTTGTTTGTTGTTTATTTTTCCATGCTTGATTTTGGTGTTTTGAATAGTCTAGAGAGGGATATTCCTCATTACAGAGGAGCGGGGGAAGACGAAGATCTAAAAGAGACATTAAATACAGGCTGGAGCACTTTTTTTATTTTAACGTTGGCGGCTTCCCTTCTTTTGGGAGTTATCGCCTTTCTTGTATTTCATCGCTTTTATCTCGCACTACTTCTCTTCCTTTATTTATTTGCAGACAAATTATGGAGGGCGCACGAGACTAATTCCAGAATCCATTTTCAGTTTAGAGAAAACGGAATTGCCCTGTTATTGTTAGCCTCAAGCAGTTTAATGATTATTTGGATTTTAGTGCCACGAATAGGCGCCTCCGGGATTTTTGTCGGATTTATCATTGGCTCCCTTTCGAGTGCTTATTATTTATTCCAGAAATCCCCTTTAACATTTCGCTGGGAATACCATTGGAGGGATTCGCTGCGATACATCAAATCAGCCATTCCTCTGGCAATTTTTATCTATGCTGTCGAACTTTTTCATATCTTGGCTGTAACCATTTTAGCGATTCATTGGGATAAGGCGACCTTGGGGTATTTTGTTTTTGCCTTTCGTATCTTTCAAATCTGTTTAGCGTTATTTCCTTATTTAATTCAACAGGTCATGCGAACACGGATGTATTTTCATATCGCCGCCCAGAAGGATAAAAGAGAAGATGATTTGCAACATCTGTTATTTCCGATGGGGATTTATAGCATTTTTTCATCGATATTCTGGCTATTCCTCTATTGGTGGTCCGATTGGCTTGTTGGCTATCTTGCCCCTCTTTATGGAAAATCGGTTGTCACATTGCAGCTTTTAGCTTTGGCATTGTTACCAACGGGAATCACCCAGGTTTGCAGCGATTATCTATGTTCCCATGTCCATAAGATGACAAAGGCTGTCATAGTTGCATGGATTTTTGCGATAATTTTTCAAGGGTCATTTTTATACTTTGGGGCTGTACCAGAGAATGCGATTTTGCATAGCATCCCCAAAATCTATTTGGCTTCTACTTTGTTAATCTATTGTTTGATTGTCCCTATGGCCTTTCGAATGAGAAATAATACCATTGTCGCTACTTTACGATTGATTTATCTTCTGTTGCCCGTGGGGATTGCGTACACCGTCAATATCTTTCTCAGGGACTTATTTCATTTTGCGCCATCGAGAAGTTTAGGGGATAATCTTACCCCATTTTTTGCCGCTAATGTATTAACCTATTTTGGCGTGGCTGTTGTTTTATATATGACGAGAAATCACAAAACTTTCAATGTTTTTTTAAAACATTCCAACATAGGTCCGTTAGTCTAAAAGAACATAAACTGTCAAATATGATAGGACGAGAAAGAGGCATTAAAAAAAGCGATCGCGAGAAAAGAAACAAGCATCGTGCCGTTACCATCTGGTTAACTGGGCTTCCCTGCTCGGGAAAGACAACGATTGCCTACGAAGTCGAAAAGAAACTTTTTAAAATGAATTTTCAAGTTGTCGCTCTGGATGGGGATACCGTCCGTCAGGGTCTTAACAGAGACCTTGGTTTTAGCGCTGAAGATCGTTGCGAGAATATAAGAAGAGTGGGTGAGGTGGCTAAGCTATTTACAGAAGCCGGCTTTATTGTAATCACCGCGTTTATTTCACCTTATCAGGAAGATCGAAATAAAGTAAGAGCCCTTTTCAAGCATAGAGATTTTATTGAAGTTTACATCAAGGCCGCCATCGAGACATGCAAAAAAAGAGACGTAAAGGGTTTATACAGGAAAGCCTTAGAAGGTAAGATTTTCAATTTTACGGGTATCTCTGCGCCTTATGAGGAACCCGTTGATCCAGAAATTGTTCTGGATACAGATAAACTTCCTATCGAGGAATCCGTAAATAAAATTCTCGATCATTTGACTTTTCGAAAATGAATAGACATGGGATGAAGAATGTCATAAAAGCTCTTAGAGGTTTCATCAACAAAGTCCGTTGGTTTTTTAATTACACCTCGTGGTTATTGAAGTACGTAAAACGCAATTTGGGTTTCAATACGCTTCGAGATATCAAAATTCTTTCTATCGAGTTTTCTTCCATTTGCAACTTGCGTTGTAAATATTGTTTTATCGAGAAATTAGAGAGACCGAAATTCCTCGATATTAAAATTTATGAGAAGCTCATCAAAGAAGTAGCCGAGAATTCCCGATATAAAATCCGCACCATCGAATGGCCGGTCAGTGGCGAATTCTTTGTTTACCCAGAATATAAACAGGCGATTGAAATTACGAAAAAATACATGAGAGCGAATCCTCATTTTCGTCCGCATATTATCCTCAACGAAAATTTTATGTTGTTTGATGAAGAAAAAATTGAGTTTATCCTTCAATCGGGTATCGTCAAACAGATCATCTGTAGCATTGACGGCCACGACGCCAAGAGTTTTGAAGAGATGCGGCCTCCGGCAAAATTCGATGTGGTCTTGCGCAATTTCCGTACCCTTGTTAGGCGAAACAGAGAATTTGGCCACCCCATCTTTATTCAAATCAACAATGGACGAGATGAAAATTCTCCTGGAAGGGAATTCAGTGAGGAAATGAAGGAAATATTTCGTGAAAGCAATGACCTGACCTTTTGGAGGCCTAAATTTTGGAATGAATCCTTTAACAAAAAGGAAAAGCACTTTTATCCGGCGAATGGTTTTTGCACATTTGTTTTCAATAGCGTAACCCTTTCAGCGTCAGGATTTATTTCCAAGTGCTGTATGGATTTAAAGGGAACGACCGCTTATGCCGATTTGCGTCAAAATACCTTAGAGGAGATTTGGCGTTCGACAATCCGAAAACAATTTTTGACGTTAATGTTTAAAAATCAAAGAAAAGCCATTGATGGATGCAAGACATGTTCAATAACGAATACAAATAATGACAATCGATATAATAATTTCTATCGAATCGTTAAACGAAAGCTCTTTTTGCCCATGATGCGTTTCAATTGAAGATAAAGGAGGAGAGGATATGGCCATTAATTCAAAATGCATTCTTATAACGGGAGTGGGGCATTCGGGGACACGTTTGGTAATGCAGATGTTTGCCCGGCATCCGGAGGTCTGTGTTCCCTTCTCCATTTTAAATAGAGTAGAAGAATATACACCCCTTCATCAGTTTTTTATTAAGTCCATGGACTCTACCCCCCTAGATTCAAACCAATATGCAATTGATTTTGAAGAGCTGCATTCTATACTAGCCAGTTATATGTTGAATATTGATACACAAAGAGGATACTTTGTTCTTAAGCTGCCCTATTATCCTTTGAATTGCCTTGATTTTTTCGTCCATTTTTTTAAGGGAAATATTGTTTTTCTTTTGGTTAGAAGACTTAAAAACAGGATTATGGAATCATTTGTCAGCCGCGGGGAGGATAAAAGCTTATTTCTTTCTAATCCCGTTGAGTTTACTCGACAGATTAAAAAGATTGATGTTTCTCGTCGTGAAAAATACCTAACAACCAAGGATTTTAGTAGTTTCTTGGAGGATATGATCGATTATGTTGAAGAAAAGGTGAAACGATGGGATCGGGATCATCCCGATATGAAATTTGTAGACATTGATATAGAACAATTTGCGACGTCCAAAGATTATTTATACAACGTGCTGACGAATTTAGGAGTCTCTGTGGCTCCGATAGATCAGATGTTGTCGATTGTTAATAAAAATCGCTTGTTATGGCAGTTTACAGGAAGATTACGTAGGATCTTTCCTCCACCCATGCGATCTTTGGGAATTAAACTCTGGGCAAGAAAAAAGCCTGGGATTTTTTAAAAGCGATATGAAAATCACAATGAAACATTATTGTTATTTTGGCAAGGACCTAAGGGAAATTGGCCAATATTTTCATCAGAGCGAATTTTGGGATATCCTTAGAACAAATCAACATAGTCTAAGTGGTAACTTTTATTTGCCGAGAGACAGAACAGTCTGGCAAGAGAAAAGTCTTAATGATAAAATTCTTAATTGGCGTGCCGAGGCGATTGTTGAACTTTTAAAAACAGAGTATCATCGTATTTATTCCTATGGTGTCGGTTGTGCATTTTTAGAGTATCTTTTAAAGAAGAAAAACCCCTCGTTTTCACTGCGATGTTTTGATTTTACGCCGCGCTCCGTGGAACATTTAAAAGAACTTTTTATTGAAGCCGATGCCGTGGCTTTCTTCAATATGCTCAAAGACCAATGGTCTCATCTTGGAGATGATGGGATCTGTTTGTTATATAGGATAGATACGGAGTTTGATGACCAGGAATGGTTTGGGATTTTTAAGAATATGGGAAAAGCAGGCGTCGAAAATATCCTGTTTATCCCAGCGCAATTTCTGACTTTGAAAAAGATCATTCTTCAAAAAATGAAACAGGTGATCTTTCCTTTTTTAGGGAAAAAACTTACCTTCTGTGGCTACAATCGCACTCAAGAAAAGTTCATATCTTTATTCGAGGATTTTTATAAGATCGAGAAGGTGGCAGCCATTGGTGACTTAAGGGGGTTTTTATTAAAGACAAAATGAAAAATCTCATCAATGTCGGCGTTATTGGTTTTGGTTATTGGGGGCCGAATATCGTTCGCAATTTCATGGGGATAAAGGGAGTTTCAGTCCAGTCTATTTGCGACCGTGATGCTGGCGCCTCTCAAAAGGCCAAAACCCTCTATCGCCATGTCTATGTAAGCCGAGATCATAAAAGTATCCTTGAGGCTAAAGCCATTGATGTTGTTGCTGTGGTAACGCCTGTCTCTACGCATTTTGAACTGGCCAAACGCGCCTTAGAAAACGGTAAGCATGTCTTTATTGAGAAACCTTTCACCCAAACGATGAAAGAGGCAGAAACACTGATTCGATTGGCTGAAAAAAATAGATTAAAGATCATGGTCGATCATGTCTTTTTGTTTACCGGGGCTGTTCGAAAAATCAAAGAGCTTCTCAACAAAAATGCCCTGGGAGATTTGTATTATTATGATTCCCTACGGGCGAGTCTTGGGCTTTTTCGGCAGGATGTCAATGTCATATGGGATTTAGCCGCACATGATTTTTCTATCATTGATTATGCCATCAACAACAAACCACGGGCTATTAGCGCACAGGGCGTGGATCATATGGGAAGGGGCCGTGAAAATATTGCCTACATCACAATTTATTTTGACAACACATTGATCACTCATATCAGTGTCAATTGGTTATCTCCCGTAAAAGTTCGAACCACCCTTATCGGTGGCCAGAAGAAAATGCTTGTATGGGATGATTTGCAGAGTGATGAAAAGATAAAAGTTTATGACAAAGGTGTCCGTGTCAAAGATAAAGAAGGACGTTATCGCATCTTGGTAGATTATCGTTCGGGTGATATGTGGTCTCCCCGGGTGGACCCAACGGAGGCCTTAAAGGTCGAATTGGAATATTTTGTGGAGTGTATTTTAAGAAATAAAACTCCGATCAATGATGGGAAAGCGGGTTTAAGGGTTGTCCGCATGCTGGCGGTGACCGACCGTTCGTTAAGACAAGAGGGGAAGGTCATTAAACTATGACCCTATGGTTGTATCGCCTGTTGGAATTCCCTTTTGTTTACAATTTATCCCAGTGGATCCTTGCCCCCGGTGCCGGATTTTTTCTTAAGAAGCATTTCTATTCTTTGTTTTCTCAATCAAGGGGATTGATTTTGGACGTCGGGTGCGGCCCGGCCCTCAATACCCTTTCTGCCCAGGGAACGATTTGCGGGGTGGATATCAATTTTGAGTATGTGAAGCGATATGCGAATTCACCCAGGCAAAAAGGTATTGTCGCCTCAGCCGTTGCCATTCCCTTTCGTAAGGACGTCTTTGA
>Ga0137796_10001597_pt1 | contig 12816 bp, 13 predicted proteins | sample OV2TP3_FD_97704 | JGI IMG/M metagenome (GOLD analysis project Ga0137796, IMG submission 97704)
CGGGCTACGATTCCCGTTTCGACCTGAACCGGGACAACCAGATCGGCTTTGCGGACTTTTTCCTGTTCGCGGACCAGTTCGGAAAGAAGAGCCGATAAAACAAGTCCTGAGTCCTGAGTCCTGAGTAAAGGTCAAAACCCTGTCCTTTGCTTTTACTCAGCACTCAGCACTCATTGCTCAGCACTGCTTTTCAGTCCTATCAGGAGGGCATATGGACTTCACCCGCGTGATCGAAAAGATCCCCATCTTCAGCGATCTCTCCCCGTATCAGGTCCAGCAGTTCCTCAAGGGGTGCAAGAGCAGGACCTACAAGGCCGGCCAGGTCCTCTGCAAGGCCGGGGAGCCCAGCAACGAGATGTTCATCCTCGTCACCGGGGCCCTCTCCGTCACCGCCCCCGACGGCGTGGAACTGACCCACATCGGGCCTTCCGGGACCGTGGGCGAGATGGGCCTCGTCACGAACATGCCCCGGTGCGCCACGATCACGGCCGTCACCCCCGTGAACGTCCTGGTCATCAACAGGGGGTACTTCACCAAGCTCCTGAAAGAGGACGCCGACATGGGCATGAAGATCTACCACAACCTCCTTCAAACTCTGGTCTCCCGCCTCCGGGAGAACAACCAGTACCTCTCCAAATCCCGGCAGGAGGCCAAAAAATCCCGGGCGGAGTCTGCCAAGCAGATCGCCGCGTCCACAGTGTGAGGCGCGATCACCGATCACGCCCTACAATGCGGCGTGATCACCGATCACGCCCTACAATACCCTATTAGATGGGGCATCTCTCTGAGGCGTACACACGGTATAGAAATACCTGGATCGCGCCCTTTTGGGGTTGACAAATCGCGCGAGAATGTATTAAATAAGGCCCCTGAGAACCCTGAATGAGACGACCTTGCAGATCGTTTGCGGACCGTGAGAAAAGGTCATGGCTGGACAGCGCAGAGGCCACGCCTATCCCGGCAGACTCATCGCGGTGGAGGGTCTGGACGGATCGGGCAAATCCACGCAGATCTACTTAGTCAAACGCTGGCTGGAACTCCAGAACCTGAAGGTCTTCTTCACGGAATGGAACTCCTCCGTCATCGTGAAGAACGCCACCAAACGCGGCAAAAAGCGGCAACTCCTCACCCCCACCACCTTCTCCCTCATCCACTGCACCGACTTCGCCGACCGCTACGAACACCAGGTCCTCCCCCTGCTCCAGGCGGGCTACATCGTCCTGGCCGACCGCTACGTCTTCACGGCGTTTGCGCGGGACATCGTGCGGGGGTGCGACCGGGAGTGGGTGCACAACCTCTACAGCTTCGCGGTGGAGCCGGACATTACCTTCTTCTTCAAGGTCCCCTTAGACACCGCCCTGGGACGCATCCTGGGGGGCCGTCCGTCCCTGAAGTATTTCGAGGCGGGGATGGACCTGGGACTGTCGCCGGACCCCTACGAGAGCTTCCGCCTGTTCCAGAAGCGGATCAACGACGTGTATCTCAAAATGGTCCGGGAGTTCGGGTTTGTGGCCGTGGACGCGTCTCAGGCCAGCGAGGTTCAGCAGGAGCAGGTTCGCGCGATCATCACCGAGCGGATCGACCTGCCCGGCTTTCGCTGGCACACCAGGAGGTAGGGGGGATGAAGCGATTTTACGGGAGGGGCCTGCCCGGCGTGGCATCCAGGGACCTGAGCGGCAAGCTGATCGCCCTGGAGGGGGCCGACGGCTCCGGCCGCTCCACGCAGGCGGAGCTGCTGACGGCCTGGCTGGAGCGCAAGGGCTTTGCCACGGTCAACGTGGGCCTGAACCGCTCCACGCTGGTGAGCAAGGAACTCAGCCGGGCCAAGCAGGGCAACGTGTTGAGCCAGAGGACGCTGAGCCTGTTCTACGCCACGGACTTTGCGGACCAGCTCGAAAACCGGATCGTGCCCGCGCTCAAGGCCGGATTCGTGGTGCTGGCCGACCGCTACATCTACACCCTCATCGCCCGCGACGCGGTGCGGGGGGGAGACCGCGCCTGGCTGGAGTCCCTCTACGGCATCGCCATCGTGCCCGACATCGTCTTCTACCTCCGGGTCAGCCCGCGCCAGCTGGTGGAGCGCAACTTCCAGAAGCACGCCACGCTGGACTACTGGGAGTCCGGCATGGACCTGGGGCTGTCGCGGGACATGTTTCAGAGCTTTCTGAAGTATCAGGGGCTTATCCAGGCCGAGTTCGAGCGGATGCAGAAGGCCTACGGATTCGACATCCTCAACGGCAACCGATCCATTCGAGCCATCTCGAAAGACCTTCAGGCCCGCGTGGAACCCATACTGGAAAGGAGGGCCGCATGAGTTCATCGGTTCAAAGGGTAGCGGGTGCAGCGTCCCCCAGACCGCGGCCTGCCCTGCGCGTTCGACGCGTCGCGGCGGGGCGAAACGGCCGGGACCCCATAAAGTCGATGGGCGTCGAACTTAACCGGCTCCGGTCGCTGTTCCGGGAGATCGTCGAGAACTACGCCACGAAGGTCGAGGGGGAGATCGCGCAGCTTCAGGAAGTGATGCAGGAAAACGGAAAAGACCGGGAGGAGGGCATTCAGGCGATGCTGGCCTCCCTCCGCCAGCTCAAGGTGAAGCCGGAGAAGGGCCGCCGGAGGGACCTCAAGCGCATCCACGACCTCGTCCAGGAGATGCGGAGGTTGACTGAAGCGTGGTGAAAAATCCTGACCTCGTCGTGGGCATCGACCTGGGCGGCACCAAGATCCTCGCCGCCGCGGTGGACGCGCAGGGGAAGATCCTCGGCAGGGCCAAGCGGTCGACCGACCCGGAGGAGGGATCCCGGGCCGTCCTGAGCCGCCTGGCCGACTGTGCCCGCGAGGCCGTGGCGCGGGCCGGCCGCGAATGGCCGGACGTGCGCGCCGTCGGCGTCGGAGCGCCGGGGCCCCTCGACCCGGAGAAAGGCGTCGTCATCTTCGCCCCGAACCTCAGCGGGTGGAAGAACGTGCCCGTCAAGGCGACCCTGGAGAAGACCCTCCGGAAGCCCGTCTTCCTGGAGAACGACGTGAACGTCGGGACCCTTGGCGAACACGTCCTGGGCGCCGGGAAGGGCGTCCGCGACCTCGTCGGCATCTTCGTCGGCACGGGCATCGGCGGGGGCGTCATCCTCAACGGCCAGCTCCACCGGGGGTTCAACAAGACCGCCGGGGAGATCGGCCACATGATCGTCCAGATCGGCGGCCCCAAGTGCGGGTGCGGCAACCGGGGCTGCCTGGAGGCCATCGCCAGCCGCACGGCCATCGCGCGCGACATCGCCGCGGCCATCCGGAAGGGGAAAAAGTCGAGCCTCGGGAAGCGACGGGCCATCGACCCCTCCGACCTGAAGAGCGGCGACATCGCGAAGGCCCTGGACGAGGGCGACCGGGTCGCCCGCAAGGTCATCCGGCGCGCGGCCAGGGCCATCGGCGTCAGCATCCTCAACGTCATCCACGTCCTCAACCCGGAGATGATCGTACTGGGCGGGGGGGCGATGGCGTTCGGGGACCACCTCCTCCCCATCGTCCGGAAGACCGTGGAGAGGCGCGTCCTCCCCCTGGCCGGGGACCGCGTCCGGATCGTCCCCGCGCAGCTCGCCGACGACTCGGGCGTCCTGGGCGCGGCCGTGCTGGCCAGACAACGGATGTCGTAGGGGCGCGGCGTGGCAGGGGCGCGGCGTGGCAGGGGCGCGATGAATCGCGCCCCTACCGTTTTTTTACCCCCCGACCCCCTATCATCCCCCTGAACGCCTGCGCCTGCGGCGCGTCCGGGAACGCCTCCACGTAGCGCCGGGCGCATCGCTCCGCCTCCTCCATCCGCCCCATCCGGGCATACAGCGCGCAGAGATTGTAGAGCGCCCATTCGTCCTTCGGGTCGGCCTCCAGCATCCGCTCACACCCCTGAGCCGCGCGTTCCAGATCCCCCTTCAGGAAATAGACCGACACCAGATTGGTCAGCGTGCCCCGGTTCTGAGGGTCCGACCCCAGAACCTCCAGGAGCAGGCCTACCGCCTCGTCGAGACGCCCCCGGTCCTTGTGGATCATCGCCAGGGTATTCTTGGCCGGCCCGCTGTTCGGGTCCGTCCGCAGGGCCCCCCTCAGCTCCGCCTCGCTCTCGTCGAGACGGCCCTTCTGATACAGCGCGATCCCCAGGTTGGCCCTGGCCTCCGCGTAGTCGGGCCTGAGCGCCACGGCCCGGCGAAACGCCTCCATGCCCCGGTCGATCTGTCCCCGGTTCATGTAAAAAATGCCCAGCTTGGAGAGCGGCACGGGGTCCCCTGCGTCCAGCCTCGCCGCCTCCTCGAACGCCGCGGCCCCCTCCTCCATCCTCCCGGCGGCGTAGAGGAGCATACCCAGGCCCGCGTGAACGGAGGCATCTCCGGAGTCAGCGGACAGGGCCGCGCGGTACTCCCGTTCGCTCTCGGCGAAACGCCCCTGCTCGTGGTAGAGCGTCGCCAGATGCGCCCGCGCCCGCGCAAAGCCCGGATCGCGCGCCACGACCTCCCTCAGGAGAGGCTCCAGCGCCTCCCGGCCCCCCGTCTCACCCATCAGCCGCACCACATTGGAGAGATAGCGGGGGTGCCGGGGGCTGGCCTCCAGCGACGCCCTCGCCGCCCTGAGCGCCTCCTCCTTCCTTCCCATTCGCTCGCAGGCGCCGCGCAGCTCGTCCCAGCCCGTCCCCCTGGCGTGGGCCGACAGCCGCGCCCCGTCCCTCAGCGTGGCCGAAAAGCGGGCCAGCGCCCGCTCCGCGTCCGCGTTGACATAGAGCCACGGGACCAGGTGAAAAAACGCCACCACGCCCGTGACCCACGCCAGGCGGCGCTGCGTCCCCGGCTCCGCGCACCGCGTCAGCAGATACCCCGACAGCAGGGCGACCGGGACCGCCACGGGGCTCAGCGCGTCCCAGTCCCGGAAGGCCCCCAGCTCCGGGTTGAAGAAGACCGTCAGCGCGACATAAAAAAACGCCGCCGACCCCAGCAACAAAAAATGAGGATTCCGGGCAATCCGGTCCCTCACGGTCAGCAGCGCCGCCCCGATCAGGACCAGCCCCATCGGCGCGACGAGCAGGTGCTCGTTGAGCACGTCCGTCAGATGGACCCCCGACAGCAGCGCGTGGGGCCGGAGGAAGGGGTCGGTCCCCCACAGCGGAACAACGTGAGGCGCTGTCCCGAAACTCCGCGGATCGAGGTCCAGCCGCCACCCGACGAACAGGAGGGCAAAGAGGACCAGCGCGGGCGGGGCCGCCGCCTTCCACCAGAACCCGGCCCTGGCGAGGCTGCGCCGCCATTCGATGAAATACAGAAAGATCAGGGAGGGAAAGAGCGCGGCGGCGGAGAAGTGCAGCGCAAAGGCGCCCCCCCAGACCAGGGCCGGCCCCATCAGCGACCCCTGACCGTCCAGATAGCGCCACGCCGCATACAGAAAGGCCAGAACCCCCACGGTCAGGGGCGCGTAGTGCTCCGCGTAGCCGCAGAACAGCTCGACCGTCCCGACCGTCAGCAGAGACAGCCGCAGGATCGCCCGCTCCCGTCGGTCCCGCCCGACCGCGTCCGCCGTGAGCAGCGCGAAGAAGACGTAGAGCGCGCCGCAGGCCCAGCTCAGCGCCCGGTAGACCCGCAGGGCGTCCTCCCACCCGGCCCCCTGCATCGCCCCGTAGAGGAGGCGGACCAGATAGATCGTCAGCGGCTCGCTGGCGAGCCGACCCACCGGCCCGGTCAGCTCCCGCACCCAGAGCGGGCCGTCGCCGAGCGTCTGGACGCGGACCCGGAGGAGATAGAGGGGGATGAGGGACAGAAGCCCGATCAGGGCATAGCGCAGATTTGGAAATCTGGAACTCAGGAAATCAGGAAGGAAAGAAGGGGGCTTTTCCTGAGTTCCTGAGTTCCAGATTCCCGACACCGCCGGCAGCAGAAGGACCAGGGCCAGCGCTGTGGCCCCGGCTGAGGCCCAGGCCGGGAAGAACGCCAGGCAGTGGACGCCCCACCCCGCCGGTATCTGCCAGAAGGCGAAGAGGAGGTGGAGCAGGATCACGGCCACCGCGCAGAGGGTGACGATCCGGATGAGGCGTCTTTCGGGGTTCATATCACGTCCTGAACGGACTCGCCACGGCCGCCGCGAACACCCCGGCCGCCCCGGCGTCCAGGAGCGCCCCGGCGCACGCGTCGAAGGTGGCCCCCGTGGTGAACACGTCGTCCACCAGCAGGAGGCGAAGCCCCGCCACCCGCCCCGGCCGCCGGACGACGAAGGCCCCGGAGACGTTACGGACCCGCTCCTCCGCCGACAGCTCGGTCTGCGTCCGCGTCGCCCGCGTCCGGGCCAGCGCCCGTTCCTCCACCGGCCTGCCCAGCGCCTCTCCGACCCCCCTGGCGATCAGGGCGCTCTGGTTGTAGCCCCTCTCCCGCGCGCGACTCCGGTGCAGCGGGATGGGCAGGACCAGCTCCACCCCGGCCATCCGGGGGTCCGCCCTCACCGCCTCGCCCAGCATCCGGCCGAACCGGACCCCCACGCTGGCCTTCTCCCGGTATTTCAGGAGGTGGATCAGCGCCTGCGCCCCCTCGTCGAACGGGGCCAGCACGCACGCCCCGCTGAACCGGAAGCCCCTGTCCGCGCAGTTCAGACACCCCTCGCCCTCCGCGCACGGCGCGCCGCACCGGGGGCAGCGGGGGCCGGAAAGCACCTCCACCTTCGACCAGCACGCCTCGCAGACAATCCGCTCCCCCTCCCTCAGGGCCTCTCGACAGAGAGAGCAGAAGGGCGGGAACACGAAATCCACGAGAGCCGAGCCGAGGACCTTGAGGGCGTGGGGAAATTTGAGAGCCATTTGGAAAGGAGCAGATTGGGGTTGTTTTAAACGACCTTTGAGGTTATATTGGAGAGCCGTAAAAAACCAGGAGACAGAATACAGAATACAGAATACAGAATACAGGAGAAAGAGCGTACCGGCCCTCTCCTACCCCCGTTCCCCCTCCCTCTCCCGTACGTACGGGAGAGGGAGGGGGCGCCAGGGGTCTTTCGCCAGGGCTGGGGGAGGGTGAGGGCCTGATCCCTGATCCCTGACCCCTGACCCCTGTTTCTCACGCCCTATGCGCTGGAAAACCTGGATCGGCCTCCTGGTGAGCGCCCTCTTCCTCTATCTGTCGTTCCGCAAGGTCGATCTGGGCGAGATGAAGTCCGCGCTGAGCCAGGCCCACTACCTTTACGTCCTCCCCTCCGTCGTCTTCCTGATCGTCGGGTTCTGGGTCAGGGCCCTGCGCTGGAAGATCCTGCTGGAGCCGGTCAAGCCGATCGGAACGCGCCTCCTGTTTTCAGCGACCATGATCGGCTTCATGGCCAACAACGTCCTGCCCGCCCGCCTCGGGGAGTTCATCCGGGCCGACGCCATCGGCCGGCAGGCCGCCATCAGCCGCAGCGCGGCCTTCGCCACCATCGTCGTCGAGCGCCTGTTCGACGGCCTGACCCTGCTCCTCTTCCTGGTCGCCCCCCTGGCCTTCGCGTCCTTCCCCGACTGGGTCAGACGAACGGGGGTGAGCGCCCTGGGGCTCTACGGCCTCGGCATCGTCTTTCTCTATCTGCTCCACGTCCGGACGGAGACGGCGGTCCGGGTGGTCCAATCTCTCATCCGCCCGCTGCCGGGTCGGATCTCCGAGAAGCTCATCAGGCAACTGAAACTGTTCGCCTCGGGGCTGGACGTGCTCACCCAGGGACGGCGCCTGTTCTCGACCACCGTCCTCTCCCTCGTCCTCTGGATGGTGAACATCGCCTCCCTCCAGTGCATCCTGGAGGCGTTTAATCTCGACCTGCCGTGGTACGCGGCGTTCACCGTCGAGGCCATCCTTGCCCTCGGCGTGGTCCTGCCGTCCTCCCCCGGCTTCGTCGGGGTCTTTCAGGGGTTCTGCATCCTGGCCCTGGCCCTGTTCGGGGTCTCCCAGAGCGTGGCGCTGGGGTTCTCCGTGGTCCTCCACGCCTCCGGCTACGTCCCGGTGACGGCCATCGGCCTGGCCTATTTCTGGAAAGCGCACCTCTCTTTCAAGGACATCTCTAGAAATCAGGAACTCAAGAAATCAGGAGAGCCGATCCAATTTTCCTGAGTTCCTGAGTTCCAGATTCGCATTGCCGAAGGAAGCCTCATGAACGCGCACGACACCCCTCGCGAAGTCAACCCCCTGCTGCGGGGAGAGGCCATACAGCCCCATCCCCTCCGGCCCGAGCAGACCGTGGCCGACCTGGTGGACAACGCCTTCCTGGCCTACAACGCCGGACGCCTGCGGGAGGCCTGCCACCTCTTCGCCCGCAAGATGCTCGACGAAAACGTCACCGTGGGCCTCAGCCTGACCGGCGCCCTCACCCCCGCCGGCCTCGGCATGAGCTGCCTGATCCCCCTCATCGAGGCGGGCCTGGTCGACTGGGTCGTCAGCACCGGCGCGAACCTCTACCACGACGCGCACTTCGCCATCGGCCTGTCCATGCACCGGGGCAGCCCCTTCCTGGACGACACGCTGCTGCGCCGGGAGGGGGTCGTGCGCATTTACGACATCCTGTTCGACTACCGCGTCCTGCTGTCCACCGACGCCTTCTTCCGGGAGGTCATCTCCGCCCCGGAGTTCCAGAGGACTATGGGCACCGCCGAGTTCCACCACCTCGCCGGGCGCTACGTGGCCGAGCGGGAGCGGGCCCTCGGCCTGTCCAACCAGAGCTTCTTAGCTGCCACTTACCGGTGCGGCGTCCCCGTCTACACCTCCAGCCCCGGCGACTCCTCCATCGGCATGAACGTCGCGGCCAAGGCCCTGGAGGGCAACCGCCTCCAGCTCGACCCCTCCATCGACGTCAACGAGACCGCGGCCATCGTCCTCGGGGCCAAGCGGTCCGGCGGCAAGAGCGCCGTGTTCATCGTGGGCGGCGGGTCCCCCAAGAACTTCCTCCTCCAGACCGAGCCCCACCTCCAGGAGGTCCTGGGCATCCCGGAGGCCGGCCACGACTACTTCGTCCAGATCACCGACGCCCGGCCCGACACGGGCGGCCTGTCCGGGGCCACCCCCGGCGAGGCCGTGAGCTGGGGCAAGGTGGACCCCGCCTCCCTGCCCGACACCGTCGTCTGCTACTGCGACTCCACCATCGCCCTCCCCATCCTCACGACCTACGCCCTGACCCGCCGGGGGCGCCGCCCCCTCAAGCGCCTCTACGACCGCCGCGAGGCGCTTACGGCGGGCATGAGGGAGGAGTTTAAAAAAAGACAACGATGAACGATGAACGATGAACAAAGACAACGATGAACGATGAACGATGAACAAAGACAACGATGAACGATGAACGATGAACGATGAACGAAAAACAAAACAGATTTATGCTTTTACTTCAGCGTTCATCGTTCCGCGTTCTGCGTTGCCTTTTCATCGTTCCGCGTTCCGCGTTCCGCGTTCCGCGTTGCTTTTTCCATCTCCTCCAGCCTCCGGAACGTCTCCGTGATATACGCCACCATCCGCGCCACGCCCTCCTCCAGCGCCTTCTCCCCCTTCTCCCGCGTGGCTCGCGTGGCCCTCCCCCAGACCCCTGTGGGCGACACCTTCCGCACCCCCACGTAGTCCAGGAACTCCCGCCCCTCCTTCGGAATGAAATCGACCCGCTCCTCCTTCACCAGATGGGGGGCCACGGCCAGCAGCCGCGAGCACTCCGACTCCCCCGCGTGCAGCTCCTCCTGCTGCCCCGTGCCGCTGGCCAGCGCCCCGGCGGACGCGAAGATGACCTTCATGTCCCGGTGGTTCAGGTTGATCTCCCGCACGGCCGGCTTCAAGATCCAGTTCCCCCCGTGCCCGTTCACCACCACGACCTTCCTGATCCCCTGATGCCGCAGGGCCAGGCAGATGTCCTCCAGCACCGCCGCGAGCGTGGCCGGCCTGATCCAGACCGTCCCGGCGAAGTCCTGATGCTCCTGCGAGTTGCTGAAGGGCAGGGCCGGCAGCAGGTAGGCGCTGGGCAGCCGCTCTGCGATGCGCCGGGCCGACTCCTGCGCCAGGATGAAGTCCGTGCCCATCGGCATGTGCAGGCTGTGCTGCTCCAGTGCCCCGATGGGCAGCACGACCACGTCCGGCCTCGCGTCCTCGATCTCCTTAAACGTGTTCTCCCAGGTGACCATGTCGGCTCCTTTGTCGAATGTCGAACGTCGAATGTCGAATGTCGAATGTCGAATGTCGAGTGTCGAATGTCGAATGTCGAATGGTGTCATTCGTCATTCGTCATTCGTCATTCGTACTTCCACGACGCCACCAAATATAAGCCGGATACCGGCCCCGGCGCAATCTCCAAATAGGCTTGACAAATCACAGGCGCTATTTTATAATTATGCCATAAAAATAACATTCACTTTATTTTTGTTGAAATTTATGTTTGGCCGATGGTATGCTGTCCCCCTGCGAGAGAAGCTCGGGCGTCCCTTTGTCCACCTGATGTTCGGGGCGCGACAGACGGGCAAGTCCACGCTGTTGAACGCCCTGCTTCCGCCGGATACCCTCCGGGTCGACCTTTCCAACCCGGAGGAGCGGTCCCGGTATCTGGCGCAGCCGGGGGAGTTCGTCAGGGTCTGCCGGGCGCTGCCTTCCGACAGGCGCGGGCAATTCGTGTTCGTGGACGAGGTGCAGTCCGTGCCTGCGATCTTCGACGCCGTGCAGCACCTGTATGACAGCGATAAGGGACGGTGGCGCTTTGTGCTGTGCGGCAGCTCCGCGCGCAGGCTGCGCCGGGCGGGGGCAAACCTGCTGCCCGGCCGCAGCTTCTTGCACCAGCTGTATCCCCTCACGCTGGCCGAGCACCCGGCGACAGAGCCGCGCATCCCGTATGCGACTTCCCCCCTGGAGTTCCCCTGGGCGGGAGGGGAATCCCCATCGCGGCCCTTTCCCGCGTGGGACCTGGGGACAAGGCTGGCCTACGGGGCCCTCCCCGGAATTGTCGCCAGCGAAGAAGGAGATCGCGCGGAGCTGCTCAGGGCCTTTTCCATCGTGCACCTGGAGGAGGAGATCCGGCGCGAGGCCCTGGTGAGGGACTGGGGGGCGTTCCTGCGGTTTTTGCGGTTCGCGGCCGCGGAGTCCGGCCAGATCCTCAACTACGCCGCAATCTCCCAGGAGACAGGCATCTCGCAGCCCACGGTGAAGGCCTACTATCAGCTGCTGGAGGACATGTTTGTGGGCTTCCGCGTCCCGGTCTATGCCCGGAGTCCCCGCAAAAACCTGCTCTCGACCCCCAGGTTTTTCTTCTTCGATCTCGGCGTGCGCCACGCCGCCGCCGGACTCGCCCCTTCTCCCGAAACGGTGAAGGCGAACCCGGGGCCCCTTTTTGAGCAGTGGGTGGGCATTGAACTGTGGAAACGGCTGCAATATCTGGGCAACGGCCAGCTCCACTACCAGCGCACCCGGGACGGGGCGGAGGTGGACTTCATCGTCGAGCGGGGTCGCGCCCTGATCCCCATCGAGGTGAAGTGGACCGAGCGCCCTGCGCCGCAGGATGCCCGGCGTCTCCTGAAGTTTCAGAAGGAGCACCCGGAGCGAGTGGAGCGAGGTTACATCGTCTGCCGCTGCCCGCGGCCGATGGAGATCCGTGAAAACGTGATCGCGTTGCCCTGGTCTTGCCTCTGAGCCGTCAAACGGGATCACGAAAGACGCGAAATCCCCCCCACACTGCCCCCTTCCCGCACGAAAGACGCGAAATTCCCCCCTTGCTTTCTCAAGCCAGGAGCATTAGATTCCTCACTCAGGAGGAAAAGAGGAAATCCAGCCCATGAGAACCCAATCAGTGGACACCCACCCCGACGCCGAAAAGGTCCAGATCGACCTCCTCCGCCGGGCCACCGTCGCCCGGCGCTTCGGCCTGGCCTGTTCCCTGAGCCAGACCGCGATCCAGCTCGCCCGGCGCGCCATCCGGCGCGCGCACCCGGACGCGGACGAGGAGGAGATCGGACTGATCTTCATAGCAACTCACTATGGTCAGGATTTGGCTGACCGGGTTCGAGCGGACCTGGCCCGGAGGCGAGGATGAACCCTCCGGACATCCTGGCTGCCCTGACCCCGGTGGCAGATGCCCTCGAATGCCTCGGCATCGCCTACCACATCGGCGGATCTGTGGCGAGTTCAGCCCACGGCATCGCGCGGACCACCTTAGACGTGGACCTCGTGGCGGATCTTGTCCTGTCGCACGTCCGGCCCCTGGTGGAGACGCTTCAGGGGACCTATTACATTGACGAGGAGATGGTCCGGGAGGCCGTTCAGCAGCGGTCCTCGTTCAACGTCATCCACCTGGAGACCGTGCTCAAGGTGGACGTGTTCGTCCTCAAGGCGCGGCCCTATGACCGGGAGGCATTCCGAAGGATGCGGAGGGATACCCTCGACGAAGCCGGGGACGCCCGCGAGTTTTACGTGGCCTCGCCTGAGGACGTGATCCTCAACAAGCTCGAATGGTACCGTCTCGGAGGCGGCGTCTCCGACCGCCAGTGGAGCGACGTGTTAGGCGTTCTGAAGGTGCAAAAGGATTCCCTGGACTATGCCTACCTGCGCCGCTGGGCCGTTGACCTGGGGGTCTCCGACCTGCTGGATCGGGCGCTTGAAGATGCAGGAATAGCCTGACGGTATTCGTCAGGCGGCGGGATCACGAAAGACGCGAAGGCCCTTCCCCCTCACCGCAACCCCGCACGAAAGACACGAAGCCCCCCTTCTCCCCCCTGAGGAGGTCGCCCGCTGGAAACAGGACGAGATCCAGTAAGAACCTATCTCTAAACCGCTGCTTTTCTCCAGCAGATGATGGCACAGGCAAAATATAGCGCAGACAAGTAGTTTTGCGTTTTCT
>Ga0137796_10001003_pt1 | contig 12809 bp, 16 predicted proteins | sample OV2TP3_FD_97704 | JGI IMG/M metagenome (GOLD analysis project Ga0137796, IMG submission 97704)
GAACGTGTTTTGAAGCGTCATAGGTCCGCCATGGTAATATGGAGGGCGGTGAATTCAACCCCCCTTCCGATTCGGCCCGCGGCCGGCTACTCCGCTCAGCCTGTTTCGGGCGTGATCTGGATGGCGCTGACCTTGTCGAGGATGACGCCGTGTGTCTGGTGATTAGCGACAATTAAAATTCCCACCAGACGACCAGTAAGGAGATTACTGTCAAAAACCGCAGGGGTTCGCGGGATGTACAGGATCTGGAATTCATCAACACGAAACTGCGTCGTTCATCCGGCGGTCATTCTCCAAGCCATCGCCGATTGCCGCGTCTGTAATCGTCGCAATATTCCAGTGTGGGGATTACCCATTTGCCGACTTCAGGCAGGTCCGCATGATTCACAGAATCCTCCCGGCTGTCATTGACGTAACCGCCTTTTGCAAACGCATACTGCAAACGAAGGCCGTATGGATGTCCCTCGCCGCCGCCGGTTCTCCACCAGGTTTCAAAGGGATGATATCCCCTTTCGATGTCGGACAAAACCCGAATGAGGCCGACCTCCACCTCGCCAAGGATGATCCAGCCGATGACGGTCATTTTGTAGATACGAAAGATAAGGAAATCAGGGTAAAAACGATCGGGAACAGTCTGTGCCGAACCATGTGTTCGATCACTTTAAATGATATTCCGCCACCGCCTCCATGGCCAGTTTCATGACACCCCGGCGGGCGGTGTCCGTACCCAGAAGGACCGCCAGAAGTTCCGTGCCCGATAGAGACTTGGGCCCCCGGCGGACCAATTTTTCTCTCGGACGATCCGATTCCGGCATCGTCGAGAGACGGTTCATGTCGCTGATTCACCCTCTTGCCGCCGACCCGACTTGGCCGCAAGGGGGCCGATGACATTCAAGAAATGGGGGCCATATTTGGCGGTAAGCCGCGGGCCGAACCCCCGGATTTTCCGGAGATCCTCCAGGCTGCGGGGGCGCTGTTGGGCGACTTCAATCAACATCCGGTCGTGGGCGACACAATAGGGCGGCACACCCTCGGCGAGTGCAAGATTTTTTCTGAGGACCCGCAATCGCTCAAAGACCGCCATGACAGCCGCGTCCGGCTTAGCGGCCGACGATTCCTGCTCCCGGATGACCAACGCGCGATCGGACGCCGCCGACCGGGTCGATGCCTTTTTCCTTTTGGACTGTTTGGGTGGTTTGACCGCGCCTCTATCGAGATTCACTTTCACGCCGGACTCGCCGCGGCACACATCACAAAGGCCGCACTGATAGCGGAGAGGTTTACCGGTGAAATAGTCCAGGATCAATCCGCGGCGGCAGAATCGATTGTTATAGGCATAGGCGACGACGCGTTTGAGACGTTGGGAGTCCCATATTTTTTTTCGGGCAAGCGAATCCCAGTCAATCGGCAATTTTTCGACTTGTGGCGATACGGGACAGACGGCACGGCCCCGAAAGGGCGGGGCATAGGATAAAATCCCGGCATGGGCCAGCTCGGTCAGATGCCGGGACAGGGCCGACCACTCCAACCCGGTCAGCCGGCACAACTCATTTTTCGAGACATCCACCCCGTCCACCAGATCTTCCCCAAACGACTTATCCAAGTCGGCGAGAATCCGGATTTTGGTCCCACCCCGATCCGGCGCGTCCTTCGGCGCGTCCTTCGGCGCGGAAAACTTGATTCGACGCAGATGCGCCGGATTTTCGCCGCTTTTTCCCCGCTCGATCAACCCCTGCCGCTCAAGGATGATGATGGCCGTATGGACCTGCATATCGTTTTTCAAACCCAGGGACGAGGCCATCTCCCGAGTCGATATTTCGACCGGCCCGGCCTCCGGGGACAATTTCCAGATTCTGGCGTAGACCGACTCGATCACGGACCGCGGCGGATTGGCGCCATCGATGAAGAATTCCTGGGTACGGGTATCCGCATAATTAAAGAGCAAGATCCCCCTGCAGGGAAGCCCGTCCCGGCCGGCGCGGCCGACCTCCTGATAGTATCCTTCGATGGACCCCGGAACATCGAAATGAGCGACGAGCCGGATATCCCGCTTGTCGATGCCCATGCCGAACGCGACCGTGGCGACGATGACCGACACGTCATCCCGCATGAAGGCCTGCTGGACATTCGATCGCTCGATCTCATCCAATCCGGCATGATAGACGCGGCAGGGCCGGTCCCGGCGGTTTAATCGGTCGGCGACTTTTTCGGCGTTTTTCCGTGTGGCCGTATAGACAATCGCCGGGACGTTATCCGCCAGGGCCTCTTCGATCGCGTCGAATTTGGCTTCCTGCCCGGGCACAACCTCGACGTCCAGTATCAAATTCGCCCGGTCGAACCCCGCGATGAACTCAACGGGCGACTCCATTCCCAAGCCCCTGGCAATATCCTTGCGGACTTCGGGCGTGGCCGTTGCCGTGAAAGCCGCGACCGGCGGCCGGCCAACCTGTCCGGCGGCGGCCGCGAGGCGCAAATAGTGGGGCCGAAAATCGTGACCCCACTGAGAGACACAGTGCGCCTCGTCCACGACGAACAGAGACACATCAATTTCCTTGACCGCGCCCAAAAACCGGTGCGAGGAGAATCGTTCGGGAGCGACATAAAGAATTTTAATATCGCCGCGTTTCAAAGCCGCCAGGCAGGTGAGCTGATCCGTGAAGGAGAGAGAAGAGTTGACGAATGCCGCGGGGAGGTTAAGTTTCCGAAGGGCCTGTACCTGGTCAGCCATAAGCGAGATCAATGGGGAGACGACGATGGTGGCGCCGGGGAAGAGGAGCGCGGGGAGCTGGTAGCAGAGGGACTTGCCATATCCGGTGGGCATGACCGACAGGACATCCTGGCCATCCAGGATGGCGCGGATGACATCCTCTTGGCCGGGCCGAAACTCAGGGATGGCAAACCGGCTCTGGAGAATATCGGAGATGGAAGGCGCCCCGGGCGGCCTGCTCAGGGGCACATCCAATACCCCACCCGGCTCCCCGGCGAGGGAGGCGTTACGGTTCAGATAATATCCGCCCTATTCAGCCTTGCTGTCAGCGGTTTCTTCCTCCGCTTCGCCACTGACCAGCGCGGCGCCTTCATCCCGGAGCCTGCGGCGAATTTCCAGTTCGATCTGAGCGAGGAGATCGGCGTTGTCTTCAATGAACAACCGCGCGGCATCGCGGCCCTGGCCGATTTTCTGGCCGTTGAAGGAAAGCCACGATCCCGCCTTTTGGACGACCCCCTGAAGGAGAGCGGCTTCGAGGGCGCAACCGGCGCGGGATACGCCGTGTCCGAAGAAGAGGTCGAATTCAGCCGACCGAAACGGCGGCGCGACCTTGTTCTTGACGACTTTGATCCGCACCCGGTTACCGATGACATCGGCGCCGCGTTTGAGCTGTTCGATGCGCCGGATATCGAGCCGGAGGGAGGAGTAGAATTTGAGTGCGCGACCGCCGGGCGTGGTTTCTGGGCTACCGAACATGACGCCGATTTTTTCGCGGAGCTGATTGATGAAGATACAGGAGGTTTTGGATCGGGCGATGGCCGCGGTGAGTTTCCGAAGGGCCTGGGACATGAGCCGCGCCTGCAATCCCATGTGCTGCTGGCCCATTTCGCCTTCGAGTTCCGCCTGAGGCACGAGCGCGGCGACGCTATCGATGACGACGATATCGACCGCGCCGCTTCTGACGAGCGATTCGGTAATCTCCAGCGCCTGTTCGCCCGTATCGGGCTGAGAGATGAGCAGGTTCTGGACATCGACGCCGAGTTTGGCGCCATAGACCGGATCGAGCGCGTGTTCAGCGTCGATGAAGGCGGCGATGCCGCCGGATCTTTGTATGGCCGCGATGATATGGAGCGTGATGGTAGTTTTCCCGGAGCTTTCCGGGCCGAAAATTTCAATGACCCGGCCGCGAGGAATTCCCTCGAGGCCGATTGCCAGATCAAGCGGCAGAATTCCCGTGGGAAGCGCTTCGACCTCGATCGCCTTTTTATCGCCGAGCCGCATGATGCTGCCGCGCCCGAACCGCTTTTCAATGGAATCCAACGTTGCCTTGAGTACCTTGAGTTTCTCTTCTTCCGCCATATTCATCCCACCTCCCGAAATCTCCGTCTCCAATCCGGAGACGGCGGCGCCTGGTTTGTTAAACCGTGTTAAACCGGCGCCGGACGATGCGAAGCACCGTAACTCTGGTTGAAACTTGCGTCAAACGAAATCTGTAAAAGTTGTCAGGGTCTATCGAGCCTGAGCCGGAATTTTATCGTACTTATCGATAAACGCCCGGATCGCCTCGATGTGCTCCATAATGAGCTTGGCCTTTTTGAGGCCGAACTTGAGGCCGAACTGATCCATTTCGTCACGGTAAAGCCCAAGCATGGGTTTGCCGTTGAATTCAGATTCTCTGGCCAGGGTCATGGGACATCACCTCCACTGTTTTAGGAGCGAGTCAAAGCTCGCCGACATTTTGTCCAGATGATCGGAAATGGGCCCCGGGGTGACGCTAAGATCGAGCGACAGATACACCCCCGGAGCCAGCTTATATATATGGAGAGGCGGTCGGTCCGCCGGGGCCGACTGTTGGGGTGGTACCTGCGTGGATGCGGGATGGCGGTCAGAGGCCGCGGGTCTGGGCCAGAAATCCAGGGACGGATCCTGCTGAGCCTGACGGACCGCCTGTTGAAGGATGCCCGGGGGAACGGTGGAGATGGCGGTCAGGTCGGATAGGGAGGCGTGTTTGAGTTTATCGCGGATCTGGCGGATGGTCAGACCTCTGGATTGAAGGCGTTTGATGGCCAGCAGTTCGAGCAGGTGCCTGCGGCCGTAGAAAGCGCGCCGGCCGTCGAAACGGGTGGGGGGAGACAGAAGCCCGATTGAGGAATAGAACCGCGCGGTGCGTTCGTCAGGGACTTCGCGAACCCGCGATGGCAGCTCGTCGATACGGACGGAGAGGAGGACTCGATTGAGAGCGAAGAGGAGGTTTCGGAGCCTGAGATCTGAGGGGCGGTGTGATTTTTTCATCTTGGGGATATCATAACACTGTTATATAACAGTGTCAAATAGAATTACCAGTATACTGTTTAAGTCGATGAAAATCAGTGTAGAACAATGTCTTGGTATGAGATGGTGAAGGGGAAACTTACAGCAGAGACGCAGAGTTACAAGTCCGGGAGGATTTATAATCGGCTGGCCGATCTCATCTGTTCCGGCAGCGGCAATCCGACAACCTCCGTCACCCTTCGTCGTCTCCGTTTCCTCTATGCCGCCCGCGCCGGAAAGATTTCGGAAAAATTGATAGAAGAAACCAGGCGTGAGAAATGAAGGAGGGACAGGTGCGCTACAGGTCAATGTCCAGCGCGAAGACGAGAGCCTGGTTGAGTTCCCGAATTTTATCCGGAGGCAGGATGCCGATGCGCGCGGTAAGGTCTGATTTGGGAAGTGTCTGGATGAGGTCGACGTTGATGACGGACGGCTTGGACAGCCAGACCTCGCGTCCTACCGGTATTTCAACAGGGATTTTTCTGATGCGCGACGTTACGGGCGCAACGCTCACGAACTCACGCACGTCGACAGCCGAGTTTCGGGTGAGCACCACAACGGGATGCCGTTTGGTTTTGGGGAGATTGGCCCACCATATTTCCCCCCGCCTCATCCGTACGGCGCCTCATCATCCCACAGGCGCGCATAGACCTCCGCGGGTGGCAGCGGCTCATCGCCGGTTTCAGGCATCGCCCGGTACCCCCGCCGATCCCGCCGGATCCGCTCCCGGCGCTTCATTTCCTCAAACGAAAACCGTACGATCCTCCGAAACACAGCGCTTCGCGTCTCGCCCGTTCTCCGTCGGATACGCTCGATCTCATTCAAGAGGGGAGGAGGGATCGTGATCGTGACCCGTTCCACAGCCTTCGCAGATTTCATACTTGGATCATACGATTTCATACGAAGGTTGTCAAATCATCAGGCGCCGGGTCTCCTCATTCGCGTTTTCACCGGATGGCCGAGCGCCGGCGATGACAGGTGGGGTGCCGACGACGACAAACAAAGCTACCTCCTCCCCATCGACGCCAACCCCGACTTTCCGGCCGGTACTGCCTACCGCCTCGAGGCCCTCTACTGAGAAGGTTTTTTTAGCCGAGGTCGATTTCTTTAAAATCCGAGAAGCCGATTTCTTTTTTATCGCGATTCAACCAGAATCGGGTGGAGGTGAAGTCTTTGGGGAGAGTCAGGGAATAGTCGAGGATGGAGATCTGGGAGCCGCGATGAATTTTTTCCTTAACGCTGACAAATCCGGGCTGCGCGGTTGCGGATCGTTTTTTAATATCGGCGAGTTCATTTTGAAATGTTCGCAAATCCGCGGCGTTGGATTGGGACGCGGCCTGCAGTTGGAGGAGCCGTGTTTCCTTGGGCGGCGGGAGGCGTTTGGATCGTTCTTTGAGTTTGGTCAGAGTCGATAGTTCCTGATTGATTTTGTCCGATGATTCCTTGATATCAGATATTTTTTTTTCCAGGGCGTCGAGCCGGACCTTAACCGCCGGGTCGAGGCCGATTTCGATGAGTGTTTTGGTCGCGGTTTCAGCGCCGATGGTATGGGCTTCGACGCAGGCGCCGGCCAGTATTCTGCCGCCGGTGATGCAGGCGTGTTTTCCGCCGCGGACCACGACATGCCGGCCGGCGGAGACATGGGAATGGAGAATGATTTCGGACACGACCACGTCCTTGCCCGCTTCGACGCGGGCGTTTTCGACGAACCGGGCCGACACCGAGCCTTTGGCCTTGATGAGCGTTTCGGGCGATCCGATGATTCCCTTTTCGATCACCACATTGCGGCCGGCATCGATAAGGGCCTTGGATACCGTCTGAGCGACGACATCCCCCGTAGCCTTGACGGAGAATCCCTCGTGGATGGCGCCGCCGACCTGGACGGACCCGTCGAAATCGATATTGCCGATTTTAAAATCGACATCGCCTTCGCAGACCAGCACCGGTTCGACCGAAATGGACGATCCCTGAATGGAGACGTGGCCCGCGCAGGCGGCCGAATAGTCGCGGCCGTCTTTGGAGACCACCACATTTTGTCCCGCGGCCGGCGCAAGGTCCTTGCCGGGCACGGCCTTGAGCGCCGCCGAGAAGACGTCCGATCCATCCACGCCGGCAGTGGGCGGCGTGCGGCGGATGAGGACCTCGTCTTTTTTGGCGAAGACGAGCGAGGAGTATTCGTGGTAGTCAACGCGACCGAGTTCATTTTCCCCCTTTTTTTGTCTGGCCTTGTCGATGACGAGAAACTCGGCCTTCCCGTCCTCGCCGTTTCTGGGAGGCATACCGCGCGCGATGACGAGTGGACCGCCGTAGGATCCGGCGGAGACGAACTCCGCGACGGCTTTGGGATCGACGCCCTGGACACCGATTTCGGTGATTTTCCTGGAGATGTCATCGAGGTCGACCGGTTTACCGCCGGTTTCCGGCGGCGAGATTTCGAGGTGGGCGGTCATTTTATCGGTGGAGATGGAGATTTGGAACGATCCATCCCGTGCCGGTTTTGGAGAAGACTCTTGTTTCTCATCCGCCATGATCGACTCCTTCCGCGTTTACCTGACTTATCGGCCTTTGCCGGTCTGAACAAAACCTCCGTGAGAGGAAGCGCCCCCGCGGGCATTTCATATGATAGAAGGATTCCAAATGGCGGCGGGTCAGTATCAGGGGACAAGAATCTTGATATTATGTTTTTTTGCCGCGATCGGGATGGCAACCGCGGCTGACGGCGGAGTTCTTTACCGGAACACGTTTGACACGCCCATTCCCGTAGGCGGCGACCCGATTCTGGCGGGATCAGAGGGCGTGCGAATGGAGGGCGGGCTCATCAGCGTGGCGTATTCATCGGAGCAGACGGCGCCGCCGGGTGGTGTGGAGGTGACGCTGCCCGAGTCGCCGACCGATCCGGCCGAGCGGCGGATTGAGATGACTTTTTTGGGCGGCGGCACGGACATCTCCAATTCTCTCTTTATCAGCTACGCGGTGAGCCCAGGCGATGGATGGCTGCTTCCGCCTCTGCCCGCGGGCGCGACCTTCGGCGCGACGCGGTCCGGGTACATCATGCGGCTGATCCGGCACGGTGACGGGAGCAATGAGATCAAACTCTATCGCGCCGACGGCGGCTGGACCAACGAGTTGAAATCGGACTGGACAGTGCCGTTCAATCCTGTCACGGCCCTGCGGAAGATCGAAATACTCCACCGGCAAGACGGCGAGCACCGGATTACCGCCCGATTCGACACCGGAATCCCGATTGAGAGGACGTATCGATTCGAGGACGCCCAGTATCCGCCCGGCGGGAACCGGCGGGGTCTGCAGGTCATTGCGAAAGGGCATACCGGTCTTCGGAACACCGTGCGTGTGTACACCGACACATGGCTGGTCACTGATGCGGCCCTTGCTTCGTCCGAAAAGTCCGCCGTCCCGCGGGCGAAGCCCGCCGGACCGCCGGACCGCCGCGGCGGCACGAATGTTGATACGGACCATGCGTTGACGAAGGCCGGGATACATTATGAGAAAGGCGAACTTGCCGCCGGTCGGGACCTCTGTGTTGGCCTCATCGATCAGGACAGCATGAATTCAGACGCGTTGGATCTTCTGGGCCGGATCGAGGCGTCGATGGGCAATTTTTCGAGCGCGCATCGATATACAACCCGGGCGTTGGATATCCGGAGGGAGAAGCACGGATCCGATCATCCGAAGGTAGCGGAGAGTTTAACGCATCTAGGGCGGATCCATGGCGTAAGGGATCCGTTTGAAGCTGAATCCCTGTACCAATCGTCTCAGGCGATCCGGGAAAAAACTCTCGGCCCGGATCATCCGTCCATCGCCGAGAATCTGGCGGATCTGGCGGCGCTTTATCAGCGGCAGAATCGATGGCCGGAGGCGCAGCTGCTCTATGAGCGGGCATTGTCTATCCGGGAGAAGGATCAGGGCACTGGCCAGTGGGACCTATCGAACCTGCTGGCCGTGATGGCGAAGCTGTACCGGGACATGGATCAATACGACACGGCGGAACGAGCCTACCGTCGCGCGCTGGATATAGGCGAGAAAGTCAAGGGCCGTGATTCACCGGATCTGATGGGCATCATGCGAAATCTGGCGCACTTTTATCGAACGTACGAACGGGACGACAAGGCGGCGCCGTTGAACGAAAGACTGGTCGGCATCATGGAAAAATCGTTGGGCCCCTACCATACGGACGTGGCGGACAACCTGAACGATCTGGCCATCATCTATCATTTTCAAGGCCGGCATGCCGAAGCCGAGCGAGGATTCCGGCGAGTCATCGAGATTCGAGAGCGATCTCTCGGCAAGGACAATCCGAAAACGGGAGGCGCCGTCTTCAACATGGCGCTGGCGATTTATGCCCAGGGACGAATTTCCGAGGCCGGGCCGCATTATGAGCGATCCCTGGCCATCATGGAAAAAGACGTGGGACTGGAACATCCGGTGCTGGTGGACGCTCTCAACAATCTCGCGGCCGTGTATTACGCCGAGGGCCGATACGCCAAGGCTGAGCCGTTGTTCCGACGTGCCCTGGCCATCCACGAGAAGAGCCAGTCGGGCGAGCCGCGGCCGGAGATGGCGAACGTCCTGGAGAATCTTTCGAATCTATACCGGGCAATGGACCGGCCGATCGAATCGGAGTTTTATGGGCAGCGCATGCGGAAGATTCGTGAAAAGCATGCCGTGTCGGAAAGAAAGGGCGGCAGATGAGAAGTGGTACATCTGCGAACAAGGAGGAATTGACCGCAGAGGCGCAGAGATGACGCGGAGTTGACGCAGAGGATGAAGAAGATTTTATAGAGAAGGATTTCGTAAGGGTTTCCCCTTGACGGATGGGGAGGCGGGAAGTTACAGGGGGAATAGAGATGGGGAGCCCGAGAAGTGGAAGATCTGACGATCCGAATTGAGGAGCAGGTCGACGAGCTGATCCGGTTGAAGGAAACCCGGGACCGGGAGAATACGGTTCTGCGCCGGGAGAACGAACGCCTCCGGAACACCCTCTCCGAACTCACTCTGGAACGCGACACCCTGGCCGGCCGCGTGAAACTCAGCGCATCCCACGTCGAAAACGCTTTGACCCGGCTGAAACACATGACCGAGGAGTTCTGATGTTCCCGCCGCGGCCGAGCACCGGGCGGTCCATCCCGGCCGTCTTAAACGGTGTGGCGCACCCTTCGTCAAACAGTACATCCTGTACTGCTCCGGGTACGGCGCCATCCGTGGCGCCTTATCCCTGACATGGCCAGTGTTGAGGTTTTGATCCTTGGCAAGTCGCACGTTTTTGAGACCCCTGGAAATCCCGACCGTGTGCGTGCGGCGGCGCGACTTTTGGAACGGAAACTGAATACCGTATCGGAAGTGTACGGTCTGATATCGAACGAGCAGATGCTGACGCTGGCGGCCCTGAATCTGGCTGAGGAACTGATGAGGCTGAAGCAGGAGACGAAACTGGACCATGTGGAGGATTTTCTGAAGGGCCTCACGGAACGGCTGGACCTGGCTTTGAGGGCCGAACCCCGGGCCGGGAAAGCAGCGCCGCCGGCATGAAACGGATCATGGGTGTGGACGAAGCGGGCCGAGGTCCGGTGTTGGGACCGCTAGTGGTGGGCGCGGTGGTAGCGGAGGAATCGTCGATGGAAGGATTCCGGGAGCTGGGCGTGCGGGATTCGAAGGCGTTGACTCGGAAGGCCCGTGAACGGATCTACGACCGGCTGGTGGAGCGATACCGGCTGGAATACGAGCTCATTTTGCCGGCCGCGATCAATCATCCGGACTCCAACCTGAGCCAGCTGGAGTACGACACGGTCAGTGTCCTGGTGGCACGTCATGAGCCGGACCTGCTGGTGGTGGACGCTTTTTTGCCGCCGGAGAAGCTGGCGAAGCGCCTGACGCGGCAATTTCCGAGCGTAGCGGTGATCGCCGAGTGGAAGGCGGACGAGAATTATCCGATCGTGTCGGCGGCGTCGATCGTTGCGAAAGTGATCCGGGACCGCGAGGTTGATCGGTTGAAGGACATCCACGGCGACCTGGGATCGGGATATCCGGGCGATCCGAAGACGAAGACATGGCTGAAGCGCGAACTTTTGAAGAACCGGCTGGTGGTTCAGCATTTGCCTGAGTGCGTGCGGGTGAAATGGTCGACGGTGCGGCGACTGAGGGATGAGCCGCCCTGATGGGACGGATGCCAACCGTAGTCCTGGCAAAGGAGGGCTGTACATCTCGGCATTCCTCAGCTATAAACGGGACGCCATCATGAAAAAGCAGGTAACGACGTACGAGGAGCTTGAGCAGATCGCCGCGAGACAGCTGGGCGGGCTGGTCAAGCCGCAGGCTCTTGGGTTTGTCTTATCCGGACTGGAATTTGCGTTGCGTGGACTGCGCCAGCGGCGGCATATTTCTGGGCAGGAGTTGTGCAGCGCCGTGCGGGACATGGCGGCGCGGGAATACGGTCTGATGGCCAAGGAAGTTTTAAACGAGTGGGGGATTGATTCAACCGAGATGATCGGCCGGATCGTTTTCGCGCTGGTGGAGTCGAAGAAGATGACGAAGACGGATGAGGACAGTCTGGCCGATTTCACGCAGGTATTTGATTTTGATGAAGCCTTTTCGCCGGCCGCGATATTGAAAGCCTCAAGGGAAGTTCGACCCCGCGCCCGGCGCCGACCATCCTGACCATTTCGATTCAACCGGGGCTTCTGTACGCGGCTTTTCTCAAGGCGCGGCAGTGGCAGTGGGAGTCTCCGTATTACGACACGATCGAGATCCGTCTGTTTGAATGGCGGCTGAGGGACAACCTGCGGTATCTTTCCGCATGCCTGCGGCACGGATACCGCTGGTCGCCGCTCATCCGATTTTCCGTCCCGAAAAAGCCGCGGGAAGACCGGCCGTACGCATACCGGAATTTTATGGACGAGGTAGCCGCGGTGTCGATCGTGCTGACCGCGCGGGACCGCCTGGAGCGGGCGATGGACCGGCGTGGCCGTGCGTCGTTTGGGAACCGGCTGGCGCATCCGGGCCAGGACCAGTTGTTTTTAGACTGGCGGGACTCGTGGGGGCAGTTTGAGTCGATGGCAAGGCAAGCGGCGGGGCGCAACCGGTATTACGTCAAGACCGACATCCGAAAATTTTATCCGCACATTCGCGCGGGCCGGTTGATCGCGACGCTGGGCCGGTATCTTGGGGACAATTCCATTTTCCACGCGCTGCGGACTCTGATCGCCCGGGAAAGTCCGGGCCTGCCGGCGGGCCCGACGATTTCCGGCGCGCTGGCCAACGTCTACCTGACACCGCTGGATCTGGACCTGCTGGGCGACTGGGGCCTGCGCGGCCGGTACCTGCGGTATGTGGACGACATGTTTTTGTTTGGAGGCGACCGTCAGGATCTGGTCCGAACTTTCAGCGGCCTGCAGCGTCGGCTTTACACCCAGCTGGGTTTGCCGACCCATCACGGCAAGGCGGAGATCGGCCGAAGCACCCGGTCGTTTGAGGGCCGTCCAAGTCCGGCGAGCTGGGTGGGGATATCGGCGTCGTTTGACCGGATCGCGCGGACGCTCTATCATGTCCCGCCGGAGTATCTGGGTCTGTACGCGCGATTGCCGGCTCTGACCCTCAGGACCTATGCCCAGGGACTCCGGTCGGCCGGATTATTTGTTTCGACCGACTGGCTGGCTCAGCATTTTCTGGCGCTGCGGGGCCGGCATCCGCCGGCGGACGGATGGGACAGTTATTTTCATCTGCGATATCCAAGGCTGAATCTGAACGAGCCCTACGCCTCCGCGGATGGGTGGGCCCG
>Ga0137796_10001598_pt1 | contig 12800 bp, 9 predicted proteins | sample OV2TP3_FD_97704 | JGI IMG/M metagenome (GOLD analysis project Ga0137796, IMG submission 97704)
GCGCCGGCCCGGCCGAGCCGCGCGCGCACCTCGGCCAGCCCCGCGCGCTGAGCCGCGCGTGCCACCTCGTCGCGCAGGAGGGCGAGCGCGGCGCCCGCAACCTCCTTCGGCGTCGCGCGTCCCTGGACCAGCTCGGGCACGAGCCCCCGCCCCGCGATGATGTTCGGCAGGCTGATGTGCGAGACGCCGTGAACCACCAGGCGGGCGAGCGCGTACGACACCGTCGAGAGGCGGTAGAGGACGACCATGGGCGTCCCGTAGCACGCCGCCTCGAGCGTGGCCGTTCCCGACGCGGTCAGCAGCAGGTCCGACCCGGCCATGACGCGGTAGGCCTCGCCCGGGAGCACGCGGACGCCGAGCGCGGCGTGGCGGACCCCCGCTGCGACTCCGTCCGGAGCGATCGTCGGGGCGAGGGGGAGCGCGAACCGGGCGCGCGGGACCCGGCGGAGGATTCGGGCCGCCGCCCCGAGGAGGACGGGGAGGTGGCGCCGCACCTCCGCCGGCCGGCTGCCGGGGAGCAACCCGATCAGGAGCTCGCGGTCCGTGGCCAGCCCCTCGCGCGCGACCGACCGCTCGAGGGCAGGCAGCACGTCCAGCAGTGGGTGGCCGACGAACTCGACGGGGACTCCCGCCTCCTGGTAGAGCGCGACCTCGAACGGAAAGACCGCGAGCACGCGGCGCACGTCGCGCGCCATCGCCCGGACGCGCCCGCGGCGCCACGCCCACACCTGCGGCGCCATGAAGTAGACGACCGGGATCCCGAGGCGGCCGGCCCGCCGTGCCAGGCGCAGGTTGAAGTCGGGGAAGTCGATCAGCACGAGCGCGCCCGGGCGCTCCTCCGCGAGCCGGCGGCAGAGGTCGCGGAAGATCGCGAAGAGCGCCGGCAAGCGCCCGAGCACTTCGGTCCCGCCGACGACCGCCGTGCGGTCGATCCCGTGCAGGATCCGCACGCCGGCCGCGGCCATCCCGAGGCCGCCCATCCCCGCGAGTCGGATGCCCGGGGCCAGCGCCGTCAGCGCCCGGGCCAGGGTGGCCCCGTGGAGGTCGCCGGAGGCCTCCCCGGCGACGAGCAGGATATCAGTCGGTCCGGGGGTCTCCCGCGACGCCGACAACGCTGACTCCCGCGCGGGCCGCCTCCGCGGCGACGCCATCCCGCTCGAGCAGGAGCACCCGTCCCGCCTCGATCGCCAGCCCGGCCGCCCGACCCGCCGCGCAGAGCGCCATCGTCGCCGCGCCCACCGTCGGCACGTCGAAGCGGTAGTCGTGCCCGGGCGCCGGGGCCTTCACCACCACGGCGCCGGCCCCGGCGAGCCCCAGGCCGCGGCGGATCGTCTCGTCCGTGCCCTCCATGGCCTCGACGGCCACGGCCGTCCCGGCGCGGACCACGACGGTCTGCCCGATACCGTGGCGCGCCAGCTCGCGCGCCAGGCCAAGGCCACGCGCGATCTCCTCCCGCACCGCGGCGCTCGGCGTGGGCCCCGCCAGGTGCCCTGCGGGCGCGAGCCACTCGCCCAGGAAGCGCCGCTGATCGAGGAGCTCGATCCCCATCCTGGCGAGCGCCGCCGTTGCCGTGCGGAGGAGCCCCTCGTCCGTCCAGTCCGGGCTCTGGCCCACGAGGCGGCGGGCCGTTTCGTCGAGCGGCGTGCCCCGGAACAGGCCCTCCTTCCCCACGCGGCCCGCGAGGACCACGTGGCGGATCCCCTCCGCGGCGAGCGCCTCCAGGATCGGCCCCACCTCCCCGACACGGCACGGCACGATCCGGTCGGCCACGCCCGCGAGGCCCGTCGGGTCCGCCAGGGCGAACGCGACGACCCGCCACCCCGCACGCCCGGCCTCACGCGCCATCAGCGCGGGCAACGCGCCGCCGCCCGCGACGAGCCCCAGGCTCTCCGCCATCAGCGGGGCGGCCAGTCCAGGGACGCGCGCCTCTCCCGGATCATCTCCTCGATGGCGAGCGCCACCGCGAGCGACCGGACGTCGTCGTGCTCGGACAGGTCCACGCGGCCGGTCCGCTGCGCCTCGCGCACCGCGTTGAGGAGGTGCAGGATCTCGAGCTTGAGCGGGTTCTCCTTGTGGACGAAGAGGTGCTCGACGAACGACTCCTGCTTGTAGCGGATCGACTCCCGGTTCAGGATGTACTCCGAGGCCGCGCGCCGGTGGATCTGGATGTCCTGGTCGGTGTAGTCGAGGAAGACGTAGGCGTCGGGCTGGGTGATCGCCAGCGTCCGGATCTTCTGCTCGGTCGCGCGGCTCGCCGTGATGTTCGCCAGCGTGCCGTTCTCGAACAGGATCTGCACGTTCGCCACGTCGGGTTGCGCGGAGTGCACCCGGGCGCCCACCGCCGTGAGCCGCTCGATCTCGGCATCGACCAGCCCGAGCACGATGTCGATGTCGTGGATCATCAGATCCATGATCACCGTGTCGTGCTGCACGCGGGGCACGAACGGGCCCAGCCGGCGCGACTCCACCAGGACCGGGTTCACGACGATCTTGTGGAGCTCCTGGACCGCGCCGTTGAACCGCTCCACGTGGCCGATGTGGAGCACCACGTTCCGCTCGCGGGCGATCCGAAAGAGCTCGCGCGCCTCCTCGAGGGTGGGAGCGAGCGGCTTCTCGACCAGGACGCCGATCCCCGCCTCCATGAACTCCCGCGCCACCTCGAAGTGGAGCGGCGTCGGCACGGCGAGCGACACCACGTCCACCTTGCCGAACAGCTCCCGGTAGTCGGTGAACCCTTGGGTGTCGTACTGCGCGGCGAGCCGCGCCACCTTGCTCCCGTCCACGTCGACCAGGCCCACGAGGTCCACGTCCCAGAGCTCGGCGTAGACCAGCGTATGATACTGGCCCATGTGGCCGGTCCCGACCACGCCCGCGCGCATCCGCTTCTGCTCTCGCTTCACGCTCGGTGCCCCCCTAGCAAATCCCGCGCTTCGACGACGTGATGAACGCGAGGAGTTGCTCAATGTACTCCGACGCGGGCAGCTCCGCCCGGATCCGCTCCAGCGCGCGCGCGGTCGTGTGGCCCGACCGGTAGAGGATCTTGAAGGCGCGCTGGAGGTCCAGCCGCGCGGCGGCCGGCACGTCGGCGCGCCGGAGCCCGACCACGTTGACCCCTCGCGCCTGCGCCGGGTTCCCCTCGACCAGGATGTAAGGCGGAACGTCCTGGGAGAGTCGGGAGCAGCCTCCGACGTACGCCAACGTGCCGATGCGGACGAACTGGTGCACGCCGGTGAGCCCGGAGATGACGGCCCGGTCGCCCACCTCGACGAACCCGGTGAGGCCCGAGAAGCCCGTCAGGATCACCTGGTTCCCCACTCGGCAATCGTGGGCGATGTGCGAGCTCGCCATGATGAAGCAGCCGTCCCCGATCACCGTCCACCCGTCCTCGATGGACGAGCGGTGGATGGTCGCGTACTCCCGGACCACGTTGTCGGCGCCGATCCGCACGCCCGAGGGCATCCCGGGCTTCCACTTGAGGTCCTGGGGCGGATAGCCGATCACCGCGCCCGCGAAGATCCGGCACCGGGGCCCGATCTCGAGCCGCCCCTCCAGCACCGCGTGCGGCCCCACCTCGGTGCCGTCGCCCAGCCGGACGTCGTCCCCGACGATCGCGTAGGGCCCGATCCGCACCCCGACACCCAGCTCGGCCTTCGGGTGCACGATCGCCGTCGGGTGGATCTCCGAATCAGCCCCGTCCCCCCCCGGCTCGCTGGTCATCGGGTCCCCCCGCACCCCCGCCCCCTTTTCTCCAGATCGCCGGGACGGCTCGGACCTGCGGCCCTCGCGACGTCCCGTCCCTCCGGCCGCCTCCGGGGGGGAGGGGCGCCGCCTGCCTCCCCGTCGCGGTCGCACGGGCGCGCTGACAGGAGGTGGTTCATCGGGTCCCCCCGCACCCCCGCCCCCTTTTCTCCAGATCGCCGGGACGGCTCGGGCCTGCGGCCCTCGCGACGTCCCGTCCCTCCGGCGGCCTCCGGGGGGGAGGGGAGGCCCATGCGTCCCCTTCGCGGGCGTCGCTCATCGCACCCCGCGGAGACGCTCCTCCAGTTCGGCGACGCGCTGCTTGAGGGCACGGACAGTCCGCAGGAGCTCCGGGAGACGCGGCATCGCCGCGGCCACGCGGCGCGCCTCCATCGCGGGCATCGCCGGGTATCCGAAGACCGCGCCCCCCGGGGGCACGTCCTGGTGCACGCCCGACTGCGCCCCGACCCGCGCCCCGTCCCCGATCACCACGTGGTCCGCGATCCCCACCTGCCCGGCCAGCATCACCCGGTCCCCGATGCGGCACGAGCCGGAGACGCCCGTCTGGGCCACGATGATCGTGTCCGCGCCGACCACCGTATTATGGCCGATCTGCACGAGGTTGTCGATCTTGGTGCCCCGCCGCACGACGGTCTCGCCGAGCGTCGCCCGGTCGATCGTCACGTTGGCCCCGATCTCGACGTCGTCCTCGATCACGACGCGACCGACCTGGGGGATCTTCTGATGTCGGCTCCCGTCGAAGGCGTAGCCGAACCCGTCCGCGCCGAGCACCGCACCCGGGTGGATCACGACCCGCCGCCCGACCTGGACGTCGTCCCGCAGGACCACGTGCGGGTAGAGCACGCTCCCCTCTCCGACCCGGCACCGCTCCCCCACCACGACGTGCGCGTGCAGCACCGCCCTCGACTCGACCACGCTCGCGGCGCCGACGACCGCGAAGGCGAGGACGGTCGCGTCCGGCGCGATGCGTGCCGACGCCGCGACGACCGCGGTCAGCTCGACGCCGGGTGCGGGCGCCCGCTCCGGATGGAACACGCGCAGGAGGGCCGCCAGGGCCAGGTACGGCTGCGCCACGCGGATCACCGGCCGGCCCGCGACGCTCACGTCCGCGGGTACCAGGAACGCCGAGGCCCGGCTCCGCTCCGCGGCCGCCGCGTGGCGCCCCGCCGCGACGAAGCTCAGCTGGCCCGGCTCCGCCTGATCCAGGTTCGCGATCCCGTGGACCGCCAGGGCGGGATCGCCCTCGAGGGTGCCGCCGACCAGCCGCGCCAGCTCTCCCAGCGTCCGCTCCGCGTCCACCTACTTCTTCCCCTTCTCCGCGTCGTAGGCCTTGATGACCTCCTCCGTCAGATCCGCCTCGGCCGCCCCGTAAATCACCGACGCCCCGCGCTTCTCCAGGACCAGCAGGAGCCCGCGCTCCTTCCCCACGCGCTCGATGACGCCGGTGAGCTCCTGCAGGATGCGTTGCGTGAGCCCCTGCTCCTTCTTCTCGAGCTCCTTCTGGTAGTCCTCGGTCAGGCGCCGGAGGTCCCGCACGCGTCGCTGGAAGCTCTCCTCCTTTTCCCGCTTGGCCTCCGCCGAGAGCAGCAGCCCCTTCTTCTCGAGCTCGTCCCGCAGCTTGTCGATCTCGGCTTTGCGCGCGTCCACCTCCTTCTGCATCTGGGCCTTCTCCCGCTCGAGCTGCTCGCGCGCCGCCAGCCCGGAGACCGAGCGGACGAGCACCTTCTGAACGTCCACGAAGGCAATCCGCGACTGGGCCTCCGCTGCCCCCGCGCCGACGAGCAGGGCGAGCAGCCCGGCCGTGAGCGTCCCTGCGAGTCTCATCCCGACACCCCTCGTCGCCTCAGAACGGCGATCCGATCGTGAAGTGGAAATACCCGGCCTTCTCGCCCGGCTCCCGGTCGAGGTTGAAGCCGTAGTCCAGGCGCAGCGGCCCGAGCGGCGACAGAAAGCGCAGCCCCAGCCCCGCGCCGAGCCGCAGGTCGGTCGGGTCGAAGTCATTGCCGAACCCGTATGCGTTCCCCGCGTCGAAGAACAGAGCGATCCGCACCCGCGGGAAGATCGGGACGAGCAACTCGGTGCTGAAGAGGAGCTCCTTGTCCCCGCCGATCGTCTTTCCCGCCGCGTCCTTCGGCCCGATCGACCGCGTCTTCTGGCCGCGCAGCGTGTTCGGGCCGCCCAGAAAGAACCGCTCGAAGATCGGGACTTCGTCCCCGCCCCACGGCTCGATGAACCCCACCAACCCGCGCGCGCCGAAGACCAGGCCCCAGAACGGCAGCGGGTAGTACCAGGCGCTCTCGCCGATCACCCGGTAGAAGCGCGTGTCCCCCCCGAGGCCGGCGAACGCGAAGTCGATCGCGTTCCGGCTCCCTGAGGAGGGCTCGAAGATGTTGTCACGCGTGTCGCGCGTCAGGGCGAACTCGATCACCGAGTTCAGGCGCCGCCCCGCCTCCCGCTTGAGGTCGTCGCTCGCGTCCTCGGCGATGTCGTCGATCGTGACGCTCTCGAGCCGGTAGATCGTGGAGAACGTCGTGAACTCCGCGACAGGGTAGCTCGCCCGGAGATCGCCCCCCAGGCGCTCCTCGGCGAAGTCGCTGAACTCCCGGCGCCGGTCGTAGACGTCGAAGCCGGCCCGCAACGGGATGTCGAACAGGTAGGGCTCCGTGAAGCCCAGCAGGGCGAGCTGGCTCTTCGCGCCGATCCGGAAGCGCAGGAACACCTCCTGCCCGCGCCCGAACAGGTTCCGCTGGGTGATGTCCAGGGTCCCGAAGAAGTTGTCGACCGAGCTGTAGCCGGCGCCGATGCTGAACAGCCCGGTGGCCCGCTCCTTCACCGCGATGTTGACCACGACCTTGTCGGGGGTCGACCCACCCTGCACGGTCGCGTCCACCTCGTCGAAGTACCCGAGGTTGAACAGCCGCTGCCGGCTCCGGACCAGCTTCTGATAGGTGAACAGCTCCCCCTCGGCGACGCGGAGCTCCCGGCGCAGGACCTTCTCCGAGCTGCGCGTGTTGCCCGTGATGTTGATCCGCTCGACGTAGACCTCGCTCCCCTCCTTGATCTCGAAGCTGACGTTCACGATCCGCTTCTCCGAGTCGGTCTCCGTGCGCGGCGTCACCTCCGCCCGGGCGCGGCCGATCTCCGAGTACCGGTCGGTGAGGTTGCGCACGGTGCCCCGGACCAGGCTCCGGTTGAACACCTCGCCGTCCTTGAGGGCGACGAGGCCCCGGACGTCCGCGTCCGACAGCACCTGATTCCCGCGCACGGTGACGGTCCCGACGCGGAACTGGGGGCCCTCGGTGACCCGTGTCCGCAGGGTGATCGTGCCCTGTTCGAGATTCGGGATCACCTCGTGCGACTCGATGCGCGCCTGGATGTAGCCATGATCCGCGTAGAGGTTCAGGATCCGGTCGGCGTCGTCCTCGAAGACCTTCCGCTCCACCTTCGACCAAGGGAGGATCCAGAGGAAGCGCTCCTTGGTGAACATCGCCGCTTTGATCTGCGGCCCCGTCAAGGCCTGGTTCCCCTCGATGACGATCCGGTCGATGTAGATCTTCCTCCCCTCCTCGATCCGGAACACCACGCGGAGGTCCCCTTCCGGCGTGCGCTCGGTCCGGGGGAGGATCGACGCGGCGAAGAAGCCCTCCTCCTCGTACTTCTGGCGGATCGCGTCCACCGCGCGCTGCACGTCCACGGGGTTGTAGAGGACCCCCACGCGGAGCGCGGCCTTGTCGCGCAGGTCCTCGGTCCTGACCTCGAAGTTGCCCTCGAACGACGCCTCGCGGAGGAGCGGCCGCTCGACCACCACGAAGATCACGCGAATTCCGCCCTCGAACTCCTCCACCCGGACGCGGGCGTCGTCGAAGAATCCCAGGGCGAAGATGGCGCGGACGTCATCACGCACCGCGCTCGGAGAGAAGGGATCCCCGATCCTGGTCTGGATCCGGTTGAGGATGACGGCAGCCTGGATGCGGCGGTGGCCTTCGACGGCGATGTCTCGGACGAGCGGGACGGGCCGCTCCTGACCTTCGGCGGCCTCCGCGCCGCCCAGCAGGCCGAGCAGAAAAAAAACGGAGAGAATCCTCCCTCCGTTCGTCACGCGCGTCCTCCTGCAGCGGAGGCCGGCTTCACGGGCTACACTCCGGTCAGCCACCGCGGTGCCGGTCTCGGCCCGAGGCCCCGAGACCGGCACGACGCAGGCAGCGCGTACCCGCAGTAGTGCGTGGGCCAGCGACCCCGCCGGAGGAACGGGACGCGCGCGAGGCCGCAGGCCGAGAGCGTCTCAGCGAACCGAACGACAACCCGGGGCGACGGGACCGTCCCGGGCCAGCTCACGCGCGGAGGGGCAACCCGTGACCGCTCAGTGCTCCGCCAGCTTCAGCGTCGGCTCGTCGATCGGGCAGAAGACGAACTGCTCGCCGTCGGACCGCACCTCGATGCGGGCCCCTTCCTGGATCTGCCCCCGTACGATCGCTTCGGCCAGGGGATCCTCGATGAGCTTCTGGATGGTCCGCCGGAGCTGCCGGGCGCCGTACGTCGCATCGTAGCCCTTCCGGAGCAGGAGGTCCTCCGCATCCGCGGTCAGCTCGATGCGGATCGTCTTCTCGACCAGTTGCGTGTTCACCCGGTCGAGCATCAGCCGGATGATCCCCTTGATGTGGTCCTCGCCGAGCGAGTGGAAGACGATGACCTCGTCGACCCGGTTCAGGAACTCGGGGCGGAACGCGCGCTTGAGCTCCTCGATCACCCGTTCCTTCATGCGCTCGTAGCTCTCGTCCGCCGATTCCGCCAGGAACCCCGGGCTCACCCGCTTCCCGATGAGCTGCGTCCCGAGGTTCGACGTCATGATCAGGATGGTGTTCTTGAAGTCCACCACGTGGCCGAGCGAATCGGTCAGTCGCCCGTCGTCGAGCACCTGGAGCAGCATGTTGAAGACGTCCGGGTGCGCCTTCTCGATCTCGTCGAAGAGCACCACCGAGTACGGCCGTCGCCGGACCTTCTCCGTGAGGAACCCGCCCTCCTCGTACCCGACGTAGCCGGGGGGCGCCCCGAGGAGCCGCGAGACCGAGAACTTTTCCATGTACTCGGACATGTCGATCCGGACGAGCGCGTTCTCGTCGCCGAACAGAAACTCGGCGAGGGCGCGCGCGAGCTCCGTCTTCCCCACCCCGGTCGGCCCGAGGAAGATGAACGACCCGACCGGGCGCTTCGCGTCCTTGAGTCCCGCGCGCGAGCGCCGGATGGCGCGCGAGACCGCACGGATCGCGTCCTCCTGGCCGACGATCCGCCCGTGCAGCGACTCCTCCATGCGCGCGAGCTTCGCCGATTCCTTCTCCTCGAGGCGCGAGAGCGGAATGCCCGTCCAGCGGGAGACGATGTACTCCACATCCTCCTCGCCCACGACGGACGTCTGGCGACCCTTGTTCTTCTCCCACTCCCGCTTGAGCTCCTCGTCCCGGCCGCGGAGGACCTTCTCCTTCTCGCGCAGGGACGCCGCCTTCTCGAACTCCTGGGCCTCGAGGAACATGTCCTTCTCGCGGACGACCCGCTCGATCTCCTTGTCGAGCTCCTTGAGCTCGGCAGGCGGCGTCATGGACTGGAGCCGGGTCCGGCTCGCTGCCTCGTCGATGACGTCGATGGCCTTGTCCGGGAGCTGGCGCTCCGTGATGTGGCGATCCGCGAGCTTGACGGCCGCGTCGATCGCCTCGTCCGTGATCTTCACCCGGTGGTGGGCCTCGTACTTCGGCCGGAGCCCCTTGATGATCTCGACCGATTCCTGGACCGAGGGCGCGCGAACGATGATGGGCTGGAAGCGCCGCTCGAGCGCCCCGTCCTTCTCGATGTGCTTCCGGTACTCGTCCAGGGTCGTGGCGCCGATGCACTGGATCTCCCCGCGCGACAGCGCGGGCTTGAGCATGTTCGACGCGTCGATCGCCCCCTCGGCCGCCCCCGCCCCGATGAGCGTGTGTAGCTCGTCGAGGAACAGGATGACGTTCTCCGACTGGCGGATCTCCTTCATGACCGCCTTCAGCCGCTCCTCGAACTGGCCCCGGTACTTGGTGCCCGCCACGAGGGCCCCCAGGTCGAGCTGGAGGAGGCGCTTGGCGACCAGCACGTCGGGCACGTCGTGGTTCACGATCTTCTGGGCGAGCCCCTCGACGATGGCGGTCTTGCCGACTCCGGGCTCGCCGATCAGCACCGGGTTGTTCTTGGTGCGCCGCGAGAGGATCTGGATCACCCGCTCGATCTCGGTCTCGCGTCCGATGACCGGGTCGAGCTTCCCCTCGCGGGCCATCTGGGTCAGGTCGCGGGCGAACTCGTCGAGGACCGGCGTCTGGCTCCGTTTCTTCGGCCGCGGGTAGTACTGGTCGCCGAGGAGCGCGAGCGTCTCCTGGCGGACCTCGTCGAGCCGCGCCCCCAGGGACTCCAGGATCTTCGCGGCGATCGACTGCCCTTCCTTCATGATCCCGAGCAGGAGGTGCTCGGTCCCGATGTAGTTGTGGCCGAGCTGCCGGGCCTCCTCGATGGACAGCTCGAGGACCCGCTTGGCCTGAGGGGTGAAGGGCACCTCGCCGAAGGTCAGGGTTTTGGGAAAGCCCGCCAGCGCGCGCTCGACCTCCGCCTTGACCGTCTCGAGGCGCAGGCTCAGGCGCTGCAGGACCGCCGTCGCGATCCCCTCGCCGTCCCGGATCAGCCCGAGCAGGATATGCTCGGTCCCGACGAAGTCGTGGCGGAACCGCCCGGCCTCCTCGCGGGCCAGGATGATGACTCGCCGCGCGCGCTCCGTGAATCGTTCGAACACCCTACCCCTCCGTTCCGGTCCTGCGTCGCGCTCCCGGGCTCGCGCCCCTCACCCCCGGCGCCCGGACTTCCTGCCGTCATTATACATAGGCCGCCGGGCGGCGACGGAAAAAAGTTGCCGCGTGGCCCTCCGTCAGGCCTCGACGACGGCCCGACCGTCCACCAGCCGCACGACGCGGTCCGCGCGGCGCGCGAGCTCCAGGTTGTGCGTCGCGATGACGAACGTGACGCTGCGCTCGGCCTGGAGTCGCCCGAACAGCTCGAACACCCCCTCACTCGTCTTCGGATCGAGGTTCCCCGTGGGCTCGTCCGCGACGATCATCGCGGGGCGGCCGACCAGCGCGCGCGCCAGGGCCACGCGCTGCTGCTCGCCGCCGGAGAGCTCGCCGGGGCGGTGGCCGATCCGCTCGGTCAGCCCCACGTCGCGGAGCGCGTCGAGGGCGAGCTGTCGCGCCTCGCCGGCGGGGCGCCGCTGGATGAGCGCGGGCAGCATCGTGTTCTCCAGCGCCGAGAACTCGGCCAGGAGGTTGTAGAGTTGGAAGACGAACCCGACCTCCACTCGCCGGAACCGCGTGAGCTCCGGCTCCGGGCGGGCGAAGAGATCCTCGCCCCGGAAGAGCACCCGCCCCGCGGTCGGACGGTCCAGCGCCCCCAGGACGTGCAGGAGCGTGGACTTCCCCACGCCGGACGCCCCGACGACCGCCACGACCTCGCCCTCCCCGACCGTCAGGTTCACGCCCTTCAGGACGCGGAGCGGCTCGCCGACCCCTCGGTACTCCTTCTCGAGGTTCTCGGCGACGACCAGGGCCGGACGGAGCGCGCCCTCACTCATAGCGGAGCACCTCGACGGGGTCGAGCCGCGCCGCCTGGCGAGACGGGTAGATCGTCGCCAGGAACGAGACCACGAGGGCCGACACCCCGAAGAGCACCAGGTCCCGCGGGCTCACCCGCATCGGCAGGGCCGAGAGCTGGTAGACATCGCCCGGAATCTTGACGATCTGGTACGTCTGCTGGATGGTCCCGAGGGTGACCCCGAGCGCGGTCCCCACCAGGGTACCGACCCCTCCGATGAGGACCCCCTCGGCGATGAAGATCAGCATGATGCTCCGCGCGCTGGCGCCGAGCGCCCGGAGGACCCCGATCTCGCGCCGCTTCTCGGCCACCATCAGGATGAGGTGGCTGATGATGGCGAAGGCGGCGACAAACACGATGAGGGTCAGGATGACGAACATCGCCGTCTTTTCGAGCTGGATGGCGGAGAAGAGGTTCCGGTTCATGTCCATCCAGTCCCGTGTCCAGAACGGGAACCCGAGGGTCTTGCCGAGGTCCAGCGCGACCCGGCGCGCCCGGTAGGCATCGGCGACCCGCACCTCGATGCCCGAGACGCGGTCTCCGAGGTCGGCGAACTGCTGGGCGGTGGCCAGCGACGTGTAGGCCAGAGCCGAGTCGTACTCGTAGAGCCCGATCTCGAAGATCGCCACCACGCGGAACTGCCGCATCTTGGGGATGGTGCCCACCGCCGTCACGGCCCCCCGCGGCGAGACCGCGGTGACCGTCTGGCCCACGTACGCTCCGAGGGTGCGGGCCAGCTCCCGGCCCAGGGCGATTCCGGGCTCCGGGCCGGCCAGGGCGGCGAGCGAGCCGTGCCGGACGCGCGCGCCCAGCTCCGCCTGGCCGACCGCGGGGTCCATCCCCCGGATGACCACGCCCGTGGCGCCCTGGTCGGTCGAGAGCATGGCCTGCTGGAGCACGAACGGCGACGCCACGCGGACCTCGGGATGCCGGCGGACGAGCGCCACCACGCGCTCGACGTCCTCGATTCCCTTTCCGGCGACGTCCAGCACCATCACGTGGGCCGTGGCGCCGAGGATCTTCCCCATGAACTCCTCTTCCGCGCCGGACATCACGCCCAGGACGAGGATGAGCGCCATGACTCCCAGGGCCATTCCGGCCATGGCGATCACGGTGAGGAGCGAGACGAACCCGCGGCGCCCCTTCGACCGGAGATAGCGGAGCCCGATGAACAGCTCGAACGGTAGACCCCGGCCGGTCATTCGGGTCCCCCCACACCCCCGCCCCCTCCCACCCTCGGGGGGGAGGGGCGCCCGGCGCTGCGGGCGCGGGCGGCCGAGCCCAGGCGTGACCCCGCCTCCGTCATTCGGGTCCCCCCACACCCCCGCCCCCTCCCACCCTCGGGGGGGAGGGGCGCCCGGCGCTGCGGGCGCGGGCGGCCGAGCCCA
>Ga0137796_10001599_pt1 | contig 12798 bp, 11 predicted proteins | sample OV2TP3_FD_97704 | JGI IMG/M metagenome (GOLD analysis project Ga0137796, IMG submission 97704)
ATCGTCGCCACCACCAACGGCGACCTGACCCAGGCGATCGCCCAGGGGAAGTTCCGGGAGGACCTCTTCTACCGCCTGAACGTCATCTCCATCACCCTGCCGCCCCTCAGGGAGCGGCGCGAGGACATCCCCCTCCTCGTCACCCACTTCCTCCAGAAGTTCGCGGCCGCCATCGGGAGCCCCGTCAAGCTCGTGTCGCCCGAGGCCATGAGCTCCCTGGAGGCCGCCCCGTGGCCGGGGAACGTGCGGGAGCTGGAGAACGTGATCGAGCGCGCGGTGACCCTCGAGCCCGGCCCCATCCTCCGCCCCGAGAGCTTCCCCGAGTCGGTTCGCGGGGCCCGCGCCCCGGAGCTCTACCGGGTGGAGTTCCCTGCCGAGGGGCTCGACCTGGACCGGCTGATGGAGCGGATCGAGCGGGACCTGCTGGAGCGGGCCCTCGAGCGGGCCGGCGGGGTTCAGAGCCGGGCCGCCCAGCTCCTGCACACCAGCTTCCGCTCCTTCCGCTACCGGCTCCAGAAGTACGGGATGGACCGCGGGGCCTGACCCCCGGGCGGCTGACGATCTGGCTCAGAAACGCGCTGCCCAGGATGAGCCTGTTCAGCCGAGCCCGTCATAGCTCCACCAGCCCGAGGCCGACGAGGAGCGCCCGGTCCACCCCCCGCATGGTCTCGGGCTTGAGGGTCCCCAGCCGCCGGATGAGCCTCCGTTTGTCCACCGAGCGGATCTGGTTGAGGAGCACCACCCCGTCGGCCCCGAGCCCTCCCTCCGGCGCCCTGAGGAGGACCCCCGTGGGGTAGAGGGGCTCGTCGAACCGTGAGGTGATGGCCGCGACGATGGTGATGGGGCTCCAGCGGTTGGCGACGTCGTTCTGGATGACCAGGGCCGGGCGCGTCTTTCTGATCTCGGCGCCCACCGTGGGGTCGAAGCTCACCAGGTGGACCTCGCCCCGCCGAGGAGGCCTCACCTTCGCCTGCTTCGCCATGTCTCCTCTTCGAGGCCAAACCACTCCTTAGCGAGCAGGAGATCCCGCTCTGCTTGCCGCAGGGCACCCTCCTTCAAGAGCGCCCGTAGCCGGCCGCGTCGCCTCTCCCCCACGAAGTGCTTTACCGCCTGGTCGATGAGGCGGCTCCGGTCGCCCCGTTCGGCCACCTGGTCGATCAGCCGGAGTGTCTCCTCCGGCAGCGTGATGTTGACCCGTCGGTACATGGTCGTTGAGCCTCCTTTCATGCCGGCCGTATAATACACACTCAGAGTATGTATAGTCAATGGGTCACGTTGTGAAGGCTGGCGACCCTGCCTCGGTCGGCTCACTCGGGGGTAGGGTTGGCCTGCTTCGAGCCGCGGGCCTCGTCGCGGGCTGACGATTTTCGTCCGATCCCCCGCGGAATTTGTCAGTCCGCGATTTCCTCCGTGTTCACGAGAGGTTCCGGGCCGGCGCGCCAGCAGTCTGTCCTGACCGGTCCGGCCTCGAGGACCGAGATCTGTCAGAATCCGAGGGGTTTCGGCGGCTCTGGCCCGGGCATCGAACTTGCTTGTAGATTGGGGATTCGGGCATGGGGCCCGTCACCGTGGACCCGAGCAGAGGAGGATAGGGGAATGCTGAGACTGCTGAAGCCGCTGAAGCCGCTCAGGGGTCAGCGAGGCGTGACCCTCGTCGAGCTGATGGTCGTCGTGGCGATCATCGCCATCATCGCGGCCATCGCGCTCACCCTCTACCAGAACGTGCAGCAGAAGGCGAAGCTCTCGGCCGATCAGGGGACGGTCGCGGCGCTCCGCTCGGCCGTGGCGATCTACTACGGCCGGAAGAACGGCAACTTCCCGCCCAGCAAGTCGGCCCTCAACGCCCTGGTGAGCCCGGTCCCCACGTTCCAGTGCACGGGGGGTGGCTACAGCTACGACACCGCGAACGGCAAGATCACCCTCACGGTCAACAACTCGGCGGACTGCTAAGCCGGCCGGGCCGGCCTGGAACGTCGGAGGGGAGGGCGGCGGTGACCGGGGTCGAGGTGTCGGTGGTCGTGCCGGTCCTCGACGAGGTCGAGAGCCTTGAGATCCTGCACCGGGAGCTGACCGCCGCCCTCGAGCAGCTCGGCCGCCCCTACGAGCTGATCTTCGTCGATGACGGGAGCCGCGACGGCTCGTTCGAGACGCTCGAGAAGCTCCACCGGAGCGACGAGCGGGTGCGGGCGATCCAGCTCCGTCGCAACTTCGGGAAGGCCGCCGCCCTGGCGGTGGGCTTTCGGGAGGCCCGCGGGCGGCTGATCGTGACCCTGGACGCCGACCTCCAGGACGACCCCGCCGAGCTCCCCCGCCTGCTCGCGCGGCTGGAAGAAGGGTACGACCTGGTCTCGGGGTGGAAGCTCCGGCGCCAGGACCCGCCGTCGAAGACCCTCCCCTCCCGCCTCTTCAACCGGGTGACCGCCCGGCTGACCGGGCTCCCGCTCCACGACCTCAACTCGGGGTTCAAGGTCTACCGCCGCGAGGTGGTCGAGGAGCTCCGCCTCTACGGGGAGCTCCACCGGTTCATCCCCGCCCTGGCGGCCTGGCGCGGCTTCCGCGTCAGCGAGGTGCCGGTCCACCACCGGCCCCGGCGGTTCGGCCGCTCCAAGTACGGCTCGGCCCGGTTCTGGCGGGGGTCCCTCGACCTCCTCACCGTCCTCTTCCTCAGCCGCTACACCCGGCGGCCGCTCCACCTCTTCGGCGGCCTCGGGCTCCTGTCCCTGGCGGGGGGGCTCGGCGTCAACCTCTACCTGACCGGACTCTGGCTGGCGGGCGCCCGGCCCATCGGGACCCGCCCGCTCCTGGCCTTCGGGGTCCTCTCGATGCTGGTGGGCATCCAGTTCTTCTCCCTGGGGCTCCTCAGCGAACTGGTCCTGAGCTATCAGGCCCGCAACGCCGACGACGTCTCGATCCGGTGCCGGTTGGACTGACCTGCGGGATCTCACGGAGCGACAACGAAGGGAAGTACCGCTCTCGGAATCCCGTCGTCCAGGGGCTCGTCCGGCGGTTCCTCCGCCGGGTGGGCGATCTGGTCGAGGCCCAGCGGCCCCGCCGGGTCCTCGAGGTGGGATGCGGCGAAGGGTTCGTCATCCGGTACCTCGCCCGGCGCCTCCCGGCCGTCCGGCTCGACGGCCTGGAGGTGGATCCCGGCGCGCTCGCCAGGGGGCGGGCGCTCTGCCCCGGGGCTTCCTTCGTGCACGGCGACCTCCTGGCCCTCCCCTTCCGGAGCGGCAGCTACGATCTCATCCTCTGCCTCGAGGTGCTGGAGCACCTGCCGGAGCCCGGTCCGGCCCTGGAGGAGATCCGGCGCGTCTCGGCGGGGGGGTGTCTCCTCAGCGTCCCCCATGAGCCGTTCTTCCGCCTGGGCAATCTCCTCCGCGGGAAAAACCTCCGGCGGCTCGGGGACCCCACCGACCACCTCCAGCACTGGTCGGCCCGGGGCTTCACGGCCTTCTGCGGCCGGCACCTCACCGTCCGGACCGCCACGACCTCCTTCCCCTGGCTCATCGTCCACGGGACCGTCTGAGCGGACGGTCTGGCTCCTCCTCGGCCTCTTCCTCGCGGCGGGGGCCCTGGCGCGCTTCGCGGGCATGGGCTACGGGCTGCCGCACGGCTACCACCCCGACGAGGGGATCATCGTCCACCGGGCGGTCCGCTTCCACGCCGGGGACCTCGACCCGCGCTTCTTCAACTGGCCGAGCCTCTTCATGTACCTCCTCTCGGGCCTCTACGGGCTCGTCTTCGGGTTCGGCGAGGCCCGGGAGGCCTACATCCAGGATCCGGTCCCCTTCTACCTCCTCGGCCGGATGGTCACCGCGACCTTCGGGACGGCGACCATCGCGGTCCTGTACGTCCTCGCGGCCGAGGCCTACGGGGTCGCGACCGCGCTCCTGGCCAGCCTCTTCCTCGCCGTGAACCTGCTCCACATCCGCGACTCCCACTACGTCACCACCGACGTCCCGCTCACCTTCCTGGTCACCCTGGCCCTGCTCTTCGTCCTCCGGTACGGGCGCCAGGGCCGCGGCCGGGACGCCCTCGGGAGCGGGCTCTTCGCCGGGCTCGCGGCGTCCATGAAGTACCCCGGCGGGCTGGCGCTCCTCCCCTTCTTCGCGGCGCACCTCCTCAGGGCGCGCCCCGGCCCGTCCCCGGGCTGGCGCCGCCTCGTCGGCCGCGGGCCGGTCCTGGCGCTCCTCGCGGCGGCGGCCGGGTTCGTCGTCGGCACCCCCTACGCGGTCCTGACTCCCGGCGCCTTCTGGCGCGGGGTGATGAGCGAGGTGCGGGAGGTGGGCTCCGTCCAGTTCGGGAACGAGGGCGCCCTCCCGGGCTACCTCTTCCACCTGGTCCACTCGCTCCCCGTGGCGATGGGGCTCCCCCTGCTTGGGCTCGCCCTCGGGGGGCTCGGGCTCGTCCTCTGGCGGCGCGCCCCCGGCGACCTGATCCTCCTGGCCTTCCCGCTCCCCTACTTCCTCGTCATCGGGAGCTGGAGCTCGCGGTTCGAGCGCTACGCCCTCCCGCTCCTCCCCTTCCTGGCCCTCTGGGCCGCCCTTGCCCTGGTCGTGCTGGCCGGGCGCCTCAGGGAGCGTTGGCCGGCGCCCCTGGGGCGGTGGCGGGCCGGGGTCGGGCTCGCGCTGGCCGCCGGCCTCCTGGTCGCGCCCGAGCTGGCCCGGATCACCTACTTCCACGTCCTCCTCACCCGCCCCGATACCCGGGTCCTGGCCGGCGAGTGGATCGAGCGCCACATCCCGCCCGGGTCCCGGATCGCCATGGAACCCTACTCCCCCGCCGTCCGGCTCGACCCGGCGATGGTGCGGGAGGCGCGGGACCGGCTGGGCGAGGGCGCGGCCGCGTCGGTCCTCCGGGGCCGCTTCGACCGCTTCCTGGCGCGGGCCGAGGCGGAGGCGGCGACGGGGTACCGGATCTTCCGCCTCAACGACTACGACCTCGATCGCCTCCTCGAGCAAGAGGTCGAGTACGTGGTCCTCTCGGGTTTCGTCTACCAGCGCTACCAGCAGGCGTGCGATCGCTTCCCCGCCCCCTGCCGCTTCTACGGGGAGCTGGAGCGGCGCGCCACCCCCCTCATCGCCATCGAGCCGGGCGTCGGGGGGCGCGTCCTCTGGGTGGGGGACATCTACTCGCCCCTCACCCGACTCTTCGAGCGGGCGCGTCCTGGACCCGCCATCAAGATCTACCGGCTGCCCCAGGGGTGAGACGGTCATGCGGAGTCGAGCCGGCGCGGCGGTGACGATGGCGGTCCTGGCGGGGGCCGGGCTCCTCATGGTGACGCCGGTCGAGGATCTGGACGTCTGGTGGCTCCTCCGGACCGGGCAGTACATGGTGGAGACCCGCGCCTTCCCGACCACCGACCCGTTCTCGGGCACCGCCCAGGGGGCCGAGTGGATCAACCACGCCTGGGGGTTCGAGCTGCTCCTCTACGGGGTGTACCGCCTGGCGGGGACCGCCGGCCTCGTCCTCCTGCCTGCCCTCATCGCCGTCGGGACGTTCGCGCTCCTCTACCGGTTCCTCCGGCGCGAGGGCGTCGGGCGGGGGTGGGCCCTGGTCATGATCGCGCTCGCGGCCATGGCGACCCGGGGGTTCTGGTCCCCCCGGCCGCAGCTCGTGACCTACCTGTTCCTGGTCCTCTTCTGGGGCATCCTGAGGGAGGATCGGCCCGGCCGCCCCGACCGGCTGGCCTGGCTCCCCCTCCTGACCTTCGTCTGGGCGAACCTCCACGGCGGGTTCATCCTCGGGCCCGCCCTGATCGGGCTCACCCTCGCCGCAGAGCTCCTCGAGCGGGCGTTCGGGACCCAGGGGCCGGTCCCGGAGGGTCGGCGGCTCGGGCGCCTCGCCCTGACCCTGGCCGGGTGCGGGCTCGCGGCGCTCGCCAACCCCTTCCACTACCGCGCCGTCCTCTTCCCCTTCCAGGTCCTGGGCGACCGGCTGGCCCGGAGCTTCATCACGGAGTGGGCCTCCCCGCCCTTCCGGCACCCCCAGGTGCTGCTCCTCGAGGGCCTCCTCTTCCTGCTGCTCGTCCTCCTGCTCCGGAGCCCGCGGCCGGCCCGCTGGCGCGACCTCGCCGCCCTCGTCGTCTTCATCCATCTGACCCTCCAGGCCATCCGGAACATCCCCCTGCTGGTGATCGTGCTCACCCCGATCCTGGGCCCGCTCCTCGCGGAGTCGGCGCCCGGGTGGGTGCCCGTACTGCTTGCTGCCCGCGCCTGGGCCCGGCGCCGGCTCGCCGTCGCCGTGGCCGCCGCCGCGGTCGTGCCCGTGGTCGCCTGGTGGAGCCTCCCCCTGGGGAGCCTCGGGGAGTTCGTGCCCAGGCTGGGGGTGGCCCCGACCTTCCCCTCGGGGGCGGTCGAGTTCGTGAAGCGGGAGCGCCCCCCGGGCCATCTCTTCAACGACTACGGATGGGGGGGGTATCTCATCTGGCACCTCTACCCCGACTATCGGGTCTCCATCGACGGGCGGGTCGCCGTCTACGGCCCGCGGCGGCTCGCCGAGCACGTCGAGATCGACGGCCTCCATCCGCGGTGGCGCCAGACCCTCGACCGCCTCGGCTTCGGCCTGGTCTTCATCCGGGCCCGCTCGCCCCTGGCCGTCGTGCTGCGGGCCTCTCCGGACTGGGAGGTCCTCTACGAGGACCGCATCGCGGCGGTCTTCGGCCGGCGGGGGCGGCCGTGACGGCGGGCCGGGTCTCCCGGGGCGCGCTCTACGGGGTGACCCTGCTCGGGGTCTTCACCCTGGCGGTCTCCTCCCTCACGTACTTCGACTTCTGGTGGTACCTCAAGTCGGGCGAGCTCATCCTGGCCGCCCGCTCGATCCCGGCCGCGGATCCCTTCTCCTTCACCGCGGAGGGGCGGCCCTGGATCAACCACATGTGGGCGACCCAGGTCCTCTTCTTCGCCCTGTGGGGGGCCGGCGGGCGGATCGCCCTGATCCTCCTGAAGGGGGCCGTGGTCGCGGCGACCTTCGCCCTCGTGCTCCTGACCATGCGCCGCCGCGGGGTGCACCCCATCGTGGCCTCGGCGGTCACCCTGCTGGCGGCGTGGGCGGGGTGGGAGTTCTGGGACATCCGCCCCCAGATCTTCACCTACCTCCTCGTGGCCCTCTTCCTCTACCTGCTGCGGGAGGGCTGGGAGGGCCGCCGGGCGCTCTTCCTCTGGCTGCCCCTCCTCATGATCCCCTGGGCGAACCTCCACGCGGGGTTCGTCACCGGGATCGGGCTCATCGGGCTCGTCGGGCTCGGGGCCGCCCTGCCCCGCCTCCTCGGGGGCGAGTCCCGTCGCCGGGGGTGGCGGACGCTGGGGTGCGCGCTCGGGCTCGCGGCCCTGGCCACCCTGGCCAGCCTCTTCAACCCGTACGGGGCGCGGGCCCTCCTCTTCCCCCTCGAGGTCGTCGGCACCCGGCCCTTCATGATCTCCACCACGGAGTGGTTCTCCCCGAACTTCCACGACCCCGCCTCCCGAGGGTTCGAGGCGATGCTGCTCCTGCTCTTCCCGGCCTTCGCCTGGGGCCGGGCCCGGCTCGCGGCCACCGACGTGGGGCTGATCCTCGTCTTCGCCCACCTGGCCCTGGGTTCGGCGCGCCACATCCCGCTCTTCGCGGTGGCCGCGGCGCCGGCCCTCGCCGATGCCCTGGAGGGTGCCCTCCGGGCGCTCTGGGAGCGGCGGGCCCGCGGGTGGGAGGCCCTCGGCCGCCTCCGCCCCCACCTCCCCTCGCTCTGGCCCCTCGGTGCCTCCTCCCTCACGCACCTGGCCCTGGCGGCCTTCTTCATCGCGGTCGGCCTCGTCGCGGCCTGGGGGGCCTTCCTGGACCCCGGCGCGAACCCGTTCCTCCTGGACCTCAACGAGGCCCGCTACCCCGAGCGGACCATGAGCTTCATCAAGCGGGAGCGACTGCCGGAGCCGCTCTTCAACGCCTACGCCTGGGGCGGGTACGAGATCTGGCGCCTCTACCCCGACTACCGGGTCTTCATCGACGGACGGACCCACGTCTACGGCCGGGAGGTCCTCCGGGACTTCCTGGAGGTCGCCAACCTGGGGACGCGCTGGGAGGCCGTGCTGGACCAGTGGCAGATCCAGACGGTTCTGGCCCTCCGGGGGTCCCACCTGACCCAGGCCCTCCTGGCGGTCGGGGGGTGGCGGCCGGTCTTCGCCGAGCGCGAGGCCGTCGTCTTCGTCCGGGAGAGCGAGGCCCACCGCGCGCTCCTCTCCCGGCTTCAGCCGGTCTCCCTCACGGGGCCGTCCCCGGAGGTGGTCGAGGCCCTCACCGCCGCCCTCGCGGCCGCCGAGGCCGGGGACGAGGCCGAGGCCCTCCGCGGCTACCAGCGCGTCCTCGCCCTCGCCCCGGACCACCCGGTGGCGCTCTACAGCCTGGGGATCCTCCGCGAGAGGCGGGGGGAGTCGGCCGAGGCCCGGGCCCTCTTCGAGCGGGTGGTGGAGGTCGATCCGGAGGGTGCCCTGGCCCGGGCGGCCCGGGAGCGGTTGGATGAACGGGAAAGGCTGTGATAAGGTGGCGCGGGCCGGGTACCCCCTGTGAGGGTGCGCGCTCGGGGCGGACCAGCCATCCGCGAGCCGAGGGTCGAGCGCGTGAGCCGCACTGGCGTTACCGGACTGGGAGGAGGCGAGGGGTGAGGTTCGGGGAGAAGGCGCGCGCGGCCCTCAGGGAGAGCCGCGGCGTGACGCTCGTCGAGCTGATGGTCGTGGTGGCCATCCTCGCCATCATCACCGCCATCGCCATGCTCGCCCTCTGGCAGAACGTCCAGCAGAAGACCAAGCTCGCCGCCGACCAGGGCACCGCCGCGGCGCTCCGGTCGGCCGCCGCCATCTACTACGGCAAGCACGGCGGGAACTTCCCGCCCAGCAAGGGGTTCCTGGACGGGCTGGTCGTGCCGAGCCCTCCGGTCTTCCAGTGCCAGGACAACGGCTACGAGTACGACGCCACCAACGGCAAGATCACCCTGGCGGTCAACGATGCCTCGCTCTGCTAAGATCTCGGAGGGGGGCTCCGCCCCCCAACCGATCACCCCACCGGGCCTGCGGCCCGGCGGGGACCCCGATTCGAGGGCCCTCCCGGCAAAGCCGGGCCGTTCGCCCTTCGGCGAACGGCTCGGGCCCTCCCTCCCCCCAAAGTGGCGCGGGCCGGGTACCCCCTGTGAGGGTGCGCGCTCGGAGCGGACCACCCGTCCGGGTGCCGAGGGTCAGAAGCGCGCGAGCCATGCAGTGTTACTCGGGCAGAGGTCTGCCGGGTTGATTTTGCCCTTGGTCAGAGGCGCACGTTCCTGTTAAAATGATGGGTCATTTGAGCGGAGGCCTCGGGGGCGGGGCCTCGCCTCCCGCGGGTCCGCGGGAGGCGGGGTGTCCTTGGCGTCCGGCGTCCCGGTCGCACCGGCCTCGGCAGGGCGGGCGTCCCCCACGGGCGGGCTCGGATAGGGCATGGGCAACCAGCAGGTCCTGGTCCTCTTCTTAAAGGCCCTGATCGCGGCCAAGAAGTCCCTCGGCCTCTACCCGCCCGGCAGCGAGATGGCCACGGCCTGGGTCCGGCGGCTCCACCGATCCCTCGACGGCTTCTTCCAGGAGGGGATGACCTTCCCGATCCGGGTGGGGAAGGACCGCTTCCACTGGGCCGGGGAGGAGCTCCTGACGATCGAGGCGACCCTCGAGGCGTTCCGGTTCGACCTCGAGGCCCACGGCATCGTCGAGTTCTCCATCGACTCCTCGGTGGAGGACTGGGAGCTGGAGGCCTTCCTCGACCTCCTCAACCAGCCCGCCGAGAGCTTCGACTCGGTGGCCGGGGCCTCCGCCCTCCTCGAGCGGCGGAAGGTCGTCCACATCACCGTCCGCGAGCCGACCGGCGGGGCGGGGGAGAGGCTCGAGGCCGCCGAGGCCCGGCCGGAGGAGGACGAGCTCGACAGGCTCGTCCAGGCCATCCTCGAGCGGACCGAGGAGCACTTCGGCGCGCTCTCCTACGACCGGGACCGGCTCCTGGGCTGGTTCCACTCGCTCACCGACGACGGCCGCGTGGACGTCCTCTACCCGGCGGTGCAGATGCTCGGGACGATGGCCGGCGGGGCGGGCGACCGGGACGTCCGCCTCCGCACGGTGACCGAGGCCGTGCTGGGCCTCCCGGACGCGACCCTGCGGCCGTTCCTGACCAACTGGCTCGTCCCGCTCGCGGCGAGCGACGTGGTCGCGTTCAACCTCCTGGCGCAGGCGACCGAGGACGAGATGGGCAGGGTCGCCAGGCTCGTGCCCGCCGACCTGCTCATGTCGCTCACCAGCGAGCTCCTCGAGTTCCCGGTGGAGGCGGGCAAGCGCCAGCGGCTGCTGGAGGCCGTCACCGCGGCCCTCGAGCGCCAGCGGCAGCCGGGGCTCGAGCCCGGCCCGGCCGAGGGGCTGGCCCCCGACGACCCCCTCTTCGTCGAGCTCCGCGAGGAGATCCTGGCCGCGTGCCACCCCGACGTCCTCCTCGAGCGGAGCGCGGACATCTTGCTGGCCCTGCTCTTCCGGGTGGACGGCGACGAGTACCCGGCCTTCGCCGTGGACGCCCTGGAGGAGATCATGGGGGAGGCCCTCGCGCGCGGCCGGCTCGACCTGGCCGTGAACGTGCTGAAGAGCCTGTCCACCACCACCCAGCTCGGGACCGGCTGGATGCGGGACCACCCGCGGCGCTACGCCCTCTTCATGCGGCGGATGGCCGGCCGCACCCACGTCTCGCTCGTGGCGGGCATCCTCCGCCGGCGCGCCGAGACCCAGCAGATGACCCTGGCCGCGGACTACCTCCGGGCCGTCGGGCGGGAGGGGGTGGAGGAGCTCTCGGGGGTCCTGGCGGAGGAGGGCGACCGGCGCGTGCGCGCGCGGCTGTGCCAGGTGCTGGCGGCGGTCGGCCCCTCGGTCATCCCGGCCCTGCTGCCCCGCCTCACGGACTCGCGCTGGTACATGGTGCGGAACGTGGTCGGCATCCTCGGCAAGATCGGCGACGAGTCGACCTTCCTGTCGGTGGTCAACGTCCTCGACCATGCGCACCCCCGGGTCCGGCTGGAGGCCGTCCGCGCCCTCGGCGTGATCGGCGGGCGCATGGCCGTCGCGCCCCTCATCCGGTGCCTGACCGACGCCGACCCCGCGGTCCGCGGCGCGGCCGTGCGGGCGCTGGGCGCCCTCCAGGACGAGGAGGCGGTGGCGGCCCTGCACGGCCTGGTCACCCAGCCGGGGCTCGGGGCCCCGGACGACCTGACGATCCGGCACGAGGCGATCAACGCCCTGGCGGCGATCGGCACGCCGCAGGCGCGCAGGGCGCTCTCCGAGCTGGCCGGCCGCCGCGTCTGGTTCTGGAACCGGGTCGAGAAGCGCATCCGCGACATGGCGGCCGAGGCCCTCCGCGCCTCGCAGCACGCCGTGGCCGGGGCCCTGAGGGATGGTGATGTCGGATAGCGCCGTGACCCCCGTGGAGCAGGCGCGCCTCATCTTCACGCACCTGACCGGCCTGGTGCGCACGGCCGGCCTCTACCAGGCCAACCACCCGCAGACGCGGAGGGCCAAGGAGGTCCTCTACCGGGCGCTCGCGGCCTTCCTGGAGCCCCACGGGAAGCTCACCTACCGCTTCCTCGGGGACCTGCTCATCGCCAACGATCGCATCCTCCCGCGCGAGAGCCTGGTCTACCGCCAGTTCCTCGACGTCTGCCAGACCGAGCGCGGGATCGGCACCATCACCTTCCACCCGGGGCTGGAGGAGCGGGAGATCGACGCCGTGTTCGAGGCCTTCACCGAGGGGATCGGGCCCGATGCCGCGGGCTGGCTGGCCCGGAAGCGCCTCGCCCACGTGTCCCTGGGCCCGCCGGTGGAGCCCCAGCGCGAGAGCGGCGAGGCCACGGCGCGCCGCGCCTACTACGGCTCCATCGAGGCGCTGCGCGAGATCGAGGCGAGCATCCGCAGCCGCGAGCCGTTGACCATGGAGCAGTTCACCACGCTCCGGACCCTGACCTCGACCCTGCTGGAGCAGATCCTCACCACCCCGGGCCTCGTGCTGCGGCTGGCGAGCATCAAGTCCTACGACGAGTACACGCTCTACCACTCGGTGAACGTCGCCGTGATCTCCATCGGCCTCGGCGCCCTGCTGGGGCTCCCGCAGGACCTCCTGCGGGAGATGGGGATGGGCGGCATGCTCCACGACCTGGGCAAGATCGCCGTGCCCCTGGAGGTCATCCGCAAGCCCGGCCTCCTCGACGAGGACGAGTGGCGGGCGATGCGGCGACACCCGATCCTGGGGGCCGACCTCCTGAGCCGCATGCCCGGGACGAACCGGCTCCCGATGATCGTGGCCTTCGAGCACCACATGCGGTTCGACGGCAAGGGCTACCCCTTCGTCCGCGGGGACTGGTTCCAGCACCCGGTCAGCCGCCTGGCCTGCCTCGCCGACGTCTTCGACGCCATGACCTCGCGCCGGGCCTACAAGAAGGCGATCCCGACCGAGGCCGTCTGCGCCTATCTCCGCGACGAGGCCGGGAAGACCTTCGATCCGCGCTTCGTGGCCGTGGTCGAGCGGATGGTGCGCACTCTCCGGGCCGAGGTGCCCCTGGAGGCCTCCGCGTGAGCAGCCAGATCGAGGCCGTCACCCTCCAGGGCCGGGACCTCTGGGTGACCGCGGCCCGGCTGGCGGTCGAGCCGCGGGCGCTCGCCCTGGCGGCGGCGGTCCGGGTGTTCGACCGCTACCCGATCCTCGACCGCCTCATCCTGACGGTGGGCGAGGCCGAGACCGGCGTCTCCCGCGAGGAGGTGGAGCGACTGCTCGGGGCGGAGGGGT
>Ga0137796_10001601_pt1 | contig 12792 bp, 12 predicted proteins | sample OV2TP3_FD_97704 | JGI IMG/M metagenome (GOLD analysis project Ga0137796, IMG submission 97704)
GCCGATATGGTCCTTCACAAACTTCTTCTCGGCCGCCACGACAATCTGCAGCTTCTCCTCGCCGTCGTGGCACAGTGCGTACGATTCCTTATAGGCCAGGAAATGCAAGAACTCCATCTCGACGCTCAAGTGGTCGAGTCGCTCATGGACGACTTCGGCGAGCTCGAGCCCAAACGCCTTGTAATACCCGGCGATGTCACCCATGGTGTGCGACTGCTGAAAGACGTGCTCATTGCCGAACAGCGTTTCGTACGGAGGCGCATCGAGACTGATCACGTTGGAGAACACCCGACGATGTTCAGCCTGGAGATCGCTGAATTCCCACGTTTTGAAGTTCTCCTCCTCCCATTCTCCCATCTGTTCGAGGAGCTTCCTGATGGGGGCCACCAAGCCACGGACCGTGGGTGCGGCCTTCGTCGCGTCGAGACTCTTCTCCAGCGTTTCGACCGCGGCAAGACCATCCTCGACGAACTCGCCGTCCTGAAGGTAATCGTAAAACTCGTCATCCTCCGGAAACAGGAAGCCCCAAGAGAGAAGCAGATAGATTTTGCTTCTGGAAAGAGCGATCTCGACTGCCGGCGTATCGGCAAGACCGATCTTTCCGGTGGGATTACCGGAAACTGCCTGTGGACCCATTGCTTCAGCCTCCTCTCAGCTTTAGCTCTGAGCAGCAAAAAGGATAAGAAAACGCCTCCAGGTTGTCAAGCGCTTTTTAACGCCCGGAGATTACCTTGATTGCAATCGTATCATTGACCGTCGAACAGACCTGTTCACAGATGCCGCATCCTACACACTTCGAAGGATCCACCACGGGATAAGGATCAATAAAATCAATGGAAAGCGCCTCAACCGGACACTTCGCCAGACAGAACCGGCACCCCTGGTCGGCCGTGCAGTCTGCCCGGTTGACAGAGGCCGTCCCCATACGAACCTCGAACCGGTCGCCGACGGGGATCAGGGCCTCCGTCTCACAGGCCGCGATGCACGGGAAATCGTCGCACAGAAAGCAGGGAGACTCGTTGGCATACAGGACGGGATACCCGGTTGCCGGATCCTTTTTGAGGCTCCCATAGGGGCACGCCGGCAGGCAATCACCGCATCTGGTGCACCGGTCCAGGAACAACGCCTCCTCGACGGCCCCGGGGGGTCTCAGCCAATCCGTTCTGGCCTTCACCGGCGCCGGCAGCGGATCCGGTCGGGCATCCGGCTTCTGCTGCTCGTAGTACTCGTATACGGTCTTCCCCATGGACCAGGCGGACTGCTTGAGAAATTGCCGCCGTCCCTTGTCTATTTCTTCACCCATGGCCTCTGTCTAGTCCCCCATGACCCCGGCGGCTCGGAGCTTGTAGACCTCGATACACCGGTCGCAACCGCCATATTCCGGATCCCAGCCGGGATGGTTCTCCCGTATATAGTCCAGCACCACAGGCTCCACATCCTGCTGGAGGTTCTCGACCCAATTGTACGTGGGAAACCCGCAAAGCGGACACGGGAATCCGGGCATGAGCATGACTTTCTTGCGTTCCCTGATCTCTCCGCCTTCGACCTCGATCGCGCGGTCCAACACCTTCAGGGTGTCGGTCGCCATCTCGATCAGCTCCGGATGGGTGAAGAACTCGGTGGTCCAGAGACCTTCGAAGACGGACACCAGCTCCCGACCGGGAATCTTGCGGTACCAGGTCGAGAATTCATGGAACCGCTGTTCCTTGGAAAAGACAGGCTCCTTCCCCATCCGCGTCAACCGGCTATCGATAGTCAGGCACCACAGCACCCGATACCGACTCAGGATTAAGCTTTCTTCGCCGGGGCTGCTCCCCACCTTGGTATCCCCAGGGTCATAGAGGAATGCCGGGTCCAGCACATCTTTAATGTGCAGGAGCTCGTGCCGGCAGAACCGAGCGAGCGCCGGATCATAAAAACGCCGGGGGAGGAGCTTGATCCCCACGCCTTTCAATCCCTTGGCCTCAAACGACTTGGCTAACTCCTCCTCGACCGTACCCCATTTCCTGAGCACATCAACGGATTCCTGGTCCTCTTTCAGGACGCCGCGCACCAAGGTTATCCCGATGCGGTCCCGCAGGTCCGGGAACTCGTTAAAGGCCTCCATGATGACATCGGAGAACCCCCAGCGTCCGAACAGATACTGGTACAGCTTTTGGAACTCCGGTTCCCGCTCATCCAGCGGGTAGTTTTCATAGATGGGATCGGCAAGTTCGTGATACTCCTTGTAGAACGTGGGGTCCCCTTCACGTTCGGTCTTTTCGATGAACGCGTCGATGACTTCTTGGATGAGGGCCGGCTGAAACCTCAAATCCATGGACAAGGCCTCCTTGACTTCCTTTTTTCCTCTCCGCTATTATCCTTCACGCAAGCGGATGTGCCATCATTATAGGGAGGGGCCGCTTTCATTTGCAAGTTGCGGAGAGGGTGGTTGAGAACCTTCGGAGTAAACAGTGATGTCCGATAATCCTACAATTTCCAGCCCCTCGCCCTCGACTCCCGCATTCGCGCAAGGCAAAGCCGGCACGGTGCAGCCGGTCATTGATTGCCACGCGCACTGGCGGGCCGGGGGACGCGAGATCCGGGTGTTCCGTGGGCACCACGATCCCGTCTGGGGAGTGGCCTACCATCCCGACGGGACATGGGTGGCCAGCGGAAGCGTTGACCATACGATCCGAATCTGGGAGATCGAAACCGGCCGCATGCTCCGAATCCTACGCGGCCACACGGACTCGATCCGCTGTCTGGCCTTTTCGCCGGACGGGCAGTTGTTGGCCAGCGGATCCACCGACCGGACGATCCGGCTTTGGAACCCCAAGACCGGCGAGTTCATCCGCATGTTGTTCGGGCGGTATGACCATGCCGTCCACTCCATTTCGTTTTCGCCGGACGGGCTCATGCTGGCACGCGGCAATGAGAACAAGGACGTCAAGATCTGGGAGGTCGGGACGGCCACGGAACTCCTCTCGTTATTGCCGCGCGACATCTACGACCGGCACTGGAACATCGTCGCCGTGTTCTCACCGGACGGCCGGCTGCTGGCCACCGGGAACGACATCGGCGGCATGACGCTGTTCGAGGTCCTGCCCAGCGGCCAGGAGATCTGTACTCTGGAGGGCCATAAGTCGGACCCTTTCGACGGGACCATCGAGCGGCGCGGCCAATGGGTCGAGGAGTCGGTCGGATGGGAGATGGCGTTCGAGAACTGGGTCGGGGGATTGGCCTTCTCGCCCGACGGCAGCACGCTGGTCAGCGGAAGCCGGGACATGACCATGAAGTTCTGGGAGGTGCCGAGCGGGAAACTCATCCGGACCGTCAAGGCCCACTCGGGCTGGGTCCGTGCCGTGGCCTATTCACCGGACGGCAGGGTCGTGGCCTCCTGCTCGGACGACACCACGATCAAGTTCTGGGACGTCGCGACCGGCCGCCAATTCCGCACTTTGAAGGGCCACAAGGAACCCGTGCGGGCCATCGCCTTTTCCTCCGACGGCCGACGCCTGATCAGCGGGAGTCTCGACCGGACCGTCAAGCTCTGGGAAGGGGGCGAGGCGCCGAAGGCCGTCTAAACGGCCAGCTCAGTCTTCCTCCTCTCCGCCGTTAGCTCCCTTCGTGATCCCGTAGCGCTTACACTTCTCCCAGAGGGCTTTCCGGGACACCCCCAGGATGCGGGCGGCCTCGGTTTTGTTCTCTTTAGTCCGTTCCAGTACCTTAAGGATATACTGCCGCTCGAACTGCTCGCGGGCGTCGGCTAGATGCTCGACAGCAGCAGCTTTCTCACCACCCGCGAGCGGCACCCCCTCGCTGCAGAATCCGCAGGTGGGTTGCGGCGGACCTCCGAGGTAGGGACAGGCAGGAAACCCGCACAAGTCCCAGGGCTGGATTTCCTCTCCCTCGTGGCTCAACGTTACCGCCCGCTCCAAGGTATTTTCCAATTCCCGGACGTTTCCGGGAAAGGAATACCGAAACACCAGTTCCTTGGCCCGCTGGGAAAGTAGCCGTGGACGCTTCCCCGCGCGGTTGGCAAAGCCCTCCAGGAAGTGATCGGCCAGGACCAGTATGTCCTCTTTCCGTTCCCGTAAGGGAGGCAAATAGACGGGAACAACGCTCAGGCGATAGTAGAGGTCCTCCCGAAACCGCCCGGCCTGCACTTCCTTTTTCAGGTCCCGTTGGGTCGCGCAGATGAGACGGACATCCACCTCGATCGTGTCCGTTCCCCCGACCCGCTCGAATTGACGCTCCTGGAGGACGCGGAGGAGCTTCACCTGCACGACCGGTGCAATCTCGCCGATTTCATCCAGGAACAGCGTGCCGCGGTGAGCGAGTTCGAACCGTCCCTTCCGTTGGCGCAGCGCGCCCGTAAAGGCCCCCCGCTCGTGCCCGAACAGCTCGGTCTCCAGCAAGGACTCCGGAAGAGCCGCGCAGCTCACCTTGATGAAGGCCCCTTCTCGACGCGCGCTGTTGTGGTGGATCGCGTTGGCCACCAGCTCCTTCCCGGTGCCACTCTCGCCGATGATGAGTATCGTCGAGTCGCTCGGAGCCACCAGCTTGATCTTCTCCAGAACCTCCCGCATCTTGTCGTTCTTGCCGAGCAGCCCTTTGAAACTGAAGCGCCCTTCCAATTCCTCCCGCAACGAGCGATTCTCATCCTCCAGTTCCAGCACCTTGACCAGGCGCTTCACGATCAGGAGCAGCTCATCCATCGAGAAGGGTTTCGTGACGTAGTCGTACGCGCCCATTTTCATGGCGCCCACCGCGGTCTCGACGGAGCCGTGCGCGGTGATCACGATCACCCCCGTCCGGGGCGACACCTCCTTGCAGGTCTGAAGCAACTGGAGCCCGTCCAAGCCGGGCAGTCGGAGATCGGAGATCACGATCTCGAAAGGTTCTTTTTTGATCAGATCCACTCCCTCCGGCCCGGTCACGGCGACCTTCACCTGGCACCCTTCCGCCTTCAGGGCGTCGGCGATCGAGATCCGCATGAGCGGCTCGTCGTCAATGATCAGGACGTGGGGCTGCGGCATGGCCTCAGGCCTCCTTGCCCACCGCCGACCGGACGCTGAGGGCCGGCAGGCGAACGGTGAACACCGTCCCCTTCCCGACTTGGCTCCGGACCGCAATCTCCCCGCCATGACGCTCGACGATGCCCAGGCTGACGGAGAGCCCCAAACCGGTCCCCTCACCCTGCCCTTTGGTGGTAAAGAACGGGTCGAAGATCTTCGGCAGGACCTCGGCGGGAATGCCGCAACCGGTATCCTCCACCTCGATCGTGCACCAGCCGCCGTCTTTTCCTGAGCGAACCGTCACGACCCCTTCTTCCGGAATGGCCTGCGCTGCGTTGAGGATCAGGTTCATCAAGACCTGCTCGATCATGTGCCGGTCCGCCATCAGGGGGGGAAGGTCACTCCCCAACTCCCGACGAAGACACACGCCGGTTCCTGCGAAGACATAGTTGGTCAGCGCCAGGACTCGCTCGATCACGGAATTGACCTCGGTCGGAGCCAGTTCGGGATCGTGCTGCTGGGAGAAGTCAAGGAGCTGACGAACGATCTTCTGCACCCGCCCCAATCCGTCTTCCATCGAGACCAGGTACTCGGCCTGCCGGTCCCGCGAGAGGCCGCCTTTTCGGAGGTTGTAGAGGCAGTTCAGGATTCCTCCCAGGGGATTGTTGATTTCATGCGCCACGCCGGCCGCCAGTTTCCCGACCGACGCGAGTTTCTCGGCATTCAGGACTTGCTGCTCCAGCCATTTCTTGTCCGTGATATCACGGGCGATCCCCAACACCCCCACGATCCGTCCATCGTTATCCCGCAAAGGCGAGACGCTGACCATGGCGTCCCGAGGCTCTCCGGCGCGATTCAGCAGCACCACCTCGTAGACCTGCTTGGTGCCGATATCAAGCGTCGAACGAAGGCGTTTCCCCCGGTGACGGCGGGACATCAACGACAGGTACGGGCGGCCGATCAGATCCTCTTTCCGGTATCCCCAGATCTCGACCTTCCCGTTCACATAGGTGAATCGTTGGTCCAGGTCCAGCGTGTAGATCACATCGTTGGCGTTTTCCAGCAGATTCTCGAGATAGGTCTTGGTCTCCGCGATCTCGCGGGTCCGTTCCTGGACCTTGATCTCCAAGGCCTCACTGTATTCCTGAAGCTGTCGCTCCAACTGCTTGCGCTCCGTGATGTCCCGTAACTGCACCATGATGTACGTCATGGCTCCGGACCGGATGCCCGTGAGATCAAGTTCCATCGGGACCGGCCGCCCGGCTCGATCGAACACCTTGACTTCCAGCGTCGGCGTCTTGTGCGCGCCACCCAGAACCTCCTGAATCAGGGCGTCCACAGACGGCTGGTACTTGGGCAAGACCAGATCGAGAAAGCGCCGGCCGACGAGCTGTTCCTCAGGATACTTGAGGACGGCCTCCTGGCGACGGTTCACCGCAATAATGCCCCCCCCCGGATTGACCATGATGACCGAGTCGGCGGCTTCGTCGAAAAGAATCTTGTACCGTTCTTGCGACGCGGTGAGGTCCTTCGTCCGACGCGCCACTTCGTGTTCAAGCCCTTCGGTGTATTGGCGGATCTGCACCTCGAGCGCCTTCCTGGCGGTGATGTCCCGCACGAAGGCGCGAGTATAGACGAAGTCCCCGCTGCCCCGGTCAAAGAGGACGGTCGCATGGATCTCGACATCCAGGCGATTCCCCTCCTTGGTGAGAAAAACGGTCTCCAAAGAGCCCCGCCCCTCCATCGCAAGACGAGCCACATACTCGCGCACCGCCTGCCGGCAGTCCGGCGGCACGATATCCCAGAGATGCTTCGTGGACATCACGTCCTGCGTGTAGCCCAGCTTCTCGAGCGCCGTCCCATTGACGTGGACGAAGCGACCATCCTGATCCAGTTTTTGGATCATCTCCGGGGAATTCTCGATGAGGTCCCGGTAATTCTCCTCCAACCGCCGGATCGCCGCCATCTGACGCTCCAATTCCCGGAACGAATGGTTGAGGCTGGCGGCCATCTGATTAAAGGCTTCCGCGAGCTTCTCGATCTCGTCGCCGGTCTTGATCTCCAGACGTTGTTCGAGATCCCCCCGTCCGATCAGCGCCGCCCCAGCCTGGAGGGCCTGGATCGGCCGCACGATCCGTCGGGCAAGGAAGCGGCCTGCGAGCAGCATGAGGAGAAACACGCCCACCGCCCCCACCGAGACATTTCTCAGGAGCTGCGCCAGAGGCGCATATGTCTCCGCGGGATCCTGGCGCACGAACGCGACCCAATCGACTCCGACTCCCCCGAAGCTTTCGCGGGCCAGCGGGATCTGAAACTGGATCGGCGCGAACCCCACGATCGCATTTTTCCCGCCGTGCGAATCGTCCTCGGCGACCACCCAGCCTGCCGTCGGTTGAGTGATCTGGCGCATCAGGGATGCGTTAATGGTGTGCTTGTCTGGTGAGAGCACCGGGCAGATCAACGGTCGCCCGGCCGTGTTCAGCAGCATCGCGTGTCCGTGCTCTCCGATCCGGACCTCCCGGATCGCCTTGAAGAGTTCGTCGCGCTTCAAGCGAACATTGACGGCCCCGACCGCCCGCTGTTGCGCGTCGTCCAGAACCGGGACCGCCACATCGAGGACGTGGAACCCGAGCGACTCGTCGAACACGAGGTCGCTGACGTAAATTTGCCCCTTGCCGCCGTTGTATGCGGCCTGCCACCACTGTGTCTTGCTCTGGTCATAGTCGGCCCGCGGAGTGGAACTGACCACGAGGGCGCCCTGGCTGTCCGCTACGAAAATGGCGACGTATTCCGCTATTCGGATGCGGTGCCATTCGAGTAGGTAATCCGTCGCCATCTTGTTGACGAAGTCCGGGAACCGATCCCCCTTTCGTCCCGCCTTCCACCGGCCTTCCCATTCGCGGACCATCCGACGGACGGCGGGCTGCCCCCGCCCCGCATAGCTCCGGTTGGAGTCGATGACCGCCCCGCGCAGGATCGGAATCGTGCCCAGTTGACGGGCCTCGCTGATACCGCGCATGACCTGCAGTTCGATCTTGCCGGCCGCCTCGATCGCGATCTGGCGAAAATCCCTCCCGATCGTGTCCCGGATCGCCCGACGTTCTTCGAGGTACGTGATGATGAGGGAGAAGCTCAGTGGCAGGAGCCCGATCAACACCATGGCGGTGATGATCCGGCGCTGGAGGCTGTGACGTCGGCGGAATATACCTATGGGCACAGATGTTACCTTCTCGTTACATTGTCTTTGGCCTCTCACGAAAAGTCAAGGGAGATGGCCCACTTCCGCTACTCGCCGATTCGGACCAGGAGCCCCTTCTCCTTACAGGCTGCGAACATCTTGTGGAACCACGCGATCAGCCCGGTGAGATAAAGGGCGTTCAATAAGCACGTCCGCAAACCGCGCGGGGCGAAGCCGGCCTGGTCACCGTCACGCAGGACAAGCGCCTTTACATCAAGCTTGACCGGAAGAGATTGCAGCGACTCAAAGAGTCTCGACCCAAACCAGACTGCCCGCGAAGGGGCCGGCCTTGAGCCTGTTGTAGAGCCTGAGATCGGCTGTGACCAACGGACATTCGGCGCCGGCGGCCAGGGTCAGGTACAGGCTGTCATAGAAGCTTCGGCCGTAGCGTTCCGCCAGCTCCCACGCGGCGGACATCAACGCCCGGGATGCGAATGTCTGCAGGGGGTAACGGCGAAAATCCTGCAAGAGGTCGCCGGCCGCCTGGCCCGAAACCTCGCCACGGCGCCACTTTTTCCAGATGACATTGCCGACTTCGGCCCAGATGAGGTCGGGAGCGAGCAGCTCATGGTTCGGGCTCAGTACGCGGCGGGCGGCGTCGGCATGGCTTTCCGGCACCAACCATTTCACCGCCACACTGGCGTCCACGACAAGGCGGGTCACCGCTCGCGGTCCTCGCGGATCAACTTGGCACTATCGCTGAACTTGCGGCCCTTGAAGTATTTCCGCCATTTTTCCGACACAGCCCTGGCCTCGCTCATGGTCATGGGCGCGGTTTCCTCCAGAATGGCCTTGACCTCCCCCTGCAAGGATCGCCCGTGCTGCTTGGCGCGCGACTTGAGCCGTTCAATGGTGTCGGGATCCAAATCCCTGACCAGTATGTGGGGCATGGCCTCTCCCTCTCGGTTGCATGATGCTATCAAAATGATAGCACTCCTCAGGACCTCAGGCAAGCCCGAACTGGTCGCAGATTGCGACCATTTAGTCAATGAGACGCCGGACGGTGGGATTCGTTTAATGGAGCGAACGAGGGGCCAATTATCGTTTGTCGGCCGGCGGCTTCGTTGGCGTGTCGTCCGGCTTCTTGTAATCGCCGATGACGCCTTTCAGGGGGCAGACCGAGAACGCCGGACATTTCTTGCAGCCGACTGCCAGGGCGATGGGGCAGAGAGTCATTTCACGTCTCCTTTCTGCGCGGCGGGATCATCACGGGGCAAGGCTAGGCCGGCCGTCCAAACCTGTCAAGCGTAGTGCGATTGAGAGGCAAGCTGCACGGAGACGACGACCAGCCTAGTCATAGCCTGTCCAACTCTTAAGTGGGATACGACACCTCAATGTTTTGTACCTTGCCGTGCCTATGCGTTAGTGCGCTGGGGTCAGGATCGGGAGCCCCAGCTCGTTGAGCACCCCAACGAGGGTGTGCCACTGGAGGGATCCAAAGATAGGGGCCGCAGGGGGGAGCAAGAGACTGTGAACCATCAGATGCTTGGTGACCTGCTGAGCCACCTGCGGGTTAGGAGTTTCAAGAACCGTGCGGGCTCGTTCGAATTCATCGAGCACCGCGATCCGTTCCGGGCCCTTCTGAGCGCGCCCCAGGAACAAGAACCCGTGGACAGTGTCAATTTCGATCCTGAGCGTGCCGACGTACACAGCGCCTAGTCCCGGCGGGACCTGGAAGGCGGTCCGGGGTTCCATCGGCAATACGCGGTACCGGTACTGTACCATGAGGTATGTGCCCCTGGGCAAAAGCCAATAGAAGTTCCCATCCTTGTCTGCGACCGTGGCACCACCGAACCATTGTCCGGTCTCCACCCGGTACAGGGCGATCCCCGGCAGCCCGCGTTCGTACCATGGGGGGCGCATATTCTGTTCCTTGCCGTCCTCGACCTGCGCGATCCGTCCAATCACCACCGCCCGATCCTCCGATGGCCCGAGGTTCTCGCCGGGATCGAGGCTGGCCACTGCGACCCAAAATGGGGCGCATCCGCACAGAACGAGCCCGACGGCCCACGTTGTCCATCTCGTCATCGGGGCCCCTCAGTTGTGAATCACCTTGGCCTTTAATAAATTCTCGATCAATGCTGCTCTTTTATCCGCTGAAAACGTTTTGTCTCTTATCCCATAGGAAATAAACCATAAATACCAGCGCCCCATAACAATCCTCACGATCTCCTGTTGGTGGAAGTAGCCGGGACACTTGATGTTCTGCCATTCATAGAGAATGCTTGTTTCATCCTTTTGAAGGACCGTCCACATGTCAGTCGAACATTGCTTTTTTTGCATATTAGCCTTTTCAGCGTTCATGACGCTTTCGGGGTTCCAGCGAACTGTAGTACTGAGGAAAGTGATGGCTATAGGCAATTCGGTCACTTCGGCTTTTTCTGTCCAGTTTTCAGAAGTCTCCCCCCGTTTTACATAGACGAGGCGCAATGTCTCATCACCCCTGATCCCTTTCCAGCCCGTTTTCTCCGTCCCCGCGAGGACAAAACCCTCGAACTTCCAAACTAAAGCCTCACTGGTCGTGGCAGGAACAGCACAGCCGACGAATGCGAAAGCTATTACGCTGAGAACCAACAACCGCGTCAACGGAGACCTCGGAAACAAATCCATGGCCTCTTCCTCCGTGCCTGGTTTAAGAAAATGAGATAATTTCGTCAACCGCGAGTTTTGAGTACTTGTGTCCCCGGCCAGGACTCGAACCTGCCCCTCAAGCCAGGCTAGGTCACACTTCGGGACCTGTCAAGTTGTGCGGATGGCACCGAGCGGGACCTTGGCTGTCGCTCGGTCTCCAAGGACCACGGACCCGGCGGTCTATCATGCCCGGGTTGATGATGCGCGGTATCATTGCCGCCCTCGGCGCAAGATACAAGGACCCGCCTATTCGCCGATTCGGACCAAGAGCCCCTTTTCCTTGCAAGCTGCGAACATCTTGTGGAACCACGCAATCAGCCCGGTGAGATAAAGAGCATTGAGGCCAATGGCCCAGACCAGCTCGCTTGTCGGGAATGCCCCCGCGGTGATCACGACGCGCATGCCTTCGAAGACGTGCGCCGCCGGGTTCAGCCGGGCGATCGCTTGGAGCCATTCCGGCAGGACGGATATCGGATAAAAGACGCATGAGATCGGCTGGAAGAGAAAGACCAGGCCCCACGCAAGGACCTCCACTTCCTGGCCGTACCGCATGATGAGGCCGGTCGTGAGGACCCCGATGCACCAGCCCGCGATGATGAGGTTGAGGACGAAGGGGATCAGCGAGACCCCGAGCACGAAGACGTTAAAGGAATAGAACGCCAGCGCGGCCAGCACCGTCACGCACGAGACCGCCAAGACCTTGCCGACGCTCAGGATCATGGTAGCGGCCAGGAACTCGCCCGGCGTCAGGGGGCTCGCGAACAGGTTCATGAGGTTGCGCGACCAGATCTCCTCCAGGAACGAGATCGTGATCCCCTGCTGGGCGCGGAACAGAACGTCCCACAGGATCAGCGCTCCCAGGAAGAACACGACGACGCTGGGGAGCGCGCTCTTGAACTGCGCGAGATAGAGCGTGATGAAGCCCCAGACGATCAGGTCCACGAAGGGCCAGTAGATGATCTCCAGCACGCGGGGAAAGCTGCGCTTGTAGAGGTACAGGTGGCGGCTCAGCAGGGCGGTGATCCGGTGCAGTTTCATGGCTGATTCACGCTCGTGCCGACGGATCACGCGCGAGCTTCAGGAAGACTTCTTCCAGATCGCTCTCCCCATAGCCGGCCTTGATGGCCGCGGCCGTCCCCTCCGCGACGATCCGACCCCGCTGCAGGAAGATAATGCGGTCCGACATCTCCTCCATCTCCCGCATGTTGTGCGACGTATAGAGCACGGTGAGCCCGGCCGTGCGGCGGATCTCCTTGATGAGCGCGCGCGTCTTGTCCGCGATGTCGGGATCGAGGCTGGCGGTCGGCTCGTCGAGGAACAGGACTTGCGGGTCGGTCAGAAAGGCTTTTGCGAGTGAGAGCCGGGTCATCTGGCCCGAGGAAAGCTTCCGGGTGACCTTCGTCCGGAACTCCTCCATCTCCAGCCGCTTGACGACGTCGTCCACGCGGGACGCAATCCGATCCAGCCCATACAGTTTGGCGACGACCCAGAGATTCTCCTCGACGGTCAGGGCCTGCGGCATCGAGACGTAGGTCGAGGAGAAATTCACCTTGCGGAGGATCTCTTCCCGATGGCCGTCGAAGGGCCGGCCGAACACCCGGATCTCCCCGCTCGTCGGCGTGATGACCCCCAGGAGTATCTGGATCGTGGTCGTCTTGCCGGCGCCGTTGGGCCCCAGGAGCCCCAGGATCTCGCCCTGCCGGATCTCGAAGGAGATGCCGTCCACGGCCGTAAACTCGCCGAAGCGCTTGGTCAGATTCCGGACTTGGACGATCGGCTCGGCCACATGCGCCTTCTTCTGTTCGGGTCAAAAGAGGATCTCAGAGATCCCTTCGGTGTGGCAGGTCTCGCACTTTCTGCTGATGACTTTCTCTTCGTACTCGGTCTTGTTGTCATGGCATCGGAAACAGTCCAGCGTCCGGT
>Ga0137796_10001602_pt1 | contig 12790 bp, 15 predicted proteins | sample OV2TP3_FD_97704 | JGI IMG/M metagenome (GOLD analysis project Ga0137796, IMG submission 97704)
CACCCAGGGAATCTGAATCCTGTCACGAATCTGCCCAAGGAGGGCTGTCCCCACAGCGGGATAGTCCGGCTTGGTCGGCGTGGCGAACACGGGCCCCACGCCGATGTAGTCCGCTCCGGCCGACTCCGCCTGCACCGCCTCCTCCAGAGAATGCGTGGACCGTCCGATCAGCATACCGGAGCCCACCCGCTTGCGCACCTCCGGGACCGGCAGGTCCTCGTGCCCCACATGGATCCCGTCCGCCTCCGCTTGCATCGCTACCGCCGCGCGGTCGTTCACCACGAAGAGGGCCCCGTGCCGACGGGTGACCTCCCGGAGCCGGAGCGCCGTCTCCAGAAACGGGCGATCCGGCGTCCGCTTGTCCCGCCACTGGATGCAGTCCGCTCCGCCCCGCAGGGCAGCCTCTGCCACCTCCGCGGGGTCCCGGCCGACCAGCACCGCCGCATCAACGATGACGTACAGACGAACGGACCCGATCGAACGAGCGCTCAAGGGAGTAGGCGCCGAAACGAAGCTGGCCGAACCGGCGGCTCGCGCGGGGAGCCACCCAACGGCTGAACTCCTCCAGGACCCGCAGCGCCTCCTGCGTGCGCTTGACGTTCGCAGCCGCCAGATGGCGGGGGTTTCGGTACACGCCTTGCCGGCCGCGGCGGGAGGGTCGCCCCACGTCCCCCTGGGTGTTCCTCGCCTTGAGGAGCTTCTCCCTCGGCAACAGGGCCGCCGCCCGGCTGACGGCGTATCGGAGCGCCTGGCAGCGCCGGGTCAAGGCCGGCTCGCCCCAGATGAGCCGCGCCACCTCCTCGCAGACGCGCAGCCCTTCCCGGGCCCGGTTCAGATTCGCATCCAAAACCCGGTAGACCGCGGCGAGCCGGCGGGAGGGGCGACGGCTACTTTTTCCCACTCGGGGCCAGAGCGGACTTCTCTTGCTTCTGCGGTGCGGCCGGCGCCTTCTTTTCTGCCCGTGGCTTTCCGCTATTCAGGAGCAGCTCGGTGTCTCCCTCCGGCAGGGAATGGCGCTGTTTAAGCTCGCTGCCCGGGTCGGACCATTCAATCTGCTTCACCTCCTCCGTCCGGTAGAAGACCGACGGACCGCCCCGGTCCACCACGATGAAATCCGGCCTCCGTTGGGTCACCTTCCCCTCCACCTTGGTCCCATTCTTCAGCGTGATCGTGTCCGCCTCCGCCGCCGCAACGCTGAACGAGAAGAAGGCAACCGCTCCCGCAACCGCGAGCCCGAATTCCCTCATGCTGTACCCCCCCTATCGCGTACACAGTGCCCGATACCGATGACCGAGCGCGCTACAGATCGCCAGTATTCACGCCTCTTGCGTTTCCGCGCGTTCCGGGCGCGCCGAAGAAGCTCCGTCGTCGAGTGACCACTCCGGTACTTAAGCAGCACCACTCGCCCGCCCCACGATTCCACTTCTCGCCGGCCAACCACCTCTCTTCCTTTCCAATCCGACCCTTTCCCCAGCAGGTCCGGACGGAGCGTCCGCACCACCTTGAGCGGTGTCAGCTCCGGGAAGACCATCACGTAATCCACCGGCTTGAGACCCGCTACCAGCAACGCCCGCTCCCGGGCCGGCACCAGAGGCCGACCGGCCCCCTTCAACCGTCGCATCGAGGAATCGCTGTTGACCGCCACAACCAGCAGGTCCGCCTGGCGCCTGAGCTCCTCCAGGGAGGAGAGGTGACCGACGTGGAGGAGGTCAAAGCAGCCGTTGGTGAGGGCGACCCGCCTGCCGGCCCGCTGCAGCCGGCGCACGATCGGAACCAAACGCTTGAGCGGGAGAACTCGCGCACTATGCCGGGTCATGGTTCGACAGGCTCACCATGACCGAGATGTCCGGTGCCATGACCGGTCACCCTGAGCCTGTCGAAGGGTGACCCATCCGGGCAAAGTGGGCTTCGATCAGCTCGCATAAGATATGGCCGATGGTAATGTGGGACTCCTGAATCCGCTGGGTGTTGTCGGAAGGAACGAGGAGGGCGTGCTCCACCTGTCCCCCCAGCGTCCCGCCCCCGCGGCCGCTTAAGGCCACCGTCCGCAGGCCCATGCGCCGCGCCGTCTGGATGGCCTTCAGCACGTTCGGGGAGTTCCCGCTCGTGGAGATGCCGATGGCGACATCCCCCTTCTGGCCCAGCGCCTCCACCTGGCGCTCGAAGACCGACTCGTAGCCGAAATCGTTCCCCAGGGCGGTCAGGTTGGAGGTGTCGGTGGTCAGGGCGATGGCCGGCAGCGCCCTGCGCCGCACCAGGAGCTTGCCCACCAGCTCCGCCGCGATGTGCTGGCTGTCGGCGGCCGAGCCGCCGTTTCCGAAGAGGAGAAGCTTGTGGCCCCCTTCCAGCGCCTCGATGAGCAGCGCCGCGACGCGGTCAATAACCGGCACGAGCTGCTCCAGCACCTGCTCCTTGGTGCGGATGCTCTCCCGCAGGCGCTCCTCGATCTCCAGGGCGCGCGACCGATTAACCAAAGAAGATCCGGGCGATCTCATAGAGCTCCGGGTCCACCTTCTTGAGCTCCCGGGTGGCCGCCTCCATAGGCACCGAGACAATGGCGTTCCCCTTCAAGCTCACCATCCCGCCCCATTCCCCCTTCAGAGCCAGCTCCACCGCCTTGACGCCGAAGCGCGTCCCCAGCACCCGATCAAAGGCCGTGGGGCTTCCCCCGCGCTGCACGTGTCCCAGCACCGTCACGCGCGTCTCAAAGCCGGTCCTCTGCTCGATGAGCTCCCCCAGGGCCTCCCCGATGCCGCCCAGGCGGACATGGCCGAACGCGTCAAGCTTCCGGTCCTTCAACACCCCCTGCCCCTGGGCGAACTCCGCCCCCTCCGCCACCACAATGATGGAGAAGGTCTTGCCGCGCTCGTGCCGCTTGCGGATCGCGGCGCACACCTCGTCCACCACGATCGGAATCTCCGGAACCAGGATGAAGTCGGCCCCGCCGGCGATCCCCGCATGGACGGCGATCCACCCGGCGTGCCGCCCCATCACCTCCACGACCATGATCCGGTGATGGCTCTCGGCGGTGGTGTGCAGGCGGTCAACGGATTCCATTGCGATGTTCACCGCCGTGTCGAACCCGAAGGTGTAATCGGTCTCGGAGAGGTCGTTGTCAATCGTCTTGGGCACGCCCACGATCCGCAGCCCCTCCTGAACGAGCTTCGTCGCCACCCCCAGGGTATCCTCGCCGCCGATGGCGATGAGCGCGTCCAGCCGCAGGGCGCCGAAGTTTTCCTTCACGGCGGCCAGCTGCTTGGGGTCCTTGTACGGGTTCGTGCGGGAGGTCCCCAGGACGGTCCCTCCCCGGTGCAGGATGCCGGAGACGGAGCCCAGGTCCAGCGGCAGAAAGTCCTTCTCGACGAGACCTCTCCAGCCGTTGCGGAGGCCCAGAACCTCGATCCCGTCCCGCACCGCCCGCCGGACCACCGCCCGGATGACGGAGTTCAGGCCCGGGCAGTCCCCGCCCCCGGTCAGAACCGCCAGGCGCCGGATCGCCGCCGGCATCCCCTAGAATCCTCCCCGGTAGGGAGGAGCGAATTGCCCGACCCGGCGCTCCGCGGCCGCTCCCTTCTCATCCCGGCGGACCACATTGGCCACGTGCAGCCGCACGATCACCGGCTCCTCGACCCCCGCCAGCATCTCTTGCACCTTGGACTTGATCATCGTCTGCACGCGCTCCGCGGCATCCGGGATCTGCACGCCGGCCCACAGAACGGCGCGCACGCGCACGACAATCTTCCCTTTGCGCGCCACCACGTCGGAGCGCAGGTCCTTCACCTCCGGCAGCTCCTGGGAGGAGCGCCGCAGGTAATCCTCGATCGCCGCCAGCGACACGGTCACCTGCCCGTCCGGATTCTCAAAGGCGATTGTCTTCTGCCGCTGGAACCGCGCCAGCGCCAGCTGGGCGTAGACCCAGTTGAGCAGGATGAGCCCCGCGCCGGTCACCAGGCAGACCGCGCGGACGTTGCGCTCGGTATAGGCAAGCTCCAGCCAGTAGGTGGTCGGCTCCAGCGGGATCAGGTGAAAGGAGAAGGCCACCAGCACGATGCCGATCAGGATGAACAGCGCAATGTAGCAACTGAGGATGATCCACGTGAACAGTTTCATCTTTCTCTAGCCCCGCCTCGGTTTGATCTCTTGGATGCTGACATGAACCTCCACCGGGTTCAACTGGGTCATCTTCTCCACCATCTCCCGCACCCGGTCCTGAACCTGCGCCGCAACGTCCGGAAGATTGACGCCGTACTCCACCACCAGCCCGATCCACAGCCGCACCTCGTCCTCGCGGATCTGCACCTTGACGCCAGAGTCCCCCGCGAAGAGCCTCGTGATCCACGGGGAGCTCCAGATCCCGACCACCCCCTGAACTTCCCGGGCCGCGAGAGAGGCGATCGTGGAGACCACGTCGTTTCGGATCTGAACCGAGCCCAGATCGGTGCGTCGCGCCATCTGCCTCTCCCTAAACCCCCACCAGCTCCCCGGCGGGCTTCTGGCTGGGGCTGTAACGCTCCACGAAGTGCGTGGAGTACTTCCCCTGCAGGAAGGAGGGGTCGGTCAGCACCTTCCGGTGGAACGGGATCGTGGTCTTCAAGGGTTCCACCGCCATCTCCTCCAACGCCCGCAACATGCTCTGGATCGCCTCCCGCCGGCTGTTCCCATGGGTGATCACCTTGGCCAGGAGGGAGTCGTAATAGGGAGGCACCCGGTAGCCGCTGTAGAGGTGGCTGTCCACGCGCACGTTCGGGCCCCCCGGCGGGTGGTACAGCATCACCTGACCCGGGCAGGGCATGAAGTCGCGGTCCGGGTCCTCGGCGTTCACGCGGCACTCGATGGCGTGGCCCTTCCAGTGGATCTCCTCCTGGCTGAAGGGAAGCTTCTGGCCGGCCGCCACCCGGATCTGCTCCTTGATGAGGTCGATGCCGGTCACCATCTCCGTCACCGGGTGCTCCACCTGAATCCGGGTGTTCATCTCGATGAAAAAGAAGTTCCCCTGGCCGTCCACCAGGAACTCCATTGTTCCGGCGGAGTCGTACCCCACCGCCCGGGCGCCCCGCACCGCCGCCTCCCCCATCTTCTTGCGCAGCTTCGCGTCCACCGCCGGGGAGGGCGACTCCTCCAGCAGCTTCTGGTGCCGCCGCTGGATGGAGCAGTCCCGCTCCCCCAAGCTCACCACGTGGCCGAAGGAGTCCCCGATCACCTGGATCTCCACGTGCCGGGGCTCCTCGATGTACTTCTCGATGTAGACGTCGGGGACGCCGAAGGCCGCCTCCGCCTCCGCCTGGCAGGTCATGAAGGCGCTGATCAGCCGGACGTCGTTGTGCGCCACCCGCATCCCCTTGCCCCCGCCGCCCGCCACCGCCTTGATGATCACCGGGTAGCGGATCTGCTTGGCCACCCGGAGCGCCTCGTCCTTCGCCTTGATCACCGCGGTCGAGCCCGGGATGAGCGGAACACCCGACTTCCCCATCATTCGCTTGGCCTCGATCTTGTCCCCCATGAGCCGCATCGCCTCCGGGCGCGGGCCGATGAAGACGATCTTGCAGGAGTCGCAGATCTCGGCGAAGTGGGCGTGCTCCGCCAGGAACCCGTAGCCGGGATGGATCGCCTCCACGTCGGTGATCTCCGCGGCGCTCACCAGCGCCGGGATGTTCCGGTAGCTGGAGGCGGAGTCGGCGGCGCCGATGCAGACCGCCTCATCCGCCATCTTCACATGCAGGCACTCGGCGTCCGCCTCGGAGTAGACCGCCACCGTGCGGATCCCCATCTCCTTGCAGGCGCGGATCACCCGCACCGCAATCTCCCCCCGATTCGCAATCAGAATCTTCGAGAACATCGTCAGGTCGGTTCTACGATAAAGAGGACTTGGCCGAACTCCACCGGCTGGGCGTTCTCCACGCAGATCTTCGCGATCCGGCCCTTCGCCTCCGACTTGATCTCGTTCATCAGCTTCATCGCTTCCAGGATGCAGAGCACCTGCCCGACGCTGATCTCCTGCCCGACCTCCACGAATGGCGGTGCTTCCGGCGCCGGGGCGCGGTAGAAGGTGCCCACCATCGGAGACTTGATTTCCGTTCCCTCCGGCTTCGGCGGCTCCGGGACCGGAACGGGCCCGGAGCCAGCGGGGATCAGGGCCACCGGCGCCCGCTCCACCACCACGCCCTCCGGCCCGGCCCCCGCCTTCTTCAGGCGCACCTTCATCCCCTCCCGCTCGATCTCCAGCTCCACGAGCCCGTGCTCGTTCATGAGCGCGATCAGGTTCTCCAGCTCCTTCACATTCACCATCGTCGCGTCAGGCCCTCCCGGCGTATTCGCCCGTGCGCGTGTCCACCTTGATGAGATCCCCCGGCCCCACGAAGAGCGGGACCTGCAGCCTCCAGCCGGTCTCCAGGACCGCCGGCTTCATGGCCGACTTGGAGGTGTCCCCCTTCAAGCCCGGCTCCGATTCCGCGATCTTCAGGTTGACGGTCGTTGGCAGCTCCAGCCCCACCAGCTTGCCCTCCCAGAGCTCCAGCTTCACCTCCATGTTGTCGGTCAGGTAGTAGCGGGAGTCCCCCAGATCCTCCGTCCGGAACACCATCTGGTCGTAGGATTTCAGGTCCATGAAGTGATGCTGCTCGTCGGAGCGGTACAGGAACTGCGCCCCCTTCTTCTCGATGAACGCGTCCTGGAACTTCTCGCCGGAGTCGAAGGTGCGGTTCAAGACGTTGCCGGTCTTCAGGGACTTGAGCTTCGTCCGCACGAAGGCGGCCCCCTTGCCGGGCTTCACGTGCTGGTACTCCACCAGGAGGCAAAGCTCCCCGTCAATCACAAGCGCCATCCCCGCCTTGAACTGGTTGGTGGAGATCACTTCAGCAGGCCGGACAGGGCGATCAACCCCAGCGCGTAGCTGCTCGCCCCGAAGCCGGAGATCTGTCCGGAGACCACCGGGGTCATGAGCGACTTCCAGCGGAACTCCTCCCGCGCGAAGATGTTGGACAGGTGCACCTCCACGGTCGGCATCCGCACCCCCTCCAGGGCGTCGCGGATCGCGATGGAGGTGTGGGTGTAGGCCGCCGGGTTGATGAGGATCCCGGCAAAGCGGCGCGGGGCGCGGCCGATCGCATCCACGATCTTCCCCTCCTCGTTGGACTGGAGGATTTCCAGCTGGAGCTTCAGCCGGCGGGCCTCACGATGGAGCAGCGCGTTGATCTGGGGCAGCGTCGTCTTGCCGTAGACGGCCGGGTTGCGCCTGCCCAGGAGCTGCAGGTTCGGGCCGTGAATGACCAGCACCCGCTTCACCCGTGAGCCGGCGATCTTCCGTCTCATGGTTTCTCGGCTTCCTCGACCAGCATCACCGGGATCCCGTCGCGCACCGGGTAGCGCAGGCCGCAGCCGGGGCCGGCGCACACGATCCGGTCCCCCTCCTCCCGGACCGGCGCCTTGCAGGCGGGACAGGCCAGGATCTCCAAGAGCTCCTTGTCAATCATCCCGCCCCCTCCTTTGGCTCCGTCATTCCGAGGCCCTCAGGCCGAGGAATCTCGCCTTGAAAAACGAGATCCCTCGCCCCTTCGGGGCTCGGGATGACGTACTGGGTCACCGTTCCTCAATCTCCTCCATCGTTGTTTCCTGGGCCGGCAGGGCGTCCCCTGCTCCCTGGCTCGGCTCGATCGCCCCCAGCCGCCCCTCAAAGCGCGCCAGCCGCTTGTCCGCCCGCTCGAAGTTCTCCACGGCAAACCCAAGCTGCTTGCCCGCCTTGCTGAACTCCTCCCGCACCTGACCCAGGTCCCGCTGCAGGCGCAGCAGCGACTCCAGGATCTTCCGGGCATCCTGCTCCACCGCCAGGCCCCTTAAGCCCAGGAGGATCACCTGCAGGTAGGCGTAGAAGCTGTTGGGGGAGACCGGGATCACCCGGCACTTGAGGCAGTGCTGGAAGATCCCCTTCTCGTCGCTCACCCCGTCGTCCCGCAGGATCGCCTCGTAGTAGACGTTCTCCGCCGGGATGTACATGAGGGCGAAGTCGTAGGTCCCCTCGCCCGGCCGGATGTACTTGGAGGCGATGGCGTCAATGTGCTGCTTCACGTCCCGCACGAAAGCCCTGCGCCACTCCGCCCGCTCCGCGTCGGTGGCCGCCTGCCCCATCCGGCGGAAGTTCTCCAGCGGGAACTTGGAGTCCACCGGCACGACACGGTCCCGCAGACGGATGGCGGCGTCCACCCGCTCGCCGTCCGGGAAGCCGTACTGCAGGGTGAAGAAGTCGGAGGGAAGGATCTGCCCGAGCAGGTCGGCCAGGAAGAACTCCCCCAGGCCGCCGCGCATCTTGGGCGCGCGCAGCAGGTCCTGAAGGCCGGCCACGTTGCGGCCGACCTCCTCCACCTTCCGCGTGGCCTCCTGAAGCTCGCCCAGATCGCGCGACACGCCCGCCAGCGCCTGGTGGGTCTCCTGCAGCTTCTGGCTGACCGACTGCTCGGTGGTGCGCACCTGCCCCTGGAACTGATCGAGCGCCAGCCGGATCGAGTCGCTCAGGCGCCCGGCGATCCGCTGCTCCAGTTGCTCCATCCGCTGCGCCTCCTTCGCCTCCAGCGCCTCCTGCATCTGGCGCGGCAGCGGCGACCGGACGAGCTTCCAGACAAACCAGAGAAGGACGCACAGCAGGGCCAGGCACCCCCAGCCGAGCAACAGCGGAATCATCTGCGCGGAACCCCCTGTGTCTTAGAAACGTATTTCATCCGAAGCTCGTACAGGACACCCTCCAGCAGCTCCCCCTCCTCCGGGGTCAGGTTGCCCTGGGTCTTCTCCTGCAGGAGCCCCAGCACGTCAATGAGGTAGCGGGCCTGCTCCAGGTCCTCCTGCGCAAGCCCCGTGGCTGGATGCGCCACCTCCCCCAGCGCCACCATTGCCTGCATGGAGAGAGAGGAGAGGAACACCCCGAACTCCGTTCCGGCCTGCGCATCCTTCTGCCGGGCCGGCCCCCGTTCCGGCTGCCGTTCCGGCTTTCGCGGCGGAGCAGACTGCGCCGGGCCCCGCCGCTCCTTTTCTACCTGCTCCTTCCAGCTCTCGTCAACCCTCTTATCAAACGGATCGCTCATCGCACCACCACCCCCGCGTATCCTACCACCGAATCCGGCTCCCCACCCCCCGGATTGCTCACCTCATGACGCACCAGGACGGCCCGCGACGCCCCCAGCGTCTTCGCTGCCGACAGAACCACCACGGCCGGCGCCGCCCCGCACAGGGAGAGACCCTGCTCCGAGATCCCCCGCAGGAGGCGCTCCTCGTCGAGGTCCAGAAGCGCCTGAATCGCCCAGGCATCCTTCCGCTGCGCCTCCCGGTCGGGCTCGTAACGGGTCAGCTGCGTGGAGCAGATCAGCGTCGCCTCCTGCCGCCGGGAGCGGAGCGCCCGCGCGATCCCCCGCCCGATCCCGCGCAGCGTCTCCGGGTCCGCCGGAGCGATCAGCACCGGCACGAACCGGCGCACCTCCCCGAGGTGCCGCAGGAAGGGAAGCTGCACCTCGATGGAATGCTCCTCCTCGTGCGCCTTGGGGTTCTTCTTCAGAGCGCCGACAGACTTGAGGATCGCGCGCGCCAACTCCCGGTCCACCGGGAGCTGGCCGCCCGGCGTCTCCCAGACCCCGGCGGTTGCGATCCCCTGCTCGCTCCCGGAGTGCGGGGGTCCCACAATGACCACCGTCTCCGTCATCCTCACCTGCGCGTACACGGCGGCGGCCACCGCCCCGCTTAACCGGTACGGGCCGTGCGGCACCACCACCGCCACGGCCCTCTCCCGCTTTCCCTGGCTGCCCGCCTGCCGCAGGAGGTCAGTGATCAGATCCTTGAGCGCCTGCGGTTTCTCCGGATAGAAAAGCCCGGCCACCGCCGGCGCACGGACCGCGCCCGTTCGCGCTGAGCCCGCCGAAGCGCGAACCTGCCCCGTTCGCGCTGAGGCCCTCGAAGCGCGAACCTGCCCCGTTCGCGCTGAGCCCGCCGAAGCGCGAACGCGCTCACCCTTCGACAAGCTCAGGGTGAGCGGGAGGCCGGCTCAGCCACTTCCGGCTCCTGTGCTCGCTGCCCGGCATCCGCGTCCGGCCGGCCCACCAGGACCGCATAGCGCTGCAGATCAAAGATCTCCTTCGCCACGCCCTGCAGATCGCCCGCGGTCAGGGACTCCATGCGCGCCTCATACAGAGGGCCGTAGCCGTAGCCCAGCCCGTACAGCTCGTCCCCCGCCAGTTGCGCCGCCAGCGTCCCCTGCGCCTGCTGCGCGATCCGGCGGTTCCCCAGGAGCCCCTGCTTCGCCTCCCGCAGCTCCTGCTCCGGGACGGAGGCCGTGCGCAGCCGGCGCACTTCCTCTAACAAGGCCGAGCGGACCGCCTCCAGATGCTCCGGCGCGGTGAGCGCATACAAGATGAAGCAGCCGGGGTCCACGCCGTGCAGGCCAAAAGCGCCGACCGAATAGGCCAGACCCCGCCGCTCGCGCACCTCGAGGAAGAGGCGGCCCGCTCCGCCGGAGAGGACTGACTGCAGGAGGTCCAGCGCCGGAACGCGGGGGTCACCAACCTTGAGCCCCGGGAAGGCGATCAGCACCAACGCCTCCCGCCGCGCGGCCGGCTCGATCCGCTCGCGCAAACTCTCAAGCGGCGGTTCGGCGGCGATCGCCGGATCCGTGAAGCCGGAGCTCGGAATCTGGCCGAGCGTTCTCCTCAGTTGCGCCAGCAGCTCGTCACGCTCAAAATCTCCGACGACACAGGCGACCATCCGCCGGGGGTCGCGGACGCCGGAGAAAAAGCGGACCAGATCCTCCCGTCTCAGGACGGAGAGCGACCCGGCCGTGCCGGCCGGATCCAGCCGGTAAGGATGCCGCGTAAAGAGGGTCGCCATCAGCCGCTTCATCCCCCAGGAGAAGGGATCCTCCTCCTGCCCCTTCAAGTTCGCGAGTGCCAGCCGCCGCTCCTTCTGCAGCTCCTCCTCCGGGAAGCTCGGCTCCTGAAGGAGCTCCGCCGCAAGCGCCAGCGCGCGCGGCAACTCCGTGGAAACCGTCTCCAGGGTGAGCCCCAAGCTGTTCCGCCCGCTGAAGGAATCCAGCTCTCCCCCCATCGCCCGCAGATGCTCCGTGATCTGGTCCGCGCTTTGGCGCGCGGTGCCCCGCGTCAGCATCCGGGCGGCCAGCGCCGACAACCCGTTGGTCTGGTCCGACTCGTAGCGCACCCCGCCCATCATGGAAACCTGCAGCGTCGTCAGCGGAAGCCGGCGGTCCTGCCGCAGGATGACGCGCAGCCCGTTGTCCAGCTCCACCTTCTCCGTGACCACCTTGCCTGCGGCGGCCGGGCGCTCGGCGCCCGCCGTGGAGCCGGAGCCGCTCGGAAGCAACGTAACCGTTGTCGCGCGTCCCTCCGCCAGGCAGCGCTGTGCCGCGCGCCGGAGATCCTCCGGCTGCAGCCGCTGCACCGCCTCCAGGTAACGGTAGGCGAACGCCGGATCCCCCAGCAGCGCCTCGAAGGTGGCCAGGTCCGAGGCCTGGCCGGAAACGCTCTGCCGCTGGGCCAGGTACTCCCGCAGCATCGTCCGTTTGCCCGCCTCCACATCCTCCGCCGGGAAGAGCTCCAGGCGCGCCCTGCGCAGCTCGCCGCGCAGCCGCGTCACCGCCTCCTCGGCGCGCTCCGGGTCCATCCGCATCGAGGCCACGAAGAGCCCCCGTTCCTTCGGCGTGTAGTCCCAGCAGCTCACCGAGTGGACAACCCCTGTGTCGCGCAGCGACCTCTCCAGCACGGAGCCCCGCCCGCCTCCCAGGATCCAGGCCAGCAGATCCATCGCCGCAAGGTCCGGATCACTCAAGGCGACTCCGGGGAACCCCACCGCCACCGTTCCCAGCTGCGCCTGCGCTTCCTCCGTCACCTCGCGTGGGGCCACCGGCAGCGGCTCCTCCGGGAGCGCCACGAGCGGCACCTTGCCCGGCGGCAGGGCGGCCGTGAGCTCCTCCATGCGCCGCAGCACCGCATCGGCCCGCACATCCCCCACCACCGCGATCACCGTGTTGTTGGGCAGGTAGCGCGTCCGGTGGTATTCCTTCACCTCCTCTGCGGTGAGCCTGACCAGGAGCGGCTCGAGCCCGATAATCGGAAGTCGGTAGGGGTGCGCGCGGTAGGCGTTGGAGAAGAGAAGGTCCCACGCCACCTGCGCCGGGTCGTCCCGCCGCATCCTGAGCTCCCGTAGCACCACCTCCCGCTCCTTCGCAAACTCCGCCGGGTCCATGCTGGGGGAAAAAAGGGCGTCCACGAGGAGATCGGCCGCCTCCGGCCAGTAATCGCGGTTGACGGTGAGCGGGTAGCTGGTAGTGTCGTACGTGGTGTACCCCTGCGAGGTCCCGCCGTAGGAGCGGGCCTCGCGCTCCACAGCGCCCACCGGCCGCCGGGCCGTTCCCTTAAAGAGCATATGCTCCACCACGTGCGAGACGCCCGCGCCCATCCACGGCCCCTCGGTGGCGGAACCGGTCTTCACCACGGCGTGGAAGCAAACCAATGGGTGGGCGTGGTCCTCCTGGACAAGAAGCGTCAACCCGTTGGGCAGGACCCGGCGGATGAACTCAGGCCGGTGCGCCGGCTCAAGCGCCGGCATGGAAGGGGTGCGCGTGACGGCAGGACGTCCCATGCTCCAACAACCGCTCAGCAGGAGGAGTAGAAGACAGGCAACTAAGTTCGTCTGCGGCTTTCCCGAAGCTTGCGCCGCCGGGCCACAGAGGGCTTCTCGTAATGCTTGCGGGCCCGCACGACCTTCAGGATTCCCTCGCGCTCCACTTTCTTCTTCAGGCGGCGGA
>Ga0137796_10001607_pt1 | contig 12753 bp, 12 predicted proteins | sample OV2TP3_FD_97704 | JGI IMG/M metagenome (GOLD analysis project Ga0137796, IMG submission 97704)
CAGGTTCGAGCCCTGTTACGCCCATCGGGGTACCGCCCACCATGTGGAGGGGAGACGATTCCTGTTGAACGGTTAAGCCCCACAACGTGGACGACGTTGCGCCAACTCCAGGAACTCGACCAGCAGATCTGGGAGGTGCGGCGTCGTCAAGCCGAGCTGCCCGCCCAGGCGGCCGCGGCGCAAGCGGCGTGTGAGGCGCAAGCCGCGAAGGTCGCAGCGCTCGCCACGCAGGTGCGCCGCGTGCAACTGCAGCAGAAGGACAAAGAAGGCGAGCTCGCCACCAAAGAGGCCGCGATCAAAAAAATCCAAGCCCAGCTCTACCAGGTGAAGACGAACAAGGAGTACAGCGCGTTGCAGCACGGGGTCGAAGGGGCGAAGGCGGATCAATCCCTCCTCGAAGATGAGATTTTGCAGTTGCTGGAACAGCTAGAGGCAGCGCAGCGGACGTTGCGCGAGCAGCAGGCGGTGTTGCAGCAGGAAGAAGAGACCTTGCGAGCGACCAGGGTGGCCCTTGACGACGAAGCCCAGCGTTTGCAAGCGGAGCTCGTGCAGTGTGAGGCCCAGCGGACCGAGCGGTTGCCGGCGATTCCGCCGATGACGCTGGCCGCGTATGAACGCGTGCTGGTCAATCGAGAGGGGCTGGCGCTGGTGCCGATCAACCACGAGGCGTGTGGCGGCTGCCACATGGTCCTGCCGCCGCAGGTGATTCACGAAGTCCGCATGGGCGAGAAACTCATTCCGTGCGACAACTGCGCGCGCATCCTTTACTGGGTGGAACCGTAAGCCGCGTAGGGGCACGTCACCAGAACACCAGTCACCAGTACAATCGTGAACCGTGAACCGTCACCCGTGAATCGAACGACGCACGACGAACCACGCACCACGAAGCGTATGGATGTCTTTATTGACGGGGCCAGTCAAGGCAATCCCGGCCCCTCGGGCATCGGCGTTGTCTTCCAGCAGGATGGCGTGGCTCGGCCGGTGGTGATGTTGCACAAGTACATCGGTGAGACGACGAACAACGTGGCCGAGTACACGGCGCTCATCTATGCGTTACAGGAGGCCTTGATCCGCGGGTACAAGTCCCTGCGCGTCCACACCGATAGTGAACTCGTCGCCAAACAGCTCAGTGGTGAGTATCGCGTGCGCGAGGCGAGCCTCCAACCGTACTACGACCAGTTCCTGCACTTGCAACAAGGGTTTGCCTCGCTGGAGATCGTCGCGATTCCTCGCGAGCAGAATCGCGCCGCGGATCGCTTGGCGAACGAAGCGATCGAGGCGCGCATTGATCGGTCGCTGAAACGCCGCTCGTAGCGTAGGCTGTTCGTTCTTCGAGCGACGATCCCCGAACGACGAACCACGAACGACGATCCACGGACGCATACGTGCGCTCTTTGACCTGAGGCGTGGGTGGATGGCCGCTTCCGCCACAGTGCGTTGGTGGAGGAGGAAAGTCCGAGCTCCACAGGGCAGCGCATCTCGAGAAACTCGAGACTTCTGCTGCGCCCCTGCGACGCGGGGGCTACGTAGAACGGATCAGAGCCACAGAGACGAGTCTCCCCACCACACCGCGTGGCGGGGAGGGTGAAACGCGGCAATCTCTGCGCGGAGCAAGGCCAAACAGTTCCGATGTCCCGGCCCATCGGGTCGGGGATGACGTGGCCCGCTGAAACCTCGCCACCGTTTCACGGTCGCGAGGCATCGGGACGGGTCGGCTGCTGGAGCCCCGGTGCAAATCGGGGACGAGAGAGATGGCCATTACCCTGCCGCCAAAGGCGGCAGTTCGTCGTCAAGCGTTCAGCGTGGGGCGAGTATTCGCCGAACGCTGAACGCTGAACGACCGTCAGAGGTGGTGGGGGACAGAACTCGGCTTACAGCTCACGCCTCAGGTCACAGAGCAGCGTGGTGAAACGCTTGACTTGCGTGAGTTGCTCCCGTATACTAAGGACAACTAACGGATAAGAATGGCAACAGCGAAAGTCAGTAAGTCAAATATCATCAACCAGTTCCGTGAACATGCGCATGATACGGGCTCCGCCCGTGTCCAGATTGCGCTCCTCACCGAACGCATCAACCAATTGACCGAGCATTTTCGCGCCCACCTCCACGACCACCACTCCCGCCAGGGACTCCTGCGCCTCGTCAGTCGCCGCCGCAAGCTCTTAGACTACCTCAAAGATGAAGCCGCCCAGGACTATCGGCAGTTGATTGACCAATTGGGTCTCCGGAGATAACGATGTCCTTACGCACTGAGACCTCGCTGGGCGCCAGCACGCTGACGCTTGAGACGGGGAAAATCGCGAAACAAGCCCACGGCGCTGTCGTCGTCCAACAAGGCGGCACCGTGGTGTTGGTGACGGCCGTGATTGGCCCGGCCACGAAGTTTGGTAGTCTGGATTATGTTCCCCTCATGGTAGATTATCGCGAGAAGACGTATGCCGCCGGCAAGATTCCTGGCGGCTTTTTTAAACGCGAAGGCCGGCCCACGGAAAAAGAGATCCTGAGCGCCCGCCTGATTGACCGCCCGATTCGGCCCCTCCTGCCCTATGGCCTCCTCCAGGAAGTGCAGCTCATGGCCTCGGTCCTCTCCTCGGACGGCGCGTATGATCCGGATATCCTCGCCCTCCTCGGTGGGGGAGTCGCGGTTCGACTCTCAGGGCTGCCGCTGCGCGCACCCCTGTCCGCCGTGCGGATCGGCAAGGTCCACGGGCAGTTCGTCTGCAATCCCACCTACGCTGAGTTGAAGGAGAGTCCCCTCGATGTGGTCATCGCCGGCACGCCCGAGGGCATTGTCATGCTGGAAGCCGGTCTCCGAGAGGTCTCGGAAGAGGAGTTCCAGCAGGCCGTTGACGCCGGCTACCAGCACATCCGCACACTCATTGACTGGCAGGAGGCCTTTGCCCGCCAGGCCGCGCGACCGCCACTCGCGTATCAAGTTATCCAGCTCGATCCAGCGCTGCTGACGAAAGTGGGAGAGCTGGCCCTCGGTGCGCTCGAGCGACTCACTGATCTGCCCACGAAGGACCAGCGCGAAGCGGCACGGGCCGCCTTGGTGGCCCAGTTGAACGAACAGCTCACCGCGCAGAACGGCACGTGGACAGCGGAGGCGATCAACAACGCCTTCTATGAGGTGGAACTCCGCCTGGTCCGTCGGATGGTCCTGGAGCAGCAGCGACGGCCGGACGGGCGGCAGTTTACGCAACTGCGTCCGATTACCTGTGAAGTGGGCGTGCTGCCGCGGACGCACGGCTCCGGGCTCTTTACGCGCGGCCAGACGCAAAGTCTCACGGTCACGACCCTCGGCACCAGCGACGATGAGCAGTTGGTTGAATCGTTGGAAGGGGAAACGTACAAGACGTTTATGTTGCACTACAACTTTCCCCCGTTTTCCGTCGGTGAGATCAAACCCGTCCGCGGCCCAGGCCGTCGTGAAATTGGCCACGGCGCCCTCGCCGAGCGCGCGCTGCAACCGATGATGCCGACGCCAGAGGCCTTTCCCTACACCGTGCGTCTCGTCTCCGACATCCTGGAGTCGAACGGCTCCTCTAGCATGGCGAGCGTCTGTGCAGGGACATTGGCCCTCCTCGACGCTGGGGTGCCCCTCAAGGCCTCGGTGGGCGGGATTGCGATGGGGATGGTATCGGATACGACCCGTCATGTGATCCTCACCGACATCGCCGGTCTGGAAGATCACTTTGGCGATATGGATTTCAAAATCGCTGGGACGCGGCAGGGGATGACCGCGGTGCAACTGGATGTGAAGCGGCCCCAAGGGCTCACGCTGGTGATGATCCGCGAGACGCTCACGCAAGCGCACGAGGCCAGGTTCCGTATCCTCGACCAGATGGCGCAGGCGCTCGCGCAGCCGCGGCCCTCGCTCTCAGTGTATGCCCCGCGCATCACGACGATTCGCATTCACCCGGATAAGATCCGCGACGTCATCGGTCCGGGCGGCAAGATGATTCGCAAGATCATCGAGCTGACGAAAGCCGAGATTGATGTGGAAGACGACGGGAGCATCTCCGTCGCCTCGGTAGACGGCGCCGCGGCGGAGCGCGCCATCCAGATGATCCGCGATCTGACCGCCGAAGTGGAAGTGGGCAAGGTCTACAAGGGCAAGGTCAAACGGATCATGAACTTCGGCGCCTTCTGCGAAATCCTCCCCGGGAAAGAAGGCCTCGTGCATGTCTCCGAGCTCGACTACAAGTACGTGGACAAAGTGGAAGACGTCGTCAAGCTCGGGGATGAGTTTGAGGTCAAGGTCATTGAGATTGACGAGCAGGGCCGTGTCAACTTGTCGCGCAAGGCGCTGCTGCCGCCACCGCCCGAAGGGGAACACCAGCCGCGCCCTGAGCGCCCGCGTCGCGATCGGCCTGACGACCGTCACCACCGACGCGAACAGAGCCCGCGGCATCAGTCGGAAGTACCTCGGTAGCTGAGCCGATGGGAGGATGAGGAGATGGGTCGTGCCCCATCCACTCATCAACGCATCCACCCCGTGACCACACCATGCACTGGCCTGAGCTGATCATCGCGGCGCTGGTCCAAGGGGTGACGGAATTCCTGCCCATCTCCAGCTCCAGTCATTTGGCCGTGCTCCATGCCCTGTGGGGGACGACCCAGCCGACACTGGCCTTTGATGTGTGGCTCCACCTGGGGACGACCCTGACCATCGTCGTGGCATTGCGCCAGACGATTCGTGCCTGGTGGACATCGCAGCGTCAACGCTGGCTGGCGGTCGTGATCGCGATGGGGCCGACCGTCGTGATCGGGTGGTGGCTCCATGCGTTGGCAGAGGCGACCACCCTCCACCTTCAGTGGATGGGGAGCGGGTTGATGATCACCGGGGGGTGGTTGGCGCTCGGCAACTGGTCGGGGCGTCGCTGGGCCGCGAGGCCGTCAGCGCAGGCGACCGACGTGACCTGGCAACAGGCACTGCTCATTGGGTGCGCGCAGGGACTCGCGGTCATGCCAGGGATTTCCCGCAGCGGGGCGACGATTGCCACCGCGTTAGGCTTAGGCGTCGCCCCACGCACCGCCGTCCATTTTTCCCTCCTCCTGGCGATTCCGACGGTGGCAGGGGCGGCGCTCGTTGAATTTGGCTTGACCCCACCGCAGGGTGGCGTGGGCTTCTCGCCCCTGGTGTGGGGCACAGGATTGCTGGTCACGTTCCTCGTGGGCTTGGGTGCGATTCAGCTCCTGGAACGAGTGACGACGCGCTATCAGCTCACCCCCTTTGCCTGGTACTGTGGCGTCGTCGGGATGTGGCTGTTCCTCCGAGGCATGGCATGAAACCCGAGCTGCGTGACAAAGTCATGGCCCTCCTCTGGTGGGTCGCGACGCTCTTCCTCCTGGTCAGCGTGCTGACCTTCCATCCCCAGGACATTGCCTGGGACAGTGCGCCGCCAGCGCGTCCAGTGCACAACGTCGGTGGACTCATCGGCGCCTACGTGGCCTATGCGTTGTTTCGCGGGCTGGGCTGGTCGGCGTATCTCTTGACAGGGCTCTTGGGCGTGTGGGGTTGGATGCGGTGGCGAGGGATGTCGTTTCGGTTAGCGCCCATGCGCATCATCGGCACGGCCCTGTTGTTACTGGCCTCGAGCACGCTGGGGAGCCTGAGCACCCCAGACCTTGCCCATCAGGTGCAGCGAGGTGGATTCCTGGGCGTGGTGACCGCCGAGTGGTGTTATCGGTATCTCGGCTCCATTGGCGCGCATCTCGTGGGCTGGTGCGTCGCGATCCTGTCCCTGTTGGCCGTGACTGACTTTCTCGCCTGGACGTGGGGCCGCGTGAGTTTTCGGATCGCGCAGCAGGGGAGTGTCCATGGGTGGGGATGGCTTAGACGTCGCCTGACGCGCGTGCGTGTGACGAAACCGTTTGCCGCTGGTCGCTCGGCCTCAATGCCTGCGCAGGGGATGGCGACTCCATCGCCGCGCGTGACCACCACCGTCGTCCCAGCGAGGAAGCTACTCGAACCGAAACCAGCGAAGATGCCCGCACCAGGCACGCCCACGATTACGCTGGCTGATGCGCCACGCCCCGCGGCATCGCCATCGAAGAAACCACGGCCGGCGATTGTCGGCACCTATCAATTTCCCTCGGTGGACTTGTTGAACGTGCCGCCGCCGATCAGCGAGCGACAAATTCAAGAGAATCTGGAAGTCAGTGCGCGGCGGCTGGAAGAGACCCTGCGCGATTTTGAGATTCAGGCGCAGGTGGTGGAAGTGGAAAAAGGCCCGGCGATTACACGCTATGAACTCCAGCCAGCGCCAGGGACGAAGGTGAGCCGCATCGCGGCCCTCTCCGAAGACATCGCCCTGATGCTCAAGGCGCAGAGTGTGCGCGTGGCCCCGATCTCCGGCAAGTCGCGCGTCGGGGTGGAAGTGCCGAACACGATCTCCAGCACCGTGTACCTGCGCGAAGTGATCGAGTCCCCAACATTTCAACGCGCCACCTCGAAATTGACGCTGGCCTTGGGCAAAAACGTGTCGGGCGATGTGCTGGTGACCGACTTGCGTGAGTGTCCCCACTTGCTCATTGCAGGGACGACGGGTTCCGGCAAGACCGTCTGCCTCAACGCGCTCATTACCGGCTTTCTCTACAACGCCACCCCGGATGAGGTACGGCTGCTCTTGATTGATCCTAAGATGGTGGAGATGGCGGTGTTCAACGGACTGCCACATCTCGTCGCGCCCGTGGTGACCGATGTCAAAAAGGCGTCGGCCGCGTTAGGCTGGGCCGTGACCGAGATGGAGCGGCGCTACCAGCGCTTGGCTGAGCTGGGGGTTCGCAACATTGATGGCTACAACGAGCGCGTGAAGGCCGAACGCTCGCAAACGCCGTCGCCAGATGCGGGTGCGGAGGAGCCAGAGCCGCTGGAGCTATTGCCCTACATCGTCTTGGTGATTGATGAGCTGGCTGACTTGATGGTCGTGGCGGCCCAAGAGGTAGAAGGTGCCATCATGCGGCTGGCGCAACTCTCGCGGGCCGTCGGTATCCATCTGATCATGGCGACCCAGCGGCCCTCGGTGGACGTGATCACTGGTGTCATCAAGGCGAATCTACCCGCGCGCATCTCATTCCAAGTCGCCTCCAAAATTGATGCGCGGACCGTCCTCGACATGGCAGGCGCTGAGAAATTATTGGGCCGCGGCGATCTATTGTTCCTCAGCCCGGGCAGCGCTAAGCCGACACGCGCCCAGGGCTGTTACTTGACCGACGCTGAGATCGAGCGGGTCGTCACCCATGTCAAGGCCCAGCGCGAGGTGTCCTACGATGAGCATGTCCTGGCGCTGCAAGAGAAATCCGCAATCACGATGCGCGGGGAGCGTGACGAGTATTTTGACGAGGCGAAACGCGTCGTGCTCGAAACCGGCCAGGCCTCCACCTCCATGCTCCAGCGACGGTTGCGGCTCGGGTACACGCGTGCTGCGCGCGTGCTGGATCAGCTGGAAGAAGCCGGCATCGTCGGCCCACCACGCGGAGCGAAACCGCGTGAAATTCTCATCGAGCGACCTGTTGGAGTGCACAGTGGCGAAACGAGCGAAGAGCAGTTCTGAGACGCTGGGCGAGCGTTTGCGGAGAGCGCGCGAGAAGGCCGGGTTCTCCGTCGAGGACGTGGCGAAACGCACCAAAATGCCGTCAGGAATTGTCCTGGCCCTCGAGGAGGATCGCGTCCTGGCAGTGTTAAGCCCAGTCTACGCGCGCGGGTTTTTGCGTCTGTATGCGCGGCTCGTGGGACTCGAGGAACAGCCATTGCTGGCGGAGTTAGTGGTGAAACCCCCCGCCCCGACGGACACGGCGGCGCCACCGGTGGCGCCGCCGCCCACACCGATCGGCGCTCCGCACACGGCTCCGATGGCGTGGCCCTGGGCGCGCCTCTCGTTGACGCGAGAGCACAAGCGCCTGCTCATCGCTGGTGGAGCCGCGCTGCTCCTCCTCGGATTGATCCTGACTGTGGCCACGCGAGCGAAATCCACGACCACGGGAACTTCGCGCCCCAGCCGCGCGACGAGCGGGGAGTTTCCCGCCATCTCGGTCCATGCCTCAGAGCCGCTCACGGTGCAACTGAAGGCGGTCGAGCGCACCTGGATTCGCGTCACCGCCGATGGGAAGGTGCTGTTTCAAAACGTCCTCGACAAAGGGACGACTGAACGGTGGAGTGCCAACGAGCAGTTGGCGCTCTGGCTGGGGAACGCCGGTGGGGTGGAACTCACCTTGAACGGTCGCGCCCTGGGCACGCCTGGCCGTCGCGGCGAAGTCATCCGGGAACTCACGATCACCCACTCGGGCGTCCAGCGCAAACGATGAGCACGGATCAGACCGCGCGTCTCGCGGCTCGTGAGACGCACCACGCGTCGCGATCCACGCATCACCAACCATTGCGCGTGGGCATGCTCTCCTTGGGCTGCCCGCGGACGTTGGTAGATTCCGAGCTCGTGTTGGGTCGCCTCCGCGGTGCGGGTTACGCCATGGCCTCTGAGCTAGCATCCGCAGATGTGGCGATCATCAACACCTGTAGCTTTGTCCAGGAGTCAATCCGCGAATCCATTGACGCCATCTTGGATGTGCTCGCACTCAAACGCCAGGGCAAGCTCAGAGTCGTCCTCGTCGCTGGCTGTTTGCCGCAACGCTATCCCCTGGAGCTCTATGAGGAGTTGGCTGAGGTAGACGGCTTCCTGGGTACGGATGGATTTACCGACGTGGATCGCGTGCTGGCCCACGTGCTCGACGGCCAGCGGCCCTTGGCGGTACGCAAGCGGCCACAGGTCCCGCACTTTGGGCTGGCCGAGCGCGTGAGCTTAACCCCTGCCCACTACGCCTATCTCAAAATTTCCGAAGGGTGTCTCAAGGGCTGCAGCTTCTGCATTATCCCGAAGCTCAAAGGCCCGCTGCGCAGTCGGCCAGTGGACGATGTGGTGCAGGAAGCCCAGCGGCTCATCCAGGAACGCGGTTGTCGCGAACTCATCCTCGTCGGGCAAGACACCTCGGATTATGGCGTGGATCTGGCTGGCCGTCCCCAGCTCGTGGAGTTGATGGATCGGCTCTCGCGGCTGGAGGGCGTACGTTGGCTGCGCTTGCTCTACTGTCATCCACGTGGGGTGAGCGATGACGTGATCGCGCTCATCGCTGAGCGACCCACGATCTGCAAGTATCTGGACATGGCGATCGAGCACGCTGACGACGCCGTCCTCCAGCGCATGAACCGTGGCATGACGCGCGCAGGACTCGAAACACTCATCGAGCGCCTACGGGCGCGCGTGCCTGGGATTGCGTTGCGCACCTCGGTCATCGTCGGATTTCCCGGCGAGACGGAGGCGGCGTTCGAGGGGCTGTGCCAGTTTCTTCAGTGGGCGCGGTTCGAGCGGCTGGGGGCATTTACCTACTCGCGCGAAGAGGGAACGGCGTCGTATGGTCTCGCTGACCACGTGCCTGACGAGGTCAAACAGGGGCGCTATCAACGCCTGATGGCACTGCAACAAGAGATCGCGCGCGACGTCAACGCCACGCTCTTGGGTCGTGAACTGCTCGTGCACATTGACGAACTCGATGCGCATGATCCGCAGCTCGCCCTGGGCCGGAGTGCAGCCGACTGCCCTGAAGTGGATGGCCTCGTCTACGTCAAAGGGGCCTCCCTGCGCCCTGGCGACTTTGTCTCTGTCCGCATCACCGACACCTACGAGTACGACCTCGTGGGTGTGCCTGTCAGGTGACTCTCTCCAACCAACTGACGCTCGCTCGCATCCTGCTGAGCGCGCTGGTGGTCATCGCGCTGCAGCGCCCGACGCTGTTCGGACGCCTGAGTGCGCTGGGACTCTTTGTGCTCGCGGCGCTGACGGACTACTGGGATGGGTGGGTCGCGAGGCGACGCGGAGAGATGAGCGCGCTGGGAGCGTTGCTGGATCCCGTGGCAGATAAGTGCTTACTCCTCGGGGCGTTCTGGAGTTTTGTGGCGCTCCACGTCGTCCCGCTGTGGATGGTCATCGTCATCACCGCGCGCGAAGTGGCGGTCACGGCCATGCGGGCGGCGATCCTTCCGCACCGCGCCATCCCAGCCATGCGGAGCGGGAAACAAAAAACGGTGTCGCAAATCATCACCGCGGTCGTGATCCTGCTCCTCCTCGTCGTTGAAACGTGGGTGCAGCAGACGCGACCTGACCTGGCCCTGGTGGAGCGCCCACCCGTTCGACTCCTGGTGTGGGCGTTGATGCTGTGGACGACGGCGATGACGGTGTTCTCTGGCGTGCATCTGCTGATGCGCGTGCGCCGATGAAGGCCTCGCGCCTGGCCTGGCTGCTCGCCACCGTGGGCGGTGTGGGAAAGGTCCCGGTCATCCCTGGCTTGATGGGCACGCTCGTCGGGGCCGCGATCGCCTACGGACTGCGCGAGGCCACCGCCTGGAGCTTAGGACTCATCCTCCTCGGCCTGGGCGCGGCCTGCTGGGCGATTCCGCAGATCGAGGCAGCCCTGGGTCAAGCAGATCCGTCGCGCATCGTCATTGATGAGACGCTCGGCATCCTCGTGGCCTACTGGGCGGTGCCGTGGTATTGGCCAGCGATGCTGGCGGGGTTCGTGATGTTCCGCGTGCTGGATGTGATGAAACCGTGGGGTCTGCGCCGCCTGGAACGCTTGCCCAGTCCGCACGGCGTCTTGTGGGATGACTTGGCCTGCGGGCTGCTCGTGAACCTGTGGCTTCAGGTGTGGGTGCGCGGCTTCGTGGAGAAGAGCGTCGTATAGACCGGCCCTGGCGGGGTGAGTTGGCTGCGGATGAGGCACAGCGATGCGACCTCGAGCGGTTGCGATGCGCGAAACGTAATGCCCCCCACCACCTCCCTGAGGGACGGCGCGCCCAGCGATTTGATGCGCCCGAGGGTCACGTGCGGATGAAACGGCCGCTCCTCTGGCGGGAACCCCGCCTCGTTGAGCGCGGCATCCAACGCTGAGGCCAGCGCGCACAACGCCTCCCGTCCCTGCGTGATGCCCACCCACACGATCCGCGGCTGCCCTCGCTCCGGAAACACGCCCACCCCCTCCACCTGACACGCAACAAGTCTCTGAGGCATTGTTTGGAGCGCTGACGTGAGGTGGGCAATCTGCTCCTCGCTGGCCTCAGCAAAAAAGCGGAAGGTCAGGTGCATCTGGGATGGTTGCACCCAGGTGATTTTGGCGTCGGTGAGCTTGGTCCGGAGTGTGGTTTGCAGGTGACCCAGTTCGTCGTGGAGAGCAGGGGGGAGTTCAGCCGCGATGAAGACGCGCATCGGCGATTGCCGCTCGGGCCTGTGGGTGCGCAAAGCCGTTCGGAGCTGCGCCGCCGCAGGACGCGTCGCCCGCCCCACCGTGGCGGGCGCGCTCCCGGTCTCGCCTCGCTCCCCAGCACTCATGTGCCTCTGAACAGCGCCTCACTTGAGTGCTGGGACCGTGGCCGCTTCGGCTCCGACAGGGCCTGCGTGCGGCGCACTCCTCACGGCTCGCAGGGACAGCGGCCCGCTCGGTCGCTCACACACTTTGCTTCGCCCCCAGCCCTCACGGCGACCGAACGCCCCCGGCCCGACCGGGGCGGGCCAACGCTTGACGCTGGACGCAGATGAAGAGATGTCGTAGCGCCGTCTCAGCCGCTTGACGCTTAATCTGCAACCGACTGCCGCGGAAGTGATGGTAAAACGTCCACGTGCGGCGGGCACTGGCGATGGCGATGTAGACGGTGCCGACGGGTTTCCGCGGCGTCCCACCCATCGGGCCGGCGATGCCAGTCACGGCGAGCCCGAACGTCGCTCCGGCTACTCGCCAGACGCCTTGCGCCATCCGCCGCACCACGGAAGCGCTCACGGCTCCGTGGCGTCGCAAGAGCCGCTGCGGCACGCGCAGCAGGTGCACCTTGGCGGCGTCGTGATACGCCACCACCGCCAGCAGGACATACCGCGAACTCCCCGGCACGTTCGTGAGCTGGTGGGTAATCAGGCCGCCCGTGCACGACTCCGCCACCGCTAAGGTCCAGCCGCTGCCGACACAGCCCTGTTGAATACGCCACGCTACTCGGCTCATCGCGTGGCACTGAAGGATCGCCCATCCCCGCTCGCATGACAAGGGCGAGGTTCAATGCTTGAGGGGGCAGTGTCGGAAACGCTCAATAGACGGAGCCCCGGGGACCGATGGTCTCAATCCACACGATGCGCGTCTCACGATCCACACGATAGATGATACGCACATCGCCTACTCGGTAGCGCCACGAGCCTTCGAGCTCGCCCCGGAGGCGTTTGATCTGAGCGAGGCGAGGGCGCGGTTGACTTGGCGGGCGCGTTTGGCGGAGAGGCGGTGATACGCTTTCGTGGCTTCGTGGGAGAGGCGGAGTTCAAACACGCCGCTTGACATCCTCCCACCGGTGCCAGCGTCCGTGCTGGAGATCGCGCTGCCCGCGGCGGAGACTCTGCACGAGCCGGGGACTGTGGAGGATCTCGAGGGTCGCGTCCCACTCCTCTTTGGTGGCGAGGTACGTCAAGAAATCTACCGCGACCGCTAACTGCTCACGTGGCAGTTCATTGAGTAACGTCTTGGCTTTTTGGCGCGCCACTATCGTCGTCACGGCTCCTCCCTCTTATCCTGGAGGTGAGGATAGCATATCCCCGCTCGCATGGCAAGGGCGAGGGAAGGGCAAGGGTCGTTCGGCGTTCAGCGTTGGGCGTTCGGCGAAGGCCGTAGAGCGTTTTGCGCTGCACGCACCAACGCTGGACGGTGTTCGCCGAACGCCGAACGCGG
>Ga0137796_10001616_pt1 | contig 12709 bp, 13 predicted proteins | sample OV2TP3_FD_97704 | JGI IMG/M metagenome (GOLD analysis project Ga0137796, IMG submission 97704)
TTGGGATTCGGTGTTCCGGTCGAGCTGGGAGGGGGTCTGCGTTCTCTGGAGGCGATAGAGGAGGCCATGGGTTTGGGAGTCGAGCGCATCGTCATAGGGACCGCGGCCTACGAAGATCGAGATTTTCTTCGTACTGTCTGTAGGGCGTTTCCCGGGAAGATCCTCGTTGGGATCGACGCGCGCGAAGGAAGGGTGGCCATCAAGGGTTGGAAAGAGGATACCTCTATGGATGCTGTGGAGTTGGCCAAGCGGTGCGAGGAGGATGGCGCCTCACGGATCATTTACACGGACATCAGTCGCGACGGTACCAGTCTGGGAGTCAATGTAGAGGAAACAAGGCGGTTGGTTCAAGCGATCGGGGTTCCTGTTATCGCCTCTGGTGGCGTCGCCTCCTTGGAGGATATCCGCCGCCTCAAAGAGCTGGAAAAGGATGGAGTGGAAGGAGTCGTCGTTGGCCGCGCCCTTTACAGCGGCGCCTTTACGTTAAGAGAGGCGATCGATCTGGCGAGAGGTTGACAGAAGAACTGTGGTATCCCAAAAAGAAAACGCGATCAAAAAGTAGGGAGCGAGAAAGATGGACAGGTACGCTAAATGTGTAAAATCCGCACTCCATCGTTAAGGTACAGTTCCACCTCGTTCTTGTCCATTTTTCTGTGGTCGGGGTGCGCCACCGTTATTCAAGGAACCACTCAGGAGATTCCAATAAGTTCCGATCCGCCTGGAGTGAAAGTAAGTGTTGACGGGCGACCAGATTTCACAACTCCGACGGTATTGGTACTCTCTCGCCATGAGCCGCATATTCTCGAATTTTCGTTTGGGGGATACCACCCCGAGGTCGTAAGATTGAGGCCTGTCTTCAGTACGGTCACTGCGGGAAACATTGTACTAGGTGGATTGATTGGGTGGGGAGTTGATTCAGCCTCTGGGGCACAGTATCGTCTTGTCCCTCCAGTTGTCCACGTTTCTCTGCGCCCCCTGACTGCCAAACCTCCAGGACAACCTTGAAGTAAGATCGTGAGTTACGAGACAGGCGCCTGAAGTTCTAAGGTCATGCCGGGTCTTTATAGAAGAAGCTTCGCCTCAGTCCCCTTGTTTGGGCTCCGTTGTCGAAGCTAGTGGAGTTGAAACCGGTCCGGAGAGATTCAACGTCGGGAGAGAGAGCTTGTAAGAGAGCCGCTGACTAGTTTGCTCCGCCACGGGCTCAATTTCTAGGGTCAAATTTTCCAAGCTTTTCACATTATCAGGAAGTTTAAAATAAAGGAATCCCACGGCCATCTGATTAGGCCTCAACAGCGAGTCAGTAAGCTCCACGCTCTCAAAATGCTGCTGAATCCTTCTGTTTACTGACTGCGTGTGACTGGCAGATCCAGCTATGGTTGCGGGCCACAAGAGAATAAAGAAAGGGCCGGTGGCTACTGTCCACGCTAGGGCCTTTCCAGCATATTCACTTGTAGCCGCCTGGTTGGCAGCCTCCACGCCGGAGAGAAGAGGTAAGCGGTGTCCACGTAAAAAAGCCTTGATGTCGTTTTTCTGCACGTTGTAATTGCCGGCCCCTTTGTTTTCGACACGGATAAGAAGCGCCAAGACCCCATAGGGCGCGATATCCCCGTCGAAAGCCATAAGCGACTTGTTCGTAGTAGCGAATTCCTCAATCGCGACTTCCAGTCCGTCCCGCGCTTCTTTCACTGTGGGCTGTCGGGCTCTCATGAGGTCTTGGAATCGGAGGCCAGGTTCGAAGCTGGCACACCCGCTGAACATGAGGGCTATGGCGACCACGCTAAGACTTGAGTGACGTTTCAGTCGCATTGTAACCTCCCTTAATCTCTAATGCTCCGAAGACTGCTTGTAGAGCCCCTATCTCTTTTTCCTTAGGGTCCTATCAAACCAAGAGGTCGTTAGACTGACCACTTCATCGAAGGCATAGCCGCCAAAGCCGCGCTCGAAGAGGTGGCCGATGCCAACGATGACCTCGGTCTGACCATGGCAGAGTGTATTCGATGGGAGGCTCTCATGTCAACAAGGTCTGTAACAGCGGTGAGATCAACAAACCGGAGGGATGAAAGGGGATAGATGGACAAGTGCAAGGCCCTCAAGGCGACCGAGACTTCTCTCCGATCCTCCACAAGTAGAGCGTGTGCTGGTGCACGTAACCTCCAGGTGTTCTCTCAATCTTAGGGAGCTTTACGACCTGGTTCGGCGGCCAGCTTTCGATGCCGTAATCGTGGGCGACTACCCGTGCTCCTGCCTTGAGCCGCTTCTGAAGAATGGGACGCAATTGCGTGTTGAACCAGGGAAGCATATAGAGGGTAACCACTGTCGCAGGAGACACATCGGTTTTCAAGGCATCCTCGAGCCGGAACTCAACCAGGTGGCTCACATGCTCCTCCTCGGCCTTTGCCCGAGAGGTCTCGACTAACTCAGGGTCCATTTCGATCCCCACGCCTCGCGCGCCATATTTTTGTGCCGCCCGTATCACAATCCGACCGTCCCCGCTCCCCAAGTCATAAACAATATCCTCCTTCTTGACCTCGGCCATTTCCAGCATTCGGTCCACCACTTCCAAGGGCGTGGGGACAAAAGGGATCTCATCTACGGGCTGGGCCTCTGAGTCGCCGGCGGCTAACACGGGTATCAAGGCCATAGCCGCAAGAAATCGCGCTCCCTCCATTGTTGTTCCTCCCACACAAGATCATAGCGAAACTGTGCCGAACCGCCTGGAGCTCTTCATTGAAAGGGTATGTAAAACCCAAAGGCATTGTCAAATCATCTAGACGTGCAGAAGAACTCTTTACGGCCGGACGTTGTGATTTCGCCGAAATAGAGTTATATGAAGGCATGGAGGATCACAGCGAGACGAATCGGCAGCCACGCTTACCACTCTCCGTTCCTTTCTTTTATGGGTGGGTAGTTCTCAGCCTAAGTTTTTTGACCACTTTGGTCGGTGCGGGCATCCGCTCGTCACCGGCGGTCTTCATCCATCCCTTCGAAGCAGAATTCGGCTGGAGCCGGGCGGCCATTGCCTCGGCTATCAGCATCAACCTCCTGCTCTTTGGAGTGGCTGCGCCGATCAGCGGCTGGCTGATTGACCGCTTTGGGCCACGCCGGGTGATGATGGGTAGCTTGTCACTCTTGGTCTTGGGCGTGAGCGCGACGGTCTTCATGCGGGAGTTCTGGCACCTTGTCCTTCTCTGGGGGGTTGTTGTGGGATTAGGAGCTGGCGGGGTCGGATCGGTTCTTTCAGCGACGGTTGCCAGCCGCTGGTTCGTGGCTCGTCGCGGCCTGGCGCTAGGTATCCTGAACAGTGCTAGCTCCACGGGCCAGTTGATCTTCCTTCCTTTGTTGATGGCTGTGATCGTATATTCCGGATGGCGTGTCGGTTCGCTCATCTTCGTTGGCGTCGCTGTTACGCTGATACCTCTGGTTTTCTTTTGGATGCGCAACGATCCAGCTGACCTCGGGCTTGAACCGTACGGCTCGGGAGAGCAAGGCGCCTCTAGCGCGTCGCTCGCTTCTTTGCGCGCCGTTTCGAAGGGCTCTGCACATGTGCCCCTGTCCGAAGTTTTGACCTCGCCGACATTTTGGCTGCTTGCTGGCAGCTTCTTTATCTGTGGCGGGACCGCGAACGGATTGATCGGCACTCACTTGATCCCGCATTCAATCGATCACGGGTTTCCTCAGGTGACCGCGGCGGCTATGGTTGGCGTGATGGGGGGGCTGAACTTTGTTGGAACCGTTCTTTCTGGCTGGATGATCGACCGCGTCGAGCCGCGTAAGTGGTTATCTCTTGTTTACGCGCTGCGAGGCGTTTCGCTCTTCATTTTGCCGTTCGTCACCGATTACTCCGGCCTTTTCCTGTTTGCCGTGATTTATGGGCTCGACTGGTTCGCGACGGTGCCACCGACGATTGCTCTAACGGCCGATACCTTCGGCAGGCAGGCGGTTGGTAGAGTCTACGGGTGGATCTTCCTTGCTCATCAACTAGGAGCCGCGCTCATGGCTTCGGGTGCCGGGGCGATCCGTGTTTGGCTCGGTGATTATCAATTCGCTTTTCTAGCGGGTGGCAGCATCGCTATGATTGCTGCCGGCCTAGCGCTACGGATTCGTCCTTATCGCCGGGAAGTCGCGCTGAGGCCCGTGCCCACTGAAGCGGCCGGCGCCTGAAAAGAAAAATTTGCGGCCTTCGCGGCCTAATCGTACTCAGTGAAGTTGGAGACCCACCATCGGTCTCCCTCTTTTCGCGCCATGATGAGCCAACGGCGAGTAAACTGGGGGATGTCTTCTGCTCGAATCGTGCCCTCATAGAGGAAGGAGGCCCGCCGCTCGCCCTCCTTTTTTTCCACGAGCCGATAATGGATCTTGGGCTTGCGTGTTGAGGCATCGATCACATGACCGGCGGTTAAGCGAATCTCTTCGGTGATCTTTTGTAGGGCGAGGCCAACTGCGTGTTGCTTTGCCTTCTGAAGATCGATGTGCACGTAGTGTTGATCAACAAACTCCTCTACGACCCCCTGGGCGGTGCGAAGGTCCCTGCCGCAGGCAGGGAGGAAGACGGCTAAGCAGCATACGCGCAAGGATATTTTGACGAGAGAGTTGGGCATGGGTCCTCCTGTCACTGGACTCCACTCGTGGAAGGCGCGCCGGTCACACTTGGTTAAACAATTAACATATTTCGGGAGGGGCTAAAAGCAGGCTAGAAGCGGATTTTGTTTTCAATAAGAGCATGTTATGCTAAAATAAAAAAGTTTTTTAAAGAACAGTGAGAGATCCCATCGAACAATACGGAGCTTATCTGCGTGCGGAGCGCAATGTCTCGCCGCACACGCTGAAAGGTTACTTAAGCGATCTAAGGCAGTTTTCGGAATTTCTGATCAACGAGGGGGTCGGTGGGGGTGAAGGAGTAGAGACGGCACTTCGCCAGGTAGATGCCCCTATGGTGCGGGCGTATCTTGGGACGTTAGCTAGGGTGTGCCGCAAAAGCTCGATCGGTAGAAAGCTAGCGGCCCTAAAGGGATTTTTTCGCTATCTGGTGAGGGAGCAGTTGATTGTGCGGGATCCTCTTTTCGGTTTTGCTACCCCAAAGCAAGAGAAGCCCCTTCCGGCCTTTCTCTCGGTCGACGATGTCTTCCGTTTGCTAGGGGGGGTTCAGGGAGTCGGTGCCCCGGAGCTTCGTGATCGTGCCATACTGGAAGTCTTCTATTCCACCGGAGTTCGTGCGAGCGAATTGGTGGGTCTTAACTGGGGCGACATTGACTTTCAGCTAGGCATCATCAGGGTTATCGGAAAGGGGTCAAAGGAGCGGATCATCCCTATTGGAGCTGTGGCGCTGCAGGCGCTTGAGGCATACAGAACGGAACAGGGAAGAAAGTGGGGTTGCACAGCAAAGGGTAAAGCGCCGGTTTTTTTGAATCAAAGAGGGTTCAGGATCACGACCCGAAGTGTTGCCCGGATTGTGGAGAAATACCTGCGGGCCACAGGGATCCAGGTGCGAATGGGACCGCACGGGCTACGTCACACCTTTGCGACACATCTCCTAAACAGCGGTGCTGATCTCAGAGTGATTCAGGAACTCTTGGGCCATGCGAGTCTCTCCACAACTCAGCGATATACGCATGTGAACCTAGATCAACTCACGGCGGTTTATGACCGTGCCCATCCACGGGCCTAGGGAGAATTTTCGATTTTAGATTTTGGATTTTCGATTATCATGAATCCAAAATCGGCAATCTAAAATCCAAAATGATTCGTGGTACAACGATATTGGCAGTCCGTCACAGGGGGAAGGTGGTGGTTGTGGGGGACGGACAGGTGAGCCTTGGGCAGACCGTGCTGAAACAGAGCGCGCGTAAAGTGCGCAAGCTTTATCACGACCGGGTCATTGCAGGTTTTGCGGGCGCCACGGCAGATGCCTTTACGCTTTTTGAGAAGTTTGAGGCCAAGCTGGAGCAGTTTAACGGCAACCTCAAGCGCTCAGCGGTGGAGCTGGCCAAGGATTGGCGCACCGATCGAGTACTGAGAAGATTGGATGCGTTATTGATCGTTGCCGATGAGGAGGATTCTCTGGTGATCTCGGGCAGTGGGGATGTGGTGGAGCCCGATGACGGTGCCATCGCGATCGGTTCCGGGGGGAATTATGCCCTGGCCGCGGCTCGCGTCTTGATGAAGCACACCCAGATGGACGCGCGCGCGATTGCGGAAGAGGCGATGCGGACCGCGGCGGCCATATGTGTTTACACCAACGATCAGTTAACCTTTGAGGAGTTACCGTAAGACCGGGCAAAGACTCGATGATCGAGCACTGAAGATCGAGGATAGCGATCCTCTATCCTCCATCTTCGACATTTGTTAGCGATATGAAAGACCTTCGAAGAGATGAGTTGCTGGGCGGGCCATCCGCTTCTTTCCCGGCTCCCGTGATGACGCCGCGGGAGATTGTATCGGAACTGGATCGATATATCGTGGGGCAGCGGGAGGCAAAGCGTGCGGTGGCGATTGCGCTGCGGAATCGCTGGCGGCGGCAACTCGTCCCGGATGATCTCCGGGAGGAGATCGCGCCAAAAAATATCATCATGATCGGACCGACGGGTGTGGGTAAAACCGAGATCTCTCGCCGGCTGGCCAAGCTGGCCCAGGCCCCTTTCATTAAGGTGGAGGCGTCCAAGTTTACCGAGGTAGGTTACGTTGGGCGGGATGTGGAGTCCATTATTCGAGACCTTACGGACCTTGCAGTCAATATGGTTAAAGAGGAGGAAAAGCAGAAGGTAGAGATTAAGGCCGGGGAGCTTGCCGAGGAGCGCATACTCGATCTCCTTCTGCCCCCTCTTCAGGTGAGCAAGCAGGAAGCCGATGCTGGAGAGGCAGCGAGGACTCAGGGAACAAGGGAAAAACTCAAGAAGATGCTGCGCGAGGGGAAACTCAACGACCGCTTCGTGGATATCGAGATAACGCAGGCCGTGATGCCCATGATCGAGGTCCTGACCCCACAGGGGATGGAGGGCATGGAATCCAACCTGAGAGAGATGTTTTCTAACCTTCTGCCGAAGCGGACCAAGAGAAAAACGGTGAAGATCCCTGAGGCAATGGAGATCCTGACCCAGGAAGAAGCCGGAAAGTTGATCGACATGGACAAAGTGGTCAGCGAGGCGCTCCTGAGGGTGGAACAATCGGGAATTGTTTTCATTGATGAGATCGACAAGATTGCTGGCCGGGAACCCACCCATGGCCCGGACGTGTCGCGAGAAGGGGTTCAGCGAGACTTGCTTCCCATCGTCGAGGGCTCGACGGTTAACACGAAGTACGGGATGGTCAAAACTGATCATATCCTTTTTATCGCGTCCGGGGCCTTCCATAGCACGAAGCCTTCGGATCTCATTCCGGAATTCCAGGGTCGCTTTCCGATCCGAGTGGAGCTCAGCTCCTTGGGAAAGGAGGACTTCGTGCGAATCCTGACGGAGCCAAAGAATGCGCTGATCAAGCAGTATGCCGCCCTGCTTGAGACCGAGGGGATTCACCTGTCCTTCCGCGAGGATGCCATTGTTGAGATCGCCCATATCGCGGCCCAGGTCAATGAGAGGACGGAGAACATCGGAGCACGGCGGCTCCACACAGTGATGGAAAGATTGTTGGACGAGATATCTTTCACTGCTCCGGAGATGCGAGGGAGAGAGGTTACCGTTGATGCCCAGTATGTGCGGGAGCGGTTGAGTCCGATTCTAAAAGACGAGGACCTTTCGCGGTACATTTTGTAGAATCATCGAAAAGATGGAAAGCTTCATAGGAAAGGCCGAAGTTTTGATGGAGGCGCTTCCTTACATCCGGCGCTTCTACGGGAAGACCTTTGTCGTGAAGTATGGCGGAAACGCAATGGTCGACGAAGAACTCAAGGCCAGCTTTGCGCAGGATGTCGTGCTTCTCAAATATGTAGGAATCAACCCCGTGGTCGTTCACGGCGGAGGTCCGCAGATCAATGAGATGCTGGAAAAAATGGGCACTCCGACCCAATTTGTCCGAGGCATGAGAGTGACAGACCGGCAGACCATGGACATTGTCGAGATGGTTCTGGTGGGTAAAATCAATAAGGAGATCGTGAACCTTATCAACCAGCATGGGGGGATGGCGGTCGGGTTAAGTGGGAAAGATGGTCGGTTGATTCATGCACGGAAGATGAATGTTACGGTGAGCGCTAACGGGGAATCCCCAGAAATCATCGATATCGGGTTGGTCGGGGAGATTGTTGGGATCAACCCAACGGTCATCAATTCCCTGGACGAGAATAAGTTCATCCCGGTTATCGCGCCAGTGGGAGTGGGGGAAAAGGGAGAGACCTATAATATCAATGCGGATCTCGTGGCGGGGCAAGTTGCTGAGGCCTTAAGGGCAGAGAAACTCATCTTGCTGACCGACGTGGAAGGGGTGAAAGATAAGAACGGCAAGCTTCTGAGCACGCTCAAGACCAACCAGGCTCGCAAGCTCATCGAGGATGGCGTGGTGGCCGAGGGGATGATACCCAAAGTGGAATGCTGTATCGAGGCACTGAAGGGAGGCGTAGGGAAAACTCACATCATCGACGGCCGGGTCAAGCATGCCATTCTCCTGGAGATCTTCACCAAAGAGGGGGTGGGGACTGAGGTGGTGCGGAAGTAGTCCATGAAGAACCGACAGATCGTTCGGCTCACCGACAAGTACGTAGCCAATACTTATACGCGTTTTCCCATAGCCCTGGTGCGGGGCAAGGGGGCGCGAGTCTGGGACGCAGACGGCAAAGAGTACCTGGACTTTCTCTCGGGCATAGCGGTCAATAGCCTGGGTCATAATCATCCTGCAGTGGTTCGTGCGCTCCAGCAGCAGGCGCGGAAGCTCCTTCACGTTTCCAATCTCTATCACATTGCCTCTCAGTCGGAACTGGCTCGGGAGCTCTGTCGCCGTTCCTTTGCGGATCGAGTTTTTTTTTGCAACAGCGGAGCCGAGGCCAATGAAGCGGCCATCAAGCTCGTGCGACGCTACGGCGCGGAATGGTTGGGAGGAAAGTACGAGATCCTCTCGACGCATAACTCCTTTCACGGGCGGACCCTGGCCACATTGGCGGCGACTGGGCAGGAAAAAGTCCGAGCCGGATATGATCCATTGCCAGCGGGCTTCCGTCAAGTGCCTTATAACGATCTGAAGGCTGTGGAAGAAGCCATCGATCAGATGACCACGGCGGCGATCTTGGTCGAACCCATCCAGGGCGAGGGAGGCGTTACTGTCCCCGCTCAGGGATATCTTCGAGGATTGAGAGAGCTTTGTGATAAGAGAGACATCCTTCTGGTCTTTGACGAGGTCCAGGTGGGTATGGGTCGGACTGGCAAACTCTTTGCCTACGAGCATTTCGGTGTGGAGCCGGATATTATGACCTTGGCCAAGGCCTTGGGAGGAGGGCTTCCCCTGGGAGCTATGCTGGCCAAGGAAAAGGTGGCGCGTAGCTTTGTTCCCGGGACTCATGCCTCGACCTTTGGTGGGAACCCTTTGGCCTGCAGCGTGGGCCTGGCGGTGCTCAAGACCCTTCTTCAGGGGAGTGCATTGAAGAATTGTGTCAAAATGGGAAAGCTTCTGTTTGATGGCCTCCAGGCACTTAAGGACCGATTCCCCTTCGTCCGGGAGGTCCGGGGGAAGGGGCTCATCTTGGGCATGGAGATCGAGCAGGACGGGAGCAAGATTGTAGAAGGTTGTCTACAGGAAGGGCTCCTGATCAACTGCACCGGCCATAAAGTTCTCCGCTTTCTTCCTCCGTTGACGGTTGGAAAGAAAGAGATCGATCGGGGACTGACCATCCTGGAAAAAGTCCTGGGAAACCGGTAGGTCATTGTCTGCAGCGCATGAAAGAAAGAGATCTGCTGAGCTTAAAAGATGTCAACCGGCCAGATATCGACGCCATCTTCTCCCTAGCCCATAGGCTCAAACGCAAGCAGCAGCAGCGGATTCCCCACCGTCTGCTGGCTGGAAAAACATTGGCTCTGGTTTTTGAGAAGCCGAGTCTCAGGACGCGCGTTAGCTTTGAAGCCGGCATGTTCCAGCTGGGGGGTCATGCGGTTTTCTTGGGCCCAGAAGAGATCCACCTGGGGGTGCGAGAGACAGCGGCGGATTGCGCCCGCAATTTGAGTCGTTGGGTCGATCTCATCGTGATGCGTACTTTTTCGCAGCAGACCTTGGAAGAGATGGCTGATTACGCAACGGTTCCGGTTATTAACGGCCTAACAGATCTTTTTCATCCCTGCCAGGTATTGGCGGATTGTTTTACGCTCTTAGAGCACAAAAGGAAAATGGAGGGTTTGAAGATCGCCTTTCTCGGTGACGGTAACAACATGGCCCACACCTGGATGCAGGCTGCAGAGAAGTTTTCGTTCTCTTTGGCACTAGCGTGTCCCAAGGGCTACGAGCCGAGCCCAGAAATTACACGTGCGGCGAGGGAAAATGGCGGTCGGATCATGGTTACCCAGGACGTCGAGAAGGCCGCGCGGGGAGCGGATGTGATCTACACAGACGTGTGGGCGAGCATGGGACAAGAAAGAGAGTTTGAGACAAGACGCAGAGCCTTTAAAAATTATCAGGTTAACAAGGACGTCGTAGCGATGGCTGATAGACATGCAGTAGTGATGCATTGCCTGCCGGCCCATCGCGGAGAGGAAATCACCGATGAGGTCTTGGACGGTCCGCAATCCATTGTTTTGGATCAGTCCGAGAACCGGCTGCACGTGCAGAAGGCGATTATGGTGTGGATACTAAAGGGTTGAAGAGCAAATGAAAACTTTGGATTTTGGATTGCCGATTTTAGATTGAATCCAAAATCGAAAATCTAAAATCGAAAATGGGGAAGAGATGAAAGTTAAAAGAGTCGTGCTCGCCTATTCCGGTGGGCTGGATACTTCAGTCATCCTCAGATGGTTGATCGACAAGTATGGTTGCCAGGTCATTGCTTATTGTGCGGATCTGGGGCAAGAAGAAGATCTGGAGGCGATCAAGCAAAAGGCTTTGAGGACAGGAGCCAGCAAGGTTGTTGTGGACGATCTCAGAGAGGAGTTTGTCCAGCAGTACATTTTCCCCATGCTCCGCGCCAATGCCGTCTACGAAGGGGCCTACCTGCTCGGAACCTCCATCGCCCGTCCTCTCATAGCTAAGAGGCAGATTGATGTGGCCATTAGGGAGAAGGCCGACGCGGTGGCACACGGGGCCACAGGGAAGGGTAACGACCAGGTCCGATTTGAGCTTACCTACTACGCGCTGAAGCCCGACGTTAAAGTCATTGCGCCCTGGAGGCTTTGGGATCTCAGCTCACGGCACGCTCTAGTGGCCTACGCCAGGCGTCGGGGTATACCTGTCCCTGTGACACCGAAGATGCCTTATAGCATCGATCGCAACCTCTTCCACATCAGCTACGAAGGTGGCGTGTTAGAAGATCCGTGGCAAGAGCCGCCAGCCGACATGTTTCTTTGGACCGCATCTGTTGAGCAAGCGCCTGCACGTCCTGAATATGTCGAAGTCGATTTTTCCCGTGGAGACCCGGTGGCCCTTAACGGTAAGCACTATTCTCCTGCAGGTCTCCTTTCCAGGCTGAACGTGTTAGGGGCCAGGCACGGGATTGGACGGGTCGATCTGGTTGAGAACCGTTATGTTGGCATGAAGTCGCGCGGCGTGTACGAAACCCCCGGGGGTACTCTTCTCCACGGAGCCCACCGCGCCCTGGAGTCGATTACCATGGACCGGGAGGTGATGCGGCTTAGAGACTCTCTCATTCCGAAGTACGCAGAGTTAGTCTATTATGGTTATTGGTTCTCGCCGGAGCGGGAGCTGCTCCAGAAGGTCATAGACGCCTCGCAGGAGAACGTGAACGGTCGCGTGCGTCTCAAGCTCCATAAGGGTAATCTGGTGGTGGCCGGTCGCAAGTCTGACTCGTCCCTCTACGAACCCAAAGTGGCAACCTTCGACGAAGGAGAGGGTTATCGCCAGGCCGATGCCGATGGGTTCATTAGACTCAATGCCTTGAGGCTCCGGCTGCGACGGCGAAAACAACCCACTAAGAGATAAGTCAAAATGCAAATTGCAAATTTTAAAATGCAGAATGAAGACAGAGACAGAGATAAAAAGGGAGGGGCTGAGCCGAAGGCTGAAGGGGTAAAGGTTGAAGGAATCAAAGGTTCAAGGTGAAAAGCTTTGGGGAGGGCGTTTTGCCTCTCAACCGGTAAACTCCGTGGAGGCCTTTACCTCCTCCATCGATGTCGACTCCAGGCTTTATCGCCATGACATTGCAGGCAGCGTTGCCCATGTGAGGATGCTCGCGCGGCAGCGCATCATCTCGACCAGAGAGGGACAGAGGATCGTCCGAGGGCTGAAAGCGATTCAAAGGGAGATCGAACGCGGGAACTTTTCTTTTTCCCATGCGGACGAGGATATCCACATGAACATCGAGCGCCGTCTTATCCAGAAGATCGGCGCCATAGGAAAAAAGCTCCATACCGCCAGAAGTCGCAACGATCAAGTAGCCCTGGATATGCGTCTCTATCTTAGAGAAGAGGTTAAAACTATTCTCGATGCCCTGGCGGATTTGAAGCGGGAACTCGGGAGAACGGCCAAGCGGCACCTGAAAGTTATCATGCCGGGCTATACCCATCTTCAAAGGGCTCAACCGGTTCTCTTCTCTCATCATCTCCTTGCCTATGTCGATATGTTAGACCGCGAC
>Ga0137796_10001617_pt1 | contig 12708 bp, 15 predicted proteins | sample OV2TP3_FD_97704 | JGI IMG/M metagenome (GOLD analysis project Ga0137796, IMG submission 97704)
CCCTGCGCGCACATCTAGAAAAGACTCCCGGTCCCTTTTCTCTGCTCGGTCTACATTCGGGCCGCACCGAGGTCAAAGTCATACAGTGGGAACGAATTCAGAATCTGCTCAACGTAAGCGGAACGGCGAAGGCGCCTGGCAGTGCTCTCTGCTCGATGGACTCCGTGCAGCAATTCAGCGGCGGTTACTACGCTGATTCCTATAGGTTCTTCAGCCCGATTTATCGCAAAGGATTCCAGTGCTGCAGTCTTGCGTTCCCATGCAATGAGGACGCTTGTGTCGAGGATTACGCCCACTTAACCTTCCGGGGTAACCCTGGCGCTTTGCGAATGCTCTTGGAGATATCTCGAGCGAAGCTTTCAGCGTCGTCTCCGAGGGAGGGGAGCTTCTTCAGGAGTTCCGGCAATTCACCGAGCTTGCGTACTACGGGAGCCGCCACGGGATGCAGTGAGGCGATAGGCTTGCCGCCTCTTGCGATCGTATAGCGCTCCCCCCGGAATCCCACCCGGTTAAGAAGTTCTGAAAATTGCCGGGCTGCTTCCGTAGCCGAGATGGTCTTTCCCATTGAAGCCCTCTCCGCCTCACATCGTATCTGATTTTCTGATTTCGGACAAGGTCCCTTGTGGAAAGCCGTTCGAAGAATGAGAGGACTTACCGGGAGCTGTCGCCTTTTGTCCGCTGCAGCGCGGTGAGGAACTGCTGGAGACGGCGTTTGTCCTGGAGCGGCAGGCGGTCGAACTCGAGACCGCACTGCTCGCCATCCACCCACCGGACCTGCGCAAGATCCACAGCTCTGCATTCAACGCTGAAGCGCATGCCGGCGCAGGGCGGAGGGTTGACGGAAGTTTTTGGCATAGAGTCCCTCGATCTGCTTGATCTCGGTATCGGTCAGCGTTGCGAATTCCTTCGTTCGAGCCCGCTTCGAAAGGTGTCCCTGCCCCTGGTGCAGGAAATGATGGAGCATGTCGATCTTCTCATTCGGCATGTCGAGAATGGTCTGGACGCCTTCGGAGAATCGGTCATACGCCTGGAGATAGCTCACTTCATCGAAGGCTGTGAAAAGGGGGTGAAAAGGGGCCGGGAGTCTTTACGTGCTGAGCATGAGGCGGGCGTTGGGTCCACGGTCTGTCAGGACCCGCCGCCGTGGGCGCGCTGAAGCGCGCTGAGGAAGTACTAGCGGATGGGCTGAACTGCGACGCCAAGTTTGAGGCGGGACCACGAGCGATCGGCCGTGAGAGCCGATCGGTTTAGGTGAATAGCCAGTGCGAGACAAGCGCGGTCGCCAAGTGAGAGGCCACGCCGGTGGGTCGAGGAATAGAGCAGGCCTGCCCTGTAGCTCATCTCTTCCTCAAACGGTACGATCTCCAGGCCCAAGCTCCCTACGGCGGTCCGAATCGCTTCCTCCGGCATCCCGCCATCGCTCAGCTTCCCCACGACTTCGGCCAAATTCACGGTGCTGATTGCAGAACCCGGCAGAACGGCTTCCACTTCGCTTCCACCTGGCTCCTCTTGCAACAAAGCCAGCAAGGCGCTCGCATCCAACACTGTGGCCTTCATGTCCGCTTCCCTGCACCGACTCGTGCCGGCTTTTCCTGTTGAGCCTCACGGCGTCGGTCCTCGACAAGCTCACGTGCCAGGCTGCGCTCTTTGGGCACGAACTGCCGCACGAGAGCTTGGGCCCGCTTGACCGCTTGAGCGCGCGGCACCAGGCGCAGTTCGTTCCCTTCGAGTAGAAGAACAAGTGGGTCGCCCGGACGCAGCTTTAAGGCACGCCGGTAACGAGCCGGAATGACGACTCTGCCCCCCTTGTTCAGATGTGTCCGAGTCAGGTTCGTATGTCACCTTGCTTTAGATATGTCAGACAGCCATAGTATGCCACTAAATAATCGATAAGTCACTAAGAGCTGTTTAGCGCCAGTTTTCCTCCAGCGGCAGGCCACGAACTCCAGGCCGCACTGCTCGCCATCCACCCACCGGACTTGGCAAGGTCAATCTTCAACTGGTCGTTTCATGTGACGACTGTGTCGTCATATGTCATGATATTTGACGACATCGTCGTCATTTGGTATCCTCCGTTTCATGAGCGACGCCCCACCCTATATCGAGCGCCTTCTTGACCTGCGCGGGCTCCTTGAAAAGAAATCTCACTTCCTGTTCGGGCCTCGGCAAACCGGCAAGAGCTTTCTGATTGCCCATAGTCTGAAGGGCGTCCGAGTCTACGATCTGCTGGATACGTCGATCTATTTGGCGCTCAGCCAGAATCCTGGCCGCCTTGCGCAGGAGATCACTCCGAAGGAGCACCTGGTCGTCATTGACGAGATTCAGCGCCTCCCCCAGCTCCTGAACGAGGTCCACCGGCTTATCGAACAGCGAGGGCTTCGCTTTCTGCTCACGGGATCCAGTGCCCGGAAGCTGAGGGGCGGAGGGGTAAACCTCTTGGGCGGACGGGCCCGAACGAAATACCTGCATCCCCTGACGTATCGAGAGCTACGTGGCCATTTCGACCTGCAGCGCGTGGCCGAGCGGGGGTTGCTGCCGTCCATCTACTTTTCGGAAGATCCGCGCGCGGATCTCCAGGCCTACGCCGGGTCCTATCTCCAGCAGGAAATCGTGGCGGAAGGGGCGACGCGGAACGTCCCGGCCTTCAGCCGGTTTCTCAAAGTGGCCGCATTGTGCAACGCCATGATCGTGAACTTCACCAAGCTGGCCAATGACGCTCAGGTGCCGCGGACAACGGTGTATGAATACTTCGAGATCCTGAAAGATACCTTGGTGCTCCATGAGCTTCCGGCATGGCGGCGCACCAAGAAGAGAAAGCCGCTGGTATCATCGAAGTACTATTTCTTTGACGTCGGAGTGGTGGCAGCGCTGCAAGGGCGGGCGTTTCGGCTCGGCACGCCGGAGTTCGGCGAGGCCTTTGAAACCTATCTCATGCATGAGCTGAGGAGTTACACCGACTATGTATCTGGGGAGCCGCTCTCCTACTGGCGCTCAACCTCCGGGTTCGAGGTCGATTGTGTCCTCGGTGATCATACAGCCATTGAGATAAAGACCCGGGAAAATCTTTCACCACAAGACCTAAAGCCCCTGCGGGCGCTGGCCGAAGAGCACCAGTTAAAGCGCTATCTCTGCGTCAGCCTCGAACCGCGGCCGCGCCAGATCGCCGGCGTGAGTGTTCTGCCGTTCAGGGAGTTCCTTGATGCGCTGTGGGACGGGGAGTATGCCGGGTAATGCGGGCCAGGGTGGGTCAGAAATAGAAACCGGAAGTTAGGTCCCGCTGCCTTTTCTCCGCTGAAGCGCGTCGAGGAATCGCTGGAGGCGCTGCTTCTCCTGCAGCGGCAGGCGCACGAACTCCAGGCCGCACTCCTGCCCCTCCGCCCACCGGACCTCCGCGAGATCCACTTTCAACGGCGTGGACTGGGCGGGCAGCTGGATGTGCAGCGCGAGCGTGGTGCCAGGTAGCAGCAAGTCGTCGCTGACCATAGTGCAGCCATGAGCCGAGAGCCTGGAGACCAGCCCCCCGCCCGCGATCCCCTCCCCGGAGAATGAGACGGGCAGCTCCACCGGCACTCGCGCTGACTCGCGTTTCTCCATGGGGCCGCGCCCTCTCTAGGGTCTTTCACTGTAGCAGGACGGCGGTCTTCGGGCTAGCTGGCACTGCGGAGCCCGGAGCGGGTGTCTCTTGTTCGCTGTTCGCGGGGAGCGTACCATTTCGGCGTGCATCACTGGCTGCACAGCGTCGCCCTCCTTCTGGTGCTGGTCACGAGCAGTTCTGCAGAGTCGGCGGAGAAGGCCCCGGCGGCGGGCGTGGCGCGGGAAGGGCCGACGGAGGAAGGCCTGGAGGCGGAATTTCGCCGGGGCCGTGAACGGCTTCGAGCGTCTCCCGAGTTCAAGGCCAACGATGCCGAGACCCACTTCCACCTCGGAGAGGTGCTCGGCCATAAAGGGGACTTGAAGGGGGCGATCGAGGAGTACCGCGCTGCGATCCGGCTGATGCCGGATTTTGCGGAGGCCTACCGCGGGCTCGGCGTGGTGCTCATGGACCACCACGACTGGCCCGAGGCGGTGGAGGCGCTCCGAGCGACCGTCCGGCTCCGACAAAACGACGGCGAAGCGTTCTACTGGCTGGGCCGCTCGCTGATGGCGCAAGGCGACTGGCCCGGCGCGGCCGCAGCGCTCGGCACGGCGACGCAGCTCAGGCCGGATGACGCCGAGGCCTATGCGGATCTCGGGCTGGTGCGCATGGTGCAGGGCGATGCCGCGGGCGCGGCGGACGTGCTCCGTGTCGCCGTCGAGCTCAAGCCGGACAACCCTAACACGCATCATCTTCTGGAGATTATCGAAACCCATCAGCACGATCCCGAGCGAGTCTCTGCTCGGGCTCGCAAAATTTTGGAGATGATGTTTGCTCGCCAGTAGATCGGATCAGGGGGTCCAGTCGGGTTTTGTTTCAGAAGAAGACAGGACTACCACGTGCACGTCCAGCCGGTGGCCATCCGGTTGGCGATAGGAACGGAACAGCAGACCTTGGTTGTCGCGTAGCTCGATCCAGCCGATCATCACCCAGGCCGGTTGTGGCGGCAGCTCGCCAACGACGCAGCTCTTGCCGCAGAGATTCACCCAGGGATGCCCGGGTTGGCCGGAGCCATACACCCACACCGCGTAGTGACCTTCCGGCAGCTCCGCCCGCGCGGTGAGCGGCGCCATGCCGGGGATGGGCTGGCGGATGGACACGACGCGCTCGGCCTGCTCGCGCGGGACGCCGCAGCGGGTGGCGCTGGCATAGACCCAGTAGGAATATTCTCCGGTCGTGGCTCCGCACTCGCCTTCGGAAGCCTCCACACCGCCTTTCCACTCCGAGGCGCGGATGATCCGGACCGCAGCAGCCTGCTGGGGCGGCGTAGTCTGAGTTTGTTCGGGAGAAGATGCGAATGCGGCTGGGGGAAAGCCGGAGATCCAGAGAAGAGTGGCGATCGCCAGTGCCGGGATCATGACGTCGTCAGGGACCGTATGGTTACGGTTCTTGGGGCTCCTCGATCGGCCCGGCCCATTGGCCTTTGGCGAGGCTGACTTCCTGGAATCCGCCGTCCGGCCATTGGAACTGCCCGACCTCATCCACGTACACGATGAACGGATCGGCTTCGCCGAGCTGGCCACGAAACCAGTACCAGCCCGCCTTCGTCGGCTTTTGATTGCTCCACGCCAGCGCAGCCGTCAACGGAAAGTCTCCTTCGGGCCCGGTAAAATAACTTCAGTCACTACGCGCTTTCTCTAGTCCCGTTTTCGCTTCCCAAGAGCAGCTAAACCGCCAAGATTCAAGCGGTTTCGCCGGTATTTGGCCTTGACTTGCCGCGCCGCGCAAGGGTACTGTAGCACACTTTTCGCGGTGCAGGGCACAGCGCCCTATGGAGAGTCGATGGAACTTGGAGATCCCGGCCTCGTCGAGGCCATTCGAGCCGAAATTGCCGCTACCGGACCGATCCCATTTGCCCGGTTCATGGAGCTGGCGCTGTACCATCCGCGTTTCGGGTACTACACCGATCCGGACCGCGAGACGGAACGCATCGGCTGGTCGGGCGACTACTATACGACCGCCGATGTCCACCCCATTTTCGCCCGGGTTCTGGTCAAGCAGGTCGCGCAGATCGACGCATTGCTCGGCCATCCGTCCCCCTTCACGGTAATCGAGATGGGCCCCGGCAAGGGGCTCTTTGCGCGGGATTTCCTGGCTGCCTGCCGGGCTATCTCACATGGCACACATGGCCCACAGGGGCCGGATGGGCTGCTCCAGCGGTTGCAATACGTATTGATCGAGCGGAGCCCGGCTCTGCAGGCCGCGCAGCAGCGGCTCCTGGCTGCCTCGGACGCGCCGGTCTCGCGAATCTCATGGTCCGAAAGCCTCGCCGCGCTCGATCCCGACAGCGTGACCGGCGTCTTGTTCTCGAACGAGCTGGTGGATGCGTTCCCGGTCCACCGCCTCCGCATCCAAGCCGACGGCCCGAAGGAGATCCACGTGACCGATCGGGACGGCGGCTTCTGCGAGGTCCTCAAGCCGCCGTCCACGCCGGCGCTCGTGGAGTATCTCAACCGGCTGGAGGCGAGGGGGATCGTGCTGCAGGACGGCTACACGTTGGAGGTCAACCTGGAGGCCGGCCGCTGGATGCGCGAGGTGGCGCGGGTGCTCGGCCGGGGGTTCGTGATCACGATTGACTATGGGCATACCGCGCCGGACCTGTACGGTCCCGAGCGGAGCCGGGGGACCCTGCTGGGCTATTTCCATCAGTTGACGTCGGAGAATCCGTATGAGCGCGTCGGGCTCCAGGACCTCACGGCCCACGTGGACTTCAGCGCGCTGGCGGCCATCGGCGAAGAGGCGGGGCTGGAGGTGACGGGCTTCACGAACCAGATGAGCTTCTTCATCAGCCTGGGCGTGGAGGAGATGCTCCAAGGGCTTGAGCCCGGCTCCACCGCATTCCAGGCGGTGGCTCAGCTCCTGCGCCCGAACGGCATGGGCAGCACGTTCAAAATCCTGGTGCAGCACAAAGGGCTGGCCCGCCCCGAACTGGCCGGCCTCCGATGCAAACCGTTCTGGCGCGACGCCCTCTTGGGCGAGAGCGCCTCCGTTGATCAGCAGATGTCGTCAGTTCGCCTCACGCCTCACGCCTAACGCTTTACGGTTTTATGTCCGGCGAGCCTATTCCGCTGAATTACGTTCCGATCCTGGCCTTCATCGGGATCGCGCTGGCGTTCGGGGTGCTCTCGCTCCTGGCCGGCTGGGTCTTCCGGCCGAACCGGCCGTACAAGGCGAAGCTCATTCCGTACGAGAGCGGCAGCCCGTTGTTCTCGGATGCGCGCATCCAGTTTCCGATGCGCTATTACGTCATCGCCATGCTGTTCGTCATTTTCGACATTGAGATCATGTTCATGTTTCCGTGGGCGGTGGTCTATCGGAAGCTGGGGATCGTTGGATTGCTGGAGATGGCGGTGTTCATCGCGATCCTGGTCGTTGGATTCTGGTACGCGTGGAAGAAGGGGGCATTGGAATGGGACTAGCTGGAACAGTAAGGTGTGAGGAGTGAGGAGTAAGGAGTTATGAGTTTTTTGGAAAGACAACTGGAGGCGAACGTCATCACGACCAACCTGGACGCGCTCGTTGGGTGGGCCCGGAAGTCGGCGCTGTGGCCCATGACGTTCGGCCTGGCTTGCTGCGCCATCGAGATGATGGCCACGGTGTCGTCGCGGTACGACATCGATCGCTTTGGCGCGGGAGTCTTTCGCGCCTCTCCCCGACAGTCCGACTTGATGATCGTCGCCGGCACGGTCTGCCGGAAGATGGCGCCGGTCATCCGGCGCATCTACGACCAGATGCCGGAGCCGCGGTACGTGATCTCGATGGGCTCCTGTGCCACCTCGGGGAATCACTACAACAGTTACAGCGTGGTTCAGGGCGTGGACCAGATCGTCCCCGTGGACGTGTACATCCCCGGCTGCCCGCCGCGCCCGGAGGCCTTGCTGGACGGCTTGCTGAAGCTGCAAGAGAAAATCCAGCGGGAGAAGGTGTTTGTGAAATGAGCTTATGGCGAATCAGCCGAGCCATCAGCTATAAGCCTTAGCTATACGCTCTTGTGATCATCATGCAGCCATTAATAGATAGACTTAAAGCGCAATGCCCGGAGGCGGTGCTGGGCGTGCACGAGGACAAGGCCCGCGCGGAGCTGTCGGTTCAAATCGAGGCGAGCCGCTTGAGAGATGTCTGCGGGTTCCTCCACGACGATCCGGTGGCGGCCTTCGACCACATTACCGATATCTGTTCCGCGGATTACCCGGACGATCGCGAGCGTTTTGAGGTCATCTATCATCTCCTGTCGCTCCCGCACCGGCGCCGCATTCGCCTCAAGGCCAGGGTAGCCGAGAGCGATCCGTGCATCGAGTCGGTCACGGGGATCTGGCGAGGCGCCGAGTTCATGGAGCGCGAGGTGTACGACCTCATGGGGATCCGCTTCCAGGGGCATCCCGATCTCCGGCGCATTCTCCTGCCGGAGGACTACGACGAGGGGCATCCCTTGCGGAAGGATTTTCCGACGGAGGGCAAGGGGTGGCGCAGCCGGTTCGACTTCCTGCCCAAGCTGGACGAGCCGCCGATGGAGCTGAAGGAAGCGGAAGTCCCGGAAGAGGAGAAGCAGGCCTTTCGGGCCGGTACCGTGCCCTCCTCCTATGGACGGCGGACGGAAGAGCTGCTGCTCAATATGGGGCCGCAGCATCCCAGCACGCATGGGGTGCTCAGAGTGGTCCTCGAGCTGGACGGCGAGCGAATCATGAAAGCCACGCCTGATCTCGGGTATCTGCATCGCGGCGTTGAGAAGCTCGCCGAGGGGTTGACCTACATGCAGGTCATTCCCCACACGGACCGCCTCGACTATATCTGCTCGATGACGAACAACTACGCTTACGTCCGGGCGGTCGAGAAGCTCTTGGGCATTCAGGTGCCGGAGCGAGCCGAATATATCCGGACCATCGTCGCCGAGCTGCAGCGGATCGTCGGGCATCTGTTCTGGCTCGGCACCCAGGCGCTGGATATCGGGGCCATGACCGTCTTCTTCTGGACCTTCCGCGAGCGGGAAGTGCTGCTGGACATTTTCGAAAAGCTGTGCGGGGCGCGCTTGACCCTGAACTACTACCGGATCGGCGGCGTGGACAGCGATTTCACGCCGGAGCTCATGGCGCGGGCCAACACGTTTCTGGACACCTTTGGGGACCGCATCGGGGAGTACAACGAGCTGCTGCTCACGAACCGGATCTGGAGGAATCGGACCAAGGGCGTGGCGGTGATCTCGGCAACCGATGCCATCAGCTTCGGGCTGACCGGGCCGGTTCTCCGGGGCTCCGGTGTGGCCTACGACGTGCGGAAGTTCGAGCCGTACGGCGCCTACGACAAAGTGGAGTGGGAAGTGCCGGTGGGCAAGGACGGCGACACCTACGATCGCTACTGGGTCCGGATGGAGGAAATGGTCCAGAGCGCGAGGATCGTCCGCCAGTGCCTCGCCCAGATGCCGGAAGGGCCGATCGTGGCCGATGTGCCCCAAGTGATCCCGCCGCCGAAGCCGAAAGTGATGCGGGACATGGAGAGCCTGATCCATCACTTTATCATCTTCACGCAGGGCTTCCGGCCGCCGAAGGCCGAAACCTACTGCGCCACCGAGGCTCCGAAAGGGGAGCTGGGGTTCTTCCTGATCAGCGATGGCGGGCCGCGGCCGTACCGGATGAAGATCCGGTCGCCGTCGTTTATCCACATGGGGGCGTTTGATCATATGGCGCGGGGCTACCTGGTCGCGGATATCATCACGATCTTCGGGACGTACGACATCGTGATGGGGGAATGCGATCGGTAGGCGAGAGGCAATGGGCGATGGGCAATAGGCACGAGACCGTATTACCCATAGCCTATCGCCTATAGCCCATAGCCAGAGAGTATTAGGGACAGTATGTTGTCGGAAAAGTACAAGGACGAAATAGCCGATATCCTGTCGCGCTATCCGGTGCGGCGGTCGGCGCTGCTGCCGCTGTTGAATCTTGCGCAGCGGGAAGAAGGCTACGTGAGCGAGACGGCGATGAAGGAGATCGCGGGCATTCTCCGCCTGACGCCGCCGCAGGTGTACGAGGTGGTGACGTTCTACACGATGCTCCACCTCAAGCCGATCGGGAAGTTCCATATTCAGATCTGCAAGTCCCTGATGTGCGCGCTCGTGGGCTCGGACCAGTTGCTGGAATGGCTCCACCGGCTGCTCGGCATCAAGCCGGGCGAAACCACGCCGGATCGCCTGTTCACCCTGAGCACGGTGGAGTGCCTGGCGTCGTGCGGGACCGGGCCGATGATGCAGATCAACGACGACTATTACGAGCGGCTCACGGAACAGAAGGTGGGCCAGATTCTGGCCGATCTGCGGCGGGAGGGGACCTCGCCGTTGAAGAGCGGGCCGTTCATGCTCCCCGAAGCGGTGAGGGGGCACCCATTGCATTCTCGAAGCAATGGGTCCCCGGGGTGAGGCGTAAGGGGTAAGACGATTCATGGCGGAGTACGAGAAGATCTTGCTGAAGAACATGGAGCAGCCCCGGTACACCGGCTCGCTCGCCGACTATGAGCACGCCGGCGGGTATCAGGCTCTCCGGAAGGTCCTCGGCAAAGTCGAGCCGGCCGCGGTGACCGAGATGGTCAAGAAGTCCGGTCTTCGGGGGCGCGGAGGCGCCGGATTTCCCACCGGCGTGAAATGGGGCTTCCTGCCGAAAAATCGCGACGCGACGTACCTGTGTTGCAATGCCGACGAAAGCGAGCCGGGCACCTTCAAGGACCGGCAATTGATGGAGCGCGATCCGCACCAGATGCTGGAGGGCATCGTGATCGCCTGCTATGCCATCGGCGCCGAGATCGCCTACATCTATATTCGAGGCGAATTCGCGTTGGGGACGGCGATCGTGGAACGCGCCCTCGCCGAGGCCCGGGCCGCCGGCTACGTCGGGCGAAATATTCTCGGCACCGGCGTCACCGTTGACGTGTGGGTGCATCGCGGCGCCGGGGCATACATCTGCGGGGAGGAGACGGCGCTGCTGGAATCCATCGAAGGAAAGCGCGGCCTGCCGCGCGTCAAGCCGCCGTTTCCGGCCACCCACGGTCTGTACGGCAAGCCGACGGTGGTGAACAACGTCGAAACGCTGGCGAATCTGCCCCACATCGTCAACAGGGGCCCGGAATGGTTCGCCTCCATCGGGTCGCCGCCGAAGAGCACCGGCACGCGCATCTTCTGTGTCAGCGGACACGTCCAGCGTCCCGGAAACTACGAAGTGCCCATGGGGATCACCTTCCGGGAATTGATCTTCGAGCATGCGGGCGGCATGCGGTCCGACAAGAAGCTGAAAGCCATCATCCCGGGCGGCGCGTCGGCGGCGTTTTTTACCGATCAACACCTGGATGTCAAGCTGGATTTCGAGTCGGTGGCCCAGGCCGGCTCGATGCTCGGCTCCGGCGGCGTGACGGTGATGGAAGAGGGGACCAGCATGGTGTGGGCCGCGCTGCGGCTGATGGAGTTTTTCTATCATGAGTCCTGCGGCAAGTGCAGTCCGTGCCGTGAGGGCAGCTCCTGGCTGGTGCAGACGTTGCGGCGGATCGTCGCGGGGGGCGGTCGGTGGGAGGATCTGGACACGCTGACCGATCTTTGCCAGAACATCGGCGGCCGCACGGTCTGCGCGTTCGGCGATGCCTTGATTGCGCCGGTCGTGAGCACGATCAAGCACTGGCGGCATGAGTACGAAGAGTTGATTCAGGAGGCGGAGGCGAAACGGGTCTCGCCGCTGGAAGCGGCGATCTTGGCGCATTAACGCGCCGTGAAGCGTTAAGCGTGAAGCGAGATGCGAACGACGTTCGACGAGAGACGAATCTAAGATGGCAACGACGACAGAGACGGTGAATTTGACGATTGACGGGATCAAGGTCGCCGTCCCGAAGGATACGCTCGTCATCGAGGCGGCGCGGCGGGTCGGGGTGATGATTCCGCATTTCTGTTACCACCCGAAGCTGGAGCCCGACGCCAATTGCCGGATGTGCCTGGTGGAGGTCGAGAAGATGCCGAAGCTGCAGACCGCCTGCAGCACCCCGGCCACCGAAGGCATGGTGGTGCGGACGTCCACCACGGTGGTCAATGAGGCGCACAAGTCGGTGCTGGAGTTCATCCTCGCGAACCACCCGCTGGACTGCCCGGTGTGCGATCAAGGCGGCCGGTGCGATCTGCAGGACTTTTCCCACCAGTACACGCCGACGACCAGCCGGTTCATCGAGGTCAAGCGGGTCTTCGAGAAGGAGTATTTCAGCCCGCTGATCGAGAAGGAGATGAATCGCTGCGTCCAGTGCCTGCGCTGCGTGCGGTACTGCGACGAGGTGATTGATGCCAAGGCCCTGGCGCCGGCGGGGCGCGGGACGATGACGGAGATCAAGCATTTCACCTCCCATCCGCTGGACTGCGAGTTCTGCGGAGGCTGCGTGCAGATCTGTCCGGTAGGGGCGTTCACCAGTAGGCTGTCCATGTACGAGTTCCGTCCCTGGATGACCAAGCGGGCCGATACGGTGTGCACCTACTGTGGAGACGGCTGCTCGATCACGATCCAAACGAAGGACGCTCAGCTGATCGAAGTCAATTCGTTCCATGGAGGCGGCCGCAACAACGGCGATCTATGCGCCCGGGGCTTCTTCGGCTATCACGTGGCGACGCATCCGGATCGGTTGCGCCATCCGCTGATTAGGCGGAACGGCGCGCTCGTCCAGGCGACCTGGGAGGAAGCCCTGGAGCACGTGGCCGAGGCCTTGATCCGTCTCAAACTGCAACATGGCCCCGAGGCGTTCGCCGGCCTGATCGGCGCGCGCTGCACGAACGAGGATCTCTACGTCTTCCAGAAATTCATGCGGCTGGTCATCGGGACCAATCAGATCGACAGCAGCGCCCGATACGGCCAGATCAACGGCGTCCGGGCTTTGCGACGCGTGCAGGGCACGCATCGCTGGACCGTGACGTTCGAAGATATCGTCTCGGCCGATGCCCTCCTGCTGGTCGGGACGAATATCACCGAGACGAACCCGATCACGGGCCTGAAGGTCAAAGAAGCGGTCAAGAAGCGGGGGGCCACCCTGCTGACCATCGAGTCGTTGCTGCCGGCCGTCGGCAC
>Ga0137796_10001620_pt1 | contig 12693 bp, 13 predicted proteins | sample OV2TP3_FD_97704 | JGI IMG/M metagenome (GOLD analysis project Ga0137796, IMG submission 97704)
GATCTTGAACTTGTCCGAGTCCCCGTCATCGATCCCCATCGTAAAGGTCGATGTCCCCGAGAGCTGGAAGGTAAGGCGCGGGTCGCCATCGGAGGCGGTGTTGTTGATATCAATGCCGTCCGAGGAGCCCGAGCTTTCTAGATCCAACAGGGCACTAGGGGCCGTGGTGCCGATCCCGACACGGGAATTCGAGGTATCCAAATCCAAGAGGCCGGACTCAATGTTCAAGGACGTGGTGGAAGAATTAGCCAGATTGAGCGTGGAGGCATTGGCGAGGCTGAGGGTCGCGGCATTGATCGTAAGGGAATCCCCTGAGGCATCGCCCAAGGTCGTGCTGCCGTTGGCCGCAAGCGCGCCAGCGAGGGTCAGGCCGCCGCCCGAGGTGAAATCCGTTGAGGCGTTGCCGATATTAAGGATCAGATAATTTTGCATATCCAGATTCCCTACCGAGGTGGTGGTGCCGGTCTGGGTGACGTTGCCATTGGCATCCACCTTAAAAACCGATGTTCCAGCGATCTGCAGATCCAGAAGATTCCCGGCGAAGCCGCTGGCCGCGTTTCCAGCAATGAGGGTCCCGGAGGAGGAGCCGGCGAAATAACCCGAGGTGGAACCATCCCAGGTGGCCGGGCCCACAGAAAGCAAACCGTAATTGGCCGAGTTGGTGCCGTTGTAAACCTGAAGCCGCGAGGTATCCCCCACGAGCAGATCCAATAATTTATCCGCGCTCCCCGGCGCGGCGGTCTCGGTTATGTTGAGCTTAAGGCCCGTGTAATTGCCGGAGGTCGCCTTGTTGATCGTGGCGGCCAGATCATAGGCCACCTCGTTGCCGGTGGCGGTGTTTTTCGTGACCGCGCCGGTCAAAGAATACGAAGAGGCCGGCTGCAAGGCCAAGTCTGCGTTGTAGCCTTTGATCGAATCCACATACAGATTGGCCCAACTCAAACTGGAGGAACCCAGATCATAAGTGGAGTCCGTAGTCGGGATCACGGAGGAGGCGAGATAACCCGTGATGGTGATGTCATCGGAGCTGGCATCGCCCAGGGTGACCGTGCCGTTAAAGACCGAGGCACCCACCACCGTCAAAGTGGAATCAAAATAAGCGGCGCCGTCGGTTTCCAGGATGCCGGTTAGGTGAAGGTCGTCGTTGGGGGTGGCGTGGGAATTGGTGCCGGTCAAATCACCAACTTGCGTATTGCCGCCCTCACCGGGGACGATCACCAGGTCTTCGTTGGCCGAGGTCGTGACGTCCACCGGCACGCCGTCAAAGAGAAGCTGGCCGGCGTGAATGAGTCGACAGTCCATAGTCGACAGTCCACAGAGCGTCAAGATAAGGATGAATAATAGTCTAAATTGGAAGCGTATCATGATACAAATCCGTTACTACCGGTTACTATTGGTTACTAATACTCAAGAAAAAAACGTATGGTTACTAACGGTTCCGTTTAAAGCGGGTCTTCCACTTACCTTCTTTCTCCAGTTCTTCGTCGTTAGTAACCGTTGGTAACCTACACCCGACTACTCCGCCCCGAACATAAACGCCGGCTCATCGGGTGGGGATTCTTCCGAATTCTTAAAGGCCCCTTTCAGGGTCACCGCACCGACCCCCTGCATCGTCACCGAACTGTTCTTCCTGATATGCAGAGCGTTATCGGTGTTCTTGGCGGGTATGACGGTGCCATACACAAAGTTCACCTTGGTCAAGCTGGAGGTTTTTCGCCCGCCCACTGTGACCGACTTGGCATTAAACGTCTTGGAAATGGCAGCATTGGCTCCTTCATCATCAATGATAATGTCATCGGAGGCGGTGGGCGCAACGGCCGGAGACCAGTTGGACTTATCTTCCCAGCTGGCCGCATCGCCTTTGCCGGACCATTGTTTGTCGCTGGCGCTGGATAGTCGACACTCCATACTCCATAGGCCACAGATCGCCAAGATTAGGATAAAGGACAGTTTGTAAAATTTGAATGGTATGAATTGTGAATTTAAAAACGGCCCGAACACGACCCGAACAAATCCTTGACTTTTTCCTTGAGCTCGTATAGTCTTATCCTAAAGGTTGAAAAATTTCTGTTCATTTCGGAGAGCGAATAATGTCTCATAATTTCCAAACCTTTCTAAAACTTGACACTTCCCAATATCTCGACCAGTACATCGTGATGATTGATAAAAAAATTATCGCTCATGGGAAAGACATCATTGGTCTCTTAAAATCTGTACGGAAGAGATATCCCCATAAAACTCCCTTTATCGCCAAAATCCCTGAAAAATCAGTCTTAGTCTTATGATCAAGTTTTATTATCGAGAAGAACCCCATCATCTTTCTCTAATCCCTTCCTTATAATACCTTTATCCTTTTCACATCTAGGGAAACCCAATCTCCTAATTCCCAGACCCTAATCCCCTAATCTCCTGATATCCTTCTTAATCGTAATGTATTCCCAGCTCAAGTTGAATTGTTGAACACAATCGGAATCAAAAGTTTACCCCCTCTCCCTGGAAGGGAGAGGGCAGGGGTGAGGGTGGACTGTCAAGCCCCTCGGCAATCACCTCAAGAACCCCAGCGGTATTCTTCAAGACCTCATTGTCCCAGAATCGAATCACACGGAATCTCTCTTTCTCTAAAAAAGCCATCCTTCGTTCATCCGCTCCTTTAAGCACGGCATGCTGTCTTCCATCCACCTCCACAATCAGTCTGCGCTCTAAACAGCAAAAGTCCGCGATATAAAGACCGAGGGGTTGTTGACGCCGAAATTTGCATCCTTTGAGCCCTCGGGAACGCAAAGATCTCCACAGCCTTTTCTTGGCATCTGTTTGGTTGCGCCGTAGACTTCGGGAGAGATTTTTCAACGCCTTGCCTCTCATAACCCCTCACCCCACCCCTCTCCCCCAAAGGGGAGAGGGTACGCTTTCATCATCTCTTTTCCCAAAGGGCAGAAGAGATTCCTCCCCTCTATTCAACATTGCCTATTGAGCCGTATTCCCCATAACCCGTATCCCGACTAAGGCCTCACAAAGATCGCGCCGCCGCCGATATCCATCTTCGCCACCTCCAGGGTGACCTTGCCATCTAATATCACGCTGTCCTGCATATCATCATCGTTGTAATCATAAAGACCGTTAGGGCCCAGCGTCAGGAGATTCAACCCCAGCTCCGCCGTGGTGTTGAGGCGTTCGGAATGAACCTTGTTTCCCGAGGGGTATTCAATCGAATAAATCCCGATCAGGGGCGTTGGGGATCCCGCCGGTTTGGCAAACTCCAGTTGCAGACGCCATACTTTGCCCGAGGCAGGCCTGGCTTCTAGAGTCAAGGTGTCTTGATTCTCGATTCCAGTTAAATTTGTAAGAACGAGGGCCTTGACTTCTTTGGAATTGGGAATCGGAATGCGGGTCCCTTCTTTTAGGGTCAAATGGCCGGAGTGTAAATGGGCATTGCGAAGCGAAATAAAACTGATGGCTTCAGAGGTATGGCCGCCCCGGCTGACGGCCTTCAGGGCGATTTCCAAGCCGGTGATCGAAAGAATATCCTCACGATCGATTGAACCCTCGGAACCCACTTCGGTGTTAGTGTTGTCAAAATACCGGAGGGCAAAATCCGTGATCTTGACTCCAAAGAGATTGTCAGAGATGGAACGGCTTCCTTCTTTGTCATCCACAAAAATCGCTTTTTGGGAAGGATCATACCGAAACGTCATCAGGACATCTGCATCCTTACGCTGATCCGGATGGAACGTAAACCGCAGATGGCTTCCAGCGGGAACAGTTGTCTTGATCTGCACTTCGGGATAGTCATCCGAGTGGCCTTGATCCAGGAGGGCAATCGGCACCACTTTGGGGTGTTGGGATTCCGGAAGAAGGACATCCGCGATGGGAAGACTCGTGCCGGGTTTGATGTGCTTATTTAAGGTATAGGTGAAGATGCCGGTATAGACATCATGGGTGTCGTCCGTCCAGGGCATGACAACGGAAATATGCTGAGGGAAGCCCTCGATGATTTCCAAGGCATCCCGTAGACCGTAGGTGTCGGGAAGCCCCTCGGTCAACTGGGCCACGACCTGCGATAAAACCTGTTGCCCAACAAGTTGGTCTTGGGTTGTCTGCCAGCTGTCGAGGGCGGTTTTAAGACTAAAATATAAGGCCGCGGTGATCATCATCGAGATCGTGAGGGCGATCAAGAGTTCGATAAGAGTGAAGGCTATTTGTGTTCTGTGTCCTGAGTCATGAGAAGTCGGCTCAGATGGTGATTTTTCAGTGTCATTGCGAGGAGCGAAGCGACGAAGGCCTTCGACTTCGCTCAGGCCGAGTCCTGAGCCTGTCGAAGGACGAAGCAATCTATTGACAAAAAGATTGCTTCCCCCGCTTCTTGCTTTCGCAAGAAAACAGCGGGGTCGCAATGACACGAATTGGGACAGCAATGAGCCAAACGCAAAACCCATGACCCACGACGCAAGACCCGTATCCCGTCATAGTCCCTCCTTCGCTTCCTCCCAAATATTATCCCCAATCAAAGTCACCAAAGAAACTAGGGGTTCCTTGAGATTATCCGCGCTGAAAACTTCGACATAAACCTCCAGGGGATTGGATTCCGGATTAAGATGGCGCAGGACCCTCCATTTTCTCTGATTGATCTTAAGGGGCGGCTCTTCCAAGGGCAGCGTCCAAAGATCCATTTGCTTCTTGAGTTGAGTCGTGGTGAGATTAAGATTTTTGACCTTCTCCATCTCCCGGCGGGCCAGATGACAGGCCGTGATCAGGTCACTGGAGGCAGCGGGAGAAGAAAGCCCGTAGGAAAAAAGCTGCATCATGGGGATAAATAGAATCCCCAGCATGGCTAAAGTGATGAGGACTTCGATGTAGGTGAAGGCGCTAAGTTGCCAATGTTTCCCAGGTTGCCAACGCCTGCCCGCCGATTGACTCTTCAAATGGCAGGCGGGTTGCCGAGGTTGCCTTTTAAAAAGTTGCTTAAAGTTGCCTGAGGTTCCCAGATAACCTCTAATAACCTCAAAGCATGTCGAATAAATCAGGTAACATCGGCAACCTTGGAAACTTTGAAAACATCGGAAACCCATTAGTAGATTAAAACGCATGATACTTCACCTGAATCGTACGCTTGACGCCGTGACTGACGCCGGTGGAAACAATGGTGGACTGGGAAAAATCGTTATACACCTCAAAAAAACCCTCCCCCAAAGCTGTTGGAGGAATAACCTGTTGAGGCTGCAGGGATGGCTGCGCAGAGGCCACCCCCGCCTCACTTTTTAGCATACTGATCGCCTTGGCCACCCCCGCCTCAGCCAAGTACAAAGCCTGAGTCCTGTCTAACTCCATTTGGCCGATGGTGAACACATTGAAGAAAAGCGCCATCAGCGTTGCCCCAACGAGGGCGATTGTGAGAATGACGATGAGGACGATGAGGAGGATGGCGCCATGGTCATGAGAGAGGTTCATGAATATTATGGTTAATACCGGTTAATATCGGTTAATAAAGATAAATCAATTGGCAAATGGTTACCAATGGTTACATTAACTGTAACCCTTATTAACTCTTATTAACCAAATCCTCATTTTCCTGGTATGAGTAACCGTTGGTAACAATCTCGTTTTCTTTAATCTACCATTCCGCCGGCACCTCGCCATCCGCTTTCCCCCATTTGCCGTCCAAAGGCTCGTTAACATCCACAACCACCTTGGCCTTTTCTTTATAATAGACCCAGCCCCCGTCCCCGGGGAGGTCTTCTTCTACAGAGAGATCATCAAAAGAATTATTCCCGGACTTCGAGGATATCATCTCCAGGGGAATCTTCTCCAAATAGGGCTGATCCACGCCCATATCGTTATAGGTCTTGGTTAGAAGATCGTTCAGGGATACCGGATATTCCCCTTCTTTGGCACGGTACAAAGCGAGACGAGTCCTCAAGGTGTTGAGGTTGGTCTGGGTCGCGGAAATTCTGGCCTCGGCATCGAAGCCGATAAAATTTGGGATGATGGTGACCGCCAGGATCGCGATGATCGTGATGACGATGAGGATTTCCAAGAGGGTGAATCCTCGGGATACGGGTAACGGGGTACGGGTAGTGGGTAACGGGTCCCGTACCCCGTATCCCATACCCCGTATCCCTAGATCGTAGTATTTTCTCATTATTTTATCTTCTAATAATGCTGATCAAATTAAAGATCGGCAGCAAGACCGACAACGCAATAAACGCCACCACCAACCCCATACCCAAAAGCATCGCCGGTTCCAACAGGCTGGTCAAGTTGCGCACCGTGGTTTCCACTTCCGGTTCATAAAAGGCGGCGATCTGGTCGAACATCTCATCCAATCGACCGCCGCGCTCGCCGGTATTGATCAATTGAATCACCATGGCCGGAAAAAGTCCGGAGGCCTTAAAGGGCTCGGTTAAACTCTGACCTTGAGAGATGGCCAGGCGCACATTCCCAATGATACGCTGCAAAACGGCATTCGAGAAGGTCGCCTCCACGACACCCAGCGCATCCAAAACCGGAATCCCGGACTTGGTCAGGGCCGCCACCGACCGGCACAAACGGGCCACCAGTACTTTTAAAATCAGCGCTCCGAAAAGCGGCAAATGAAGAATAAGGTTATCCACCTGGAACCGTCCCGCTTCGCAGCGATAGTAACGCTGAAACCAACCTAAGAAAAAAATCACACCCAACCCCAACAACCACCAAAAATTCCGTACCAGATCACTTAAACCCAGAAGAATCTTAGTCGGCAACGGAAGCTTGGCCGATGAGGCCTCAAAGATCGCCACAAACTTTGGCAGGACCGCCACCAGAACAAAATTCACCATGAGAAAGGCGACACCGGCCAAAACAAAGGGATACACCAGGGCAGAACGCAGGCGGCTGCGCAAATCCATCTCCCGGGTCGCCAGATCCGCCAGACGGTTCAGGACTTTATCCAGCATACCCCCCGTCCCCCCCACTTTTACTAAACTTACATACAAATCCCCAAAGATCTCTTGATAAGGGACGAGGGCCTCGGAAAAACTGATGCCGCTTTTTAAGGATTCCATGATCCGTCTGATCATCTGTTTGAATCGGATATTGGAGGTTTGATCATAAACGTTCTGCAGGCTCTCCACCAAAGGCAGGCCTGTGGTCATCAAGGTCGCCAATTGTCTGGTAAAAATCAAGACCTCCTGATGAGAAATTTTTCGAAACGGCTTATTCCACAGCCTTCCCAACCAGGGAGGCGCGGCCGAGGGAGAAATCAAGATGGGACTCAGGCCCAGCTGCTCAACTCTGCCGGCCGCCTGGATCTCGTCGGCGGCATCGATCATGCCCCGGGACAACTGGCCCTGCGGGTCACGGGCCTTGTAAACGAATGTTCCCATGAATGTCCCCATTATGGTATGAAATTCTTCCCCGACGATTTCTGACTGTTTTGTTTTTCCAGAGACCGGTTTATGGCTATATACAATCTCCTGGCTTTATAAGCGTAGGGCGAACGCGGGTAATCAGAAACGATTTTCATGCACAAATCCCTGGCCCGGTGAAGCTCGCCCAGGCCATAATAAATCCGAGCGGCCTGATAGCCGGCTTCCGGGGCCTTGGGTCCCTGGGGAAACTGGAGAAAAATATTCTGATAAAGGCTCAAGGCCTGGCGTTTGCGCTGCCAGTCTTCCTTGCGCCTGGCCTCCAGCCCCCGGCCCGATTGGAGGTTTTGGGCTTTTTCCAATAACTGCATTTGGGTATTCAACTCGCCCGTTGCTATGATGTTGACGACCGCCTCTTCATCAAAAGCGCTTTTTCCGGAAGCCTCTTGTTCCTCGCGGGAACGTAAAATCTGAGGAGTAATAAAAACCGCCAATTCAATCTGGGTCTGATCCTTGCTTTTGTTTCCAAAAAGATGGCCTAGAATGGGGATGGAGCCTAAAAAGGGAACGCGGGAGTCGGTACGGTTGTCCTCTTGTTTAATCAGACCGCCAATCACAATCGTTTCTCCTTCTTTGATGCGCACCGTGGTGTCGGCCTCGCGGGTGGTGATCCGGGGGCCGGCGTCCAAAAGGGCGCTCACCGAAGAAACCTCGGGATGAATGTTCAAGGTGATGTACCCATCGGCATTGATGGAGGGGATTACCCGCAAGGTCGTCCCCACATCAATAAATTTGGTAGTCTCGGTTGTCCCGGTCGTGGTCTGGGTGCGTTCCTTATAAGGGACCTTCTCCCCGATGATGATCCGGGCCTCCCGGTTGTTTAAGACGGCAATGGAAGGAGAGGCCAACAGGTGCGCTTTTTGGTCCTGGATCAAGGCATCCAGGGTGGCGGTCGCGGTGATCCCTTTTAAGGTGAGGTTGTCTATCTTAAACTGCCCGCCGGATATACTGGAAGACGGCCCGGCGAAGGTCCCGGTCCCTTTGAATCTCTCCGAGGCCAGGCTCTTACGGTCGAAAAGACCATCGCCGGGGCTGTAGTCGATCTGCCAGGTCACGCCCAGATTCTGCAGATCTTTGGACGTGATGTCCACAATCTTCGCCTCGATCAAGACCTGCGGGGGAGGCAGATCCACCACCTTGAGGAGTTCTTTGAGCTTGTCGATATTGGCTTGATAATCGGTCACAATGAGCATATTGGCGATCTCATCGACCTTGATGTCTCCTTTCGGAGAAAGTATTTTGCGCAGGAGATTCTGGGCGTCCGCCGCTTTCACATATTTCAACGTCAAGGGTTCACTGGCCAGCTGTGCCCCCTCCACGCCTCCGGGGGTGATGTAGATGATATTTCCTTTGCGGGAATAGTTGTACCCGTTGGCCGAGAGGATGGCATCCAGCGCTTCCGCGAGAGTCACGTCTTTCAAAGAGACCGTGATTTTCCCTTTTACTTCGGAGGAGGTGACGAGGTTTAAACCATAGGTGTAGCTCAAAGAGCGCAGGACGCTAGAGATGTCGGCGTCTTTATAATCTAAAAAGATTTTTTCTTGTAACGGATCGGATTCCGGAGTTTTGGGACTTTCTTGAGGAGCCGCCGGGATATCTTGAGAGCTTGAGAGAGACGTTTGGGGATCACTCGATTGTGGTTGAGCGTCTTCTGAGAAGACAGGCATCACGATCAGCAATGCTAATAGACACGGGATGATGATTGAGAAGAGTTTATGTGTGGTTATGAGTTTCATTGCAAATTAGGGATACGGGTCGCCTATCTTTCCACTTTCAATTCCTGTCTTTGTTCGCCTTCCTTGATCACAACAGAATCCGCGAGGATCGATTCGATCTTGTATCCCTTAATCTCATCTCCCACTTTCACCACCGTATCATTGATGATCGCCGTTGAAATCCCTTGGCTTCGATACGTAATGCCTGTGACTTGAAGGGTCTTGTTTTCGTTCTGATCGGATACGCCAAAGCGGGGCATCAGGGGATTGCGTGGAATCGTTAAAGTCTTGTTATCTTCCCTGTGGGAAAGAAACAATTCCTCTCTGGGACTTGCGGCATCCGTCATAATAGCCGTTAACTGCAAAGAAACATCCACCAAATTCCGAGGATCCCTTTTGGAAGGAGTGATCTGTATTTCTTGAAGTTTGATCAAAGGGGACATCCCCTCCAGCTCTCTCACATAGTTGGCGGCATTTTCATAGCCGGCGTCAAAGCGCATATCCACTGTAAATCGGGAGAGCCCGCTTTTGTCTTGTTGTGTTTTCTGTTTCATGGACTGGAGGTCAATCGACAAGCCTTGAGCATATTTGACCAGCGCCGTTAGAACCTGGGGGATCTGCTGAAGGCTGAGGAGCTGAGACTCGATTGTGGCAACCTGTTGCCTCATTCCTTCGATTGCGTGTTGGATGGTCTCCAATTCTCCTCTGGCCTCGTCCAGTTTAGGAAAATCAGCGATCACCAACTGATAACGCTTCTGGTTCTCGGCGTACTCTTTTTTCAACTGTGCCATTCTTCTCAATTGACCTTTGACAAATCCGTTAAAATACACACAACTCCCGAGAATAATAGCAACCACAACACATAAACGCCGCTCCCGCGGATGAAGCGTTTGAAACCAGCTCAGATAACCGCCGCTAAATGAGAGATTCATAAATCCGTGCACAGGTTACCGATGTTTCTAAAAAATTCTACCCAATCAAATCTGTGGGGGCCAGAGAGGTTCGGTGGTGATCTGGAAACGATAAAGCGTATGATCCTCTGCGACCTTCTTTTCCAATGAGGTGAAACGACTGTTCCGGAAGACCCGGGATTCATCCAGCTTATTCATAAATTGCGTAATCAACTGCTGATCGAGAGCCGAACCGCTGATCTCAAATTCTTCTTCGCGAAAAACCAGATCGTTAATCCAGAGATCCTCAGGCACCAGCTCTGCCATCAGGGAGAGAAAAGTGGAATAACTTTTCTCCTGCAAGCCCTGATAACCTAAAAGCTCCAATCTTCCCTTTCTTTGCAAGCTTGAGTTTGGCAAATTTTCGAATTTGTCGTCGGAAAAGTCTCTCGGATCGCAAAAACAGGTTTTCGATACCACAAAATTGCTTTCTCGACGAGAACTACCTGAAAATACGGCCCAAAAGCCCGAAAAAGTGCCAAACTCAAGTTTGCAAGGATTCCCGGTTCAACTGGTCTTTGATCTTCTGCAACTGAACATGCTGACTTTGAAGTTGATTCAGTTTGATTTTGGCCTCTTGAATTTTTCTTTTCGATTGGGTCAAATTCCATTTTAAAATACCCAGGGTGATCTCTTGGGCCAAACTTCCGACAACCAGGGATAAGATCAGGACAACGGCATAGACCCTTCGCCCTTTGCAGAACCTTTTAAAGAAGGGATCCCTTTCTAGAATTTCTTTGGGGATCAAATTAACGTTTTTAAGTTTTATCATCGATTGACCCTGCTGCCAGCCCTAAGACACTGCAAAAACTAACAGCATTTTCTTTCACTAAAGGAGCCAATTCCTGTTTAAAACGAGGTGGTGAGCCTGTCGAACCGCTCAGCCCCGCGCCGTTCAAGGGATTAAATACCTCCACGGGTACGCTGAGACGATCAGCCAAGAATGTCGCCAGATGGGGGAGATCGGATGATCCCCCAGCTAGGAGGATTCGATGGAAGGTCAGGGATGGCGATCCCATCAGATGCGAGAAAGATCTTAAGGTGTGTTCGATATCAAAGACCAAATTTTCGACCTGACTCGATATGGCCGGCCAACAGATGGATTTAGCAGAACCCTCTTGCTTTTTTATCTCTTCGGCTTTCTTTAAGTCAAACCGATGATAATTGGCAATAACTTGGGTGAGGCCTCTCCCAGAGATGGACAGCGGTTGCATCAAGAAAGGATACCCATGGTAAACAATGGTCACAGAGGACTGACTCGCTCCCAGGTATAAAACCAAGACGATTTCCTCTTCGCGAATCCTGCCAAACCACATCAAGGCCTTTAAGATGGCATAAGGCTTGGGTTCAACAGCGATGAGTTTTAACGAGCAGTCCTGAAAAAGTTTTATGTGTTCCATCACGATGGGCTTAGAGGCCACAAAAACAAGAACTCGAATCTCCTTGTGATTCAACCTTCTTTGAGGAAAAACGCAGGGCACATAATCAAACGTAATCCCCCTAAAGGTTTGTCCTTGGGGAAGATTGGATTTTAACTTCCAGGTCGTGGCCTGCTCGATCTCTCCTTCCGGCATATGAGGCAAAACAAAACTTAAAACCTGAATCTTGCTGAGCGGCAGGGAGGCAACCACTGGACCGGTAATCTTGTAATCTTCTATCAGCTTCTTTAAGGAATCTTGAATTGTTGTTGTAGGGGTCAATCCCTCTGGATCCAACGGCCGATAGGCGATTTTGACAATCTCAAGGCCGTGGGAGGTCTTTGCCAATTGAAGGATTCTCATGGCTGTGGAACCCACTTCAACGGCCGGTGAGGTATTGACCGATTTCCCCCCGGAGGTCTCCTGAGAAGGAGTCTCTGGCGTGGACGGCAACTCCATACGTGAAAACAGCGATGAGACTCGCTTTCGGTTTACGGTCCGGGTTTTAAAGATTTCCTCAACCAAGTTGCGGGGAGATTCTGAAGACATGCTCACTCTCTTTTAAAATGTGCTCTACTTCCTCCGTTAGATTTAAATAATCTTGAGCGCCTTTGGAATTAAGGGCATAATTTATAATGGGTTTTTTATATCGAGCCGCCTCGAGAAGTTTGCTATTACTGTGAATGATCGTCTTTAAAAGCAAATGCCCAAAATATTCCCGCAGCTCATGGTAGATTTCGTTATTGATTTTAGGTCGGCCGTCAAAAATGGTGGGCAAAACTCCCAAAATCTGAAGGTCAGGATTCAATCGATCCCGCACGATATCAATCGTTGAGAACAACTCCTTCATCCCTTCCAGAGAGTAATAATGCGTTTGGACGGGGATCAAAACCGAAGAAGCCGCAACCAGCCCATTGAGCGTGACGAGATTGAGCGTAGGCGAGGTATCCAGGATGCAATAATCAAAGGCCTTATTTAAGAAAAACTTCCTAAGGTTGATCTTCAAGATGCTCTCCTGGGCGACCAGATTGGCCAACTCGAGTTGAGCACCGGAAAGAAGATGACTGGCAGGAGCGAGAAACAGATTATCCACGGCAGTTGGCAGGATAATTTTTTCCAACTCCATATTGTGGACTAGACAATCGTAGAGGCTTAAGCGCAGATGATCGACCTCGATCCCCAAACCCAAAGAGGCGTGCGCTTGAGGGTC
>Ga0137796_10001621_pt1 | contig 12692 bp, 11 predicted proteins | sample OV2TP3_FD_97704 | JGI IMG/M metagenome (GOLD analysis project Ga0137796, IMG submission 97704)
AGAAGCGGAAGCTGTGGCCGGCGTGCGCCTGCACCGCGAGCGCGACGTTGTCCAGCGCGCTGAACTCGCGGTAGATGCTGGTGATCTGGAAGGAGCGCGCCAGGCCGCGGCGCGCGCGCGCGTGCGCCGGCAGGCGCGTGATGTCCTCGCCGGCGAAGCGGATCGCGCCGTCGTCGGGCCGCAGGTTGCCGGCGAGCTGGCCGATGAGCGTGGTCTTGCCCGCGCCGTTGGGGCCGATCACGGCGTGCGTCTCGCCTTCCTGCACCTCGAAGCTCACCCGGTCGGTGGCGAGCAGCGCGCCGAACGCCTTGGACAGCGCCCGCACCTCGAGCAGCGGCTCAGCCATCGCGGCGCTCCTGCGGCAGCAGCCCGGCGAGCCCGCGCCGCGCGAACAGCACCACCAGGATCAGGATCGGCCCGAGGATGATCTGCCAGTGCACCGTCCAGCCTGAAAGCAGGTCCTCGAGCAGCAGGAACGCGGCGGCGCCGAGCACCGGGCCCGCCGTGGTCGCGACCCCGCCCAGGATCACCATGAACATGAGCTCCCCGGAGCGCGTCCAGTTCATGAACTCTGGCGTCAGGAACGAGGTCTGGTTGACGAGCAGCGCCCCGGCGAGGCCGCACAACGCCCCGGCGATGACGAACGCCGCGAGGCGGTAGGGATACGGCGAGAAGCCGATGGCGCGCGTGCGCGGCTCGTTGGAGCGCGCGGCGCGGATCACCATGCCGAAGCGCGAATTCACCAGGCGGTGCACCAGGTAGAGCGCCGCCACCAGGATCGCGAGCACCAGGTAGTAGAAGGCCACGGGGCTCTCGAGGCGCACCAGCCCGGAGAACTGGCTCTTCACCGCCAGCCGCAGGCCGTCGTCGCCGCCGAACTCCTCGATCGAGATGCCGAGGTAGTAGAGCATCTGGGTGAACGCGAGCGTGATCATGATGAAGTAGATGCCGCTCGCCCGGATCGACACCGCGCCGATGGCGAGGGCGACCAGGGCGGAGGCGCCGATCGCGAGCGCCCACTGCAGCCAGCCGCTGTGCACGCCGTAGTGCGCGAGCACGCCCACCGCGTAGGCGCCCACGCCGAGGTAGGCGGCGTGCCCGAAGGACATCATGCCGCCGTAGCCGAGGATGAGGTTGAGCGAGGCCGCCGCGAGCGCGAAGATCATGATGCGGCGGAACAGCTCCAGGTAGTACGGCTGGTTGAAGTACGCCGCGAGCGGCGGCACCGCCGCCAGCGCGAGGAGAATGCCCGCGAGCGCGAGCGTGCGGCTGCCGGGCCTCATGCGCGCGCCGGAAACAGCCCCTCGGGGCGCAGTGCGAGCACCACCGCCATCAGCAGGTAGATGAGCATCGAGGCGAGCGCCGGGCCGGCGGTGTCGGCGACTACCGGCGACCAGAAGGTCGCGAGCATCGGCTTGAGGAAGGCGCGCCCGAGCGTGTCGACCATCCCCACGATGAGCGCGCCTGCGAGCGCGCCGCGGATCGAGCCGATGCCGCCGATCACGATCACCACAAAGACCTGGATGAGCACGAGCTCGCCCATGCCCGGCTGCACGGCGTAGATCGGCCCCGCCATCAGGCCGGCGAGCCCCGCGAGCGCGGCGCCGAAGCCGAACACCACCGTGTAGAGCAGCCGGATGTTGACGCCGAGCGCGGCCACCATCGTGCGGTTGGAGGCGCCGGCGCGGACCAGCATCCCCAGGCGCGTGCGCGCGACCACGTACCACAGCAGCGCCGCGACCGCGAGGCCGACCAGGATGATCGCCAGGCGATACAGCGGATAGCGCAGCCCCGCGAACAGCTCGACGTGGCCCGAGAGCCAGGACGGGACGCTGGTGTAGAGCGCCGAGCGCCCCCAGAGGATGGCGATCAGCTCGTTGAAGAACAGGATCAGCCCGAAGGTGGCGAGCACCTGGTCGAGGTGGTCGCGCTCGTAGAGCGTGCGCAGCGCGACGAGCTCGACCAGCATCCCCACCACCAGCGTACCGGCGAGCGCGAGCGCGACGCCGAGGAGGTACGAGCCGGTGAGCTGGGTGAACGCCACCCAGAGGTAGGCGCCGACCATGTAGAGCGAGCCGTGCGCGAGGTTGACGAGGTTCATGATGCCGAACACCAGCGTCAGGCCCGCGGCGAGCAGGAACAGCATCACCCCGAGCTGCAGCCCGTTGAGCGTCTGCTCGATGAACAGGATCGTCATGCGCAAAGAAAAAGGGGCGCGGTCGGACCGCGCCCCTTCTCAGCCGCCCCGGGGGCTCACCACTTCAGCTTGCAGTCCCCGCCGTACGCGTCCTTGTGGTTCTGGAACACCGCCTTCTCGATCTTCATCACCATCTCGCCGCCCGAGTCCTTCACCGCCTTGAGCAGGTAGAAGTTCTGGATCGGGTGGTTGTTGTGGCCGAAGGTGAAGGGGCCGCGGATCGACTTGAAGTCGGCCTTGCGCATCGCGGCCACCAGCGCCTTGCTGTCCTTGAGGTTGCCCTTGGTCGCGCGCACCGCGGAGTCGATCAGCAGGATGCCGTCGTAGCTCTGCGCGCCGTAGAACACCGGCCACTTGCCGTACTTCTTGCGGTAGTCGGCGACGTACTTCTGGTTCGCCGCGTTCTTCAGGTCCGGGCTCCAGTAGCGCGTCTCCCACTGCCCGAGCGCGGCTTCCTTCACTGCCGGCAGCGTGATCTCGTCCACCGTGTACACCGAGTAGAGCGGGATCTTGTCGCGCAGGCCGGCCTGGTCCCACTGCTTGAGGAACTGGATCCCCATGCCGCCCGGGTAGAACACGAACACCGCCTTCGGGCTCTTGGCGCGCAGCTGCGAGATCTCGGCCTGGTAGTCGGCCTGGCCGAGCTTGGTGTACACCTCGTCGGCGATCTTGCCCTTGAAGTAGCGCTTGAAGCCGGTCAGCATGTCCTTCCCGGCCTGGTAGTTGGGCGCCATGATGTAGACGTCCGAGAGACCCAGGTCCTGCATGTGCTTGCCCATCGCCTCGGGCGTCTGGTCGTTCTGCCAGGAGACGTTGACGTGCAGCGCGTTGCACTGCGCGCCCGCGAGCGGGCTGGGGCCCGCGTTGGTGCCGACCATGACCTTGCCCGCGCCCGTCACCACGGGCGACACCGCCATCATGACGTTGGACCAGATGATGCCGGCGACGAAGTCCACCTGGTGCTTCTGCAGCATCTCCTGCGCGACCTGCACGCCGACGTCCGGCTTGAACTGGTCGTCGCCGTAGATCACCTCGGCCTCCAGCCCCCCGACCTTGCGCCCGAGGTGATCGAGCGCGAGCTCGACCGAGTTCTTCATGTGCTCGCCGATCACCCCCTGCGGGCCCGAGAGCGTGCTGATGAAGCCGATCTTGACCTTCTGCTGCGCCAGCGCCGGGCCGGCGCCGAGCGCCAAGCCGGCCGACAGCAGGCCGGCGAGAACGGTTCTGATCATCTGGTCCCCCTCCTGGAAAAGTTCCTGAACACGTGGGTGAGCCAGTCTATTGCCGCCGTTTCGGCCGCGCAAGTAGCCGGCGCCCTGCGCCGGCCGCCCGGCGCCCAGAGGCACCATAGTGCAGCACCCCGCGCCACTCTCTTCGCGCGACGATTCAGGCGCCAGCACTGGCAGGGCGCCGCCGAGCGCAGCACTATAGTTCATGCGCGGACGCGCTGTTCGCGGCGGCGATGTGGCGCAGGAACGGCGCGACAGCCGGCTCGTCAAGCCGCGGACCTTCGTCGTGCTCGCACGTGAAAGCGAGCATCGCGCCCTGCCAGCGCCCGCGATGGAGATCCGGCGCTTCAAGCTGCGGGCGTGAAGACCCGCCGGCGCCGCCCGGGGGTAGACTTGGCGGCCATGAAACGCGAAAACATCCTCGGCCGCGCGAACGTCGAAGACACTCCCCAGCTCGAGGCCTACTACCGGGAGCTCGAGGGCCGCAGCCTGGGCGCGCTGTGGGCGGTGGCCAACGAGATCGAGCCCTGGTATCCGCAGCCGAAGTCGGTGCCGACGATCTGGAAGTGGCGGGAGGTCGAGCCGCTCGTGCGCCGCGCGCCGGCGCTGGTCTCGGCGGAGAAGGCGGCGAGGCGCGTGGTCATGCTCGTGAATCCCGGGCGCAAGGAATGGAGCGCGGCCGTCGGCCTGCTCTACACCGGGATCCAGGTCATGGACCCGGGCGAGTCGACCACCGCGCACCGCCACCAGGCGAGCGCGCTGCGCTTCGTGATGGAGGGCCGCGGCGCCTACACCGTGGTCGACGGCGAGCGCATGGCGCTCGGTGCGCGCGACTTCGTGCTGACGCCGAACGGCACCTGGCACGACCACGGCGTGGAGGCGGATGGCACGCAATGCGTGTGGCAGGACGGGCTCGACATCCCGCTGATGAACTCGCTCGACGCGAACTTCTTCGAGGTGCATCCGCAGGCGGTGCAGACGCCGCTCGCCGTGCCGGCGCCGCGCGAAGGCTGGTCGAAGCCCTACTCGCCCTCGTTTCTCTACAAGTGGGACGAGTGCTACAAGGCGCTGAAGAGGGATGGCGCCGTCTACGCGTACCGCAACCCGCTCACGGGCGGCGACGTGATGCCGACGATGGGGGCGCGGCTGGAGCTGATCCGATCCGGGGGCACGGCGAGACGGCATACGGGAAGCGTGATCTGCCAGGTGGCCACCGGCCGCGGCTGGTCCGAAGTGGGGGGGCAGCGCTTCGACTGGGAGGAGAAGGACGTCTTCTGCGTTCCCTCCTGGACCCCGTACCGCCACGGCGCCGCGGGCGGAGAAGACGCGGTGCTCTTCTCGTTCAACGACTTCCCGGCGATGAAGGCGCTCGCGCTCTGGCGGGAGGAGCCGGCCTGACGCCGTGGCTGGGGCAGCTCGTCTACCCGCTCAGGCGCAGGACCGAGACGCCCTACGGTTAGCCGCCGCCGCAGATCCGCGGCAGCACCTCGCTGATCGACCCGCGCAGCACCGCGTCCGCGACATCGTCGAACGGTGTCGGCTGCGCGTTGAGAATCACGATCTTGGCCCCGGCCGCGCGCGCGAGCTCCACGGTGCCCGCGACCGGGTAGACCTGCAGGCTCGTCCCCACCGCGAGGAACAGCTCCGCCTCGGACGCGGCCTGCATGGCGCGATCGATGACCTCGGGAACCAGGTTCTGGCCGAAGGAGATGGTGGCGCTCTTGAGGATCCCGCCGCAGGCGCGGCACGCCGGGTCGGCCTCGCCCGCGCGCACGCGCTCGAGCGTCTCGAGCATCGGCCCGAGCCGGCCGCAGCCCATGCACACCGCCTTGCGCATGGTGCCGTGCACCTCGATGACGCGCTGCGGCGAGTTGCCCGCCATCTGGTGCAGCTCGTCGATGTTCTGCGTGATGAGCGCGTGCAGCTTCCCCCGGCGCTCGAGCGCCGCGAGCGCGGCGTGCCCCGCGTTGGGCCTGGCGTACCAGGCGGCGCTCTCCAGCCGGCTCTGCCAGGAGAGCCGGCGCACCTCGGGGTCGGCCATGTAGTAGCGGATGTCGGAGAGCTTCTCGGCCTTGGGGTTGCGCGTCCATACGCCCTTCGGCCCACGGAAGTCGGGAATTCCGGAGTCGGTCGAGATGCCCGCCCCGGTCAGCGCCACGACGCGCGCGGCCTCTTCCACCCAGCCGCGCACCGCGCCGATCATCGCCGCGCCGCCATTCTCGCCATGAACGCCGGGGCGGTGCGGCGCAGCCGCTCCTCGCTCACGCGCCCGCTGCGGGTCATGTAGTCGTAGGCGAGCCCCAGGGCGTCGAAGCGCGCCATCTTCTCGGGGAAGCGCTCGTACCACCAGGAGCTGAGGTTGGCCGCCGCGTGCAGCTTCTCGACCACCGGGCGGCGCTCGCGCTCGAAGGCGGCGAGCGCCGCCGGCACGTCCTCCCCCGCCTCGCCGAGCGCGCGATCGAGCGCGATCGCGTCCTCGAACGCGGCGCGCGTCCCCGAGCCGATCGAGAAGTGCATGGTCTTCAGCGCATCGCCGATCAGCACCGCGTTGCCGGCGCTCCAGCGCGCGTTCGAGAGCAGCGGAAAGCGGCGCCACACCGACTTGTTCGAGACCAGGTGCCGGCCCTCAAGCTCCTCGGCGAACACCTTCTCGCACAGCGCGCGCGAGCCCTCGTCCGGGATCCGGTCGAGGCCCGCCCGGCGCCAGGTCGGCTCGTCGCACTCGACGATGAACGTGCTCATGTCCGCGGCATAACGGTAGTGATGCGCGACGAACGCGCCGTGCGCGCTCTCGCGAAAGGTGAGCGTGAGGCACTCGAAGGGGAGCGCGACGCCGTACCATGCAAAGCGGTTCTCGAGCCACTCGATGCGCGGCTGGAACTCGGCCTCGCGGCTGCGGCGCACGAGCGAGTTGACGCCGTCCGCGCCGACGATCAGATCCGGGCTGCCGAGCTCGCCGAGCGAGCCGACCACGCGCCCGTGCTCGAGCACCACGCCCGCCTCCAGGCACAGCGACTGGAGGAACTCGAGCAGCGCGAGCCGGCCGATCGCCGAGAAGCCGTTGCCGTCGAGGTCGACGCGCTCGCCCCGATGCACGACGCGCTGGATCGGCCAGGCGTGCATGCGCTCGGCGAGGCGCGCGTGCAGCTCGGGCGCATCGCGCTCGAGGAAGCCGAGCGCGCCCGCGGAGAACACCACGCCGAAGCCGAAGGTCGCGTCCGCCGGGTTCTGCTCCGCGACGCGCACCTGCCAGCGCGGAAAGCGCCGCTTCGCGAGCAGGGAGAAGAGCAGGCCCGCGGGGCCCGCGCCTAGCACGGCGATGTCCACTCGATTATTCTATGCCGCATGAACGCGGCGGCCGCGGGAACCGTCAGGCTCGGCGACCTCACGGTCCACCGCATGGGCTTCGGCGCGATGCGCGTCTGCGGGCCGCAGGTCTGGGGGCCACCGGGGGACCGCAAGGCGGCGCATGCGGTGTTGCGGCGCGCGCTCGAGCTCGGCGTCAACTTCTTCGACACCGCCGACAGCTACGGCCCGCACGTGGACGAGGAGCTGCTCGCGGAAGCGCTGCACCCCTATCCCGAGGGTCTGGTCATCGGTACCAAGGGCGGGTTGCTGCGGCCCCGTCCATCCGCCTGGGACCCGGACGGGCGGCCCGAGCACCTGAAGCGCGCGCTCGACGGCAGCCTCAAGCGGCTCAGGATCGATCGCATCGACCTCTACCAGCTGCACGCGCCGGACCCGAGGGTGCCGTTCGCAGATTCCGTAGGGGCCCTCGCCGAGGGACAGAAGGCCGGGAAGATCCGGCACGTCGGCATCTCGAACGTCAGCGTGAAGCAGCTCGAGCTGGCTCGGAAAATCTGTCCCATCGTCTCGGTGCAGAACGAGTACAACCTCGGCGAGCGGGCTTCCGAGGACGTGCTGCGGGCCTGCGAGCGGCTCGGGATCGCGTTCCTGCCCTGGTATCCGCTCGGCGCCGGCTCCGTCCTTGCGTCGGCGAAGGTGAAGCAGGTGGCGGCGAAGCTGAAACTCCCTGCGGCCCAGGTGGCGCTCGCCTGGCTGCTCGCCAGATCGCCGGTGATGCTGCCGATCCCGGGCACCGCGTCGATCGCGCACCTGGAGGAGAACGTCGCCGCAGCGGGGCTGCGGCTCCCCGCCGCGGACCTCGCGCTGCTCGGCTAGCCCGGTTTGTCTCCGCCCGCGCGGGCCTCCGCGGCGATGACTTCCTCGTCCTCGCGCAGCGTGCGCGCGAACTGGTCGCGCAGCTCGTTGGACACCGTGACGTGGGCGTCGGGCTCCTCCCTGTGCACGGCGTAGAGCTTGGCGAGCACCTGCCCGTCGTGCTCCTCGAAGCTGCGCACCGCGCGCTTGGCGCGCGCGCGGTCCCCGGACACCGCGGCGAGCGCCGCGCGCCCCAGCTCGAGCGCCGACTGGAAGGTCTCGCGCTCGATGATCTCGACCCCGATGTCGCGCAGCTCGAAGAGATGCCGCATGTCGCGCGCCCGCGAGATGATCCTCAGGTTCGGGAACTGCTTGCTCGCGGTGCGCGCGAGGAGCGAGATGGCGCCCGGCTCGTCGAGCGCGATGATGAGGAACCCCGCCTCGCGCGCGCCGGCCGCCTCGAGCAGGTCCAGGCGCGTCGCATCGCCGTAGAAGACGCGGAAGCCGAAGCGCCGCGACTGCTCGACGTGGTCCGGGTCGTCGTCGAGGATCGTGACGTCGTGGCCGTCGGCGTGCAGCAGCCGCGCCACCACCTGGCCCACCCGCCCCAGGCCCGCGAGGATCACCTTGCCGGCCTGCGGCGTCTCGTGCGGCCGCGCCGGCTCGGCGGCCGCAAGCCACGGCATCAGCACCTTGTCGTGCAGCACCAGCAGGAAGGGCGTCGAGAGCATCGAGAGCGCCACCGCGAGCGTGATCGCCTGCGCGGTCTCCATGGGCAGCGCGCCGCGGTCGACGCCCAGCGTGAGGATGACGAACGCGAACTCGCCGCCCTGCGCGAGCAGCAGGATGAAGAGCGGCCGCTCGTTGGCGGGCAGGCGCGCGGCGCGCCCGATCACCCACAGCACCGCGCTCTTCAGCGCGAACAGCCCTGCGATCAGGCCGAGGATGGCGAGCGGCTGCTTGACCAGCAGCCCGAAATCCACGCTCATCCCCACCGCGATGAAGAACAGCCCCAGCAGCAGCCCCTTGAAGGGCTCGACCGCGGCCTCGATCTCGTGGCGGTACTCGGACTCGGCGAGCAGCACGCCGGCGAGGAAGGTGCCGAGCGCCATCGACAGCCCCGCCGACTCGAAGCCCCAGGCGATGCCGAGCACCAGCAGCAGCGCGAAAGCGGTGAAGATCTCGCGCTGGCGCGTGCGGGCGATATGCCGGAACACCGGCCGCGCGAGGAAGTGCCCGCCGATCAGCGTCGCCGCGATGACCACCGCGGCGAAGCCGAGGCCGCCCCAGGAGAACCCCGCCTTGCCCCCGGCGGCGCCGAGCAGCGGCAGCAGCGCGAGCATCGGGATCACCGCGATGTCCTGGAACAGCAGGACGGAGAAGGTCGCCTGTCCGCCCTTGTTCTGCAGCGCGCCGCGCTCGGTGAGCGGCTGCAGCGCGAGCGCGGTCGAGGACAGCGCGAGGGCCATTCCCGCCACGATGCCGATGCGCAGGTCCACGCCCGCCGCCCAGCCCGCCAGAGCGATGAGCGCGATCGATCCGGCGACCTGCGACAGCCCCAGCGACACCAGCCGCGTGCGCATGTGCCAGAGGCGCTTGGGCTCGAGCTCCAGGCCGATGACGAAGAGCAGGAACACCACGCCCAGCTCGGCGAAATGCCGCACATCCTCCACCCGGTCCACCAGCTTCAGGCCGAAGGGACCGATCGCGACGCCCGCGAGCAGGTACCCGGCGACCGACCCGAGACCCAGCCGGTGCGACACCACCACCGCGAGCACCGCAGAGGCGAGGTACACCACGCTCTGGATGAGAAGGCCGCTCGCGTGCTCCATGTCGATCCCAATCCTAATCTAGACTGCGCCTCGCCGTGACCGGGGAGCCGCGCCGCATCATCCACGTCGACATGGACGCGTTCTACGCCTCCGTGGAGCAGCGCGACGATCCGCAGCTGCGCCGCCGCCCGGTGGCGGTCGGCGGCGCGCCCGAGTCGCGCGGCGTGGTCGCCGCGGCGAGCTATGAGGCGCGCGCCTTCGGCGTGCGCTCCGCGATGCCGATGTCCAGGGCGCTGCGCCTGTGCCCCGAGCTGGTCATTGTGCGGCCGGACTTCGCGCGCTACCGCGCCGTTTCGCAGCAGGTGCTGGCGATCCTGCGCTCCTGCACGCCGCTGGTGGAGCCGCTCTCGCTCGACGAGGCGTACCTCGACGTGACCGAGAACCTCTGGGGCGAGCCGCTCGCGACGAACGTCGCGCGCCGGCTCAAGGCGCGCATCCGGGAGGAGACGGGGCTGACCGCCTCGGCCGGCGTCGCGCCCAACAAGTTCCTCGCCAAGATCGCCTCGGGCTGGCGCAAGCCCGACGGCCTCACCGTCATCGCGCCGGCGCGGGTCGAGGCCTTCCTGCAGAAGCTCCCGGTCGACGCGCTCTGGGGCGTCGGGCCGGTGACGGCGCGGAAGCTGCGCGCGCTCGGCGTCGAGCGGCTCGTCGACGTGCGCGCGCTCGACCCCGCGCGGCTGCGCGGCGCGGTCGGCGGCCAGGCCGACTGGCTCGTGCGCCTGGCGCACGGCGACGATCCCCGGCCCGTGACCCCGGACCGGGCGGCGAAGTCGGCGAGCTGCGAGACCACCTACCCCGAGGACCTGCGCGAGCTGCGCGAGATGCGCGCCGAGATCGAGCGGCTGGCACGGCGCGCCGCGGCGTGGCTGGAGCGCAAGCGCCTCGTCGCGCGCACCGTGACGATAAAGGTGCGCTACGGCGACTTCAGGCAGGTGACGCGCAGCCACACCGCGGCGCTTCCCGGGCGCGACGCCGACGACATCGCCTCGCGCGCGGTCGCGCTGCTCGAGCGCACCGAGGCCGGGAGACGGCCGGTGCGCCTGCTCGGCGCGGGCGTGCACGGCCTCATCCCCGACCGGCGCTAGGCGGGGGTACAATCCGCCGCCGATGCCGATCTACGAATACGCCTGCAGGGGCTGCGGCCACGAGTTCGAGACGCTGGTGCGCTCGGGCACGGTCCCCGGCTGCCCGAGCTGCGCCTCGACCGACCTCGCCAAGAAGCTCTCGGTGTTCGCCACCGCGGGCGACAGGGCCGAGGCCGCGCCGATCGCCTGCGGCACCTGCGGCGATCCGCGCGGGCCCGGCGCCTGCGCGCTCGACTGATCCGGCTCGCCCGCATCCGCGCGTACGGGATGCGCGCGGTTGCCGCCCGTCGGAGCGCCGCACGGCGAAGTAAAATCGGCCCCATGACGTCGGTACTCATCGCCGGTCACGGCGGGTCGGGAACGAACTGGCTGCTCGACCTGCTCGACCAGTCGCCGGTCACCTTCTGCGCGAACGAGCGCAATCGCGTGCCGAACTCGGTGCTTTCCGAGCTGCGCGATCCGGAGATCGACTTCAACCAGTACGCGGGGCTCGAGGGCAGCTGGGACCAGCTCGCGCGCGAGACCAAGCACAGGTTCGGGGTGCGCGATCCAGTTTCGGGAGAGAAGCACTACCTGCGCAACGGGCTGCGGGGCGCGCTCCTGCACCTGATCAGGACGAGGACGCGCCTGCGCTCGCTGTTCTCGGTCTTCGACGGCCGGCTCGCCGGGATGGAGTGGCGCATTCCGCCGGGCTTCCTGAGGGAGGACAGCCTCGACGAGGCGATCCTCGTGCTGAAGATGATCCGGTGCCCCGCGCTGGCGTGCTGGCTGCTGAGCAGCGTTCCCCAGGAGGTGTCGGTGGTGCACATCCTGAGGCACCCCGGCGGCGCCCTCAACTCCTGGAAGAGCAAGCTGCTGGAGAACCGGCTCGAGCCGGTGGTCAGGGCCAACAACCGGAACCGGCTGGCCTGCATCCTCGAGCTGGACCCGGACCTGACGCCGAGCACGCGCGACAAGATCCGCGCGTTCCTCGCCAGCGAGGACGACGACATCCCGCGATCCGAGCTGCTGTACTGGCTGTACTCGAACGAGAAGATCTACGCCTGCGGCAGCGCGCAGCCGAACTATCTCTGCGTCAACTACGACGCCCTCGCCGCGGCGCCGGTGCCGACGGCGAGCAGGATCTACGCGTTCGCCGGCCTGCCCTTCGACGAGCTGGTGGAGCGCAAGATCCTGCGGAAGTCCGCCGCTTCCGCCGAGATCGCGGCGCGCTGGAGGACGGTGATGCCGGCGGAGCAGCAGGCGATGGTGGCGGGCGTCCTCGAGGGAAGCCTCTTCGAGAAGATGTGGAACTAGCGCGGCCGGAAGAGCGGCGGGCGCGCGACGCGCTCAGGCCTCGCCCGAGCGCGCGCGCAGCGCCGCGCGCGCGATCGCGGCCGCGTCGACGCCGAAGTGCGCCCGCAGCTTCGCGCGCGTGTCGCTGCGCCCGAAGCCGTCGGTGCCCAGGGACACCATCCGGGCCCGCACCCAGGGGCGGATGAGGTCCGGGAGCGCAGCCACGTAGTCGCTCGCCGCGACCACCGGGCCCCGCGCGCCGTCGAGGCAGCGGCCGATCCAGTCCGGCCGGCGCCGCAGCTCCGACCAGCTGGTCACGCTCCAGACGTTGGCGGCGACCCCGTGCTCGCGCTCGAGGATCTCGGCCGACGCCTCGCACTCGCGCAGGATGGCGCCGCTGCCGAGCAGCTGGACCTGCGCGCCGGCGGCCGGGCGCAGGAGGTACATGCCACGCAGTATCCCTTCGCTCGAGCCCTCCGGCATCGCCGGATGGACGTAGTTCTCGTTCATCACCGTAAGGTAGTAGAAGACATCCTCCTGCGCCTGCAGCATCCGGCGCACGCCGTCCTGGACGATGGCCGCGAGCTCGTAGCCGTAGCACGGGTCGTAGGCGCGGCAGGTGGGGATCGTGGCCGCGACCAGGTGGCTCGAGCCGTCCTGGTGCTGCAGCCCCTCCCCCGAGAGCGTCGTGCGCCCCGCGGTGGCGCCCAGCAGGAAGCCGCGCGAGCGCGAATCGGCCGCCGCCCAGATGAGGTCGCCGATCCTCTGGAAGCCGAAGCAGGAGTAGAAGATGTAGAGCGGCAGCATCGGCAGGCCGTGGCAGCTGTACGAGGTCGCCGCGGCGATCCACGAGCACATCGCCGCCGCCTCGTCGATGCCCTCCTCGAGGATCTGGCCGTCGCGCGCCTCCTTG
>Ga0137796_10001624_pt1 | contig 12682 bp, 10 predicted proteins | sample OV2TP3_FD_97704 | JGI IMG/M metagenome (GOLD analysis project Ga0137796, IMG submission 97704)
ATTACGGAGATTATCAAATAACGGTGGAGATGCTCCGGTAACGACCATGGCCCAAGAACAAGCAACGATGGCATGCACCGAGTGTCAGCGCCGCAACTATCATACGAGCAAAAATAAGAAAAACATCCCAGACCGCCTGGAACGTCGCAAATACTGCAAGTGGTGCCGCCATCACACGCTTCATCGAGAAACGAAATAAGCAATCCCCACGCTTTCTGCATGCCCGTCCCACAGATCACAACAAGTTCTAGTCTGCTGCACCATGGCTCGGCGGAGGAGCGTCGGTTAATGGCAAACCACCGGTCTCCAAAACCGGGACTGCAGGTTCGACTCCTGCCGCTCCTGTTCTCTTCTGGTGTTCCAGGCAGGAGTCGAAGGGAAGCCCGAGCCCCAGTTGGATGCAACGCGACCAACAGGAGCGTTGCGACAACCGAGGGCTGGGTGGCTACCGGAGGCCGAGTGCAGCGAGGCCGAAGGAGCCGACTCCTGCCGCTCCTGTTCTCTTCTGCTCGTTGGCAGGAGGCGAAGGGAGCCGCGACTTCCTTGATGGACGGCGGCACGACGAAAAGGAGTGCCGACCTTCCTCTGGGAGCGGCGGATGGCCGACCCGGAGCGAACGAAGTGAGCGGAGGGCGCCGACTCCTGCCGCTCCTGTTCTCTTCTGCTCGTTGGCAGGAGGCGAAGGGAGCCTCAAATGCTGGAGGGACGGTGTGATGGCTCCAGTGATCACGCGAGCCATCACATTTTTGGTCGGCGTCCGTGAAGAGCTTCGGCAGGTGTCGTGGCCGATTCGCGAAGAATTGATGGGATCGGCCGTGGTGGTGTTTGTCGGGGTGACGTTGCTGGCAAGTTTTATCGGCGTCTGCGATTTTATTCTGTCGAAGGCAGCCCAGCTGCTCCTGCGATGAACGACCCTGTGGCAGAATCGAATCCATCGAGCCCGTCGGCTCAACCGGTCCAAAAACAGTGGTACATCATCCACACGCAAACCGGCCAAGAACTGAAAGTCAAAAACAGTTTGGACAGCAAGATCCAGCAGGGGCTGGTCGGGGAGCAGATCAGCACGGTCCTCTTGCCCACCGAACGGGTCGCCGAGGTTCGCGCGGGCAAAAAACGCATCTCGGAGCGGAAATTTTTCCCGGGCTACCTGCTGGTGGAGATGGAGATGACCGACGAGAGTTGGCACCTTGTCCGCACGACGCCGGGGGTCACCGGATTCATCGGGGCAGGGCGCCGGCCCGTGTCGCTTTCCCCGGAAGAGGTCGCGGAGATTTTGCGCCAGACGGAGGAACGCAAGGAGAAGCCGACTCCCCGCGTCACGTTCCAGAAAGGCGAAGGCCTGCGCGTCATCGAAGGCCCCTTTACCAATTTCAGCGGCGTCATCGAGGAAGTGAACGTCGCTCGAGGAAAACTCAAGGTGCTCGTGTCTATTTTTGGACGCCAGACGCCGGTCGAATTGGAATTCTGGCAAGTGGAGCGACTGTAACGCAGGTGAAGAGCGACGTTCCGACGCGGCGACACGGTCCGGATTACGCAGGGCCCGTATGCCAACCTGACCGGTTCGGTCGAATCGATTGTGATCGATGACAACGAGCGGAATAAACTGGTCGTGGAGATCCGGCTCTTTAGCGGGCATCTGCGCGTGCGGGTTGACACATGGCAAATCGAACGCCTTCAGGTTGATTTCACGGACGTGATCCGCCTCTAACGCGTCCAAACACCAAAGCGATGGCCGTCAAAAAAGTCAAAGCGATGATCAAGCTGTACTGCCCGGCGGGACAGGCCAACCCGGCTCCTCCGGTCGGCCCCGCCTTGGGACAGCACGGCGTCAACATCATGGAATTTTGCAAGAAGTTCAATGAGGAAACAAAGGGAAAAGAAGGGCTGGTCTTGCCGGCCATCATCACGGTGTATGAAGACCGCTCCTTCACGTTCATCGTCAAAAGCCCGCCGGTGTCGGTGCTCTTGAAGCAAGGGTGCGGGATCGCGAAGGCTTCCGGCAATACGCCGCGGGACAAGGCCGGCAACGTCACGCGGACCCAAGTCACGGACATCGCGAAACAGAAGCGGCAAGATCTCAACTCGCATGATCTCGAGGCCGCGGTGCGGATGGTGGAAGGCACCGCGCGCAGCATGGGCATCGACGTGGTCGAGGCCGCTTAGGAACCGTCCCCAAGAATTCGATGATGAGATGAGTTCCAGCAAACGGTGGACGAAAGCCGCGAGTCGCATCGACGCGAAGCGCTCCTATGCGCTCGAGCAGGCGGTGGGGCTGCTCAAGGAGCTTCCGCCGATCACATTTGATCAGACCGTCGAAGTCTCCGCTTCGCTGAACATCGATCCGAAGAAAACGGATCAGGTCGTGCGCGGGACGGTCACGCTGCCGCACGGCACGGGCAAGACGCGCCGCGTCATCGTCTTTTGCAAGGGCGAAAAAGAATTGCAAGCGCGCGAGGCCGGCGCGGACACGATCGGGGCCGCAGAGCTGATTGCCAAAGTGCAGGACGGATGGATGGATTTCGACGTGGCGATCGCCACGCCCGAGATGATGCGGGAGGTCTCTCGCCTTGGCAAAATCCTCGGCCCGCGGGGGCTCATGCCGAATCCCAAAGCCGGCACGGTCACCGAGGACGTCGCCAAAGCCGTCAAAGACGTGAAGGCCGGCAAGGTCGAGTTCAAAATGGACAAGCTGGCCAATATTCATTTTGTCATCGGCAAGCTCTCCTTTACGGCGCAGCAGCTCGCCGAGAATGCGCGCGTCGCCCTGGAGGCGATCGTCCGGGCTCGGCCCGCGTCGGTCAAAGGGCGGATGCTTCGCCGGTTAAGCCTGTCGAGCACGATGAGCCCGGGGATTCCCTTGACCACCGAAGGGCTGGAAACCGCTCAAGAGACGTGAGGCAATGCCGAGTGTCGGTCGCACCGTGAAGGAATCCATGATGCAGACGCTCGGAGCGCATCTGGCCGAGCGGCCCAATGTGTTCGTCACGACGCTGCGACTGCAAGCACCGGAAGCGGATGGCCTGCGCCAACAACTGCATGCCTCGCACGCGCGGCTCGTGATGATCAAGCGGAGGCTGGGTCGGCGCACGGTCGAGCCTCTGAAAATCGCCGGCCTGGCGGAGCTGCTGGAAGGATCGGTCGGGTTCATCTTCGCGGGCGGCGACACGCTCCCGCTCGCAAAGCTCCTCGTGGAATTTCAGAAAGCGCACGAAGAGCGGCTCGTGATTCGAGGCGCGCTGATCGACGGACAACTGTTGGATCAGCGCCGCGTGGAGCACCTGGCGACGCTTCCGCCGAAGCCTCAACTGCTGGCGCAGGTCGTCCTCACCGTGGAATCGCCCATCGTGGATGTGGTCTTTACCGTGGAGCGGCTCATCGGCGATCTCATTTGGAACGTCGATCAAGCCGCCGCGGCGGCACCGCCGCCATCATCCGCATCGCAACCGAACGCATCGTAGCCAAGGAGAGGAGAACGCCCATGCCCGAGCAGCTGACCAAGCGTGTCGAGGAAGCCCTGAAATTGACCGAGGAAATGACCGCCCTCGAGTTGGCCAACTACGCGAAAGCCATGCGGGAGAAATTCGGCATCACGGCGTCGCCGGTCGCCGTGGCCGCGCCATCGGCCGCAGGCGCAGCGGGAGGCGCCGCCGCGGCGGCCGCCGAAGAGCCGACGATCTTTGACGTCGTCCTGGCCAATGCCGGCGCCAACAAGATCCAGGTCATCAAGGAGATCCGCACGATCACCAACCTCGGCCTCAAAGAAGCGAAGGAGCTCGTCGAGTCGGCCCCCAAACCCGTCAAGACCGGGGTGAAGAAAGAGGAAGCCGCGGAGATCAAAAAGAAGCTTGAAGCGGTCGGAGCCACCATTGAGCTGAAGTGAACCCGATGAAGAAGGCCGTCACCTTTGCCAAGCTGACCGAAGGACTCGCCCCGCCGGACCTCGTCGAGGTCCAGAAGCGGTCCTATTGGGATTTCTTGCAGCTCGACGTGCCGAAGCACAAGCGGCAGAACGCGGGGTTGCAGGCCGCGTTTCTCGAGATTTTCCCGATCGAAAGCCCGGATCGCACGTATCGGCTGGACTACGTCTCCTACGCCCTGGGCAAGCCGAAGTACTCGGTCAATGAATGCTTGCGCAACGGCTTCTCGTACGCGGCCCCGCTGAAGGTGAAGCTGCGGCTGGCCGGTCCGAAGGAGATGCGGGAGCAAGAGGTCTACTTCGGGGAAATCCCGCTGATGACGGAGGTGGGCACCTTCGTGATCAACGGCGATGAGCGCGTCGTGGTCAGCCAGTTGCACCGCTCGCCGGGCGTCACGTTCGAGGTCACGGTGCACGCGACCGGCAAACGGCTCTTTTCCGCGCGGCTCATTCCATATCGCGGGGCGTGGGTCGAGCTCGATTTCGACATGCTGGACGTGCTCCACGTCTCGATTGATCGGCGCCGCAAGATGGTCGGCACGATCCTGCTGCGCGCCCTGGGATTTTCCACCGATGAGGATATCCTGCATGCGTTCGGCAAGACCGAGACCGTCAGCTTCACCGAACCCGGCGAACTGAAATCGCTCATCGGCAGCTTTCTGGGGGAGCGCATTGTCCACGGGACGACCGGCCAGGTCGTCCTCCGAGCCGGCACCAAAATCAGCGAAGAATGGCTCGACACGATTTGGCAAAGCGGCAAGCGGGAGCTGAAGCTCGTCAGCGACGCCCCGACGGAAATTCTCAAAACCCTTGAGAAAGACCATACGACCAACCGCGAAGAAGCCCTCCTGGATGTCTTTCGCCGGCTGCGTCCCGGCGATCTCATCAATCTGCCCTCGGCGGAAACGCTCATCCACCGCCTCTTCCTTGACCCGCGCCGCTACGACCTTGGCAGCGTCGGCCGCTTCGTGCTCAACCGCAAGCTCAACATGGCCGAGGGCCTTGAGTCGCGCCTGCTCAGCGGGCACACCGTCGTGCAGGTCATCAAATACCTCTTGGGCTTGCGACGCGGCGAAGGGGAAATCGACGACATCGATCACCTGGGCAACCGGCGGGTTCGCTCGGTGGGGGAGCTGGTCTACCACCAATTCCGCATGGGGCTGGAGCGCCTGGAGCGCACGATCCGCGAGCGCATGGCCATCTACGACCTGGAGAAAGTCATGCCGCACACGCTGGTCAACTTCAAGTTGGTCGCCTCCGTCGTGCGCGATTTCTTCGCCCGCTCGCAGCTCTCGCAGTTCATGGATCAGACCAACCCGCTGGCGGAGCTGACGCATAAGCGCCGCCTCTCGGCCCTCGGCCCGGGCGGCCTCTCGCGCGAGCGCGCCGGCTTCGAAGTGCGCGACGTGCATCCGTCCCACTACGGCCGCATCTGTCCCATCGAGACGCCGGAAGGACCCAACATCGGGCTCATCTCCAGCCTCACCGTCTTCGCGCGGATCAATGAGCATGGCTTCATCGAGACCCCGTATCGCAAGGTGGTCGATGGCGTCGTGACCAATCAAGTCGACTATCTCACCGCGGATGCCGAGGATCGCTTCGCCATCGCGCAAGCGAGCTCGCCGCTCACGAAAGGCCACCGTTTTGAGGAAGAATTCGTCAGCTGCCGCCACCGCGGCAACATCGCCAAGCTGCCTCCTGCGCAAGTCGAGTACATGGACGTCTCGCCGAATCAAACCGTCAGCATCGCCGCCGCGCTCATTCCATTCCTCGAGCATGATGACGCCAACCGCGCGCTGATGGGGTCGAACATGCAGCGGCAGGCGGTGCCGCTGATGGCGACGCAGGCTCCGCTCGTCGTGACCGGCATCGAGCGCCGCGTCGCGGTGGATTCGGGGGCCTGCCTCGTCGCCAAAGAGGACGGCGTCGTCAGCTACGCGGATGCGCAGCGGATCGTGATCGGCCGGCACTCGTATGAGCTGAAGAAGTTTCAGCGCTCCAACGCGAATACCTGCCTCAATCAACATCCGGGCGTCGCGCCGGGCGACCACGTCAAAGCCGGCGAGGTCATCGCGGACGGCCCGGCCACCAGCGGAGGCGAGCTGGCGTTGGGCCGCGACGTGCTCGTCGCCTTCATTCCGTGGCGCGGGTACAACTTCGAGGACGCGATCCTCATCAGCGAGTCGCTCGTCAAGTACGACACGTTTACTTCCATCCACATCGAAGAATTTGAAATCGAGGCGCGCGAGACGCGCCTGGGCAACGAAGAGATCACGCGCGACATCCCCAACGTCGGGGAAGAAGCACTGAAAGATCTCGACGAGCAGGGGATCGTGCGCATCGGCGCCGAAGCCGGCCCGCGCAGCATCCTCGTGGGCAAAGTGACCCCGAAGAGCGAGACGGAGCTGACGCCGGAAGAAAAATTGCTGCGCGCGATTTTCGGCGAGAAGGCGGAGGATGTCCGCGACACGAGCCTGCGGGTCCCGGCGGGCATCGAAGGCATCGTCATCGACGTCAAGGTGCTCACCCGCAAAGGGGCGCGTCCGAAATCCAAAGAAGAGCAAAGCCAGGAGCATGAGCAGATCGACGCCATCCGAAAAACCTACGGCGCTCAGATCGCGAAATTGATCGAAGAGCGGCTCGAGAAACTCGTGAAGCTGCTCGAAGGCAAGAAGCTCTCCTCGGCCCTGACGGAGCTGGATTCCGGCCATACCTTGATCGAGTCCGGCCGCACGGTGAAGCTCAGCGATCTCAAGAAGCTGACGCGCTGCGATTTCACCGACGTCAAACTCCAGGATGAGCCGGGGCTGGAAGCGGACATCCGCCGCGTCGCCGACTTCTTCGATGAGTCCATCCGCGAGCTGCGCGCCGAAGAGGAGATGGAAGTGGACAAGGTCAAGCGCGGCGATGAGCTGCCTCCCGGCGTCCTCAAGCGCGTCGTCGTGCAAATCGCCTCAAAGCGCAAAGTGCAGGTCGGCGACAAGATGGCCGGCCGCCACGGCAACAAGGGGGTCATCGCGAAGATCCTGCCGCAAGGCGACATGCCCTTCCTGCCGGATGGCACGCCGGTGGAAGTGGTCCTCAATCCGCTGGGGGTGCCGTCTCGGATGAACGTCGGACAGATGCTGGAAACGCACCTGGGATGGGCCGCCCGCGTCCTGGGATTTCGCGCGGTCAGCCCGGTCTTCAACGGCGCCACCGAGGACGAGATCCGAGAGCAGTTCAAGAAAGCCGGCTTGCCGACCACCGGGAAAATTCGGCTGCGCGACGGCTACACCGGCGAAGAGTTCGACCAAGACACCGTCGTGGGCTTCCTCCAAATGATCAAGCTGGTCCACTTGGTGGATGATAAAATCCACGCCCGGTCGATCGGGCCGTACTCGCTGGTGACGCAACAGCCCCTGGGCGGGAAGGCGCAGTTCGGAGGCCAGCGCTTTGGCGAGATGGAAGTGTGGGCGCTGGAGGCGTATGGCGCCGCGTACACGCTCCAAGAGCTGCTCACGGTGAAGAGCGATGACGTCGTGGGCCGCACGCGGGTGTACGAATCCGTCGTGAAAGGGGAGCACGCGCTTTCTCCGTCGGTGCCGGAATCCTTCAACGTGCTCGTCAAAGAACTCCAGGGGCTCAGCCTCGATGTGCGGCTGGAGCGAAAAGAACGCGTGGTGACGGGTGAAGAGCTCTTCGAAAAACTCGTCAAACGGGAATTGGAGCAACCGAGCGTCCCGATGCCGGAACCCGCGAAGGCGAAAAGCTGATGGCCGCTCCCTCGCTGATGTTTGATGAAGTGAACGTCTTTGACGCGATCACGATCCGCGTCGCGTCTCCCGAGGTCATTCGGAATTGGTCCAAAGGCGAAGTCAAAAAGCCAGAAACGATCAACTACCGCACGCTCAAGCCGGAAAAAGACGGGCTGTTCTGCGAGCGGATCTTCGGCCCCACGAAAGACTTCGAGTGCAACTGCGGCAAGTATCGCAAGATCAAGCACAAGGGGATCACCTGCGATCGCTGCGGCGTGGAGGTGACGCACTCGAAGGTCCGGCGCGAGCGCATGGGGCACATCGAGCTCGCCGCGCCGGTGTCTCACATCTGGTTCTTCAAGAGCGTGCCGTCCCGCATGGGGGCCTTGCTCGATATGACCATGCGCGATCTGGAGCGCGTCCTCTACTACGAGGCCTTTGTCGTCACCCAGCCCGGCAATACCCCGTTGAAGGCGCGCGAGATCCTCACCGAGGAACGCTACCAAGAAGCCCTCAAGACCTACGGCAAAAGCTTCACCGCCAAGATGGGCGGGGAAGCCGTCCACGACCTGCTCGCCACGATCGATTTGAGCCACATGGCAAAGCTCCAGCATCGGGAGCTGCAGAAACAGAAGGTCGAGCAGACGCAAAAGCGCATCGCGAGAAACCTGCGCATCATCGAGGCGTTTCGCAAGAGCCAGAATCGGCCGGAGTGGATGATCCTGCGGGCGATTCCCGTCATCCCGCCGGATCTTCGGCCGCTCGTGCCGCTCGATGGCGGACGCTTCGCCACGTCGGACCTGAACGATCTCTACCGCCGCGTCATCAATCGCAACAACCGCCTGAAGAAGCTCATCGAGTTGAAGGCCCCGGAGATCATCATCCGCAACGAGAAGCGCATGCTGCAGGAAGCGGTCGATGCGCTCTTCGACAACGGCCGCCATGGCCGGCCGGTCCTGGGCCCCATGAATCGGCCGCTGAAATCGCTCGCCGACATGCTCAAGGGCAAGCAGGGCCGCTTCCGCCAGAACCTCCTCGGCAAGCGGGTCGATTATTCCGGCCGGTCGGTGATCGTCATCGGGCCCGAATTGAAATTGCACGAGTGCGGGCTGCCGAAGAAGATGGCGCTGGAGCTCTTCGAGCCGTTCATCATCCGCAAATTCCGCGAGCAAGGATTCGCTCAGACGATCAAGACGGCGAAGCGGATGGTCGAGAAAGAGCGCACCGAAGTCTGGGACATCCTGGACGAGGTCATCAAGGATCATCCGGTGCTGCTCAACCGCGCTCCCACGCTGCATCGGCTGGGCATCCAAGCGTTCCAGCCGCTGTTGATCGAAGGGAAAGCCATCCGCGTGCATCCGCTCGTCTGCACCGCCTTCAACGCCGACTTCGATGGGGATCAGATGGCCGTGCACGTGCCGCTCTCCATTGAGGCGCAGCTCGAAGCGCGCCTGCTCATGCTGGCCTCGAATAATCTCTTCTCGCCCGCCAGCGGCAAACCGATCGTGACTCCGACGCAAGACATCATCCTGGGATGCTATTACCTCACCAAGTCCCGCGAAGGGCTCAAGGGCCAGGGCCTCATCTTCAGCGACATCGAGGAAGCGGTGCTGGCGTATCAAGACGAACAAGTCGCCCTCCACGCGAAGATCAAGCTGCGCTGGGAAGGCCAGCTCTATGACACGACCGTGGGCCGCGTGCTGTTCAACCTGGAGCTGCCGCCGGAGGTCCGTTTTGTCAATGAGCTCATCGACAAAAGCCGGCTGAGCAACCTCATCAGCAAGGTCTACCGCCTCTGCGGGCACGCGCGGACCGTGGAGCTGCTCGATGCGCTCAAGACGCTGGGCTTCGAGTGGGCCACGCGGGCGGGGATGTCGATCGCCATCAGCGACCTGGTCATCCCGCCGGAGAAAGACAAGATCTTGAACCGCGCCAACAAGGAAGTGGAGCAGGTCGAGGGCCAATATCGGCGCGGCTTGATCACCGAGGGCGAGCGCTACAACAAGATCATCGACATCTGGATGCACACGACCGAAGAGGTCTCCGATCACGTCATGGAGACCTTCGACGCCTTCAACCCCATTTTCATGATGGCGGATTCGGGCGCGCGAGGCTCGGAGCAGCAGGTGCGCCAGCTCGCCGGGATGCGCGGCCTGATGGCCAAGCCCTCCGGGGACATCATCGAAAGCCCCATCACCGCCAACTTCCGCGAGGGCCTGACGGTGCATGAGTACTTCATCTCCACGCATGGCGCGCGCAAGGGATTGGCCGATACGGCGCTCAAGACCGCCGACTCCGGGTATCTGACGCGCCGGTTGGTCGACGTCGCGCAGGAGGTCATCATCACGGAGGTGGATTGCGGGACCGTCAACGGGATTCGCATGAGCGCGATCCGCGAGGGGGACGAGGACGTGGTGCCGCTGAAGGATCGCATCGTCGGGCGCGTCGTGGTCAATGATCCGCGCATCGGCAACATCGTCGATATCGTCACGGACAACGTCATCGTGAGCGCCAATCAGGAAATCACCGAGGACATCGCCGACCACATTGAAACGACGGACATCGAGGCGATCCCCATCCGCAGCGTGCTCACGTGCGAATCGAGGCGCGGGATCTGTGCGAAGTGTTACGGCCGCAACCTCGCCACGGGATGGATTGCCGAGTTGGGCGAGGCGGTGGGCATCATCGCGGCGCAATCCATCGGCGAGCCCGGCACGCAGCTGACCATGCGGACCTTCCACATCGGAGGCACCGCGCACCGCGTGGTGGAGCAATCGCAGATCAAGACCAAGCACAAGGGGATCGTGAAATTCCATAACCTCAAGACGGTGAAAACGAAACCGGAAGAGCTGCTCGTCCTGAACCGCAACGGCGAACTCTCGGTCGTGGATCCCGAAGGGCGCGAGCTGGAGCGCCACCGCATCCCTCAAGGCGCCGTGTTGTCCAAGGAGGACGGGCAACCCATCGCCAAGGACGAGCTGATCGTCCGCTGGGATCCGTACACCTCGCCCATCCTCACCGAGTTCGGCGGCATCACCCGCTTCGAGGACGTGCGGCCCGGGATCACCATGCGCGAAGAGCTGGATGAGGCGACCGGGCTGACGAACCGCGTCATCGTCGAGCACAAAGGCGATTACCACCCGCAGGTCGTGATCGAAACGGATAAAGGCGAGCTGCTGGCGGTCTACGGCCTGCCGGTGGGCGCGCACGTCCTCGTCAAAGAAGGGCAGCCGGTGAAAACCGGAGACATGATCGCCAAGACCGCGCGCCGCATCAGCCAGACGAAAGACATCACGGGAGGGTTGCCGCGCGTGGCGGAATTGTTCGAAGCCCGTCGGCCGAAAGACCCCGCGATCATCGCCGAGATCGAAGGCGCCGTGGACTTCGGCACGGCCAAAAAGGGCCAGCGCCGCATCATCATCAAGAGCGCCTCCGGCATGACGAAGGAATACCTGATCCCGCACGGCAAGCACCTCAATGTGTACAAGGGGGATCACGTGCTGGCCGGCTCCGCGCTCACCGACGGCCCCATCGTGCCGCAGGACATCCTCCGGGTCAGCGGAGAGCGCGCCTTGCAGGAATATCTCGTCAATGAAATCCAAGAGGTCTACCGGTCGCAGGGGGTCAAGATCAACGACAAGCACATCGAGGTCATCGTGCGGCAGATGCTGCGCAAAGTCCGCATCGATGAACCGGGGGACACGGAGTTCCTCATCGGCATGCAAGTGGATAAATGGAAGTTCGTCGAAGAGAACGAGCGCGTCAAATCCAAGGGGAACAAACCCGCCCAGGGCACGCCGATTCTGCTGGGCATCACGAAGGCGAGCCTCTCGACCGAAAGCTTCATCGCCGCGGCCAGTTTCCAAGAGACGACCCGCGTGCTGACCGAAGCGGCCGCCAGCGGCAAGCGCGACGGCCTCGTGGGACTCAAGGAAAACGTCATCATGGGACATCTCATCCCCGCCGGTACCGGTTTCTTCGCCAACCGTCTTGGTGAAATGGAGAAGCTGGCCCCCGAACCGTTGGCGCTTGAGCCGACCGCCAATGGCGACGGCACCTCGGAGCCGGAGCCCGCGTCCGAGGCCGACGCGCAGGAGAGCGAGTAATGCCGACGGTGAGCCAGCTCGTGCGCTATGGGCGCATGGCGCTGCACAAAAAGACGAAGGCGCCGGCCCTGAAAGCGTCCCCGCAGCGCCGCGGCGTGTGCGTGCAGGTCCGCACGATGACGCCGAAGAAACCCAACTCCGCGCTGCGGAAAATTGCGCGCGTGCGCCTGACGACGGCCATTGAAGTGACCGCCTACATTCCCGGCGAGGGCCATAATCTCCAGGAGCACTCGATCGTGCTCGTCCGCGGCGGGCGCGTCAAAGACCTGCCCGGCGTGCGCTACCACATCATCCGCGGCACCCTCGATGCGTCGGGGGTCAATCAGCGTCGGAAGTCGCGCTCGAAGTACGGCGCGAAATCGCCGCAGACCGGCGGCGGAAAGCCGGCCGCGTCGGCCGCGCCGAGGCCCGCCGCGCAACCCGCAGGGAAGACCTAAGATGAGCCGCAGACGACGCGTGGCCAAGGAAGACACCGCACCCGATCCACGGTATAATAACCGGCTCGTGCAAAAACTGATCAACGTCGTGATGCGCGACGGCAAAAAATCGGTGGCCGAGCGCATCGTCTTCGATGGATTCGATCTGCTGAAGAAAAACGTAGGGACCAACGACGTGCTGACGGTGTTTCACAAGGCGGTCGAGAACGTGCGGCCGCACGTGGAGCTCAAGGCGCGACGCGTCGGCGGGGCGACGTACCAAATTCCCATCGAGGTGCGGCATGACCGCAGCTTCTCGCTGGCCTTGCGCTGGCTGCGCAACGCTGCGCGCTCCCGCAAGGGCTCTGCCATGTCCAAGCGATTGGCCGATGAGCTCCTCAGCGCGTATAAAGGGGAAGGTTCGGCCGTGAAGAAACGGGAAGAGACGCATAAGATGGCCGAGGCCAACCGCGCCTTCGCCCATTACCGCTGGTAAGCGATGCCGGA
>Ga0137796_10001626_pt1 | contig 12676 bp, 12 predicted proteins | sample OV2TP3_FD_97704 | JGI IMG/M metagenome (GOLD analysis project Ga0137796, IMG submission 97704)
CGGGCGACTCGCGAGAGTCGCCCCTACACCTGAACGATAAATCGCCTGATTTGGGCCATTTACGCCATTTCGTGATCTACTGATTATATTTGAGAAGTGATAATCGCCATGGCAAAAGTTCCGTTGGGCTACATGGCGTGATACCATTTCTTTATTCCGCTCGAATAGCGCTGAGAGCGAGGTCGCAGTTTGACTGGTTATCTTCTGGTCGTCCCGCAGGATTTGGATCCCGCGCCCAATGGAATCCATGAAGGCTTCCGCTGAATTATCGGTAAAGACGGCCCGGTAGAATGAGGTGCGCCTCAAGAGACATTCAGCGCCATCAGCGCTCCCAATGAGTTTCGCGTCGAGACGATTGATGACTGTGTCCATCTGATCCATTGAACACCTTGCCCGTATCGGTGAACACGCGAGGTGGAGGAGGTGCTGGTGGATCTGATCGAACTCAAATGGTGGGACTTTGATCGCATGGATTCTACTTGCCACCTCCCCATAGCAACGCAGCAATCCCACTTTTTCTTCAGAGGTTGCAGTCCTGAAGACCTGCCTGAACACTTTGCCAGGCACCAGGGTCTGAATCGCGTACACTGAGTCCACAATTGTCCTTGTTCCGTCGATGAACAGGGTTCTTGGGGTGGCGAGTCCTGTCCCCTCCGCGTACAGCTCCCCTGCGCAGTCCTCTCGTGCAAACTTCTCGATCATCCATTGCCCGTGTTCAGGCTCGCCCCGAGAGAAGCGAATCACGAGTGGCTTTCCTGATGTTAAGGTGACGAAACAGTGGTCGTTGTAGTGCCCAGCACGAAACTCGAATCGCTCGACTCCTTCAACAGCCACCTGTTTTACGATTTCGTCGACCTGGGTCTTCGTGATGTCATTCATGCCGATGTCAGAATGTCAGGTCGTGTATCAATTGATAGAACCCCATCTTTTCCTGATCGACTTTGCCGACCCCATATTCTTCGAAGAAAAGAGGCACCCACTCTCCTCCCAGGTTCCTTCGTATACTGTAAAGGGCCGAGACAAAATCGCGATACCGGTCACCCACTCCTGCATATCCCCAGTCGATGAATCCCATAAGTTGACCATCCTGAATGAGGACGTTGGGCAAACAATAGTCCCCGTGAGTAAAGACTATATCTTCAAAAGGGGGCCGTTTTTGGAAAATTCCGTTCAGCGTTTCCTGCGGGGCTATCCTCATCTGCTGCGCTTGCGCAAGCAGCATTTCGATCCGGCAATCTAACGGACAACCATCAACAGACAATCTGTGTATCTCTCTCAAGCCCTGTGCCAGTAGTTTTACCAGCCTGGGAATATCAGCTTTGAAACGATCTTTTTCCGCGCTCCATCCAGGTATCTGAGTTGTTAGCAAATATTCAGTGGTTCTCTCTTTATGGTAGCATACCACCTGTGGAACTCTAAGTTTGCCCTGTAACCATTCCATGGCCACCTTCTCTGTATGGAGGGCTGCTTCTCCAGGAGATTCGTCAATATGCCTGATCTTCAAGAACAGACCCGGCCTGTCCGGACAACTGTAGAAATAGACCTCTGCCTTTGAGCTTGTTCGGTGGTTCTCTCCGGTGGAGGCGTACCCTGACAGAAAAGCCTGAATAACATCTGGCAACTGGTTCAAGGTCTTTCATCTCCGATACCACATTTGGCTCGCATTGGCTATCTATCTAAAAGGTAGATGCTACCAGAATCTTGGATTGCTGCATCCCTTAGCGTAGCCATGCCAATGAAATACAGTTCTCCTGACCGTTCAAGTGAATAGGCTATTGCGTCGGAACGGAACTGGGCGATTCGGCTCCAGGTTACCAGATCCTGTGTGGAATAAACTTCCGAGAAGTAATCCGTATCTTGCCTGGTCGATGTGAGCACGTAACACGTCCCATCGCGAGCCAGTATGTCTCGAACGCTACGATCCTCAAATCCCTTCACTACCATCGCGCCCTGTTCAAGGTCTCTAACAAAGTAGAGTGGTCCGGGTATGGGTGATTGCAGCCACTCGCTTGCCGCATAGAGCAACCCACCCGAGAACGCGGTAACCCTAAAAGGCAAAGTCCGATCCGACATTAATCCGGGCAAGACAGGCATGATGATTCGTGTCAATTCCTCGTTTCGAAACCGATAGACATACTCATGTCCAACTGTAAGAACAAGGTCGTCTCCGAGAGCACCGATTTCATAAAAACGGCGGTCCCATCTGCCATCCTTCTCTTCGATACCATAGCGGCACCACGTCTCTCCGTCATCTTCCGATTCGTAGAGAGCTGGGCCCAGTTCGGTACCCGTGGTGACGAAAAGCCTCCCCCGATGAATCACGATCCCAAGTACGTGAATGCCGTTTGGAATCGTTCGCAATTTACGCCACGCGTTCTGTTCTTTGATGTAGAGGTTTCCGAACTCCCAGGATTCCGTTGCATTATTCCCTGGGACAAGCAACCGGCCGTCGAAGTCACGAAACATGTGGACTTCTTCCTCGTCGACGGTGATCTCCTTCTCGAATATCACAGGATCTGACTCCGGATCATATGACCAGACGTCGATAGGTCCTTGCCTATTGTATCCGTCTCCAACGCCAACGTAAATACGCCCTTGATAAAGCTGTAAATCCCAGACGCTTCGAGCATGGCAGTTCATTGCGTCGTCGCCAGGGAACTGGCGACGACCGGGGTTACCTTGCAGGCAAAGTCGGGTGAGTGGGTTGGGGCTGTGGACGATGCGCGTCTCCATTGTGGGGATGGGACCCCGGTGGATTGCCAGGAATCTTTCGGCTGAGTAGGGCTGTGTGCGTGGAGGTTCAGGTTCATGCCAGATTCTCTGTGCAGATCCATCTGGAAATACGATGTTCGCTCGAACGCGGTAAAGGCCCTCTGACAGCGAAGCCGAATCGATTTCTGTCTGTGATTCCCCAGATACGATGGGCAGCGTGAGCGACCGAACGACATCGGTGCCAGAGTCGGCCTCGACAATGTCCAAACGCCACCGATACACGGAAGAGGCGTCTCCGTGTCCTGGCTGTTCTGAAAGGTGTTGGGCGATTTCCGATGAGAAGGAATTACGGATCTGAACCCGGATAGTTGAGCCATCGTAAGCGTGGTTTGGAAAAATGCTCAGGTGGAAACGCTTGATCAGCGCCCGCACAAATTCAGAATTGTCAATGGGCATCGAGGTTCCCTTTTATCCCGATGTCGTATAACTTCCTATAGACGACAGAATCGCCCTTATAAGTTGCGAGCCTCGCGGATGCGCTCAGAGGCAAATTCGAGAAAGCGCCTCGCCTCGCTGCTCAGAAGTTCTTCGCCACCCGGCATCCCCGTGCCTTCATAGGACCTTACGGCCGCCTGAATGAGAGGCGCCCATTGCGGGAATCGGGCGCTCATCCAGGTCCTGGGTCGGCCCTGAATCCTGGAAGGCGAAGGCCCCGTACAGATAGACTCCGTGCAATTTCGTGTGGAGGATCTCTTTGAGCCCGCCAACAAATGCCGCACAGAGTTCTCTGGCCGCTGGAGGAAGTTCATGACAGGTCATACGGCATCCTGCTGTATTCAGTAATCACGAATGCGAGTTACGCATTTTACTATCCGGTAAACCTGCTCACAACCGACAGGCCATAGGGCAGGACGCTATCCTGATGTTCACGAGAACCGGGAGTAAGTTTTGAACGCTCAAGCCGCCTGCCTGGGCATTCCCAAACTCCGACGATGCTCAATCCTTCTGCAATCTGTCCATTTATGATATCTGAAAAAAGATGGTTGAATTCGCCGAAGAACTCCCCTTCGGTGAAGTTCATCAAACCATCGCTCTTTCTTTCCAGGACTCGCCCGCTGACGTGGGGTTGGCTGAATCGCACCACGTATGCCTCGCCATCCCAGCCTTCTTTTCAGCCATGTAAAGCACCGGATAAGTGTAGTTGCAAAAGTATAATCCACCCGATTTCAACACTCTGGCAACACCCTGGTTTACTTCGCGCAAGTCAGGGACATAGAGAGACGATATAGGCTGATAGACACGGCCAAAGTGATCGCCCGGCAGTCCGGACAGGTCTCGCACGTCTCCCTGGATCAAGGTTACGTCATACCCGTAGTGCTCCGCTGCGATCCGGTCAAGCTCCAGTTGCTCGGGGGTCAAGTCGAGGACGGTGACCTTTGCTCCACATAAAGCAAATTCGGCAGATTGTTGACCCCCACCTCCCGCCAGACAGAGCACCTCCTCCCCCTGAACATCACGCATCATCAGAGCCGTAGCCTGGTCGTGGTCCTGTCCCGGCGGTTTCGACGATCTCCCCTCCCTAAAGTCCCTGTATGCCTTTGTGTCGAGGCCCAGGTATGGCTTCCCGTATTCCCCATTGCGAACGGCGATGCGCGTCAACTCAAGATTTCTTCGCGCAATCTCGTCTTTTATGATAATCTCTGGCATTGGAGTTCTCCTGCGCTGGCCAGAAAGAGCGCGATGGAAGAGAGGGGCGTTTCGGCGCTGTTACGCGAGGTTCCCCTCCGCGCGCGAGTTGTGGCCGACCATCGTAGTGGGCTCCGCCATCCCGGCGCACAGATTTCCGCTCACCAGGTTCCAGTCACTGTCTCCGCTCTCGACGATGCCGCGCGTCTGGGTAGGCGGGTTCTGGTCTTCGGCGCAGCGATTGCCCTGGACGAGGAACCGCTGGACGTTGTGGAGCCGCAGGGCAGGGTAGGCGCCCGGCTTCTCCCGCGAGTTGCTGCGCAGCATGTTCCCCGTGATCACGTGCTCGATGCCGTCCCACGCGTTGATCCCCCCCCTCCCGTTTTCCGAGCAGACGTTGTTGCTGATGACGTTATGGCGGTCTTGCCCATGTCCCACGCCTCCGATCCCGCTGAGCGCGTTGCCCGTGAACACGCTGTCGCTGCACACGGAGTCTCGAACGTGCCCGCAGAAATACAGACCGTCGCCGCCGTTGCCGATGGCGATGTTGTGGGACCAGACGCTGCGTTGCAGCGCGGTGCCTGGGTGGAAGCCGTGCCCGCGGCAGAAGCGGACGTGGCAGTGGGCGATCTGCGCATCCCAGCCGCCCTGTACGGAAATGCCGTCCGCCGGCCAATCCCAGACGGTTACGTTCAGCACACGCACGCTGAAGCAGTGCACGAGATGGACGGCGCTGTACGTGAAGTCCTGCCACCAGGGTCCCTCGGGGTCTCTCGACCCGCGAAGCATCAGGTCGCAGATCCTCAGGTCCTGGCTGCGCACTGCCGTAATGCCAGGGAAGACCCCCACTATCCGCGCCCCCTCCTTCATCGTCAATCCCCGCGTCAGTGGCTCGCTCAGGCCGACGATGGGGCCATCCACAGAAGTCACCGTGGTGTGCGTGCCATCCCACCACTGACGCAGACGGTCGGATAGCCCGACGCCGTCGCCAGGGACAAAGGGCGACCTGCCCCTCACGTGGACGCTGCGCGAGCCCTTGCGCGCGTCGCGTGCCAGGCGCAGCGCTTTCGGCGGGTTGATCGTCAGTGTCGTCGCCGGTCCGTCGCCGACGAGGCTCACCTTACTGCGAAGAATCACCGAACGACGCAGCCGCCACTCACCGGCCGGGATCCGGACGCAGCCCCCACGCTCCCCAAGGGCGTCGATCGCCTCCTGGATACCTGACGTGGGAGAGTCCGGGTCGAACGCTGCTGTGATCGCCTCTTCATTTCGCGTTGGTGTGTCCATGTGTGCGCATCTAATTGACACGGAGCGGGCTGTTTCCGTCGGCGATCTGCCTGATATGCTCTGCAACCCTGCGGCAGTCCAGGTTGTCCCTCAGATAACAGGCCAGGGAATGCGCACGGCGACGCATCTCCCAGTAGGGCAGCTCTTCAATGGCGCTCGCGTTCAGCCCGCCGTAGCCCGCAAGGATCGCCTTTCTCTGCGCCGGGTACCCTGTCCCGATCGACCAGCCGTCGTGAGACGCCAGCAGCGTGCAGCGGAGAATGCCCTACTGCGCACTTTCATCAATGGCGTCTATCCAGAAAACGCGATAAAGCAGACGCTCGTCGTGGTAATGGCGGCGCTCACTACGACCAGCGATTGTGAACCCCCACGATGCAACCGTCGTTTCTGACGCAACTGCCATTTCTTGAGACGGTCCGACGCGCACCCCTTCTCTCTCCTCGTTACAGGTTCCCACAATTAATCGGCCGCCCGGTGCAACGACCTTACGAAGAAGATGGTTTATAAGATCACGCTGGCGTCTTGTTGGGACATACTCAAGCCCTGTCCGAACGAAATCGAACCGCACGGCAGGTTCCCAATAGAGGGCGTTGCCCACAAATATCCGGTCCGCCCACTGAGGCAGCCGATGGCGTGCGAGTTCAGCAAGCTCGGGGGCAATGTCGAGGCCGTATGGCTCCACGACAAACCCGCGTTTCGCCGCCCATCTCTGTACACATTCCATCAGATGGCCGCTTGCACATCCGATGTCCAAAAAGGCGCCGTTTCTATCAATGGCATCTACGACAAGACTGCGGGCGTGTTCCCAATGAGCTTCGTCACCGCTGTGTCCCGACTGGGCACGTGGATTATTACCGGCCAGGTAAGCGGGCGTGATAACCGATGCCACCTCCCTGAACCAGCGCCCCTCATCGATCTCACCGGCTTCCAGGGAGGCATTGACCTTCTCCAATAGTTTGTATGCCCGGTTTTTTTGGGTCTCTATTGATTCCCTTGACTCCATGCTCTGGCTCCTTTGGTCGGCGCAAGAAGCGCCGCCTCTTGATTTTGAAGGGGGGGGTCGTTGCGGGGCATACGGCCTCCTGCTGTCTTCTCAGAGGGCTGTTCGTCACCCGTGCGCCATGCCCTCCCGGTCCATCCAGAGGCGGAGGATGCGGCCGGACTCCCGCAGGAGGCGGAGGTAGGGGCGTCCTGTGCGGCGCTGCTTGGCGAGGCCGGCCCGGTCGAAGGGCTGGAGGTTGTAGCGGCCACGGGCTTGGGTGACGAGCCTTTTCCTGGTGTCCAGGGCGATGGTGAGGACGTTGTACGGCTCTAACTCCGCGGCATCCATGTCCTGAACGCGCAGGGACCAGATGGAGGCCTCCCCGCTCACGCACCGCCGGGTGTAGGAGGCCACGCAGTGGTGCATCACCCGGCCCTCCACGGCGAGCTGGGCGGAGGTGAGGAGTTCGTGAATGGTCCAGGTGAAGGTGCGGCCGGTTTCAGAATCGATTTCGGTGTGGGAGAACTCCCGGAACTTCGACGGCTCCCATTTCTCCAGGCGGATGTTCTCCTCGCCGGTCAACTGGACGTGCCACTCGTCCACCTGCCGGAGGAGCTTGACGGCGCTGCGGCCCTTTATGGAGAAGCTGGGGTGGGACGAGGGGCCCTCGGCGAAGGTCCCGTCGGGCTGGAGGGTGCGGCTGGGCGTGAATTTCTGGTGGCGGATGTAGTCGATGATCGGCTCGACGTAGGAGCCTTCCAGCATGGGGTTGTTGACGAAAAAGTGGACGACGGTGACCCAGAAGTCCTCGTTCTCAAGGGACTTTCCGAGGACAGAGGAGATGGACCAGGCCAGCGGGGGGGCGCCCCCCAGGGCCTCCACCTGAGCCATGCGGAGGGCCCGGAGGATGGACAGACGGGCGCTCCGCTGGTTCGTGAAGAGGTGCGCCATCCGTTTCGTGATCTTCATGGGCACGCCGGCGGTGCGGATGTTCTGGCCGAAGCCGACGTGCTTGAACCAGGTCTGCTGCTGACGGGCGTCAGGGGTGTCCCCCTGGAACCAGGCGGCGTCCATGCAGGGGGGCACGTGGTACCGGGCCAGGAGGTGGCGGGCGAGGGTGTAGAACTGCCGCCGGGGTTTCCCGCTGTCGGGCCGCCACGCCTCCACGGGGCGCAGCCAGTCCCGGTGACGCCGGGCGAGCTGGCCGAGGCCGGCGACATAGGTGTTGTGAAAGCCGGGGGGCAGTCCGGGAAAGGCGTGCGACGGACGGAAGAGGTCGCCGTATTTTTCGGCGTGCAGGACGAGGCGGCGCAGGGCGTCGCGGGCCTCCTGGTCGCCGTCCAGGGCGTTGTAGATTTTCCGGATGCGCGAGGGGACGTCGGAGAGGGTCTCTTCCCGGAATTCGCCCGTCAGGATGCGGGCGAGCAGGTCCGCGCGGCGGGGGTTGTGGTGTCTGCTGACCTCCGGGTCGGGGGCGGGCCGCAGGCGGTCGAACAGCGCCCGCTCGGCATCGCGCTGTTCGGGGGTCTTGCGGAGGTCGGTGCTCAGGCCGTGCCGGTAGCACCAGAGTTTGTAGGCGGCCACGGTGCCGACGCCCAGGGCGCAGAAGTGCCGCCGCAGGTCGTCATCCTCGATCTGGCCGGGGAGGAGGAGGGATGAGGGGGTTGCCATAAGGGCGCCCGTCGTTGTTTTTTCCCCATTCCAGGAATCGGCGTCGCACGCCTTCGAGGGTCCGCTCCGGGCCGTTCAGGGTCTCTTCGAGGAAGGCCCGGCAGAGTCTCTCGCGGTCCGGGTCGCGCGGCGCATTGGGCGTCAACCCGGTTTCGAGGGTGTAGACGGATTCGTGTTCCGAGGCGCCGTCGGAATAGAAGATTTTATTGATCACGCGCCGCGTGGTCCGGTCTTTGACGCGGCCCCCGCGGGGATTCCCGCCTTCGAGGCAGATGAAGACAAAGAGGTTGACGGCCCGGAACTGGGACTCCGGGACGCTGTTGGTCTCGACGATCTGGCCACGGACCTCTTTCAGGCCGTCGGCGTGCACGTTGCCCACGAGCAGATGGCCCTGCTCCGAAAGGGCGAAGAAGTCGCGCAGGTTCTGACCCCACAGGTACGTGGGGGGGGATGGTCGCTGAGTTCGTTGGAGATGACGCAATGCGGAACGCCGTCAATGGCAGAGACCTCTCCCGGCAGGGCAATGGCAAAGCGGAGGTTGCCCGGCACAAAGCTGAGCAGGGTCCGCATGGTCGTGGTCTTGCCCACGCCGCCGGGCCCTGAGCCGGTGATGTAGGAGGCGCCGCGGGAGACGAGGGACACAAACCACGCCGCAAGGTCGAGGTCGAAGGTCCTCAGTTCGATGAGGTCCAGCAGGGACAGGGCGCGCTCTTCCCGTTTGGGGTTGTTGAATCCTTTCAAGATCTCTCTGTTGTGGTCTTCGTGTCTCATTTGTCTCCCTCTGAGCATTGCGTCTAAAACCTGCGTGGCGTATAACTTCTAAATCACCGACTCCAGAAACTTCGCGCTGCGGCGGTCGAGGGCGTCGAGGTCGGGGATCTCAAAGCGGTTGCCGTCCACGTCGATCAGGAGCAGCCGGCGCTCGCCCAGCCACTGGGCGTTCTCGGACACGTCCTGCACGACGAACTCCCGCCGGCCCCGGTCGGTCTGCACGTCCCAGTAGGAGACCCCGAAGTCGCTCCGGATGGACTCGATGCGCTCGACCCTGGAGGTGAGGTAGCGCCGGTCCAGCTCCTCCAGGGTGATGCGGCGGGACCCGGCCTCCAGGTCGCTCAGGTCATCGACCATGCAGACGACCTCGTCCTTGCCGTCCAGGAAGCAGACGTAGCGGGACGGCTGGGACAGGGGCGCGGCGCGGACGACCTTGACCTTCAGGTAGGAGCGGTCGCCCTCGATGGTCAGGCGCAGCTTCCAGGGGGGCTCCCGGAGGAGGCGGACGGCCTTCGGGTCGACGCGCTCCGGGTGGGTCACCTCGATGGGCGTGGGCTTCGGCCTTCCGTTCTCGCTGGAAGGCGAGGCGTCTTGAGTCACTTTTTCTTCGGATGCCATGACGTTGCTCCGAGGGGTCTATTTCGCGTTAGGATCATCTTTCCCTCCGCCCACGGCCACGACGGAGGAGGTCTCTTTCTGCGTCTGGACCAGGCGGTAGAAGATGCCCTGCCGCGTCAGGAGCTCCTCGTGCGTGCCGACCTCCGCGATCTTGCCGTCGTCTATGACGACCAGGCGGTTCGCGCTGCGGAGCGTGGAGAGGCGGTGGGCGATGGCGAAGGTGGTCCGGCCCTTGACGAGCCGGGCGATGGCCTCCTGGATCTTCTTTTCGGTCTGGGTGTCCAGCGAGGAGGTGGCCTCGTCCAGGATCAGGATCTTGGGGTCGTGCAGGATGGCCCTGGCGATGGCGATGCGCTGCTTCTCGCCGCCGGAGAGTTTGTCCCCCCGTTCCCCGACCGGGGTGTCGTAGCCGTCGGGCTTGGCCACGATGAACTCGTGGGCGTTGGCCGCCTTCGCGGCCCGCACGATCTCGTCGAAGGAGGCGCCCGGCTTGCCGTAGCCGATGTTCTCGGCGATGGCGCCGCTGAACAGGAAGGACTCCTGGTGGACCATGCCGATCTGGCCCCGGAGGTCCTTCAGGCGGACCTTCCGGATGTCCACGCCGTCGATGAGGAGTTCCCCCCGGTCCGCGTCGTAGAAGCGGCAGATCAGGTTGATCATCGTGCTCTTGCCCACGCCGGATCGGCCGACCAGGCCGATCATCTCGCCCGGCGCCACCTCCAGGTCGATGGCCTTGAGCACGGGCTTGACCCGGTCGTAGCCGAAGGCGACCTCTTTGAACGTCACCCGGCCCTCCATCCGGGGCATCGGGACGGCGTCGGGGTCCTCGGACGGCTCGGCCGGGGCGTCGAGGATCTCGAAGATGCGCTCGGCCCCGGCGAAGGCCCGCGTCATCCAGTTGTTGATCTCCCCGAACCAGTGGAGGGGGCCATAGAGGAGCCAGAGGTAGCTGATGAAGGCCATGAGCGCGCCGAGGGTCAACTCCTGCCGCAGGATCTGCCTCCCGCCGAAGTACCAGACGAAGAAGACGCCGAAGCTCATCAGGAAGTTGATCACGGTGAAGAAGAGGAACCAGCTCCGGTCGGCGGTGACGCTGGCCTCCCGCACGCCCTCGTTGCGCTGGTCGAAGCGCACCCCCTCCCTCCGCTCCTGGGAGAAGGCCTTGACCACCCGGATGCCGGAGATGGACTCGTTCAGGTGGGAGGAGAGGCGCGACCACCTGGCCGACCAGCGGGTCCAGTTGGCCATCAGGCGCTTCCAGAGCAGGAGGCTGCCGAGGATGATCGCGGGCACCGGGAGCAGGACGAAGAGGGTCAGCCCCCAGCTCATGTAGAGCAGGAGGCCGAGGATGCCCACCAGCATCAGGCCGTTCGTGAAGAGGTGGGGGAGGCCGAACATCAGGAATCCCTCGAGCCGGTCGGAGTCGTTGGTGATCCTGGAGATCAGGGTGCCCACCTTCCGTCTGTCGAAGACCTTCAGCGGCAGGTACTGCATGCGCCGGTAGAGCTGCGACCGGATGTCCGCGGTGGTCCGGCTGCCGACCCAGACGTTCAGCCACCCCCGGCCCACCTCCAGCCCCCAGCCCAGGACGCGGAGGCCCAGAAGCCCCAGCGCGAGCCAGACCAGGAGGCTGAAGTTGGCGCGGGGCGTCAGCACGTCGTCGATGATGTGTCGGGTGATGATGGGCGGGATCAGCCCTGTCAGGGTGCCGGCCACGGTCATCAGCACCAGGGTCGCCGCCTTACCCCGGTAGGGCCTCAGATAGTTTGCGATCCGCAGGAACGTGTCCCACCGCTTCACGCAGGCCGGGCAGATGCCGTCCTTCTCCGGGAGGAGGCGCCGGCACTTGGGGCAGCGGGTGCGCGGGACCTCCTCGGGCAGGGCGAGGGCCTCCCCCTTGGTGAGCTGCCGGATGCCCTCGGCCACCTCGGCGAACTTGGGGGCCAGAGAGCTGGTGTAGTGCAGGTAGGCCGGGGCCCCCTGCTTTCGCTCCAGCTCGAGGCGGCCGCCGCCGATGAGGGCCTCGGTTCGGACGGCCTTCACCTGCTCCATCGGCACCTCCACGGTGCCGTCCGCGCCGTCGGAGGGGATGACCAGCAGGCGCTGGCCGGTGACCACCAGCCAGCGCTCCCGGAACGAGCTGTCGTCGGCCAGGTCCGCGACCACCTGGATGAGCACGGGCTCGTCGGAGGGCTTGGCAGCCCGGAGCTTGGCGTTCACCTCGGGGGGTATCCGTTCCATGAACGGGCCGGTGGTTGTCTGGTTTTCCATAGTGGTCTGCTTAAGGGATGATAAGGAGGTTCCGACCTCACCCTCCCCCAAGCCTGTGGATAAGGCCCTTTTCACCCCCTCCCTCTCCCGCGGGAGAGGGAGGGGGTCGGGGGGTAGGTGAGGTCCGATTTATTCCTTCACTTCTATGATCTCGGAGACCTGCTGCTGCAGCTGCACGAGGTTGTAGAAGTGGCCCTGCCGCTCCAGCAGCTCCTGGTGCGTCCCGACCTCCACGACGCGCCCGGCGTCCAGGACCACGAGCCGGTTGGCGTTCCGGAGGGTGGAGAGGCGGTGCGCTATCGCGAAGGTGGTCCGCCTCTGCACCAGCCGGCCGATGGCCTCCTGGATCTGTTTCTCGGTCTGCACGTCCACGGAGGAGGTGGCCTCGTCCAGGATCAGGATCTTCGGGTTGTGGAGGATGGCGCGGGCCAGGGAGACGCGCTGGCGCTCCCCGCCGGAGAGCCGGGCGCCCCGCTCGCCCACCTGGGTGTCGTAGCCGTCGGGCTTGGCCACGATGAAGGCGTGGGCGTTGGCCGCCTTCGCGGCCTCCACGACCTCCTCGAAGCTGGCGCCGGGCCGGCCGTAGCCGATGTTCTCGGCGATGGTCCCGCTGAACAGGAACGGCTCCTGGAGCACGATGCCGATCTGCCGGCGCAGGTCCTCGAGGCGGACCTTCCG
>Ga0137796_10001628_pt1 | contig 12663 bp, 11 predicted proteins | sample OV2TP3_FD_97704 | JGI IMG/M metagenome (GOLD analysis project Ga0137796, IMG submission 97704)
CGTCGGGGTAGTGGGGGAGGAGCGCCCGGAAGGCCTCCAGGAGGTCGGCGTGGCCCTTCGAGGAGCGGAAGAAGGCGACGCACCCGAGGGTCGGCCAGCCGAGCCCCAGCTCCTTCCGCACCGTCTCCCCGCTCACCGCGGGCGAGAAGCGGGCGGGATCGACGCCGGCCGGCAGGGAGACGAGCCGCTCGGCCGGGACCCCGGCGGCGCGCAGGGCCGCCTCGACGCCGCGCCCGCTCGCGATGACCCGGTCGGCGAGGAGGGTGTAGACCGGGTTCCAGCGCCGCCGGACCGGGATCGAGACGTGGCGGCTCCTCACCACCGGGCGGCCGAGGAGCCGGCCCGCCAGCCCACCGAGCCAGGCGTCGATGGAGCTGTGGGTGTGGACCAGCTCCACGCCCTCGCGGACGAGGAGGGCGGCGAGCCCGACGAGCGCCACGGGGTCCGCGGGCCCCCGCATCCGGAGCGGCCGCGCCTCGATCCCTTCCTGGCGGGCCTGGGCGAGGATCCGGGCCCCGGGCTGGCCGGCGAGCAGGACGCGCCACCCGCGCGCGACGAGCCCCCGGCACTCGGCGAGGGTCCGGATCTCCTGGCCGCCCCAGCCGGGCGAGGCCTCGGTGTGGAGCACGGTGCTCACCGCCGCCTCCCCAGGCGCTCGCGGACCGCGCCGTAGACCTCCTCCACGGTGATCGCCCGCAGGCAGCGGTGATCGATCGGGCAGCGGCGGGCGAAGCAGGGCGCGCAGGGCGGCGGCTTCCAGAGCACGGCGTGGTCGGTCCCGAGCGGCGCGGTGAGTCGAGGGTCGGTGGGGCCGAAGAGCGCGACCACGGGGACGCCGCTCGCCGCGGCCACCTGGGTCGGGCCGGTGTCGCCGCCCACGAGGACGCTGAGCCTCGAGCAGAGCGCGGGGAGGAGCGCCGGACGATCCTCCCCCACCAGCGAGAGCGGGGGCTTCGCCATCGCCCGGCGGATCGTTTCGTACAGCGGCCGCTCCCGGGGACTCCCCAGGAAGAGGACCGCGAGGCCGTCGCCCAACAGGCGCTCGGCCAGCCGGGCGTAGGCGTCGAGCGGCCAGAGCTTGGAGGGGCCGAAGGCGGCGCCGAGCTGGATCCCGACGAGCGGCTCTCCCGGCACCACGCCCCGCTCGGCCAGGAGCCGGTCGGCCTCGGCCAGGCGCTCGGGCCCGATCGGAAGGCGCGGGGCGCGCTCCTCGGCCGCGAGGCCGAGTGGCCCAAGGAGACGGAGGTAGGCCTCCACCTGATGGACCGGCCCCGGGAGCCTCGGGACGGGATGGGTCAGGAGGAGTCCGCGCCCGTCGGCGGCGTACCCGACCCGGACGCGGGCCCCCGTGAGCCAGGCCTCGAGGGCCGAGCTGAAGGAGTTGGGGAGGAGCAGCGCCACGTCCACCCCCTCCCGTCGGAGGGCCCGCATCTGGCGGAGCCGCTCGGCCCACCCCGGCGCCCACGGCAGGATGCGGTCGGCGAGCGGCTCGCCCTCTAGGAGCTGGCCGGCCCAAGGGCCGAGCAGCAGGAGGTCGGCCCCGGGGAACCCCCGCCGGAGGGCCCGGAGCGTCGGGGTCGCCATGACGGTATCGCCGAGCCAGTTCGGGCACCGGACCAGGATCCGCCGGAGGGCGGCGGCGGGGGGCGCCGTCATCGGGGGAGGCCCAGGCGGGCGCGGAGGGCATCGCGCCAGGCCCCTGCCCCCTCGCCGAGGGCGAGACGGACTCTGAGCGCCCAGACGGGGAGCCCCGAGCCCCGGGGCAGCCGCACCGCGTCCTTCTCGGTGGTGATGAGTCCCTCGGCGGCGAGGGCCCTGGCCTGCGCCTCGAGCGCCCGGAGGTCGTCGGGGGCGTAGGGGTGGTGATCCGGGAAGGCGAGGAGGTCGAGGACGGGGAGCCCGGCGGCCCGGAGGGTGGCCCGGAACGAGTCGGGCGCGGCGATCCCCGCGAAGGCGAGGAGGCGCCGTCCGTCGAGGGCGGCCAGCGGCAGCCGTCGTCCCGTCGCCACCTCAAGGATCCCCTCCGGCTCGAGGCGCGCCAGGGCGCACGGCGCGGTCGGGTTCCACCGTCTGAGCTCAGCCCGGACCCGCTCGATCGCCGGGTCCGGGGCCTCGGCGTGGGTGATCACGAGGAGGTCGGCCCGGCCCGCGGCCCGCGCCGGCTCCCTGAGGCTCCCCCGCGGGAAGAGTCCGCCGCGCCCCCACGGCGCCTGCGCGCTCACCAGGAGGACCTCGACGTCCTTGGCGAGGGTGCGGTGCTGGAAGCCGTCGTCCAGGAGGAGGACCGCCGGGCGGAAGCGCTCGAGGGCCCAGGCGCCCGCGCGGTAGCGGTGCGCGCCCACGACGACCGGCACGCCCGGCAGGCGCGCGGCCAGGAGGGAGGGCTCGTCCCCGGCCTCCTCGGGGCCGAGGAGGAGCCGCTGGCCGTCCGAGACGGCCTGGATCTCGGCCGTGCGGGCGCGGCGGTAGCCGCGGGAGAGGACGACCACCGGTGCGCCCGCGGCCTGAAGCTCGCGGGCCAGGAGCTCGACCATCGGGGTCTTGCCCGTGCCGCCGAGGGTGAGGTTCCCGACGCTGATCACCCGACAGGGCAGGCGCCGGGTGCGGAGGACGCCGAGCCGGTAGAGGCCCGCCCGAAGCCGGAGCAGGATCCCGTAGCCGAGCGCGGCCACCGAGAGGAGCCCGGCCCAGGCGGGCGCGGGCTCGCGCTGCCACGCCCGGTGGAGACGTTCGGACCAGAGCGCCGCGCGCATGGGGCCATTATAGCCCACCGGATCGAGGCTCCCCCAGGACGCGCTTCAGGAGCTCGATCGTCCGCGCCGTCGCCCCTTGCCGGGCCCGAACCGCCTCGCGGGCCGCCGCCCCGAGGCGTCGCCGCTCCCCGGGATCGCGGAGCAGGCGATGGACCGCCTCGGCGAGTCCGTCTCGATCCCGCACCTGGATCGCGCCGCCCGCCTCGAGGAGCAGGGTGGCGGCCTCCCGGAAGTTCTCCACATGCGGTCCGAAGACGACTGCCTTTCCCAGGAGCGCGGGCTCGATCATGTTGTGCCCCCCGACCGGGACCAGGCTCCCGCCGACGAAGACCACGTCGGCCGCGGCGTAGAGCGAGGCCAGCTCCCCCACGGTGTCGAGGAGGATCACCGGGCGCTCGGCTCCCGACCGCTCGGCCGGGAGACGGCTCCGCCGCACCCCCTGGAGCCCGCGCCGGGCCAGGAGCTCCTCCACCTCCCCCACGCGCTCCGGATGCCGGGGGGCGAGGATGAGGGTGAGGGGGCCGCCCTCCGCCCGGACCCGCTCCAGCGTCTCGAGGAGCTGCTCCTCCTCGCCGCGGTGGGTGCTCCCGGCGATCCAGATCGGCTCGGTGTCGGCGAGGTGGAGGAGCCGGCGCCAGAGCCGGTCCGCCCCCTCGACGCCGGGGGCCTCCATCTTCAGGTTGCCGGTAACCACCACGCGCTCCGGCGGCGCGCCCAGACCGATGATCCGGCGGGCGTCCTCCTCGGACTGCATCCCGAATCCCGTGACCTCCGCGAGGGTCCGCCGGAAGAGGCGCCGGACGAGCCGGTACCGCCGGTAGGAGCGGTCCGAGATCCGGCCGTTCACCACGACCGACGGGATCCCCCGCCGGGCGAGGGTGCGGAGGAGGTTGGGCCAGAGCTCGGTCTCGAGGGCGATGAAGCCGCGCGGCGCGATCCGGCTCACCGCGGCCTGGACCGCGAAGGGGAAATCCAGGGGGAAGGCGATGAGGGCCGAGACCTCCGGCAGGCGATCGCGCACCACCCGGGCCCCGGTCCCGGTGACGGTGGAGATGACGACCTCGGTCTCCGGCCAGCGGGCCCGGAGGGCGCGGACGAGGGGGATGGCCGCCATCGCCTCCCCGACGGAGACGGCGTGGACCCAGAGCCGGGGAGGGCCGGGGCGGAGGGGGACGAACCCGAGCCGCTCGGCAAGGAGTAGCGGCTCCCGACCTCGCCAGACCCGGCGGAGCAGGAAGCCGGGGAGGGCCGCCAGATAGGCGAGGCCGAGGCAGAGACTATAGAGTAGGTACACGGGCGCCGAAGTAGGCGTCGGCCTCGCGGGTCAGCTCGCGCAGGCGGCTCTCGAGGGCCCCCCGCCGCGCCTCCAGGACCTCCCGATCGGCGTCCGCGGGGACGTAGAGGGGCTCCCCGAAGATCACCACCACGCGGGCGAAGGGGTGGGGGACCAGGAACTCGTCCCAGCTCGCCAGGTGCGTCCGCCGGGAGGCGGAGAGCGCCAGGGGGACGATCGGGGCCCCGGAGAGCTTGGCCAGGAGCGCGATCCCGGACTGGACGACGTAGCGGGGGCCGCGCGGGCCGTCGGGGACGATCGCCGCCTCCTCCCCCGCCTTGAGCCGGCGGGCCAGCTCCCGGATCGCGGCCGTACCGCCCCGGGTGGTGGAGCCGCGCACCACGCGGAAGCCGAACCCCCGGACGTAACGGCTCACGAGCTCGCCGTCCCGGTGCCGGCTCGCCAGGACCCAGGGGCGATGGCGTCCGCGGTAGAGGTACGGGACCAGGAGGATTCGCCCGTGCCAGCAGGCGTAGATGAGCGGCGCCCGAGCGGCCCAGAACGGCTCGACGACGTCGCGGTTGACCTCCGTCAGGGTGAGGGTCCGCCCCAGGAGCGAGACCGCCCACCGGCCCAGCGGGGGGAGGAGGGCGAGGCGAAGCCGATCGGCCCAGCTCATGAACCCTCGGAGGGGGGCTGCCGCCCCCCTTCCGAACCTCCCCCCACCGGTTGCACCGGCAAAGCCGGCGCTCGAAACGCCTCCTCAAAGGGATGCTGTGGCGTGGGGTGTCTCATCCCGTCACCGGGGCGCCGACCTCGCGGAGGATGCTTCGGGCCGCACGTTCGGTCGCGCCGGGCTGGCCGAGGCGAGCCCGGACCTCCCGGAGGGCATCGAGCTGCGCGGCGCGGGCTCCGGGGTCGTCGAGGAGGGCGAGGGCCTCGCGCGCCAAGGCGGCGGAGGTGGCGGCGCCCTGAATCAGCTCGGGGACGACCGCGCGCTCCGCGAGGATGTTGGGGAGGCTGATGTGGTGGACGCCCCGGACGACGAGCCGGCCGATGAGATAGCTCGGGGGCGACACCCGGTAGATCACGACCATCGGGGCGCCGAACCACGCCGCCTCGAGGGTGGCCGTGCCCGAGGCGACCAGGAGGAGGTCCGCTCCCGCCATCACCCGGTAGGTCTCCCCGGAGACCACGCGCACCGCCACCCCGCCCCGCCGAAGCGGGCCGGCCACGGCCTCGGCGGGGATCGTCGGGGCCAGGGCGAGCACGAACCGCGCCCCGGGCCGGGCGGCCTGGATGCGGCCGGCCGCCTGGAGCATCAGGGGGAGGTGCCGCGCGACCTCCTCCCGCCGGCTCCCCGGCAGGAGCCCGACCAGCGTCTCGCCGTCCCGGGCGTATGCCTGGCGTGCCGGCCCGCGGTCGAGGGCCGGGAGGACGTCGAGGAGGGGGTGGCCGATGAACTCCACGGGCACCCCGGCCTCCTGGTAGAGGCCGACCTCGAAGGGGAAGACCGCGAGGACGCGATGGACGTGCCGGGCGATGGTTCGCAGGCGGCCCCGCCGCCACGCCCACACCTGGGGGGCGATGAAGTAGACCACGGGGATCCCGAGGGCGGAGGCCGTGCGGGCCAGGCGCAGGTTGAAGTCCGGGAAGTCGATGAGGACCAGGCCGCTCGGGCGCGTCTCGGCGAGGTGGCGTCCGAGGCGCCGGAGGCCCCGGAGCAGGGCCGGGAGGCGACGGGCGACCTCGCTGATCCCCACCACGGAGGCCTCCTCGATCCCGTGGAGGAGCCGGACCCCCGCCTCGCGCATCCGCTCACCGCCCATCCCGACGAGGCTCCACTCCGGGACGAGCCGGGCCAGGGCCCGCGCGAGGGTGGCGCCGTGGAGGTCGCCCGAGGCCTCGCCGGCGACCACCATCAGGCTCGGGCCTCCGCCTGCCCGCCCCCCTCCGAGTGGATTAGACCCCGACGAGGGTGATCCCCTCACGCTCCGCCTCGGCGACGAGGGTCTCCCGGTCCAGGAGCACGACCCGCCCGGCCTGGACGGCGAGGACCGCTCCCCGCCCCTCGGCCAGCGCCCTGAGGGTGGTCGGTCCGACGGTCGGCACGTCGAAGCGGTAGTCGTGGTCGGGATGGCTCAGCTTGACGACCACCGCCCCGGGGCCGCCGAGCCGCGTCCCACGCCGGATCGCCTCGTCGGTCCCCTCCAGGGCCTCCACCGCCAGCACGGTCCCGGCCCGGACCACCACGGTCTGGCCGACGCCGTGACGGACGAGGCCGTCCCCGACCGCGAGGCCGACCCGCACGTCCTGCCACTGGGCGTCGGTGGGCGCCGTGCGGGTGAGGGCCCCTTGGGGCGCGAGCCAGGGGGCCAGGAAGCGTCGCTGATCGAGCAGCTCGATCCCCAGCCGGGCGAGCTCGCCGGTGGCCACCTGGAACAGGGCCGCGTCGCTCCAGTCCGGGGCGGCCGCCAGGAGCCGGCCCGCCTCGCCGTCCAGGGCCATCCCCTGAAAGAGCGCCTCCTTGCGGACCCGGCCGGCCAGGACCACGTGTCGGATCCCCTCGGCGCCGAGGGTCGCCAGGATCGGCGCGATCTCACCGAGGCGGGTGGGGATGACCCGATCGACCTCCGCCGCGAGTTCGGGGGCGTCGGGGAGGGCGAAGGCGATCACGCGCCACCCCTCGCGCCGGGCCTCCCGCGCCACGAGGGCGGGGAGGGTCCCGCTGCCGGAGAGGAGCCCCAAGGGCGCGCGCACCGGGGAGGGTCCCGCCGGGTCGGGGGAGGGCCCGACCATGACGCCGCCCTCAGCGGGGCGGCCAGGGGGTCTCGGGCCGGCCCTCCCGGATCATCCGCTCGATCTCCAGCGCCACGGCCAGCGAGCGGAGGTCGTCGGCGTCCCCCGGGTCCGCGCGGCCCGTCTGGCGGGCGTGGCGGACGGCGTTGACCAGGTGGACGATCTCGAGCTTCAGCGGGTTCTCCTTGTGGACGAAGAGGTGCTCCACGGACGACTCCTGCCGGTAGCGGATCGACTCGCGGTTCAGGATGTACTCGGCCGCGGCCCGGCGGTGGATCTGGATCTCCTGGTCGGTGTAGTCCAGGACGATGTAGGCGTCGGGCTGGGTGATGGCCAGGGTGCGGATCTTCTGCTCCGTGGCCCGGCTGGCCGTGATGTTGGCGATGGTCCCGCCCTCGAAGAGGATCTGAACGTTGGCGACGTCGGGTTGCGCCGAGTGGACGGACGACCCCAGGGCCGTGACCCGGCGGATCTCGGAGTCCACCAGGTTCAGGATGATGTCGAGGTCGTGGATCATGAGGTCCATGACCACGGTGTCGTGCTGGACCCGGGGGACGAAGGGGCCGAGCCGGCGGGACTCCACCAGGATGGGGTTGACCACGATCTTGCGGAGCTCCTGGACCGCCCCGTTGAAGCGCTCCACGTGCCCCACGTGGAGGATCACGTCCCGCTCCCGGGCGATCCGGAAGAGCTCCCGGGCCTCCTCCAGGGTGGGCGCCACCGGCTTCTCCACCAGCACGTTGATCCCGGCCTCCAGGAGATCGCGGGTCACCTCGAAGTGGAGGGGGGTGGGGACCGCGACCGTGGCGAGGTCCACCCGCCCGATGAGCTCCCGGTGGTCGGCGAATGCCTGGGTGTCGTACTGGACGGCCAGGCGCGCGGCCTTGGCCTGGTCGGTGTCCACGATCCCGACCAGCTCCACGTCCCAGAGCTCGGCGAAGACCAGGATGTGGTACTGCCCCATGTGGCCGGCCCCGACCACCGCGGTCCGCATCCTCCGCTGCTCCCGCGCCATCAGCAGATCCCCCGCTTGGAGGCGGCGATGAACCCCACGAGGTGGGCGATCTGCTCCGAGGGCGGGAGCTCGGCCCGGATCCGCTCCAGGGCGTGGGGCGTGCTGAGCCCTGACCGGTAGAGGATCTTGAAGGCCCGCTGGAGATCCTGGCGGACCTCGGCGGGGATGTTGGCCCGGCGGAGCCCGACCACGTTCACCCCCCGGGCCTGCGCGGGATTGCCGTCCGCGATGAGGTAGGGCGGGACGTCCTGGACCACCTTCGAGCACCCCCCGACGTAGGCCAGGGCCCCGATCCGGGTGAACTGGTGGATCCCGGTCAGGCCCGAGATCACCGCGCGGTCCTCCACCTCCACGAACCCGGTCAGCCCCGCGTAGTTGGTGATGATGACGCCGTTGCCGATCTTGCAGTCGTGGGCGATGTGGCTTGCCGCCATGAGGAAGTTGCCATGGCCGATCTCGGTCCATCCCTCCTCCAGCGAGGAGCGGTGGATGGTCGCGTACTCGCGGATCACGTTGCCGTCGCCGATCCTGACCCCCGAGCGGATTCCCTCGACGTACTTGAGGTCCTGTGGCGGGGTCCCGATGACCGCCCCGGGGAAGATCCGGCAGCGCTCCCCGATCTCCACCAGCCCCTCCAGGACCACATGGGCGCCGATCTCGGTCCCCCGGCCCACCCGGACCCCGTCCCCGACGATGGCGTAGGGAGCGACCCGGGTCCCGGAGGCCAGCTCCGCCTTGGGGTGGACGATGGCCGTGGGATGGACCTCGGGGGGCGCCTCGTCGTTAGGCCTTTCCACCCCGTCTGGCCTCCAACGCCGCCACCCGCCGCTCCAGCTCCCGCACCGCCCGGAGGAGCTCGGGGAGCCGCGCGAGGCTCGCCGCGACCCGCCGCCCGAGGGCGATGGGGAGGGCCGGGCTCCCGAGCACGGCCTCCCCGGCGGGGACGTCCCTGTGTACCCCGGACTGCGAGGCGATCTGGGCCCCCTCCCCGATCTCGACGTGGTCGGCGATCCCGACCTGGCCGCCCAGGACCGCCCGATCCCCGATCCGGCAGGACCCGGAGATCCCAGTCTGGCCGACGATGATGCAGTCGGCGCCGACGACGGTATTATGGCCGATCTGGACCAGATTGTCGATCTTCGTCCCGCGCCGGACGACGGTCTCCCCCAGGGTGGCGCGGTCGATGGTGACGTTGGCGCCGATCTCGACGTCGTCCTCGATGATGACCCGCCCGACCTGGGGGATCTTCTGGTGCCGGCTCCCGTCGAAGGCGTAGCCGAAGCCGTCGGCTCCGATGATCGCCCCGGCGTGGACGATCACCCCGCGGCCGACCCGGACCGCCTCGCGGAGGACCACGTGGGGGTAGAGCACGCTCCCCTCGCCGACCTCGCAGCGCGCCCCCACGAAGACGTGGGGGAAGAGGACGGCACGGGGGCCGATGAGGCTCTCCTCACCCACGACGGCGTAGGCCAGGACGGTCGCCGCGGGGTCCACCCCGGCGGAGGCCGCCACCACGGCGGAGGGGTGGATCCCCGGCGGAAACGCCGGCGCGGGATGGAAGACCCGGAGGATCCGGGCGACCGCCAGGTAGGGATCGCGGACCCGGATGAGGGGGCGGTCCGGGAGCTCCAGGTCCGGGGGCACGATCAGGGCGCCGGCCCGGCTGGCCCGCGCCCCGGGAAGGGCGGAAGCCCGGGCCACGAAGGCGATCTCGCCGGGGCCGGCGCGCTCCAGCTCCGCCACCCCGTGGATGGGGAGGGCGGGATCGCCCGTCGCCTCCCCCTCCACGAGGCGGGCCAGCTCGCCGAGCGTGCGGGGCTCGGTCATCTACTTCTTCTCCCGCGCCCTCTCCTGATCGTACAGCTTGATCACCTCATCGGTGAGGTCGGCCTCGGCGTCGGCATGGATCACGCCCGCGTTGCGCTTCTCGAGGATCAGGAGGTAGCCCTTCTCCTTGCCGTGCCGCTCGATGAGCTTGGCGACCTCCTGGAGGATCCTCTGGGTGATCTCCTGCTCCTTCTTGTCCAGGTCCTTCTGGAAATCGTCCACCAGCCGGCGGAGGTCCCGGACCCGCCGCTGGAGGGTCTCCTCCCTCTCCTTCTTGACCTCGGGGGAAAGGAGAAGCGCCTTCTTCTCCAGCTCCTCCCGGAGCTTCTCAATCTCGCCCTGCCGCTGGTCGACCTCCCGCTGCATGGAGGCCTTCTCTTTCTCGAGCTGCTCCCGGGCGGCCAGCCCGGCGGCGGAGCGGACGAGGACCTTCTGGACGTCCACGACCCCGATCCGGTTGGCCTGCGCCCCCGCCTGGCCTCCCACCAGGATCGCCAGGAGGGCGCCCAGGATCACCACCAAGGACCTCGACATGCCCGACCCCTTTCCTAGAAGGTAGACCCGATGGCGAAGTGGAACTGGGCGCTCTTCTCCCCCGGCTCCCGGTCCAGGTTGAAGCCGTAGTCCACCCGGACCGGTCCGAAGGGCGAGAACCAGCGGAAGCCGACCCCCGCCGCCATCCGGAGGTCGGTGGGGTCGAAGTCCTCCCCGAACCCGTAGGCGTTCCCCGCGTCGAAGAACAGCGCGGCGCGGAGGCGCGGGATCAGCGGGATGAGGAGCTCGGCGTTGAACAGGAGCTCCTTGTCGCCGCCGATCGCGGCCCCGGTCTCATCCCGGGGGGAGACCGAGCGCGTCCGCTGGCCGCGCAGGGTGGTGGGGCCGCCCAGGAAGAAGCGCTCGAAGAGCGGGACCTCCTTCCCCCCGAACCCCTCGGCGATCCCCGCCTCCCCCCGCACGCCGAACACCCAGCCGTAGAACGGCAGGGGGAAGAACCACGAGGTCTCCCCGATCAGCTTGTAGAAGCGGTTGTCGCCCCCCAGCCCGGCCGTCTCCAGGGAGAGGGAGTGGCGGGAGCCGCGGGTCGGCTCGAAGACGTTGTCCCGGCTGTCCCGGACCCCGGCGAAGGTCACCCCGGAGGTGATCGAGGTCCCCTCGGCCTCGAGGAGCGTCCTCGAGGCCTCCTCCCCGATGTCGAAGACCTTCACCCGCTCCAGCTTGTAGGTCCCGAACCCCCGGATGAACTCGGTGAACGGGTAGCTGAAGCGGAGGTCCCCCCCGACCGCCTTGCGGCTGAAGTCGTTGAAGGCCCTGGTGCTGTTGTAGATGTCGAACCCGGCCGAGAGGGGCATGTCGAAGAGGTAGGGCTCGGTGAAGCCGAGGTTGGCGAGCCGCGAGCGGCTCCCCACCCGGAGCTGGAGGAACAGCTCCTGGCCGCGGCCGAAGAGGTTGCGCTGGCTGACGTCCAGGGTCCCGATCAGCTTGTCCAGGGAGCTGAAGCCGGCGCCCACGCTGAACAGGCCGGTGGGGCGCTCCGTGACCTCGATGTTGACCACGATCTGGTCGGGCGCCGAGCCCGGGGCGCTGGTGATGTTGACCTCGTCGAAGAAGCCCAGGTTGAAGAGGCGCTGCCGGCTCCGGATCAGCTTCTGGACCGTGAAGAGCTCACCCTCGACGAGGCGGAGCTCCCGGCGGAGGACCTTCTCGGAGCTCTTGGTGTTGCCGCTGATGTTGATCCGCTCCACATAGACCTCGGGCCCCTCCCTGATCTCGAAGGTCACGTGGACCAGCCGCGTCTTCGCCTCGGTGCTGGTCTGGGGGAAGACCTCGGCGAAGGCCCGGCCGATGGAGGAGTAGAGCTCCGTGATGGCCGAGACGTCCCGCCGGAGCTTCGAGCGGCTGAAGACCTCGCCCTCCCGGATCCGGATCTGCCGGCGGATCTCCCGCTCGGGGAGAACCTGGTTGCCGGTGACCTCGATCCGCCCGAATCGGAACTGTGGCCCCTCGAGCACCCGGATCCGGAGGACGAGGCGATTGACGGTCTCGTCCACGACGATCTCATGGGACTCGATCCGGGCCTGGATGTGGCCGTGGTCGGCGTACAGGGCGAGGATCCGGTCGATGTCGTCCTCGAACTCCTCCCGCTGGACGGTCCCCCGGAAGAAGAGGTACTGCCGCGCCTTGGTCTTCATGGCGCCCCTGAGCTGGGACCCGGAGAGGGCCTGGTTGCCGACGAACTCGATGTGGTCGATCTTGAGCTTCAGCCCCTCCTCGATCTGGAAGACGACCTTGACGTCCCCCTCTGGGGTCCGCTCGGTCACGGGGGTGACCTTGGCCCGGAAGTATCCCAACTCCTCGTAGCGGGCGCGGATCCGCTCCTCGGCCTTCTGGATGTCCACCGGATTGTAGAGGGTCCCGAGGCGAAGCTCGGCCTTCTCCTGGAGCTCGTCGGTCTTGATGGCCCTGTTCCCCTCGAAGCGGATCTCCCGGACGAGGGGGCGCTCCACCAGCACGAAGGTGACCTTCACCCCGCCCTCGAAGTCCTCCACCCTGAGCTGGACGTCGTCGAAGAACCCCAGGGCGAAGATCGCCTTCACGTCCTCGCGCAAGGCCGCGGGAACGAAGGGGTCGCCGATCTTAGTCTGGATGCGGCCCAGGATGACGGCGTCCTGGATCCGCCGGTTCCCCTCGAGGGCGACCTCCTTGACGGTGATGGGCCGCTCCTGCGCCCAGCCGGAGCCAGCCGGGCCCAGCAGGGCGCACACAAAAAAAAGGACGAGCCCTCGCCCTCTCGGCGTCATGGGCCTCACCAGAGGGGGACAGTCCGTACCCGCCGAATGGCGCGGGCTGGGGGGCAGGGATCAGTGCTCCGCCAGCTCCAGGGAAGGCTCAACGGTGATCGGCGCGAAGGTGAACTCCTCGCCCTCCGCCCGGACCTCGATCCGGGACCCTTCCTGGAACTGGCCGCGCACGATGGCCTCGGCCAGCGGGTCTTCGAT
>Ga0137796_10001630_pt1 | contig 12650 bp, 13 predicted proteins | sample OV2TP3_FD_97704 | JGI IMG/M metagenome (GOLD analysis project Ga0137796, IMG submission 97704)
ACGGCGCCAGCAGGATCAGCGAGAACACCATGCCGAGCGACTGCGCCCAGTCGGGCAGCGCCGTGTAGTGCAGGTGGTGCGGGCCGGCCCACATGTAGGTGAAGATCAGCGCCCAGAAGTGCACCACCGACAGGCGGTACGAGTAGATCGGCCGTCCGGCCTGCTTCGGCACGAAGTAGTACATCATGCCGAGGAAGCCCGCGGTGAGGAAGAATCCCACCGCGTTGTGGCCGTACCACCACTGCACCATCGCGTCCTGCGTCCCGGCGTACAGCGAGTAGGATTTCCAGAACGTCACCGGGATCGCGGCGCTGTTGACGATGTGCAGCAGCGCGACGGTGAGGATGAATGCGCCGAAGAACCAGTTGGCGACGTAGATGTGGGGGACTTTTCTCTTCCACAGCGTGCCGAAGAAGACCACCGCGTAGGCCACCCATACCGCCGCGATCAGGATGTCGATCGGCCACTCGAGCTCGGCATATTCCTTCGACGTGGTGATGCCCAGGGGCAGCGTGACGGCGGCGGCCACGATCACCGCCTGCCAGCCCCAGAAGGTGAAGGACGCCAGCCAGTCGCAGTAGAGCCGCGCGTGCGCGGTGCGCTGCACGACGTAGTAGGACGTGGCGAAAAGAGCGCAGCCGCCGAACGCGAAGATCACCGCGTTGGTGTGCAGCGGCCGCAGCCGGCCGTAGGAAAGCCACGGCACGTTGAAGTTGAGCTCGGGCCAGAGGAGCTGCGCGGCGATCAGCACGCCGACCAGCATCCCGACGATGCCCCAGACCACGGTCATGATCGCGAACTGGCGCACGACCGTGTAGTTGTACGTCGACTCCGTCTGCATGAACCTCCCTCGGCGAATCGGGCCATGCTACGAAGCGGTTGATTGAGCCGATTGACCTAGATCAAACCGGCGGCGCCAGGCAGGAATATTCCTATCCGGGCGCGTAGCCTGCGCCGATGCGCCTCTACACCGTTTTCGGGCTGATCTGCGCGGTGCTGCTGATCGCGCTCGCGGCCGCCTAGGGTGGCGATGGTCGTCGCCTTGCAGCCGCTCGTGGCGCTCATCGCCGGAATCCTCATCCTGGCCATGCCGCGGCTACTGAACTACATCGTCGCGCTGTACCTCATCGTCATCGGCATTCTGGGGCTCGTCCGATAGCGCCCGGGGAACCAGCACCGCGGCGCCCTTGAGCTTGCCTTCCCTGAGGTTCGACAGGGCCTGATTCGCCCGGTCGAGCGCGTAGCGGCTCACCTCGGTCCTGATCGGGACGCTCGCGGCAAGCGCCATGAATCGCGCGCCGTCGGCGCGCGTCAGGTTGGCGACCGACTCGATGCGCCGCTCGCCCCAGAGCGCCGCATAGGGGAACGCCGGGATATCGCTCATGTGGATGCCGCCGCAGATCACGCGGCCGCCTCGTTTTGTGGCCTTCAAGGCTTGGGGCACGAGCGCGCCGGCCGGGGCGAAAATGATGGCGGCATCCAGCGGCTCTGGCGGCGGCCCGGTCGAGTCGCCTGCCCAGTGCGCGCCGCATTCGATGGCGAATTTTTTCCCGGATTCGTCGCCTGGACGGGTGAACGCGAAGACCTGCCTGCCGTCGGCGCGCGCCACCTGCGCCAGGATGTGCGCGGCCGCGCCGAAGCCGTAGATGCCCAGATTCCTCGCGTCACCGCATTTCAAATAAGAACGGAAACCGATGAGACCCGCGCAAAGCAGCGGTGCCGCTTGCGCGTCGCCGTAGCGATCGGGAATCGCCACGCAGAAGCGCTCGTCCGCGAGCGCGTATTCGGCGTATCCGCCCGCGATGTGGTAGCCGGTGAAGCGCGCCTGCTGGCACAGGTTCTCCCGGCCGCTCGCGCAGTATTCGCACGCGCCGCAAGTCCAGCCGAGCCAGGGAATGCCGACGCGCGCTCCCTTGGCGAAGCGGCTGCCGCCTGCGACGACAGTCCCGACGACCTCGTGACCCGGCGTGATCGGATAAGCCGCACCGGCCAGCTCGCCATCGACGATGTGCAGATCGGTGCGGCAGACCCCGCAGGCGCCGACCTGCACGAGAACCTGGCCGGGACCCGGCTGGGGAACGTCGGTCGCGTCCAGGCTGAGCGGCGAGCCCGGGCGATGAAGGCGCATCGCTTTCATCGGAGAGGACGGTCGTCGTCGGCGAGGACGTCGTGCGCCGGGCGCTCGAGATCGTCGAACTGGCCCGAGTCCAGCGCGCGCCAGAACACCCAGCCGATCACGAATACGAGAGCGACCGAGAGGGGGACGAGAAGGTAAAGGCTTTCCATGTCTCTCCGGGCCGCACGGGCCGCAAGGCATTGAGCATGACGATGAGCGAGCTGGCGCCCATGCCGAGCGCGGCTTCCCACGGCCCGATCCAGCCGATCGCCGCAAGCGGCAGCGCCACCGCGTTGTAGGCCGCGGCCCATGCAAGGTTCTGCCGCACCAGGCGCATCGCGCGGCGCGCCACGCCGAAGGTTTCGAGGACCGCACCGAAGCTGTTTCCGGTCAGCACCACGTCGGCCTGCAGCTGCGCGGCATCCGCGCCGGCCCCCATTGCGAACGACACGTCGGCGCGCGCCAGCACCGGCGCATCGTTCAGCCCGTCGCCGATCATGGCGACCACCCGGCCCCGGCGCTGCAGCCGCTCGACGTAGTCGAGCTTGTCGTGCGGCGTCATGCCGCCCGCGAACCTGCGGATGCCCAGCCTGCGCGCCACGGCGGCGACCAGCCCGGCCTCGTCCCCGCTCGCGAGATGGATCCTGATGCCTCTCGCGTGCAGGCCGGCGACGAGGGCGGAGCCGCCGGGGCGCATCTCGTCCTCGAGCTGAAAGGCCGCCAGCCAGCCGTGCAGGTCCGAAAGGTACACGGATCCCTCTGCAGCCGGAGCGCCTGCGCAAAGCGCCTGGCAAAAGCGCCTGCTGCCGATGCGCACCGGGCGGCCGCCGATCATCGCCTCGATGCCGAGCCCGGGAACGTGGCGCGGCGCTTCCACCCGGCTCGATCCCCGGCCGGCGAAGGCGCGCGCGATCGGATGGCGGCTCGATGCTTCCAGCGACCGCGCGAGGTCGAGGCACGCCGGCTCGTCGAGCGATCCAAGAGGCACGACACGCGAGATCGCGAGCCGGCCCTCGGTCAGCGTACCGGTCTTGTCGAGGACGACGTCGCTCACGCGTTCCAGCGTCTCTAGGGCGCTCGAGCGCGTGACCAGGGCCCCGCGGCCGAGGAGCGAGCCGTTCGCGCGCGTCAGCACGATCGGCGCAGCAAGGCCGAGCGCGCACGGACAGGTGACGACCAGCACTGCTACCGCGATCCAGGCATTACCCCAGTAGAGACCCGCGATCAGCGCCGTGAGGATCACCGCGTGGGTCAGGTGGCGCGCCACGCGGTCTGCCGTTTCGACGAGCTTCGGCTTCGCCGCGGCCGCGCGCTCGGCGAGGCGCGCGAGACCCGCCGCCTGCGTATCGGCGCCCGTGCGCGTGACGCGCATCACCAGGGGCTGGTCCAGGTTGACCGAGCCGCCGACGAGCCGCTCGCCTGCGCGCTTGGCCACCGGCCGCGATTCTCCGGTGAGGAGCGATTCGTCCGTGCACGAGACGCCGCTCTGCACCACGCCATCGGCAGGCACGCGCTCACCCGGGGCGACCGTGATCGAATCTCCTGCGGAAATTTTTCTTTCCGAAACCCACTTCAGCAGGTGATCGAGCCCGCGCGCGGCGCGGCGCCGCGCGGCGGCTTCCGCATAGCGCGCGCCGAGGAGCAGAAAGGCGAGCATGCTGATCGAGTCGAAATACACTTCCCCGCCCCCCATCGCGGTCGCCCAAGCGCTCGCCGCGAAGCCGCCCGCCAGGCCGAGGGCGATCGGTGTCTCGAGCCCGATGCGCCGGCCGCGCAGCTCCTGCCATGCCCCCGCGAAGAACGGACGGCAGGCAAAGAGCAGCACCGGCGCAGTCAGGAAAAGGCTGGCCCAGCGCATGAGCTGCGCGGCTTCCGGAGCCAGATCCTCGCCGCTCACATAGGCCGGGAAGGCGTACATCATCACCTGCATGGCGCCGAATCCGGCGATGAAGAGCCGCCACAGCGCGGCGCGCCGCTCGCGGCGCTCGAGCTCGGCCTGACGGCGCGCATCGTAGGGACAGGCGTCGTAGCCGACGGCGCGAATCGCCGCGATGATCTGCGAGAGCTTTGCCTCGCGCGGATCCCAGGTCACCTGGGCGCGCCGGGTCGCGTAATTGACGTCCGCGCGCGACACGCCGGGCACGCGCTCGAGCACCCTTTCGATCAGCCACAGGCAGGCGCTGCAGCGCACGCGCTCCAGGATCAGCGCGGCCTCGGTCGCGTCGTCGGGATACTTTTCGGCGGCGTCGGGCAGCTCCTGCGGCAAAGGCGCCTGCTGCGTGCGGGTTTCGTAGTACTTCTCGAAGCCCCCGGCGACGATGGTGCGCGCCACCGCCTCGCAGCCGGCGCAGCAGAACTCGCGCAGCCCGTCGCAGACGAGCGCACGATGCCCGCCGGCCGCCAGGACCGGCAGGCCGCAATGAAAGCAGTTTGCCAATGGCGCGCTCCAATCGGAAAATGCAAGCGTAGTCGCGAGCCCTGCAGCGACTTTGACCTGCGTCAAAGCTCGCTTGTTGCAGTGCGGCAATCTCCCTTTCATGACAACGACCACCACCAAGCCCGCGGCGCGCGGCAAGCCGCTGAAATCCGAGCCGATGTTCCGGCACTACCTGCAGCCGCTGCTCGCGCCGCGCAGCGTCGCGCTGGTCGGCGCGAGCGAGCGCGAAGGCTCCCTGGGCAGGATCGTTTACCGCAACCTGGCCGAAGGCGGGCTGCGCGGCGAGCTCTATGCCGTGAACCTGAAGCACCGCAGGATATTCGGCCGGCCGGCGTATCCGCGGCTCGGCAAGCTGCCGCAGGTACCGGATCTCGCCGTCATCGCCACGCCCGCGGCGAGCCTGCCGCAGGTCATCGAGGACGCCGGTGCTGCAGGGGTCAAGGCCGCGGTGGTGCTGACCAGCGGGTTCGGCGAGGCGGGCGCGGCCGGCAAGGCCCTGCAGGACGAGATGATGGCGGCTGCGAAGCGATACGGCGTGCGCCTGCTCGGTCCCAACTGCCTCGGCCTGATGCGCACCGATGTGGGCCTCAACGCGACCTTCGCCCGCACCCCGGCGCTCCCGGGAAAGCTCGCGCTGGTATCGCAGTCGGGCGCCATCTGCGGCGCCATTCTCGATTGGGCGCACCGCGCCGGGGTCGGATTCACAAGCGTCATCTCGCTCGGCGGGGCTGCCGACGTCGACTTCGGCGAGGTTCTCGACTACCTGGTTGCAGACGTCGCCTCCGAGGCGATCCTGATGTACGTCGAGGGGGTTCGCGACGCGCGCGGCTTCATGTCGGCGCTGCGCGCCGCGGCGCGCGTGAAGCCGGTCGTGGCGCTGAAAGTCGGGCGCTATGCCACGGGCTCGCGCGCCGCGTCGAGCCACACCGGGGCGCTGGTGGGAAGCGATGCGGTGTTCGACGCCGCGCTGCGCCGCGCGGGCACGGTGCGGGTGAAAACCTATACGCAGCTCTTCGCCGCGGCGCGCGCCCTGGCCGGCCAGCGCTTCCCGCAGGGCGAGCGCCTCGCGATCGTCACCAACGGCGGCGGGCCCGGCGTGGTCGCCGCCGACAGCGCCGCGGAGAACGGCGTGCCGCTTGCGGAGCTCTCGCAGGAAACCTTGTCTTTTCTTGATAAAGAGCTTCCCCCCCAATGGTCGCGGGGTAATCCGATCGACATCATCGGCGATGCGCCGCCCGAGCGCTTCGCCGCCGCGACCGCCGCGGCGCTCGCGGACCCGGGCGTGGACGCGCTGCTGGCGATGTACTCGCCGGTCGCGGTGACCGCACCCGACGCCGCGGCGCGCGCGGTCGCCGAGGCGGCGCGCGCCAGCCGCAAGCCGGTGCTCGCGGCCTGGCTCGGCGACATCGACCCGAACGAAAGCCGTGCCTACCTCGAGTCGCAGGGCATTGCCAACTTCTACACGCCGGAGAACGCCGTCGAGGCGTTTTCCTTCCTGTGCGCGTACCGCCGCAACCAGGCGCAGCTGATGGAGGTGCCGGCGGCGCTTGCCCGGCGCGGCGACATGCCGCGGCCGGACCTGCGCGCGGCGACCGCGATCCGCGACGCAGCGCTTGCCGAGCGGCGCTCGATCCTCACCGAGCACGAGGCCAAAGCGCTGCTCGCCGCGTGCGGGCTGCCGGTCCCGGCATCGAGAATCTGCAGGGACAGGGAATCGGCGGTAAGCGCCGCGCGCGAGATCGGCTTCCCGGTGGCGATCAAGATCCTCTCGCCGGACATCACCCACAAGACCGACGTCGGCGGCGTGCGGCTCAACCTGCAAAACGCCGACATGGTGGCCTCGGCCTTCGACGACATGATGCGCCACGTGCGGCTGCTTCGGCCCGACGCGCGCATCGACGGCGCCCTGGTGCAGCCGATGCTGCGCTTCGCCCACTCGCGCGAGGTGCTGGTGGGGGTGAGCACCGACGCGGTGTTCGGCCCGGTGATCTCCTTCGGCTCGGGCGGCGTGTCGGTCGAAGCGGTGCGCGACACCGCCATCGCGCTGCCGCCGCTCAACGCGGTGCTCGCGCGCGAGCTCGTCTCGCGCACGCGCGTCTCGCGCCTGCTCGCCGGCTACCGCGACGTGCCGAGCATCGACTTCGAGGCGCTCATCGACGTGCTGGCGGGCGTCTCGCGCATGGTATGCGCGCTTCCCTGGCTGAAGGAGATGGATCTCAACCCGGTGTTCGCGCATCCTGCAGGCGCGGTGATCGCCGATGCGCGCGTGGTGATCGACCCGGCCCGGCTGACGGCGCCACCGCACTATGGGCACATGGCCATCCATCCCTACCCCGTCGAGCTCGAAGGCGAGCTCGAGCTGCTCGACGGCCGGCGCGTGCCGGTGCGGCCGATACGCCCGGAAGACGCCGAGCTCGAGAGCCGCTTCTTCGACTCGCTCTCGGATCGCTCGCGCTATCAGCGCTTCATGCAGTTCCTGCCGCAGCTCCCTCCGAAGCTGCTGGCGCGCTTCACGCAACTCGACTATGACCGCGAGCTCGCCCTGGTGGCGAGCTGGAACGCTGAATTCATCGCAGTGGGACGGTATACCCCCAATCCCGACGGCTCGAGCGCCGAGTTCGCGCTGGTGGTGGGCGACGCCTGGCAGGGCAAGGGACTGGGCCGCGCGCTGCTCGAACGGCTGTGCAATGCGGCGCGCGACGCGGGCTACGCGGAGCTCTACGGCTACATCATGGATGCGAACCACGAGATGCTCGACCTCGCCTACCGCCTCGGCTTCGTCGAGCGCTCGCGCGCCGGAAGCGAAGTGACCGTCGTGCGCCGGCTTTGATACTCAGGAGACACTCATGTTCAAGCACATTCTGATTCCCACTGACGGCTCGAAAACCGCGGCGAAGGCCATCCAGGCCGGCATCTCGCTCGCCGCTGAAATGGGCGCCAGGGTCACCGGCTACCACGCGCAGGAGCCGGTGCCGCTGCACATCCACGGCGAGGGCTACGTGTCCGACAGGAAGCTGGTGGAGGAATTCGAGCGGCGCTCGGCCGAATACGCCAGGAAATGCGTCGCCCAGATCGGCGCCGCCGCGAAGGCCGCGAGCGTGCCGTTCGAGCCGCTCATCGTCAAGACGCCGGTGCCGTACAAGGGCATCATCGATGCCGCCCGCAAGCGCAAGTGCGATGCGATCTTCATCGCCTCCCACGGGCATCGCGGGCTCGCCGGGCTGATCGTCGGCAGCGTGACGCAGAAGGTGCTGGCGAACTCGAAGATTCCGGTGCTGGTCTTCCGCTAGATAGCGATTCTCAATCTGCTGAATTGTGATTTTTGATTTGATCTATTGAGCGCGCGGTCGTAGGCTTGCCTCTTCCACTCGGAGGGACCCATGAAAGCGCTCAAAGGCACGAAGACGCACGACAATCTGAAGGCGGCGTTCGCCGGCGAATCGCAGGCGAACCGCCGTTACCTGTATTTCGCCGCCAAGGCCGACGTCGAGGGGCAGAACGACGTCTCGGCGCTGTTTCGCTCGACCGCGGAAGGCGAGACCGGGCACGCGCACGGGCACCTGGAGTACCTGGAGGCGGTGGGCGATCCGGCGACCAGCCTGCCGATCGGGCGCACGCGCGAGAACCTGAAGGCGGCGGTGGCGGGCGAGACGCACGAGTACACCGACATGTACCCGGGGATGGCGAAGCAGGCGCGCGAAGAGGGATTCGCCGAGATCGCCGACTGGTTCGAGACGCTGGCGAAAGCCGAGCGCAGCCACGCCAACCGCTTCCAGAAGGCGCTGGATTCTCTCAGTGATTAAGAGAGAGAGCCTGCTTCCCCTGGAGGCGTACGCGCGCCAGAGGAACGATTTCCGCGCGCGGGTGATGGAGCACAGGAAGTCGCGCAGCGTGCGGCTGGGCGAGCATCTGACGCTGCAGTTCGAGGACGAGCTCACCATCCGCTACCAGGTGCAGGAGATGCTGCGCATCGAGCGCATCTTCGAGGAAGAGGGCGTCCAGGGCGAGCTCGATGTCTATAATCCCCTGGTTCCCGACGGCGGCAACTGGAAGGCGACGATGCTGATCGAGTACCCGGATCCCGAGGAGCGGCACCGCATGCTCGCGGTGCTGAAGGGCATCGAGGACCGGATCTGGATCCGGGTGCAGGGATGCGCGCGCGTCCATGCCATCGCCGATGAGGACCTCGAGCGCGAGAACGAGGAAAAGACCTCCTCGGTGCACTTCCTGCGCTTCGAGCTCGACGCCGGCATGCGAGAGCGGCTTCGCGCTGGCGCCGGAATCGCCATCGGGGTGGATCATCCGGCGTACCAGGCCGCTGTCGAGGCCGTCCCGGCAGCGGTGCGCGACGCGCTTGCGAAAGACCTGGCTTGAGCACGCGGCTGGCGCTGGTCCTGGCGCTCGCGCTTGCCGCCTGCGGCGCGGAGCCTCAGGCGCGCAGCGACTGGGAGCGTGATCATGAGGAGAGCCTCTCGCGCGAGAGCCGCACGGCCGAGGCAGCACCGCAGTTTCCGGCCTACCCTCGCAAGGCGAGCCTGATCGAGTTCTTCGTCAGCGCGGCGAGCGATTTCAGGTTCTTCGTCGACGCTGAAACGCTCGACGTCGGCAGCGACGGCATCGTGCGCTATGTCCTGGTGGCGCGCAGCCCCGCCGGCGTGGAAAATGCCAGTTTCGAAGGGATGCACTGCGCGAGCGGCGAATTCCGCCGCTATGCGCTGGGTCGCGCCGACGGCACCTGGGCGGTGAGCGCCGCGGGCGGGCGGCCGATTCCCGCCGCCGCGGTGCAGCGCTGGCACAGGACGCTGCAGCGCGAATACTTCTGCCCGCAGCGACAGCCGATTCGCAGCGCCGCCGAGGGCGTGCGCGCCCTGCAGCAGGGCGGCCATCCGTTTGCGAAGGGCTTCGACGGCGACGCCCTGCGCGAGAGGCGCTAGAGCAGCACCAGGTTGTCGCGGTGGATCAGCTCGGGCTCGTCGACGTATCCGAGCAGCGACTCGATTTCCCCCGACGGGCGGCGCATGATGCGCCGCGTCTCCTCGCAGGAGTAATTCGCCAGCCCGCGCGCGACCTCGCGGCCTTGCGGGTCGAGGCAGGCCACCACCTCGCCGCGCTGGAAGTCTCCGGAAACCTCCACCACCCCGATGGGCAGCAGGCTCTTGCCGTCGCGCGTCAGCGCCTTGACGGCGCCCGCGTCGAGCCGCACGCGGCCGCTGACCGCGAGGTGGTCGGCGAGCCACTGCTTGCGCGCAGCGAGCGGCACGGTGCGCGCGCTGAGCAGCGTGCCTACGCGCTCGCCTTGCGCGAGCCGCAGCAGCACCTCGGGCTCGCGGCCCGAGGCGATGACGGTGTGGGCGCCGCTGCGCGCGGCGCGCTTCGCCGCCAGCACCTTGGTGAGCATGCCGCCCCGCGCGATGGCGCTGGCGGCGCCGCCCGCCATCGCCTCGAGCCGCGGATCGCCGGCCTCGGCCTCCTCGATCAGCTTCGCGCCTGCATCCTTGCGCGGGTCGGACTCGTGCAGGCCCGGCTGATCGGTGAGGATGACGAGGACGTCGGCCTCGATGAGGTTCGTGACCAGGGCGGCGAGGGTGTCGTTGTCGCCGAACTTGATTTCATCGGTGACCACGGTGTCGTTCTCGTTGATCACCGGGATCACGCCCATCTCGAGCAGCGTTCGCAGCGTGGAGCGGGCGTTCAGGTAGCGCTGGCGGTCGGCCATGTCGGCGTGCGTGAGCAACACCTGTGCGGTGTGCAGGCCGTGGCTGCGGAAGCAGGTCTCGTAGCACTGCGCGAGCCCCATCTGCCCGACGGCGGCCGCCGCCTGCAGCTGGTGCATCGCGTGCGGGCGGCGCGTCCAGCCCAGCCGCTGCATGCCTTCCGCGATCGCGCCGCTCGAAACGAGAATTGCTTTTTTCCCCAACTTGCGAAGTTCGACAATCTGGCGGGCCCAGAGCGCCATCGCCTCGACGTCGAGGCCACGGCCCTGGCCGGTGACCAGGGACGAGCCCACCTTGACGACGAGCAATCTGGCCTCTCTCAAAGATGTCATGTCCTGGAACCGAGCTCGCGTGCCACCGCCTTCGCCACTTCCTGGCAGCCCTGGCCGGTCAGCGCCGAAACCTTGAACCACGGACGCCTCCAGCGCAAGACGCCGAGGATCCTGCGGATGCGCTGCGGGGCGTCGTCCACCGCGTCGATCTTGTTGAACAGCAGCCAGCGCGGCTTGCGGTAGAGCGCTTGCTCGTATTTCTTCAGCTCCGCCGCGATCACGCGCGCCTCGCGCGCCGCGTCCGGTTGCGTGATGTCGACCAGGTGAAGCAGCAGCCGGGTCCTCGCCAAGTGGCGCAGGAACTGGTGGCCGAGCCCGGCGCCCTTGGAGGCGCCCTCGATCAATCCGGGGATGTCGGCGACCACGAAGCTCGCCTCGCCGACGCGCGCCACGCCGAGCGACGGATTGAGCGTGGTGAAAGGGTAGTCGGCGACTTTCGGCCGCGCGCTCGAGACGGCGCGGATGAAGGTGGATTTCCCTGCGTTCGGCAGGCCGAGCAGCCCGACGTCCGCGAGCACGCGCAGCTCGAGCGCGAGGCTGCGGCTCTCGCCGGGCTCGCCGCGGGTGAACTGGCGCGGCGCCCGGTTCACGCTCGACTTGAAATGGGTATTGCCGAGCCCGCCCCGGCCGCCGCGCGCGAGTTCGGCGCGCTGGCCGTCCTTCGCCAGGTCGGCGACCAGATCGCCGCTCGCGGCGTCGCGAATCACCGTGCCTGCCGGCATGCGCAGCTCGATGTCTCGCCCGGCGCGGCCGTTGCAGTCCGAGCCCATTCCGCGGGCGCCGTTCTCGGCGCGGTGGATGCGCGCGTAGCGGTAGTCGATGAGGGTATTCACGTTGCGGTCGGCGCGCGCCCACACGCTGCCGCCGCGGCCGCCGTCACCGCCGTCCGGCCCGCCGCGCGGCACGTACTTCTCGCGCCGGAAGGTGGCCGCGCCGTCGCCGCCCTTGCCGGCATGCGCCTCGATCTTCGCCTCGTCGATGAACTTCATGGTCTGCAAACAAAAAAGCCCTACCGGTCTCGATAGGGCTTTCCATGTCGTGAGGACCGGCTAGGCCGGCGAGCTCTCCGATATCACGCTTACGGTATTGCGCGCGTCTTCGCCCTTCACCGCGTAGCGCACCTGCCCCGTGACGCGGGCGTACAGCGTGTGGTCGCGTCCGATGCCGACGTTCGCGCCGGGATGGACCCGTGTGCCGCGCTGGCGCACCAGGATCTGTCCGGCGCTGACGTGCTCGCCGCCGTAGACCTTGACGCCGAGGCGCTTGGACTGCGAATCGCGGCCGTTGCGCGAGCTGCCGCCTGCTTTCTTGTGTGCCATGCCTTATCCCTGCCTGCCTTTTATGAGAGTCAACCCTGCACGATGTCGTCGATGCGGACCTCGGTGTACGACTGCCGGTGGCCCTGCGATTTTTGATAGTGCTTGCGCCGGCGCAGCTTGAAGATGCGCAGCTTGTCGCCGCGGCCGTGCGACACCACCGTCGCCTTGACCTGCGCGCCGCTGACGAAGGGCGCGCCGATCCTGACCTCGTCGCCGGCGCCGACGAGGAGCACCTCGCCGAAGGACACCGCGGCGCCGACCTCGGCCGGCAGCGCTTCGACGCGCAACTGCGCGCCGGGCTCGACCCGGTACTGCTTACCGCCTGATTTGATGATTGCGTACATGACGTGGAGTGTTGCACCGGCAAAGACTTGGAATTATAAAGGATTCATGAGTTTCCTGTCCATGCCGCAGCCGGTCGGGTAGTGTCTCAGTTTGATTTGTAACTAAAGGGAAGCCATGTGCTACCGTGAATCTCATGCCAGGCCCAGACGGAAAACTCACTCCGGAGGAAAGGAAAAAGGTAGAGGATTGGTTGGCCAAGTATCCGAAGTGGCTCGGAGCGAACTGCCCCATCTGTGGAAGCAACATGTGGATGCTCGCCGAGAATTTGGTGCAACCGGTCACGGTGGGCGAAGGGGCAAACCTTTTGCTTGGGGGAGTCGGCTATCCGCAAGTGATGCTCATCTCCAATCCATGCGGATACGCGCTATTTCTAAACGCCGTAATGAT
>Ga0137796_10001631_pt1 | contig 12637 bp, 13 predicted proteins | sample OV2TP3_FD_97704 | JGI IMG/M metagenome (GOLD analysis project Ga0137796, IMG submission 97704)
ATTTCTTGAGCAGCTCGTCGTAGGCGGGCTTGCGCGCCAGCGCGATGGCGTTGTTCTCGCGCTGGGCGCGGTAGCCCCATCCATCCAAGATGGTGAGCACTACCGGTCTAGCTCGGTTAGCCATTGAGGCTCAGCCCACCTTGAGGGCGCTCTTGCCGGGGAACTTCGCCGCGGAGCCGAGCTCCTCTTCGATGCGCAGCAACTGGTTGTACTTGCAGATGCGGTCGGTGCGCGAGCCGGAGCCGGTCTTGATCTGCCCGGTGCCCAGGGCGACGGCGAAGTCGGCGATGAAAGCGTCCTCGGTCTCCCCGGAGCGGTGCGAGACGATGGCGGTGTAACCCGCCGCGCGCGCCATCTCGATGGCTTCGATGGTTTCCGTCACGGTGCCGATCTGGTTGAGCTTGATGAGAATGGAGTTGGCGATGCTCCGCTCGATGCCGCGCTTGAAGATGGTCGTGTTGGTGACGAAGATGTCGTCGCCGACCAGCTGAGTCTTCTTCCCCAACTCCTTGGTCAGAAGCTGCCAGCCCGGCCAGTCCTGCTCGCCCATCCCGTCTTCCAACGAGGCGATGGGATACTGCCGCACCCAGTCGGCCCAGAACTTCACCATCTGCTCGGGCGTGTGCACCGACTTGTCGGACTTCTTGAAGACGTACTTGCCGTCTTTGAAGAACTCGCTGGCGGCCGGGTCGAGGTTGATAGCAATCTGCTCGCCGGGCTTGTAGCCGGCGGCAGTGATGGCTTCGAGGATGACCTCGATGGCCTCGACGTTCGACTTGAGGTTGGGGGCGAAGCCGCCTTCGTCGCCGACGGCGGTGGCGTAGCCGCGCTTCTTGAGCACCGACTTCAGATTGTGAAAGACCTCGACGCCCCAGCGGATGGCCTCGCGGAACGACCCGGCGCCCCAGGGGAAAACCATGAACTCCTGGAAGTCGAGGCTGTTGTCGGCGTGGGCGCCGCCGTTGATGACGTTCATCATCGGCACCGGCAACGTGTTGCCGCCGTCCCGCGCGAGGTACTTGTAGAGCGGGACGCCTTTGGCCGCGGCCGCAGCGCGGGCGGCGGCCATGGAAACGGCGAGGATGGCGTTGGCGCCGAGCTTGGACTTGGTGGGCGTGCCATCGAGCTCGCAGAGAAAGCGGTCGAGCCCGGCCTGGTCGGCGGCGTCGCGGCCCTTGACCTTGGGCGCAATGAGGGTGTTGGCGTTTTCGACCGCCTTGCGGACGCCCTTGCCGAGGTAGCGCGCCTTGTCGCCGTCGCGCAGCTCGAGCGCCTCGTGCTCGCCGGTGGAGGCGCCGGAAGGGACAGCGGCGCGGCCGCGCGCGCCTCCTTCCAGCACGACGTCGGCTTCGACGGTGGGATTGCCGCGAGAGTCGAGAATTTCGCGGGCGTGTGCGGACGCAATCTTCGTCATAGAGACCTCCCCGAGGGTTCCGACCTGGTTACGTGCTGGGCTGCGCGCCGCGCGCAGGCAAAGCGGCCAGACGGCTGGGATTATAGCAGGCCGGGGGAGGAGAGGCGAGAAATTGCTTGACTGAATGGCGGTTTTCGGTAACTCTAGCCGCGCTTTTCCTTTCAAGTACCCGGAAGGGGGTGTAAGTCCGCTTGGCCGAAGTACGAATCCAGGATGGGGAGTCGTTGGAAAGCGCTCTGCGGCGCTTCAAGAGGAAGGTCCAGCAAGAGGACATCATCAAGGAGATCAAGAAACACTCCTACTTCTTGAAGCCCGGGGAGCGGCGCCGGATCAAGCAAGCGCTGGCGCGCAAGCGAGTACGCAAGAAGCAGAGACGCGAACTCAGCTAACCACAGGGGAGTCTCAGGCACGTCGGGGAGTCCAGGGCCTCTTTGGGGAGCGAACGTGGGGGAGTCAGGGGATGGAATTCCAGGATAAGGTGATCGTGTGTGTGGACTGCGGCGCCGAGTTCGTGTTTACGGCCGGCGAGCAGATGTTTTTCGCCGACAAGGGCTTCAAGCATGAGCCCAAGCGCTGCAAGCCCTGCAAGGCGCGTCGCAGCCAGAACCAGCAGAGCGGCGGGCACTACCAGAGGGTAGAAACGGTAACGGTGTGCTCGCAGTGCGGCAAGGAGACCACCGTGCCGTTCCGGCCCACGCAGGGGCGGCCGGTCTACTGCCGCGAGTGCTACCAGCACCGGCGGGCCGCCGGGGCCGGCGCCACGGCCGCCTACTAGCTTCCGGGCAAGCCAACCTCGCCCTCGCCGGTGACAATCGGCGAGGAGCCCCGGTCTTCGCTTCTGCCGGGGCCGGTTGCCCTCCCACCGAAAAAAAGAGACAATCGCGTTCATGAGTGCGAGGCGGAGTGTGTCTGCTGCTTGCGCGCTGCTGGTGTGCCTGGCCGGCGCGGTGGCGCAGGCGGGCGTGGTGGTGGAAGTCGAGCAGCGGCTGCCGGGGACGGGCGCCGTAATCGGTCGAACGGTGTACCACTTCGAGGCCGGGCGGCTGCGGGTGGAATCCACCAGCGAGGAAGGCGAGGAGGCCATCGTCATTTTCCGCTCCGACCGGAAGACGGCGTGGCTCATCAGCCCGGGCGAAGGCACCTACGTCGAGCTGACGCCGGCGAAAGTGGTGGAGCTGAAGAAGCGAATGGACGCCCAGCAGCAGGAGGTGGCGGCCGAGCTGGCCAAGCTGCCGCCCGAGCAGCGGAAAGCGATGGAAGAAATGATGTCTGCGGTCTCCGGGCCGGGAGCGGCGCTGAGCTTCAACGCCGTGGGCCGCGACGAAAAAGTGGACGGCTACACCTGCACGCGCTATGAGGCACTTGAAGGCGAGAGCCGCGTGGCGGAGGTCTGGACGGCGTCGCTCGAGCAGCTCCAGCTGAGCGCCGAGGAATACGAGCCGCTGCGGGAGATGGGGCGGATGCTGGAGCCGCTGGGCGCGTCAAGGCCGCTGGCGCAGTTGATGCAGACGGCGGCGCTCGAAGGCGTCCCGGTGCGCACGGTGAGCTACGCCGACGGCGTGGCGCTGTCCGAAGACCGCGTGGTGGTGGCGGAGCGGCGGACGCTGCAGGCGAGCTTGTTCGAGCTGCCGCGCGGGCTGCGCAAGGTCGAGCCGGGCGAGGAGTAGGGTTCAAAGAAAAGGCGGGACGGTCAGGGAGCAGCGAACCGTCCCGCCTCGATGGGGTGGTCGTGCTGTGCCGCTGCCCCGGCGGGGCCGGGGCACCCGCAGCCTAGCGGACGAACACAACCACCTTGTGCTTGAAGCGAATCTCCTGCAACTCTCCGTTGGCTCCGGTGACCACGGAGCCCGCGGTGCCGTTGCTGTTGGGCTTCACTTCCGCGCGCGCCTGGGCGACCCGGTCGCCGTTGCGGTAGAGCACCGCCTCGCCCGAGCCGTTGAGCTCCAGCTTGTAGGTGCCGGCCTTGAGAGTGGTGCCGTTGAGTTGCGCTTCCCGAGTAAGTTTGAAGCTGTGGGTTTCAGCCTGCAGAGAACTGGCGGCCACCAGGCTCGCCAGCGCGATGAGAACAATGACCAGGTTGAGTTTGCGCATCCTGCCTCCTGTGGAACGGTGGTTTGTTTCCACGGTTCAGCATCGCGCTGCGGGCCCCGCGTCCTGAGTTCCGTGCCCAAAGCCTTAGACGGCCTGCGCTCGCCGGAGGTAGCAGGAGGAACAAACTTTTAACAAATCCTGCCGGCAGCGAGCCGTCTCCGCCTCAATCGGGAATTACGAGCGACCCCGGAAGGAAGTTCCACCGGGAAAAAGATTTCAGGATATGAAAAACCGGCGGTCAGTTCTCGAAGATGACCTGGGCAAAGGTGAACTGGTCGGTGTGGGTGAGCGAAAGTGAGACGTGGCGGACACCGAGGCGCTCGGCGAACTCCTGCGCGCGCCCGGCGAGCTTGAGGGTGGGCTGGCCGCTGGGGAGGTTGGCGACTTCCACGTCGACCCAGCGGAGGCCGCGGCGCCAGCCGAGGCCCAGCGCCTTGAAGGCCGCCTCCTTGGCGGCGAAGCGGGCGGCGTAGCGCTCGTACTTGTTGCGCTTGCGCTCGCAGTAGGCGATTTCGTTTTCGGTGAACACCCGCTCGAGGAAACGCTGGCCGTAGCGCTCGACCGCAGCTTTCACGCGGGCGGGCTCGGCAATGTCAACTCCAGTCCCGACGATCATGAGAAGGCGTAGTGTATCATCGGAAGTCGACTTTCTTTGTGGGTCGGGGCTTGAGCTCCGAGATCCGAGGCCTGCTTCTTGTCTTCCTACCTCACTGCCGTAGGCCGACGCGGACGTCGCCAGACCGCAGCGTCAAAAATGCCTTTACTGGGAGCGGCACCACTAGGTCGCCTCCCCTGGCTCCTCCACGCCTTCACGACAAGAGAGCCGGCCAACTTCAACCTCAACTATTCGGTCGCGAAGACGCCAGCCACGGTCACCCGGAACCGCAAAGCGCTGCTGCGGGCCCTGGGCAGGCGGTGGCAGCTCGTCACGCTCAAGCAGCGGCACACCGACATCGTGCGGGCGGTGGACCGGCGGCCGCAGGGCGCGGGCGTGCTGCGAGAGCGCGACGGGGCGCTGAAACTCTACGGCGACGCGCTCGTCACCAACCAGCCCGGGCTGCTGCTGGCCGTGCAGGTGGCCGACTGCCTGCCGATACTCCTGGTCGATCCGAAGAAGCGCGTCGTTGCGGCCGTGCACGCGGGCTGGCGCGGCACGGTGAAGCGGATTGCCGAGAAGACGGTCGGCGAGATGCGGGCGCGGTTCGGCTGCCGGCCGGGCGACCTCCGCGCCGTGGTGGGGCCGGGCATCCACCGCTGCTGCTACGAAGTCGGGCGCGAAGTGGTGGAGCGGTTCGAGGCGCAGTTCCCCTACTGGGAGAAAGCAGTCCGGCGGGTGAAGACTTCGGTGCCCGACGTCATCTGGCAGCAGCGCTTGCTGTCGCGCGAGCCGCTGGCGCCCGGCGTGAGACGACCACGCCCGGCGCTGACCGCACCGGGGGAGGAAAGACTTTACCTCGACCTGGTCGAAGCCAACCGCCGCCAGCTCGTCGCGGCTGGCGTACGCGCCAGGAACATCGTCGCTTCCCCGCTCTGCACCGCCTGCCGCACGGATTTGTTCTTTTCCCACCGGGCTGAGCGGGGTCGCACCGGGCGGATGATGGGAGTTATCGGCATTACCAAGCGGCACTGACCGGCCGTGTTTTCAGAGCCGTCATGTATATCCCGGAGCCCCCAGGCTCCAGCCTGGGGAGCCCTTAGAGAGGACCGAGAGCTTGGCCCCGAGGCAGGAGCCTCGGGGCTCTGGAGTAAAGGTGAACGAAGAACCTGAATCCATGGATGAAGCGAGAGAAGAACAGCACGAGTTTGGGGAGCTGCTGAGGTTTACGGCGGCGGGCTACGGGTCCGGGCTGGCGCTGGGAGCGCTGCTGGATTGGTATGGGCTGCCGCGCAGTGCTGCCGGGCAGTGGCTGGTGCGCACGCTGACCGGCGAAGGCGAGAGCCTGTTCGAGGGGTTCTACGCGCTGCGGGCCCGCCTCCGGCGGGCGAGCGCGGCCGGCTCGATGGCCGAGGCCTACGGCTGGGGGAAGCTGCTGGGGATGATGTTCCCCTGGTTCATCGATTGGGGCAGCCGCTGGGCGGGCGTGGATGTCTACGGGGTCGAGGCGTTCTACATCCCTTTCTTCTACGCCATGAGCGACCAAATCGGCGCCAACGTCTCGGGCTTGCTCTTTCTGCGCCGGCGGGAAGCGGGCTGGAGCGCAGCGCTGGGGCGCTACGCGCGGCATCCGGTGATGCTGACGAGCCTGGCGGTGATTCTGGTCGTCCCTGTTGGGCTGCTGGCGGTGCGGCTGCTGGGGTTCAGCCCTACCACGCAGGTGCGGACGGCGGCGGAGACGATTGCCGCGAACCTGTGCTGGCTGCCGCCACTGGTGGGCTGGCTGGCGGAGCGACGGCAGGCAGCCGGATAACCGAAAGGCACTCACTACAGAGGACACGTAGGTCACAGGGAAAGCGACAAGAAAAACCAAAAGAGCTCACCGCAGAGGCGCAGAGGACGCAGAGGAAGAAAGGCCGACGACGAAGCCGGCGACCGAGGGCCGCCGAACTCGCTTCGTCGCCGCTACCCCTTCAGCCGGCGAAGCGGTTGTAGAGCCAGGCGAAAATCGCCCCGGCAACGCCACCGTCCACCACCCCGTACAGCATGCCGACAACCACATCCCCGATGCTGGCGGTGGCGTGGTAGCCAGGATAGACCGACGCCATCAACTCTAGGAACGCTTTTCCATAGCCGGGCCAGAGCAGGTTCGCCAGGCCGGTCAAGAACATCGCCAGCACACCCCAAAGCAGAGCGAAGGCAATGGCCATTCCTTTCACGCTGAGTTTCATGAAGTCACCTCTGGGCTGCTCGAAGGAATTCTAGCGCAGCGGGCAGCTATGTACGAGAGGGCTACGAGCTGAGGATTTCGGTGATGGCGGCCAGCAGGCGGTCGCACTCCTCTTCGGTGTTGTAGAAGTGCGGGGAGACGCGGATGCCGGCGCGAGGCCGGTAGTCGACCAGGATGTCGCGCTGCAAGAGCTCGCGCAGGACTTCGGGGCCGCGCGGGACGTCGAAGATGATGGTACCGCCGCGCTCGTCGTCGCCTTCGGGGGTGTGGACGCGCCAGCCACGCCGACGGGCGGAGTCGAAGAGGTAGCGGGTGATGCGCAGCGAGCGGCGGCGGATGCGCTCGACGCCCACCTCGCGGATGATGTCCAAGCCCGGCTCGACGGCGTAGAAGCAAGCGATGTGGGGCGTGCCGTTCAAGAAACGGTAGATGTTGTCACAATAGGCGTTGGGACCGACTTCGAAATCAAACGGGCGCGGGTGCGCGAACCAGCCGGTGAAAGTCGGCTGGAGTTTTTCCCGCAGGTCAGGCCGGACGTAGAGGTAGGCCACGCCGGGGCCGCCGCAGAGCCACTTGAGGGTGCCGCCGACGCAGAAGTCGGCGTCCCACTTCTTCACGTCCACCGGAAGCACGCCGGCCGACTGGTAGGTGTCCAGGATGACGTGGGCGCCGACGCGGTGGGCCTTCTCGATGATGGCGGCGGCGTCCTGGACGTAGCCGGTGCGGAAGAGGACGTGCGAGAGCGGGACCAGCAGGGTTTGCTCGTCGATGGCCTCGAGGATTTTTTCGGTGGGGACGCGCAGGGGATCGATGGAGTCGGTTTCGACCAGCTCAATTTCAGCGCCGTGCTGGCGCTGCGCGTGCCAGAAGTAGATGACGGAGGGAAACTCCTTGTCGGTCAGCACCACCTTGCGGCGCGGGCCGTCGAAGCGGAAGCAGGAGGCGATGACGGCCTGGGTGGTGGTGACGTTTTCGTGCAGCGCCACCGTGCCGGGGTCGGCGCCGAGGATGGGCGCGAGCTTGTCGCCGACCTTCACCGCCAGCTCCCACCAGGCTTCCTCCCAGGCGCGCACGCCGCGGGTGGCCCAGCTTTCGGCGTAGCGGGCGAGCGCGGCCTCGACCCCACGCGGCATGGCGCCGAGCGAGTTGCTGATGAGGTAGGTGGTGGTGGCGAGGATGGGGAACTCGTCGCGGTAGTCGATGAGGTCTTTCACAGAGGCGGGCATTGTAGCGGGTTGGAGAAAAAGACGAAAGGCTCTCACCGGAGGCGCGCCCTTCGACTGCGTCCGCCTGCGGCGGACTCCGCTCAGGGTCTCCGCTCGGCTTCGCCTCGCTTCGAGAGGAAGTAGATCAGGGAAATCAGGGCGAGCCAGGGGAGACCTGAAATCAGGGTGATGTCAAAGCCCGGAACAAACCAGGTCGCGATGGTGACGGTGCCGAGGCCGATGAGGCCGAGCATTGTAGGCGCGGGAAAGGCGGGCATGAACTTCGCGAGCTGCGCGTTGGCGCGGTGGTGGCGGCGAAACGCCAGATGCGTGACGAAGATCATGATCCAGACGTAGAGGCCGCCGAAGAAGGCAGCGCCAATCATGTAGAGGTAGGCTTGCCGGGGAAACAACTTCTCAGCGAGCACAGCGACGAGCATGCCGACGCTGGAGACCAGCAGCGCCGCCAGCGGGATGCCGCGCGGAGTGAGTTGCCCCAGGCGGGCGGGCACGTAGCCGCCACGCGAGAGCGAGAACAGCATGCGCGAAGTGAGGTAGAGGTTGGTGTTGGCGCTGGAGAGCGCGGCGGTGAGGATGACGAAGTTCATGATGCTGGAGGCCGCGGGCAGGCCGACGGTCTCGAAGGCGCGCACGAAGGGGCTGACGTCAATCCCGGCCTGCGGCCAGGGGACGAGGCCGACTACCAGGGCGATGGCGCCGACGTAGAAGAGCGAGAGGCGCCAGAAGACCGAGCGCAGGGCACGGGGGATGGTCTTCTCCGGGTTCTGGGCTTCGCCGGCGGTGACGGCGACGACTTCGACGCCGAAGAAGCTGAAGACGGCGAGCGTCATCGCCAGCAGCACGCCGGTCAGGCCGTTGGGGAGGAAGCCTTGGTGCTGGGTATAGTTCCCGAAGCCGACGGGCTCGAGCGGGCCGAGGCCGAAGATCAAACCCGCGCCGACGATGATGAAGAGAATTATGGTCGCAACCTTGATGAGCGCGAACCAGAACTCAAACTCGCCGAAGCTGGAGACGCTCCAGGCGTTGGCCGCCAGCAGGCCGACGGAAAAAGCTGCGACCCAGAACCAGCCCGGGACGTGCGGGAACCAGTAGGCGCAGTAGATGGCGGCGGCGACGACTTCGCTGCCGATGGCGATTACCTGGGCGACCCAGTAGGAGAGGCGCATCGTGAAGCCGGCCCAAGGGTTGAGATAAAGCTCGGCGTAGACACCGAAGGAGCCGGCAACGGGGTGGGCGACCGCCATCTCCGCCAGCGCCCAGGCGGCGAACAGCGCAATGAAGGCGCCCAGGAGGTAGGCGAGGATGACGCCGGGACCGGCGAGCCGCACCGAGATGCCGGAGCCGAGGAAGAGCCCGGTGCCGATGGCGCCACCGAGGGCAATCATGGAGAGTTGGCGCGGGGTCAGCTTGCGGGCGAGGGAGTCTTCGCGAGCAGCGGCGTCGGTGGCCAAGGCGGGGGCATCGTAGTGGAAATGTGGGAATAGGTGAAGAGTAGACTAAGAAAACCAAAGGCGTTCACCGCAGAGACCACAGAGAGCACAGAGGAAGCATTGAGAAAGACAAGAAACTCTACCGCAGAGAGCGCAGAGTGCCCGCCTTCGCTCTGCTTCGGCGGGCAGGCGCAGAGAAAAGCGTGGCCGCTGCGCGGCCAAGACAGGCAAGAATGCCTGTCTTAACAATTCAGAAAGAGCGTTCAGCCAGAAGCAGCGGGAGGCGCGGGCTGGATTTCGAGCAGGGCGAGCTGGCCGCAGGCGGCGAAGACGTCCTGGCCGCGGGAGCGGCGGATGAGAGCGAGGCGGCGGGCGGCACGGAGAATCTGCTGGAAGGTTTCAACGGCTTCGTCGGTGGGGGCACGGTAAGGCAGCTCGGGCACCGCGTTCCAGGGGATGAGGTTGACCTTGCAGCGCAGGCCGCGGGTGAGGTCGACGAGGCGGCGGGCGTCGTCGGGCGAGTCGTTGAAGCCGCCGAGCAGGACGTACTCAAAGGTGAGGCGCTCCCACGGGCGCAGCGGGTGGTCGCGGCAGGCGGCGAGCAGGTCGGCGAGGGGGTACTTGCGGTTGATGGGCATGATGGCGGTGCGCTGCTCGTCGGTGGTGGCGTTCAAGGAGACGGCCAGCTTGGGGCGCGCGGGCTCGGCGGCGAGGCGGCGGATGCCGGGGACGATGCCTGAAGTCGAGAGCGTGATGCGGCGCAGCGGGATGTTCATCCCGTCTGGGTCGGCGAAGCGGCGGACGGCGGCGAGGGTCGAGTCGTAGTTGAGCAGCGGCTCGCCCTGGCCCATCAGGACGATGTTGGTGCGAGGGAGAAGCTCGGCGCGGTGCTCGGCGAGGCCGACCAGCACCTGGCCGACGATTTCACCCGCGGTGAGGTTGCGGATGAGCCCGAGCTGGGCGGTGGCGCAGAAGTGGCAGTCGACCGCACACCCGGCTTGAGAGGAAATGCAGAGAGTCTGCCGGTTTTTCTCCGGCATCCAGACGGTTTCGATGGTCTTGCCGTCGGCGAGGCGGAGCAGGTAGCGGACGGAAGCGTCGCGGGAATGGAAGCGGCCGGCGATTTCGGGCAGGCCGACGACAGCTTCGGCGGCGAGCCGCTCGCGCAGGGCAAGCGGGAGATTGGTCATGCGAGCGAAGTCGAACTGCTTTTCGGCGTAGAGGGCGTGGTAGAGCTGGTTGCCGCGGTAGGCAGGGAGGCCCCACTGCTGGGCGAGCTGGCGGAGGGCTTCGAGGTCGAGTTGGAGAAGGTCCAAGGGCATGGCGGAGCAGCGATTAGACGAGCACAACCTCGCGGTCGAATCCGGGCTTCTTCTCCGCGCGGAGCTTCAAGTTGACCCCGCAGGCGGTGGCAATACGCTCGAGCATGCGCAGCGATTGGCCGGTGTATTCGGCGTCTTCCAGGCGGGCGATCACCGATTGCGTCGTGCCGACACGATCCGCCAGTTGCTTTTGCGAGACCCCGGCCGCTTCGCGCATCTCGCGAACCAGCATGGCGAGGTCAATCTGCTGCAGGGTGCGGAGAAAGGCCCGGCGATAGCGCGGACTGCGTCGCATGCGCTCCTGAACGATTTGGGTATGCCTGTCGTTTTTCATGCTACTGCCTCCCCCTTGCCCTCAGTACCGATTGCGATGGCGCAGCCACAATCGCCGCAACTCCTCTGCGCGGGTAACCTCGCCCGGCGGAGTCTTTTGGCCTTTCTTCTGAAAGGCGGAGGTGATGACGATGAGCATGCCGGGCTGATAGAAGAAGAGCACGCGGAAGATGCGGTCGAAATGTTTGACACGAAGCTCGAACAGGTCATGAGTCAGCTTCTCCACGAACTTGCCCTGCATCCGGGTGCCGTACCCGCGCAATCGCTCAATGAAGGCGTCCACCTTGGCAGCCGCCCCCAGGTCAAGCGAGTCAATGAACTCCCGGGCGGGACACCGGCCGTCGGGAAGCCTCACGTAATCGATGGTGAACTCGCCCGGCACGGGTTCGAGTCAATATAGCAATATTGCTATTCCCTGTCAAGTTCCTTTGTTCCTGTGTAAGAATCGGACAAGGATCGGAGGCCATGACAACAAAGGCGCCGGTGGTGCGGAAAGAGACGCTGCCGAACGGGCTCATCATCGCGACGGAAGAAATGCCGCAGGTGCGGACGGTGGCGGTGGGGGTGTGGGTGAAGACGGGGTCGCGGGTGGAGCCGGCGGAGGTGAACGGCATCTCGCACTTCATCGAGCACATGGTGTTCAAGGGGACGGAGCGGCGCACGGCGCAGGAAATCGCCTCGGAGGCGGACGCGCTGGGCGGGCACCTGGACGCCTTCACGGCGAAGGAGCTTGTCGCCTTCACCATGAAGGTGCTCGACCAGCACCTGGCGGAGGCGTTCGACATCCTCGCCGACCTGGTGCGCGCGCCGGTGTTCCGCGAGGCCGACATCGAGAAGGAGCGCAGCGTCATCACCGAAGAAATCAAGATGGAGCAGGACAACCCCGAGTACCTGGTGCACGAGCTCTTCAGCCAGAACTTCTGGCGCGAGCACGCCATCGGCCGGCCGATCCTCGGGACGGTGGAGACGCTGGGCGGGTTCAACCACGGGGTGGTGAGCGGGTTCCACCGGCGCTGGTACGTGCCCAACCAGATGGTGGTGACGGGGGCGGGGCGGCTGGAGCACGGGCGCCTGGTAGAGCTGGTGAAGAAAAGCTTCGGGGAACTCGAGCGGCACGAAGACGGCCACCGCGATTCGGCGCCGGAGCCGCGCGCCAGCCTGACGACGAAGCACAAGGAAGAGCTGGAGCAGGTGCACCTGTGCGTGGGGGTGCCGGGCTACGCGATGGCGGACCGGCGACGCTACGCCATGGCGCTGCTGGGGACGATCCTCGGCGGCGGGATGTCGTCGCGGCTGTTCCAGAACATCCGCGAGCGCGAAGGGCTGGCCTACGCGGTCTTCTCCGAGCTGCAGGCCTACCGCGACACGGGCTCGCTGACGGTCTATGCGGGCACGGCGCGCGAGACGGCGCAGCAGGCGCTGCGGCTGGTGCTGGAAGAGTTCAAGCGGATGAAGGCCGAGCCGGTGCCGGCCGACGAGCTGCGCCGGGCCAAGGAGAACCTGAAAGCCAGCCTGATGCTTTCGCTGGAATCGACCTCAGCGCGGATGTCGAACCTGGCGCGGCAGGAGATTTACTTCGGGCGCTTCTTTACGCCGGACGAAATCCTGGCCGACATCGAAGCCGTGACCGCCGCGGAAGTGCAGGAGGCGGCGCGAGACTTCTTCCAGGCGGAGAAGGTGGGAGCGACGGTGCTGGGCAAACTGGATGGGCTCAAGTTCTCGCGGGAAGAACTGAACTGCTAGCCAAAACAGGAAGTCGCGAAGGGGAACAGAGAGAAAGCTTACCGCAGAGATCGCCGAGAACGCGCAGAGACCGCAGAGAAAGAAAAGAGCGGGGCTCCGCCCCGCTGACACACAGGAATGCCTGTCCTACCGGTCCCGAACACCGCGAAGAATCTAATAGCGGTCGCGGCCGCCGCCGCCACCACCGTAGCCACCGCGGCCACCACCGCCGCGCCCGCGGCCGCCGCCGCCGCCACGCCCGTAACCGCCGCCG
>Ga0137796_10001632_pt1 | contig 12620 bp, 12 predicted proteins | sample OV2TP3_FD_97704 | JGI IMG/M metagenome (GOLD analysis project Ga0137796, IMG submission 97704)
TCTTTTTTCACTTTTCACTTTTCACTTTCCCGGGGAGATTGCGATCACCTTGCCCATAGTGACAGGCGTGCCCGGCTGCAAGGCGGGTGACCAGGCCACGGCGCCCTTGCCGAACAAAAGGATGACGGTGGAACCCATGTTGAAGCGGCCCATTTCTTCACCGCGTCGCAGCTGGATTTGGCCGTCGTGTTCGGGATAAGTCCGGTTTGTAATCTTTCTATTTCCGTTGGGCATGATCCGGCCCGCCCAGACAGTTTCCAGCGATCCGACAAACAGGGCGCCGACGAGGATGATGGCCATCGGACCAATGTCGGTGTCAAACAGGCAGATCAGGCGTTCATTTCGCGCATACAGGGCGGGCACCACGCGCGCGGTATGATCATTGACGGCAAAAAGTTTTCCCGGGACGTGGATCATCTTTTCCAGCCGGCCATCACAAGGCATGTGGATGCGGTGATAGTCCCGTGGTGACAGGTAAAACGTCGCAAATGATCCTTCGCGGAAATGCGCGATCGTTTCCTTCTCCCCTGCGAGCAGGGCGGCGATATCGTAGTATCGGTTCTTGGCCTGGAAAATTTCTCCGGATTCCACGGGGCCGATCTGGCTGATGTAACCGTCGATCGGACAGGCGATCACCCCCGGCTCCCGCGCTACCGGTCTTACACCCGGTTTCAGCTCACGCGTAAAGAAATGATTGAAGTGGTGGTAATTTTCCGCGCGCGGCTCCCTGGCGAGCGCCATATCCACGTTAAACCAGCGGATGAAGAGTTTGATCAGCCCGTTTTTAACCGGTACCCAGCGGCAGCGGGCAAGGCGGTCAACCGCCCTGGACAGGGCGTGCTGCGGTACCAGGTACTGCGGCAGCACCCTGAGGTAATCCGCAAGGTTCGCTTGATCGGGCCTGATCACGGGGTGTTATTCGTTAATCACCCGGTCCGCGCCTTCCCGCAAAAGCAAGGACAGTGCGCGTCAGTGGTGCGTGTGCTGAAAATCACTGCGCCGGACTTCCGCCGCAATGTCCAGGCTTTTGCCGTTCGAGAACGTCAGCCGGAGCGGTACCACGTCTCCTGCCTTCAGGGGAACGCTGCTGTCGAACAGCATGAGGTGATAGCGTCCGGGCGCGAAACTGAAGCTCGATCGCGCGGGCAGCGGTATCACGTCCTGTTTCTGCATGCTCGCCACGCCCTTCTCCATCATCGTGAGGTGAAATTCAACCCGTTCAAACAGGGAGCTGCCGGCGGCAACAAGGTCAATGTGTTCATCCGAATTGTTCACGATGTCCATGTACCCCGCTGTGACGCGGGCGGTCGGCGGCCCCTCGCTGATCCAGGCATTGCTGATGGCGATGTCATCGCCGGAAAAAACCAGGACCGGAAGGAACAGGAACGACAAAACCGTGAGACGCATGCCGTTCAACCCTGTTTGCCGAGGAAATCCCTGATCGCCAGAAAACGGGTGACCGCGTCCTCAACCACCTGCGGCGCCGAGAACAGGCCGACCAGCCGCGCTGCAGGGTCCAGCAGGAACACCGCCGCCGTGTGATCCACGGTGTAGTCATCCGGCGACGTTCCGTTTCCACGCATGGAGACGACGCCGATCTGCCGGGTGAGGCTCTCGATCTGCTCCCGGGTCCCGCCCAGGCCGATGAAGTCACTGTTGAAATAATTCACGTAACCGGCCAGCTGTTCCGGCGTATCGCGCTCGGGATCAACGGTCACAAAGACGATCTGCACGTTACCGGCGGCATCAGCCTGCGCAAGCTCGCGATAAACCTCGTTCAACGCCGTCAGGGTGAGGGGGCAGATATCCGGACAATGGGTGTAGCCGAAAAACAGGAACGACCATTTTCCGGCAAGTTCCCCGAGTCCGAAATTTCCGCCATGCTGGGTGACGGCGGAAAACGGTCCGATCTGTTTCGGGTTCGGCCAGAGCAGGCCTTCAATTCCGGGGTGGGCAGGGGTGGCGGGCGCCTGCAGGCGGGCAGTGTACATGCCGAGGCCCGCGCCCAGCGCGAGGAAGCCTGCCATGATCGCGGCGATCAGGACAACGCGGTTGTTCATCGGCCGTGATTATACAGCAAGAAAGGTACTGTTTCGAAACCGCGTGGTTTCCGGTTCAACAGACGACGTTAAAATCGATATAATTGACCAGCCCCGCCATCTCGCGGGGCTTTGAGTATGAATTTACGGATTCCGGTTTCACTGGCTCGCGGATCATCGATCAATGACCGAATTCTTCAGTGAGTACAACTACTGGGTGGTTATCATACTGATGATGAGCGGTTTCTATATCGTCATCTCGCATCAAAATCTGGTTAAAAAACTGATCGGCCTCAACTTGTTCCAGATCTCGGTATTCATCCTGTTCATCTCCATGGGTTACCTCGAGGGCGGCACGGCGCCGATTTTTTCAGAGGAATACACGCAGTATGCCAGTCCCCTGCCGCATGTCCTGATTCTCACCGCGATCGTGGTCGGTATTTCAACCACCGCGCTCGGGCTTGCGCTGGTGGTCAGGATCCACAAGGCGTTCGGCACCATGGAAGAGAACGAAATTACCGGCATGGACGAAGATACGTGATAGCGCATCTTCCGATACTGCAGGTGGTTGTCCCGCTCCTGTCCGCGCCCGTTTGCGTTGTTCTGCGAAGACACAACCCTGTGTGGGTTCTGGTATTCCTGGCCAGCTGGACCGCCTTTTTCATCGCCGTCCTGCTTCTCAACGCCGTTTCTCGTGCCGGCGAAATTCACTACGTACTGGGCGGATGGGATCCCCCCTGGGGCATAGAATACCGGCTGGACGTGTTAAGCGCCTACCTCCTGCTGATCGTGACCGCCATCGGCGCCGTCGTAATTTCATTCGCCCGCGAGAGTGTCATCCGGGAAATTTCTTCGGACAGGATTTACCTGTTTTATACCGCCTACCTCCTGAACCTCGCCGGCCTGCTCGGTGTGATAACTACGGGCGATGTTTTCAACATGTTCGTTTTCATCGAGATCTCCTCCCTGTCCTCTTATGCCCTGATAAGCCTCGGCAGGGACAGGCTGGCGCTGCTTGCCGCCTATCGTTACCTGGTGCTGGGCACCATCGGCGCGACCTTTTTCCTGATTGGCGTCGGCCTGTTGTACGTAATGACGGGGACGCTGAACATCGTGGATCTCAGGGCAAGGCTGACGGACGTGGAGCATACACGCACCATCGTAACGGCGCTGGCGTTTCTGACTGTCGGCATCAGCCTCAAATTCGCGCTTTTCCCGCTGCATTTCTGGCTGCCGGGGGCCTACACCTTCGCCCCCTCCGTTGTCTCGGTATTCCTCGCCAGCACCACGACCAAGGTCTACATCTACGTCATGCTCCGCTTCCTTTATTCGGTATTCAATCCGGCGTTCGTCTTCGACGTGATATCACTTGACCTGGTTTTTCTGGTCTGTGCGCTGCTGGCGATTTTCAGCGGTTCTCTCAATGCCATACGGCAGAATGACGTCAAGTGCATGATGGCTTATTCAAGCATCGCCCAGATCGGTTACATGATTCTCGGTGTAAGTCTCGTGTCCGTTACCGGCCTTCTGGCCGGCATCATCCACCTGTTCAACCATGCCCTGATGAAAGGCGCGCTGTTCATGTGCCTGGCCTGCGTGTATTACAAAACCGGCTCCGTCAGGCTGGGCGATTTGCGGGGAATCGGCCGAAGGATGCCGTGGACGATGGCCGCCTTCGTCGTGGCCGGCCTGAGCCTTGTCGGGATACCGCTCACCGTCGGCTTCATCAGCAAATGGTACCTCGTGCTGGCCGCCATCGAGCGCGACTGGTGGTGGCTTGTGGCCGCCGTGATCGCCGGGTCGCTGCTGGCCGTGGTTTATATCTGGCGGGTGGTAGAAACGGCGTATTTCCGGGACAGTGATGATGCGAAATCCCCCGCCAGGGCGGAGGTCGCCGAAGCGCCCCTGTCCATGCTGATCCCCCTCTGGGCGATGATTGCGGCCAATTTGTATTTCGGTATTGATACCTCGCTGACGATTGGCCTTGCCGAACAGGCCGCGAACTATCTGCTGGGAGCTGGACCATGAACCCCGAGATGTTGATTGCCTGCGCGCTCCTGGTGCCGCTGGCGGGCGCCGTCTTGATACTGCTGGCGGGAGGCAGGCCCGATCTGCGCGAGTCGGTTTCAATCATCACGTCCGGCGCCCTGTTTGTCAGCGTCGTTTACCTGATCCCGCACGTCGTGGCCGGCGGCCGGCCGTCACTGCACGTGGTCGAGCTGTTGCCGGGGATCTCCATTGGTTTCGAAATTGAACCGGCCGGCCTGCTTTTCGCGGCGATCGCCTCGTTGCTGTGGGTGGCAAGTTCCGTCTATTCCATCGGCTACATGCGGGGCAACAACGAATCACACCAGACGCGGTTCTATGCCTTTTTTGCACTCGCGCTCGCCAGTACCATCGGCGTTGCATTCGCCGCCAATCTGCTGACGCTTTTCATTTTTTACGAGTTTCTGACGCTGACGACCTATCCCCTGGTCACGCACAAGGGGAGCGCCGAGGCCATGCGCGCGGGCAGGCTGTATCTCGGCCTGTTGCTGTCCACGTCCATCGGGTTTTTCCTGGTCGCGATAATCTGGACGTGGCGAATTGCGGGAACACTTGATTTCACCGCGGGCGGCATACTGCCGGGGAGGATCGCGGGGGGGTGGATCGCCGTCCTCCTGTTTCTGTATATCTACGGCATCGGCAAGGCGGCATTGATGCCCATACACCGCTGGCTGCCCGCCGCGATGATAGCACCGACGCCGGTCAGCGCCTTGCTTCACGCCGTCGCCGTCGTCAAGGCCGGCGTGTTCAGCATCGTCAAGATCATTGTCTATGTTTTTGGAACGGAGCTGCTGGCGGACGGCGTGCATTCAGGCTGGCTGGTGGGCATGGCTGGCGTCACGATAATCGCTGCCTCCATCACCGCCCTGTATTCCGACAATCTGAAAAGACTACTGGCTTATTCGACAATAAGCCAGCTCTCCTACGTCATCATTGCGGCGGCCATCCTGGCGCCGCTCTCCGTTCTCGGTGCGGTTTTGCATATCGCCACGCATGCCTTCGGCAAGATAACGCTGTTTTTTGCGGCCGGTTCCATCTACACGGCTACGAAGAAGACGGAGATCAGCCAAATGGACGGGATCGGCCGCCGGATGCCATGGACGATGGCGGCCTTCGCAATCGGCAGCCTCTCGATGATCGGCGTCCCGCCGACGGCGGGGTTCATCAGCAAGTGGTATATCCTGCAGGGTGCGCTTGAGAGGGGATCATGGTTTTCCGTTTCCGTCATCGTCGTCAGCACTCTCCTCAATGCCGCCTATCTCCTCCCGATTGTCTACGCCGCTTTTTTCCGCACGGGCACAGACCATGACCATGCGATAAAGGAGGCGCCGCTGCCGATCCTGCTGGCGCTCGGCTTTACGGCCCTGGGGACGATCGCCATTTTCCTGGTGCCTGAATCGTTGCTGGAATACGCCGGGCTGCTGCAGGCATCGTTGTGATGGAAAAACACTGGTTATATCAGGCAGGGATGCCGCGCAAGCTCTGGACTGCCGGCGCTGCGGTTTTGGCGGTCACCGTTCTCGTGGAACTTTTCGTTTCCCTGCATCCCCATTTCCACAGTGCAAGGCTGTTCGCATTCCATGCGCTATACGGTTTCGCGTCGTGCGCATTGATGATCCTGCTGGCAAGGTTCCTCGGCATGCTCATAAAACGCAGGGATGATTACTACGATGACTGACTGGCTGCATCCCGGGCTCATGATCATGCTGGCCGGGCTGTTCTCGCCGCTTGTGCGCGGTCCGCTCCGGACGGCCCTGCTGCTCGGCGTTCCCCTCATTGCCCTGATCGGCATTTGCCTCGGCCATGCCGGGGCGGAACATTCATTTTCGTTTCTGAATTATGAACTGCAGCCGGTCCGCCTGGACAAGCTCGGCAGGCTGTTCGCCATCATCTTCTGCGTCATGACTTTTGCCGGCGCCTTGTTTTGTTATCGCCAGGCCGGGAAAGGCGAACTGGCGACGGCTTATGTCTATGCGGGTTCGGCGGTAGGCGTCACCCTGGCCGGTGATTTGATAACACTGTTTGTATTCTGGGAGATCATGGCGATCGCCTCGACGCTTGTCATCTGGTCGGGGGGCATGCAGAACTCGCGCGGCGCTGGCATGCGCTATGTCCTGATCCACCTTCTGGGCGGCGTTATCCTCATGACCGGCATAGTGGCGTATGCCCGTGAAACGGGCTCGATCCAGTTTGCCGCCATGGCGGCGGATCACTTCAGTACCTGGTTCATACTCGCGGGCTTTCTTCTGAATGCCGGGGCCCCGCCGCTTTCGGCGTGGTTGCCGGATGCCTACCCGGAGGCTTCCTTCAGCGGCATGGTGTTTCTCTCGGCGTTTACCACGAAAGCCGCCGTCTACGTGTTGTTACGCGGATTCCCGGGGACAGAATTGCTGGTTTACCTCGGCCTGATCATGATTTTCTACGGCATCATCTATGCGCTTCTGGAAAACGATATGCGCCGCATCCTTGCCTACAGCATCGTCAACCAGGTCGGGTTCATGGTGTGCGGTGCCGGTATGGGGACGGAACTCGCGCTTAACGGCGCCGCGGCGCATGCCTTCACGCACATCATCTACAAGGCACTGTTGCTGATGTCGGCCGGCTCGGTCCTGTACATGACGGGAAAACGCAAATGCACGGAGCTGGGCGGACTGTTCCAGTCCATGCCGCTTACCGCCGCCTGCGGGATCATCGGCGCCCTCTCGATCTCGGCTTTCCCGCTGACGTCGGGGTTTGTCAGCAAGTCGATGCTGACGCAGGCCTCGGTGGATGATCATTTGTTTGTGATCTGGCTGCTTTTGCAGGCCGCGTCTGCCGGTGTTTTTCTCCATGCCGGCATCAAGTTCCCCTGGTTCGTTTTTTTCCAGGCTGATTCCGGCCTGAGGCCCGCCGATCCACCGCTTAACATGCGCGCTGCCATGATATTCTTTGCTTTCCTGTGTATTTTTATCGGCGTTGCGCCCGGTTATTTTTATGAATTATTGCCCTACGGCGTTCATTACGCTCCATACTCCGCTGATCATGTTGTTACCCAGTTGCAGTTGCTGCTGTTTTCCGGGCTGGCGTTTTTTGTGATGCTGCCATGGATGCAAAGGACATTGACCATCAGTCTCGATTTCGACTGGTTTTACAGGAGGCTTGGGCCGTCACTGTGGCGGCGTCTCGTTTTTTGCTGGGGCCGTTCAAACGCATCCCTTGGGCGCTCCCTTCAGGCGTATTACACCCGCATCAGCATGTTCGGGAGGCTCGCTTTCAGCGTCACGATTGGCCAGTATGTCGCACTGGTCATCGTTGTTTTCATGGTCGTGCTGGTCATTTTCCAGTGGCTGGCGCAGTCGGCATAAAGGGGTCAGAGCCCTTTTCCACCATATAGAGCCCTTTTCAAGGGCAGGAAAAGGGCTCTGACCCCTTTACTCTTTACCGGGGGAAATCAGGTATGAAAATTTGTGAAAAATACTCTGATTGGGGGGCGACGCGATATTTTGCGACCGATATAGTATTTCGCGCGGGGCAACCCGCCCGCTTCAAGGCGTGTCAGGGAAGAAAACGGTGCCAGGGACGGCACTTCTGCATCTGCATCGAGTGATGATCGGCAGACAGGGTATTCGGCCCGCAGGTGCAACAGGATATTTCCTTTCACACGCCGGGGCGTGGCGGGCCCGCAACCGCCCGTGAAATTGCAGTAAAGGCAACGAAACTGAAGCCAGGACAAGCCGGCGCCAGACACGGCGGTTGTGGCCGTTCAGGCGCCACCGCTTTTCTGCTTCCAGCGCCTGAATTCAAGGAGGGTCCAGCCGAGGTATGCGATATTCCCCAAGGCGAACGGAATGAAGAAATACACGATGCCCGCCAGCCAGGTGATCGGCCCGATGAGATAAATGAAATCCTCGATCTCGAATCCCGCGAAAGCAGGGTGGGCGACGGATCGTGCGCCGAATCGCCGCTCCATGCGCATGCGCAGCATGAGGATGGCGGGATTGCAGAGGCCGGCGGCAAGCCCGAGCAGAAGGGCCCAGTGTTCCTGCAACCCGATGCCGATGCCGATAAAGAGCGCAGTGTAATTCAGGCCGCCGGTAATAAAGTCAAAATCGTGCCCGAAACGCGTGGTTTTTCCGCTGAGTCGCGCCAGTTCGCCGTCCAGGTGATCGGAAAATACCGCCAGCATGTAGGACAAGGCGGCAAGCCAGGCGAGATCCATGGCAAAGGCAAAGGTCCATGCCGCGTATTGACCGAGGATCAGCGTCAGCAGGGTAAGGTGGTTCGGATGCAGCGGCGTATTCCTGAAAGGCGCAACGAGACGCTGCGCGAGTTGCTGGTCCCAGGGCATGACCGGGTGCTTATCAGGCATGGGTCAGCACCTGTCCTGAAGGCGTGTGCGCGGGCAGTAAGCCCTGTCGTCAGCTGCAGTAATCATGTTTCCTGAACCAGTCAACGGCGTCCTTGACGGCCTCCCTGGCGGGCCGGTAGCGGTAACCCAGTTCCCGCATCGCCCTGTCACACGAAAAGTACATGTATTTTCTCGCCATGCGGATGCTGTCGACCGTCGCCCTGGGTTCCCGGCCACTGACGTAGGCCCATTTTTCCATCAGCCAGGCGGCGGGAAGCACGACGTTATGCGGCAGGCGCAACCTGGGGGCGGCCACGTCGGCGATCTCCGCGATCATCTCGAGGATCGCCCGCAGGGAGTGATTTTCTCCACCGAGAATATAACGTTCGCCGTACTTGCCGTGCGCGCATGCCAAAAGGTGTCCCCTGGCCACGTCGTCGACGTGGACGATGTTCAGCCCCGTGTCCAGGTAGGCAGGCATGTTCCCGCGCAATACGTCCAGCACGATCCGACCGGTAGGTGTGGGCCTGATGTCACGCGGTCCGATGGGCGTGGAGGGATTTACGATGATCACGGGCAGGTGTTCGTTTTCCACGAGGCGCAGCACTTCCTGTTCCGCCAGGAATTTTGAGCGCTTGTAGTGGCCGATCATCATCGCCAGCGACGTGGGGGTGTTTTCATCCGCCGGGCTGCCATCATCGCGGCAACCCAGGGTGGCCACGCTGCTGGTGTACACAATTTGACTGACGCCGGCCTCGCCCGCGGCGCGCAGCAGATTGCGGGTGGCCTCGACATTGATCTCGTACATCGTCTGTGGATCCGGGATCCACAGTCGGTAGTCCGCCGCGACGTGGAACAGGTGGCTGCATCCCCGCACCGCCTTTTGCAGGCTGCCGGCATCCCGCAGGTCACCTTCCACGATTTCCACCGCCAGTCCCTGCAGGTTGCGCCTGTCGCTAGCGGGCCGTACCAGAACGCGCACCTCGTGGCCGGCGTCGATCATTTGACGTGCAACGGCTGAACCGACAAAACCGCTGGCGCCCGTGACGAGGGTCTTCATGAGCGCGCACCGGCGATATGCGCGCGGAATTCGAACCAGACCCGGAGGGCATAAGCCGGTGCCCCGATGCTGGCGAGCACCAGGAAGGGAACCAACCAGTTCATCCACGTGATAACGGGAAGCAGGTACAGGACGTCCTCCGCTTCGAATCCCAGGTAGTGCGGCTGCCTTGCGCCCTGCTTGCCGATGTTCTGTTCGATCCGGTTGCGCATGTGGAAGATGCCGGCCACGGCGATCCCGCTGGCGAGCCCCATCGGCAACGCCCAGAAGCCCAGCGGGCCCCGCGCCAGGCCAATGCCGATGCCGACGAACAGGAGAATATTGACCAGGGCGTCACACGCCAGATCGAAATAATGCCCGCGCGTTGTCATGCTGCCGGTCAGGCGGGCAAGCTCACCGTCGGTATGATCGAGAAAGTTCGAGATCACGAAACAGACGGCACCCGCGTTCGCCCAGAAATAATCACCCGTCGCGAGGGCGGCCGCGGCAAGGATTCCGAACACCAGGCGCAGGCCGGTGAGATGGTTGGGCTTCACCCCGCTGTTACGCAGGGGATAGATCAGGCAATACGCCAGGCGCGCGTCCCAGGGTTTCTCGTTGTTCATGGTGCCGTCGCCTGCTTGAGCTGGCCCGCGAGCAGGCTCGGCAGGACGATGAGCGTGCAGATCAGCGTCATGGTAATGCCTATGGTCAACAGCTTTCCCATGCTCGCCGTGCCGAGATGCGGTGAGAATGAAAGGTTGCCGATACTGAATATCGTGGTCAGGGCGCTGACGACCACGGCGCGCGCCGAACTGGTGGCGAGCAGGCGGCCGTCTTCGGGTGGTTTGCTGCGGACGCGGTGCATGATGTGGATTCCGCTGTCCACACCAATGCCGAGCAGGAGGGGGAGGGCGATGATGTTGGCGAAATTCAGCGGGATATTGAAGATGACGCTCGCGGCGCCGGTGAACAGTGTCGCCAGCAGCAACGGCGTCAGTATCAACAGGGTATTCCGCAGTCTGTGTACTGCCAGCAGGAACAGCGCGATCACCGTGAAGGCATAAAAAAACGCCTGCTGGAAGGCCGTGACGACGGCATCGCCGGCCTCGAGGCTGACCACCGGCGATCCCGTCACGGTGGGGACTTCGGCCTGGAGTTGCTTGACGAAGCGGCGCAGGGCGTGATTGTCCATCAGATTCTCTTTCGGATAAATCTCGATCAGGTAATGGTTGTTGCCGCTGAGCCAGTGTGATTTGAGTTCTTCAGGCAGGCTGTACCGGCTGACGGGCTCTGCCTGCAGGGCGGTGCGCAATTCCTCGAGTCGCCCCGGCAGAGATGCCAGCAGGATCCACTCGATTTTCCGGAGCAATTCCCGGCGGGTGTCCTGATCTGATGCCTCCAGCCGTTCGAGGAAGCGGGTGAGGCGGACTTGCAGCGGGCGTGCACCGGTATCCGGCGTTTCCGCCGCCGGCAGGGAGGCCAGCTCCCGATTGAACTCTTCCAGGGCAGCGATGCGTTGCCGGTCGTCCGGCGGTGCCGTTTCCGCGGTATTGAAAAAACCCAGCATGAGATTCATCTCCTCGATAATCGCCAGTTTTTCATCCTGGCCGTCGGGCACAAAGTCGTCGATCCAGGCTACTTTTTCAACGCGATCGAGGCGGGACAGACGGCCCACCAGCTGTTCGGCCTCCTCCCGGCTGTCCGCCACCACCACGCTGGTCCAGGGCGATGTCTCGCTGTCGGCAAGCAATTCAAGATAGGTTTTGACCGATTCGTTCTTTCGTGACTGGAGATTGAGGGTATTGTGATCGAAGCTGATGCCGGTGATCAGGATCAGCGAGACGGCGGCCAGGATGACGGTCATCAGCCTGATCCTGCCGGCGTGAATCAGCGGGGCGCTGATCAGACTTTCGGGGATCGCGGTGATCACGGGATTCCCCTGCCGGTGTTTCGCGTCCAGCGGGAACAGGCTGAGCAGGGCGGGCAGGAGCGTCAGCGTAATCAGAAGGCTGATGAACATGCCGCTGCCGGAGATCCAGCCCAGCTCGGCAACACCGACATAATCAGTGGGAATGAAGGCGTAGAATCCCATTGCCGTGGTAACGGCACAGAACAGCAGGGATTCACCGATGTTTATCGAGGTGTTGCAGAGGGCGACGTGGTTGTCCTGCCGTTCCACGAGCAGCTCGCGGTAGCGCAGGCAGTAATGGATGGCAAAATCGACGCCGAGTCCGATGTAGAGCACGGCGAACGCGACCGATATCAGGTTCAGTTCTCCAACGGTCAGTGCAGCGAACCCGGCGGTGTAGATCAGGCCCGTAATTAACGTCAGCAGTGAAGCGAGCACCAGTTTCCATGACCCCAGCCCGGCCAGCATGATGACGCTCACCATGCACAGCGCGAGGACAATCGCGAGGGTGGTGCCTTGGAAGACGTTCCGCATCTCGTCATGTGAGAGCGCCGCGCTGCCGGTGAGGCGCACCCGGATGTCGCGCTCCGGTGTGAGGGCCAGTGTCCTTGCCAGCGTGTTCACCCTGTCGATGGCGGCATGGGCCGGAAACAATTCTTCGTAATCGAGGACCGGCTGCAGGACGATAAATTCACGGTGGATCATGCCGGGATCGTCCTCGCCGCTCATCAGCGATTGCCAGGACAGGCGGTAGGGCTGCCCGCTGTCGAGGGCCGAGAATGCCCTGTTGATGCGATCAAGGAGGTCAGACAGATCGATGTCATCGCCGTCGCGTTTTGCCTTGACCGCCTCCGTCAACATGGCAAACAGGCCGCGCAGGGAAGGGTCCGTCGTCAGTTTCGAGAGGAAGGGCTGGATGGCAGCGAGATTGTCCGCGAGATCCTGCAATTCTCCCGTGTCCAGGAACAGCAGTGCCGACTGCCGGAAATATGGCAGGGCCCGCGGATAATAGACGGTGTTGAACAGGGTGGTTTCCTCCGACAGGCGGTTATACAGCAGGTTGGCCGCATCCGCCGCCTCATCAGGCGTACCCGATTCGATCACGACCAGGATGTTGTCGGTGTATTGCGGGAAGTTTTCATCGTACTTCAGATCGTTCTGCCGCCACGGCAGATCGGGCGAGAGCATGTCCCGCGTGCTGGTATTCATCCTCAGATTCCCGGCGGTGTAGTGAAAGCTGAAGGCGGCGCCGGCGAG
>Ga0137796_10001634_pt1 | contig 12614 bp, 11 predicted proteins | sample OV2TP3_FD_97704 | JGI IMG/M metagenome (GOLD analysis project Ga0137796, IMG submission 97704)
ATTGGCCAGGTGAGTGACGAACTGGAGGCCGATCTCACCGCGAAAGGCGGCCATCAAACTAGGCGGACTTGTCGTTCAGGAGCTGCCGCAGCACGTACTCCAGGATGCCGCCGTGGCGGTAGTAGTCGAGTTCGGCTGGCGCGTCAATGCGGCAGATGACCTTAAACTCCTTGGTAACGCCGTCATCCCCCCTGGCCCTAACCGTAAGTCCTTTTCCGATCTTGAGGCCATCGGAAATTCCCGAGATGTCATAGGTTTCAAAACCGGTGAGGCCGAGGGACTTCAGATTCTCTCCCGCTTTGAATTGCAGGGGGAGGATGCCCATGCCTATCAGGTTGCTTCTGTGGATGCGCTCGTAGCTCTCAGCGATAGCTGCCTTGATTCCCAGAAGCCTGGGTCCTTTTGCGGCCCAGTCGCGCGATGAGCCGGTGCCGTACTCTTTCCCGGCGATCACGATCAGCGGAACGCCCTCCTTCTGGTACTGCATAGCGGCGTCATAGATGAACATCTGCTTTTTGTCCGGTAGATGGACGGTCCAACCACCCTCGGTCCCTGGAGCAAGCTGATTCTTGAGCCTCACGTTGGCAAAGGTACCGCGCATCATGACCTCGTGATTCCCGCGCCTGGCACCGTATTGGTTGAAGTCCTTCGGCTCGACGCCATGCTCCGTGAGGTAGCGAGCCGCTGGGCCGTTTCTCTCGATAGAGCCGACAGGAGAGATATGGTCGGTTGTGATCGAGTCGCCGAGGACCGCCAGGACCCGGGCGCCGTGAATGTCCTCGGGCTTGGCCGGCTTCACGGGCATGCCGACGAAGAAGGGCGCCTCGCGCACATAGGTGGAGTCGGGGTTCCAGGCGAAGAGTTCGCCCTCCGGAATCGGCATCTTTTTCCAGCGGTCGTCTCCCTCAAAGACCTGGCTGTATTCCTTCTTGAACATGTCGGCTCTGACCGACTTGCGGATCTCCTCGCGGATCTCCTCCGGCGAAGGCCAGATGTCCTTTAGATATACCGGATTTCCTTTCTGGTCGTTACCCAGCGGCTCGGTGTAAAGGTCCGTATCCATCCGGCCCGCCAGTGCGTAGGCGACAACGAGCGGAGGGGAAGCGAGATAGTTCGCCCGGACCTGCGGGTGAATCCGTCCCTCGAAATTCCGGTTGCCGGAAAGAACCGCGCAGGCCACGAGATCACCTTCGTGAATGCCGGCCGCGATCGGCTCCGGGAGAGGTCCGCTGTTGCCGACGCAGGTGGTGCAGCCGTAGCCGACAAGATAGAAACCGAGCTGTTCCAGATACGGCAAGAGCCCGCTCTCTTTCAAGTAATTCGTTACGACCTTCGATCCAGGGGCCAAGCTCGTTTTCACCCACGGCTTGGATTTGAGTCCCTTTTCGACAGCTTTTTTCGCCAGCAGGCCAGCGGCCATCAACACGGAGGGGTTCGAAGTATTCGTGCAGCTCGTGATAGCCGAGATCACGACCGTGCCGTGTCCAAGGCTCGCGCGGTCGCCATTCAGTTGCACGGAGACGGTTCGCCCCGCGTTGCCGCTTCTGAGCAGGCTCGGAAGCGCCTCCTGGAAAGCGCTTTTTGCTTTTGTCAGCGGGACTCGATCCTGCGGCCTTCTTGGGCCTGCGAGGCTCGGCTCCACGGTGGCGAGGTCGAGCTCCAGGGTATCCGTGAAAATCGGGTCGGGAGATGCGTCGGCGCGGAACATTCCTTGCTCTTTGCAGTAGGTCTCGACCAACCTGATGAGCTGCGGATCGCGACCCGTGAGCTCGAGATATTTGAGCGTCTCATCGTCGGGAGGGAAAAACCCAATGGTCGCACCGTACTCCGGCGCCATGTTGCCGATGGTCGCCCTGTCTGCCAGGCTAAGGGTCGAAAGCCCCGGCCCGTAAAACTCAACGAACTTCTCCACGACACCTTTCTTGCGCAGCATTTGAGTGACGGTCAGGACGAGGTCCGTCGCCGTGGCGCCCTCGCGGAGCCTGCCGTGAAGTTTGAAGCCGATGACTTCGGGGATCAGCATGATCAGTGGCTGGCCCAGCAACGCTGCCTCCGCCTCAATCCCACCCACGCCCCAGCCGACCACTCCAAGCCCGTTGATCATCGGCGTGTGGGAATCCATGCCAACGACCGTATCCGGGCAGGCGACCGCTCCGCCGTTCTCCTTCGCCCGGAAAACCACCTGGCCCAAGTATTCCAGATTTACCTGGTGGCAGATGCCGGTGTCCGGCGGGACGACTCTAAAGTTGCGGAAAGCTTTTTGCCCCCAGCGCAAGAAAGCGTAGCGCTCGACATTGCGCTCGAACTGGAGCTGGGAGTTGAATGAGAAGGCGTCCCGCGAGCCGAACTGATCCACTTGAACAGAGTGGTCGATTACGAGATCGACCGGCGCGAGCGGATTGATCTTTTTGGGATCCCCTCCCATCCGTCTCATGGCCTCCCGCATGGCGGCGAGATCGACAATCGCCGGCACGCCCGTTAGATCCTGCGTGAGGACCCGCACCGGCATAAAGGCGATCTCCTTTTCCTGTTTCACCTTTGGACTCCACCCGGCCAGAGCCTGGATGTCTTCCTTGGCTACCAGACGGCCATCTTCATTGCGCAGCAGGTTCTCGAGCAGGATCTTTAGTGAGATCGGCAGGCGGGCTGCGTTCTTGAATCCGGCCTTTTCCAGGCCGTCCAAGCGGTAGATCTTATAGGACTGATCGCCGACCTTCAGGGTTGCCGCTGTGCCAAAGCTATCCAGGGACTTCCGTGCCATTTCACTCTCCTTAATTCCTCATGGGCCATCTTATTTTTAGCCCAGGCTACGGGCATAAAGCAACAGGCAAGGAATAGGCTTACTTCTCCATGAGTTTTTTCATCCGCTGGATGGCTTCAGGCGGCTGAGCGGCGAGCTCTTTCACCAAACCTTCAAGCTCGTCCCCGCTTGCAGGACTTGGCTCCAGCCCCTTCTTCCGGGCCTCAGCTACAAAGTCTGGATCACTCATCATCTTCATGAATGCCCCGCGAAGAACTTTGACTCGGTCTGCAAGAGTTCCCGGGGGACCAAACAAAGGTCGCCCTAGATCGTCAGGGGCCAGGAGCACCCTAGCCAGCCCCCTGAGCACTTCATTGGTCTTATGCTTGTCCATCAGCTCCCCGAGCGTCGGAACGTCGGGCAGCCTCGGATCGCGCCTCGGTCCCCCTTGAACAAGCACCCGGACGAATCCTGTCTTGGCCCAGGTGCGGCCCGGCTCGCTGCCAAAAAAGGCTTGAACGGTGCCGCCCCAGCAGTGCATTTCCCCTCTCTCGATGGCCAGATTCACGTCGGCTGCGCCCTGGTAGCCCGGCACAACGTTCAACTTGAGCGCAAAGGTGTCCGCGAGAAGCCGGGGCCAGTAATAACTCGCAGTACCGACCCCCGTCGCCCCGCATTTCGGTGGCTCCGCCGCCTTTCGAATGTCCTCGATCGTCTTGTAGCCGGTGTCTGCGCGAATATAGAAGATTCGGTCGGTTCTCTCCGGGGAGCCAACCCAGCTAAATTTGGGCCAGTCATACTGAACCTCTTTTCGTCCGGTAAGCTGTTCAATGTAAAGCGCGGGAGTGACCAACCCGAGGGTCAAACCGTCCGGCTTGGCGACGCTGTAGACATAATTGGCCGCGACCATGGAGCCTCCGCCGGTCATATTTTGCACGACGACGCTGGGATTTCCGGGGACATGTTTAACCATATAATAGGCCATAAGGCGGGCCCATACGTCATAAGTCCCCCCGGGAGAGAATCCCACGAGGATCCTCATGGTTTTGCCCTGATAAAAAGGCGTCTGGGCTGGGAGATTAGAAGTCCATGCCAAACAAGCCAAAAATGCCCAAAAAATGCTTTTCATAGTATCCCCTCCAAACATCCAATACAAAAGCCCGGCTGGAGAGACCCAGTCCGGGCCATGACGTGCGAGCTAAAGATGCGACCGAATCCAATGATCCAGCCTAAATTAGCGCTACCTAAAATAGGACGAACGTAGGGCGGAGGTCAAGGGAAATTGGGTTGCCCTTGCTTTGTAGCCCAGGCCGCGGGCATAAAGCAACAGGGGAGGCGGGTAGAAAACCTTGACAAGTCCCTTGAACGGCACGACAATCGCAGCGTTATCAGGGAACAAAATGGAGAAGTCGCCTTCGGCAGAAAGTCTATTGGATCTCAGGTGGGTGGAAGAGGTGAGGAGCGAGCTGGAACTCAAGGCCATGAAAAAATGAAGCAAGCATTTCATTTCCGCGGAAGGACTTCCTTAACGAGTTTGAAGATAACCAGGAGTTGCTTTAGCGGAGATTATCTGGGGAGGAACGCATATGAAACTAAAGGAGTTACTTGCGGTAGTTTTTGTGCTGCTGCCGCCGGCGGCTATGGCCGAGGATGTCATCCGGATAGGGCTGTTCAATAAGGACGCGGCGATCATCGCGGCGGAACAAGGAGGCTTTCTCAAGGCGGAGAATATCCGAGTGGAGATCGATCGAGTCACCGACTCTCCGACCCTGCTGCGCAATCTGATAAGCGGCAGGTACGATCTGATCATCAACAATGCGGACAACGTCATTGCCTGGGCCGAAGGGCAAGGGGAGGACCCGAAGCCCAATGACTTTGTCATTTTCTTGGGAGGCAGCCAGGGGCTGAGGCAGAAGCTGGTCGTGCTCTCCAGTGTCAACGACTTCAGCGATCTCAAGGGGAAGGTCCTGGCGGTGGATGCCCCGACTACCGGGTTCGCGATCGTCATGATCTACATTCTCAAGAAGCATGGTCTGGAGTTGAACCGGAACTACACCCTCAAGTCTTTCGGCAACACGGCGAAGAGGGCCGAGGCGATGAGCCGGGGCGAGGCTTGGGGGGGCATGATGAATCTGCCGGACGACGAGATCGAAAAGCGGGGTTTTAAAGTCCTGGCCCGCTCCGAGGATTACGTTACGCACTACGCCAGAGGACTGGGCGCGACGCGGCGAGAATGGGCCAATGCGAATGAGGAGCTGCTGGTACGGTTCATCCGATCCTTGGTGCGGGCCACTGATTGGGTCGTGGATCCAAAGAATAGAGGAGAGGTTATCAAACTCCTTGTGCCCGAGAATAGAAATTCCAAGGCCAGGGCTCAGGCGATGTACGAAGAGAGCCTCAGTGCCAGATTCGGCTTCACGTCACGCAGTCGAATTGACATGGAAGGGATACGCATGGTCCTCAAGTTGCGCGAAGCGGCAGGGCTGATGAAGCCGCCGCTTCCCAAACCGGAAAAATATGTCGATGAGCGCTTCTACAAAAAGGCCCTCGCAACTCTGGATCGGTAATCGATAGATATTGGGGTGCACGCGATGCCAGTCACGATACCCCCAAGACCAGGAGGATCTGATCATGAACGTCAAGACTGTCGCGCTGTTGCATCCGGGTAATATGGGCGTCACCATTGGCGTGGCCGCCGCTACGAGCGGTGCCCGCGTCATCTGGGCCTCGCATCAACGCAGCGAGGCAACCCGAGAACGGGCCAAGCAGGCCGGCCTGGTCGACGTGGAGAATCTGGCCAATGCGGTCCGGGCAAGCGATGTCATTCTCGCTGTCTGCCCGCCCCATGCCGCCCTGGATCTCGCCCGGAGCGTGGCGGGGCACAACTTCAGCGGCATTTATGTGGACGCCAACGCCGTCTCTCGCGCCACGGCCGAGCAAATCGGCGAGACAGTGACCAAAGCCGGGGGAAGTTTCGTAGACGGCGGCATCATCGGCTCGCCCGTAAAAAGGGCGGGAACGACCCGTCTCTATCTCTCCGGAGCCCATGCTCCGGAAGTGGCCGAGCTGTTTTCCGGGAGCATGCTCGATGCCAGGACCATCGGCGAGAAGCCGGGTGCCGCCTCCGCTCTCAAGATGGCCTATGCCGCCTGGACCAAATGCACCGATGCCCTAGTTCTGGCAATCCGCACCCTCGCGGCGATTGAGGGGGTCGACAAAGCCCTGCTCGAAGAGTGGGCCATGTCCCAGCCCGAGCTGGAGCGCCGGAGCATTCGGGCCGCGGCGGTCGCAGCGCCCAAGGCGTGGCGCTATGTGGGTGAGATGAGAGAGATTGCGGCGACCTTCGAGGCCGCCGGACTGCCGGCAGGCTTTTACAATGCGGCTACCGATATCTATGAGCGACTCGCACCCTTCAAGGATTGCACCGATCCGCCCCCTACTGTCAGGGCGGTCGCGGAGGCGCTCTGTGCGTCGACGGAGAAGCACCGCTAACGAGCACGAAACGCGATCACGGGGACGATGATTGGAGGACTTACTATGCATGGCGGCAAGGCGCTTGTTAAGGTCTTTGAGCGGGCGGGGGTGGATTACATCTTTTCCTCTCCTGGGACTGAATGGCCTCCGGTGTGGGAGGCGCTCGCCGAGTACCAGCAGCGGGAGATCCGCCGGCCCCGCTATATAAACTGTCGTCATGAAGCGCTGGCTGTCGCCGTGGCATCGGGCTACGCCAAGGTGACTGGCAAACCGCAGGCGGTCTTGCTCCATGCCACGGCGGGACCTCTGAACGCGGCCATGCATCTGCGCGCTGCTTATCAGGAGCGGGTGCCCATGGTGATTTGCTGCGGTGAATCTGCCGCCTTTGGGGAGGAGTCGCGGCTGCCGGACCCGGGGAACCAGTGGCTTCATGACCTTACAGACATCGGCGGACCCGCGGAGCTTCTGCGGCGTTGTGTCAAGTGGAGCGAGCGGGTCACTGCTTCATCGATCCTCATCCCGTCCGTGGAGCGCGCCATGCAGATTGCCCTGGAGCCTCCCGCGGGGCCGGTGTTGCTGGGGGTGCCGTTTGAGTGCATGTTGGACGAGGTCTCCTTGCCCGAGGATAATAGACCAAACCGGGTCGCACGCGCCTTTGCCATCGATGAGCAGTCGATCCAAGAGGCTGTGGATAGTCTCTTGTGTGCCCAGCGCCCTGTTCTTGTAACCGAACATGCGGGCCGAGATGCTTCGGTCGTGAATCTTCTCGTTGAGCTTTGTGAGTCGCTGGCCATTCCAGTTATGGAATCCTTCCGGCCCGCATTTTTGAATTTTCCACGCAATCATCCTTTATACCTGCCTTACGATTCTCGTCGCGTGGAGTCTGCCGACTTGGTGCTGGTCGCCGACGCAGTCACTCCCTGGTATCCAGTAAGCAAGGGACCGAAGGCCGAGGCCAAGGTTGTTTTCCTGGGCGACGAATATCCCTACTCCCGGCTCCCCTTCTGGGGATACAAGGTAGACCTGGCCTTAATTGCTCCGCCGGCGATGACGCTGGCGCGGTTGCTCAGTCGCGTCAAGGCCTCAGAAGGGTTCGTTGGAAACCGGGCTGCGTATGAGAAACGGTCTCGTCGCATCCGTGAAGAGCACGACAAGCAGGTGGCCGCGATGCAGCGTGATGCCGTGGAGCACAAGAATGACATCCCGGTGGATCCGCGTTGGCTCTGCCAGGCGCTTAACGAATCCATTCCGCCGGAGGCGGTCATCGTGGAAGAGACAACCGTGCATCGGACGCTGATTCAGAACATGATCCCCCGCACTCAACCGATGACGTATATCGCTCGTGTGACCGGCGGGTTAGGGGTAAGCCTGGGTTACGCGCTGGGCGTGAAGTTGGCCATGAAAGAGCGGCCCGTCTTCGTGCTCATCGGCGACGGCGGTTTTCACTACAATCCGGTGCCGTCATGCCTGGGATTGGCCCAGGAATACGATCTGCCGATCATCGTGGTCGTGTTCAATAATCAACGCTATCTCTCGATGGAAAGGGGCCTGTTTAGATATTATCCGGACGGCGCTGCGAAAAAAACGGGGATACACTTTGGCGGCCCTATCTTGCCTAATCCAGAGTACCGCCTATACGCGGATATTTATGGAGGATACGGGGTTCGAGTGACCGATCCCAAAGATATTCAACCGGCCATCGCCCGAGCCCTCGAACATAGCGCGGCGGGACGGTTGGCCGTCATCGACGTGGTCCTGAGCGACTACACGCCCAGGCAGTAAGCCCCGGGTCAGAGAGTTGTTTTAGAAAATTGGTTTTTATAATGTGGGCGTGACCGGCTTCGGTGCCTGCGCGGTATCTTATTTCCAGGAGGGACTGAACAATGAAAAAAACCATCCTGCCGATCACCTCGTCGCTGCTGATCGGCGTGTTGTTGCTTCCCGGCAAATCGGCATTTGCCCTCGATAGAGTCAACGTCACCCTGCCATCCAAGTCGTTTCAGTTCATCATCTTTCCACTCGCTAAGGAGCGGGGCTATATGGCGGAGGAGGGGATCGATCTCAACATCGTCGTCATGGCCTCCACCGCCGGCCTTCAAGCCGTGCTGGCCGGAGAAATGGATTTCACCGGCTCCGGGAGCAGCGCCCTGGTCGCGGTCACTAAAGGCAATGCTCCGCTCAAAACCGTGCTGGCCGTCAACGATCAGGTTTTGCAGTGGCTTATGGTCCGGCCCCAGTACAGCGCGTTTAAAGAGCTCAAGGATAAAAAGATCGCCGTGACCAGCGTCGCCGCGGTGGCGACGTTTATGTTGAAAAAGGTTGCCCCCAAGTACGGCCTCGACGGCAACAAGGATTTGACGTTTCTCGCGCTGCCGCCGGGCCAGCGCCTCGCGGCGCTCAAGGCGGGGGCCGTGGATGCGGGGCTGCTCAGCTCCGAGGAACGCTTTGCCGCTCTCGATCAAGGCATGAAAGAGATCTTGTATCTGGGTAAAGAAGTGAAAAATTCCTGGGGCACGGTGGCGACCAACGACCAATTCATCAAAACGAAACCCAAGCTGATGCATGGATTTATGCGCGCCCTGCTCAAATCCCTGCGCCTGGTCAAGCAGAACCGCGAAGCCGCGATGGATGCCATGATGAAATTTTCCCAGTTAAATAGAGACTTGGCTGCGCGCACTTACGACGGTATAATCGGAACTTTTACCACCAACGGCGTCGTCGACGAAGAAACGCAGAAAAACGACCTCGACATCGTCCGCGAGGTCGTCAAAGTCACAAAGGAGGTGCCCATCGAGCGCGCCTACGATTTCAGCTTCGCCAAGAAAGCGGACGGCGAGTTGACGCAAGCGGGCTGGAAACCTTAGACTTCAATCTAGCTGGAGCATTTATTCTCCCATCAGCTTCCTTATCATGGCGACGGTCTCCGGCGGCTGGGCAACCACTTCCTTCGCCAAGACCTCCAGCTCCTCCCCGCCGATCAACTGGGGTCGAGTCCCTTTCTTTTGGCTTCAGCCACGAGCTCGGGATCGTTCAGCGCCTTCGTGTAGGCGGCGCGCAGGGTCTTTAGCTGTTCTTCGGGAAGCTCGGGAGGAGCGATCATCGGGCAACTGCCGAATCCACCGGAGCCGAGCATGACGGCGGCCAGACGGCGGTCCGAGGTGTTCGTTTGATATTGATCCATAATCTCGCTCAGCAACGGGGAATCGGGAAGCCGCGCGTCGCGTTTTTGTCCGGTCTGAACGAGGACTCGGACCAATCCCTTCTCGCGCCATGTATGGAACGGCTGCCGTCCAAAAAAGACTTGAACCGAGAACGCCCGGCACTGGACTTCTCCCCGCTCAACGGCCAATTCGATGTCTGCGCCTCCCTGGTAGCCTGTCACGAGGCTGAATCGCGCCCCGATGGTCTTTTCGAGCAATCTCGGAAAGTAATACCCCATATTCCCGGTTCCGGTCACGCCGCACTTGGGCGGGACCGACGCCTTGCGCACGTCGTGGATGGTCTTGTAAGGGCTATTGGCCCACATGTAGAGCAGCGCGTTGGTGCGTGTCGAGCTCCCCACCCAGCCCAGCTTGGACCAATCGAACTGCGCCTCTTTGCGTTTTAGGAGCTGTTCGAAATAGAGAGCCGCGTTGATGACGCCGACTGTCAAGCCGTCGGGCTTGGCGACATTGTGAACGTAGTTGGTCGCCACCATCGAGCCCGCCCCGGTCATCGTCTGGACCACGGTGTTCGGATGGCCCGGAATATGTTTGGTCAACTGCGGTGCGATCAGCCTTGCCCATTGATCATGATTGCTGCCTGCGGGGTAGCCCACGACGATTCTTATGGTCTTACCCTGGTAGTAGGGAGCCTGGGCTCCGGCGGGAGAACAGGGCAGCAGTAAAAGAAGGAGCCACATCCCGATTTTTTTCATGGCGCATCCTCTTTATGGCTTTATGGCCGGACGTTTATCACTCGCATTGATCCGGGCGCCTGCCGCCTGGACCGGCCTTCACTCGGGCCGAAACCTAGCGGCAACGGTCCGCCATGTCAATGTAAATCTCTGGCACGCCTTCGAGGCTTTTTGCCGTCGCAGCTATGGGAAGCCATTTGCGGGCGTCGTCTCCGGACTGATGCCATAATCCTGGCGAAGCCACCTCAAATCTAATGTTGCGCAATTGCGCAACTACGCAAGCGTGCGATGAAAAAGCGGAAAGATGGAAGCGGAAAACTCAAAGAAGCGTGCTGAGTTTGCCTGTAACTTCGCTCGTGGTCTCCTGGGGCAGTTTGCAGATGAACTCGGCGTTCCGGACGCGCCAGTCGAGACTTTTCACCTGGTCTGCGAGAATCACGCCGCTAAGCTTTAAACCGGAAGGAATCGCCACTTCGAAAGGATAACCCTTTACCTGGGTCGTCACTGGGCAAAGGATCGCAAGCCCGACCTTGCCGTTGTAAGAAGACGGCGAGAGAACAACGGCGGGGCGTCTTCCCGCCTGTTCATGACCAGCTTGGGGATTGAAGGTGATCCAGACGATATCGCCGCGCGCCGGAACGTACCGCCGTGCCATTACCAAACCTCGCGGCCGACCGGCGGACCGGAATCAATTTCCGCGGGGAGATTCTTCTTATTGACTTTCGCAAGCAGTTGTTTGAGGGACCACTTGCGTTTCTGAATCGGTGTCGCTATCACCGACCCTTCGGAAACAGCCAAGTTTAAGATCGTGCCTTCCTCGACTTCGGCGTCTTCGGCGAGAGGCTTCGGGATCCTCACAGCCAGACTATTACCCCACTTCTGAACCCGAACGTGCATCGCATCTTCTCCTTTTGCTCTGTGTCTACAATGAAGATACAGAAGAGAACGGCCGCTGTCAACGTCGGGAGAAAAAGAACGATTTCCGCCCGTTTCTTTTACGGCGGCTTGCGCGGCTTTGCGTCGAGTTGGTGCAAACCCGATTGACGACTCGCTAGCTTAGCGATAGCCTGGTCGCCGGTGAAACAATTCAATCCATTACGCGTAGGCCTCATTGGAGCAGGCGGCAGATGGGGGCCGCGCGCGCATGTGCCGGCGCTGAAAGGCGTGGCCGAAGCCGAGCTCTATGCCGTGTGCACCGCGCATGCGGATACCGCGCAGGCAGCGGCCGATAAGTTCGGCGTGACGCGCGCGTACGGGAACGACAAAGCATTGAACGCCGATCCGGAGGTCGATGCGGTGGCGGTCGCCGTGCGCGTGCCGGCGCACTATAAGCTTACCAAAAACGCCATGGAAGCGGGCAAGCACGTCTTCTGCGAATGGCCCCTCGGCGCGAACACAAAGGAGGCGGAAGAGCTCGCGGCGCTGGCGCGCAAGAAAAACGTGCGCACCATGGTCGGCTTGCAGCGCCGCGCGTCGCCCGCTTATCTGTACATGCGCGAGCTAGTCCAGCAGGGTTACGTCGGACAGGTGCTGGCGGTGAACATGATGCTGATGAACAGCGGCGTGTTGACCCGCACCGCGGATCGCACCTGGCAGCGCGATGCGACGCTGGGCGCGAACCCGCTGACGATTACGTTCGGGCATGTGTTCGACGCCATGTGCATGGTGGTCGGCGAGCTGACCGAAGTGTCCGCGATCGTCGGCACGCAGGTGCCGCAGTGGTTCGAGACCGACACGAAAAAATACGTGGATGTCACCTCGCCAGATAACGTCGTGGTTCAGGGTCGGCTCGAAAACGGTGCTATCGTCAATGCCTGTGTCGGCGTACATCCGTACCACGGCAGCGGCCACCGCTTCGAGATTTACGGCAGGGACGGCACGCTGTCCATGATCGGCGGGGGCGAGGCTGGCGAGGAGCTCCGGCGCAAGATCATGGGGGGTCGGAAAGACGACAAGGCGCTCGAAGAGTTGCCCGTGCCGGAGCGATTCAAGTGGGTGCCGGAAGCCCTGCGCAACGGTCCGGCGTACGACGTGGGCCAGATGTGGGTCAAGTTTGCCGAAGCGATACGCACGGGCTCGAAGATCGAGCCCGACTTCGATCACGCGGTGCGCCGCCACCGAATGTTGGATGCCATCGTGCGCGCTTCACAGACGGGGCAACGGCAGAAAGTTGTCTTGTAGGTCGATCAATGGATCGGGTCGAAGCGGTATCAGAATTCAGCGATGAGATTTGTCATAATGGCGTCACCCCCGAATGTTTTTATCGGGGGTCCAGTCCGAATTTCGTCTGGATTCCCGCCTAAAGCATGCGGGAATGACGGACTTTAGATAGACACTAATCTTGACGCAGCAAGCTGCGGGGAATTGACCCCAACGAGATTAAATTGATTAGCGAGAGGAGGGGAACCATGGAGCATCGAGCGGCAGAGATACGCGCCGGGCTCAAGCACCCAGTAATCGACGGCGACGGCCACTGGATGGAGCCGATTCCGATCTTCCTCGAGT
>Ga0137796_10001637_pt1 | contig 12609 bp, 8 predicted proteins | sample OV2TP3_FD_97704 | JGI IMG/M metagenome (GOLD analysis project Ga0137796, IMG submission 97704)
GTTTTTTCTCTTCTGGAGTCTTATATAATCCAATTCTATGGAAGAATTCTTTGAGCTTTTCTTTTCTCTCTTTTGATAATTTTTTCCCGTATGCTCTCTGCTTTCTTATATCCTCTTGCTTTGTTCTTTCTTCTTCTATCTGCTTTTTTCTGGATTCAAGCTCCTTTATTCGCTTTAGCCCTTCTCTACCCTTAACCTCTTCCAGATGCTCCTTCTCTTTTATAAACTGATTCCCACGTATATAGAACTCCATTAATTTGTCATAAACTTCCTTTTTTTCCTGCTCACCCAAATCATTGTACAGCTCTTTCGCCTTTGCGTACAGCTCGCTTACTTTAGGAGCGTCATTTTTGTTAATAGCATCATTGGAGCTCTCCAAAATCCTATAAAGCTTTTTAAGGCTGCCGCTTGTTTTGATAGCTTGTATAGCTTCTTTTTTCTTCTCTTTTTCTCTTTCCTTTTGCAGGGCAATCTTTCTTTTTTCTTGTGGTGTCCTATATAACCCAATCCAATGTAAGAACCCTTTGGCTTTATTCTTTAGATTGCTTCTTTGTTTGGCTTTAAGCTCATCCTTTTTTCTTTGCCCTTCCTGCCTTATTTTTTCTTCCTCAAGCTCTCTTTTTTTAGCTTCCAGCTGCGCCCTTCTTTCTTCATCAGCTTTTTGCTGCTTCTTTTGCTTTTCTCTTTCCCTTCCTTGTTTCCATTTTCTGAGCTTATTTCTGATTCCTCCAAAGATGCCTTCTTTTGGCTCTGCAATAGCTTTCTCCTGAACTGCTTCAGCCTTTTCCTTTTCTTTTGCTGGCAAAGCGGCAAATCCGGTGATTTTTTCGTATAAGTAAGCGCCAATAAAAAAGTAAAAGTACGCTGTCAGGGCAAATAGTAAAAGTATTGTTGTTAAAGACAATCCAAGGCATAAAATGCTATTCTTGCAAAACTGCGCAAAACTTGGCTCAGGCTCGGGACCAACAACATCAAATAAGTAGCTTGCCGTTCCTATTGAATTGCCAAACTTTGTCTGGGCTGCAAAAACATAAGGGCCCGGCTTTAGGTTTTTTGGTATGGATATTGTCTTGAAGAAAGATGCCTGGGTTTTTACAACAACTGTCTCGCTTTCTGTCACAATTGTATTGCCGTTCATGTCCCTGACAAAATACCCCACATCGACATTGACGGACTCAATGCTTTCGAGATTAAACAGCCGCACCTCAATCGTCGTATCAGAGCCCTGCTTCACTCTCCTTTCAATCGCTACAGGGTTCAAATTCATGTCAAAAAGCACATTCTTCGTTTCAATCTCGACTACTATTGGAATCTCTTTTGCCGCTTTTTGCGACTTGACTGCCAATTTTCCAATGTAGATTCCAGGCTGCTGCTCTATCTTCTGCTCTGGCAGGAAGGATGAGAAATTCAGGCTGACAATCTTTGTCTGGCCTGGCTTTATTGTAAAAGAAGATGAATCAATTTTTAGCAGATCATGCAAACCTAATGCCTCAATGCTTATCTCTGAAGGCGATTCTCCAGTGTTCATAATCCTTATCTGCTTTTCTATAAATTCCCCGCTCCTTATCAAAACCTTAATTAAGATCTGATCAACATCAAAGTCAGGCTGCGCCTCTGCCTTTTTTGTTAAGTAAGCCTTGTTTTGCAATAAGAATAATGAGCTTCCCAAAATTAAGACAAAGAGCAAGGCGAGAATTAAAAATAATAAGGGTTTTCTTATCCTATGCCTCTGGTGATGGCGCGGATTTGCGCCGACATAAATAGTCTTAACCTTCCCATCATGGCTTCTGACATTCTGATAATAATACGGCCCAAGCTTTTTGCCATGCTTATGGATATACCTCTTGAATACCAAGAAAAATTTCACCTCTTTTTTTGTAGTGTAACAGTAATGAGACAAATCGCCTTATATATTTAAATATATTTCGGTTATTTATTTTGATTATTTGGTCTTGTTCAATTTTAGCATCAGCAAATATACAAACAGAGAAGTCAATACAAGAGACATAGCCATAATGTAAAGCAAGTCAGCATTTGATTTGAATTTTCTCCCGCCAAGCCCTTTATCCTCTGCAATTACTTTAAACAGTTCGCTTGAAACTGCAAAGGAGTTTTCGTATCTGACTTCAACAATTGCAAGATGCTCATCGGGCAATGCGTCTTTTGGCACTTTAAATGGCTTAACATAGGATTTTTGCCTTTCTACTGCAAAAGTTTCTGTCGATTCATAAATGGCATTTCCCCGCCTGTCCTTAATTAAGTAAGTAGCTATAACATCAACCTTTCTTGAAGGGCCAACGCTGAGCAGAGTAACCTGCGCTTTCAGATCGCTCCCGGCCTTAACTTCCTTGTAGTCTGTCGGGATGTCTATTTTTACATCAAACAAAGCCTGCTCTGACTCAACTTCTATGACAATGCTAATTGATTTTTTTATTCCATCACCCACAACTTCAATTTCCCCTAAATAGGACCCAAGTTTTTTTCCTATAGCGGTAGCTTCTATATCTTTTTCCCGCCCTGCATCAAGGCTAAAGCTATTTTCAGATAAAGAAACAAAATCATTTATAGTGGCGATATTTAAATTAAAATTTATCGCAGTATTCCCTGTATTTTTTATTCTTATTTTCTGGGTTTTTATAGCGCCTAATGTTAATTCTTCTTTTATGGATACCGGGTTAATGCTAAAATCTTTTATTTGCTGCTGCCGCTGGAGAGCTAATAATTCGTCTATACCGCTGCCACCTCCTCCTTCACCTCCTCCAGCTGCTCCTGCAGCGCTAGGAGTTTCTACGGGGCATGCAGAGCTTCTGCATAAGCCGCTACAGCAAAAGCCCCCTTCGCATTGGCTGGCTAATGAGCATGGCTGCCCATTTGCCAATAGCCACGTATGAAAAAACCCTAATTTGTTAATATATGATGAGGAACTAATAATTGCATTTATTATGCCAATAGCCACGCCCATGTTATAAGAGGAGCTTGATACATTATCGCCTCCGCTCGAAACAACAACATTTTGCTGGTAGTTTGAGCTGCTCATTTGCGCTGCAAAGGCATCCAAAGCTGGCAATAGCAGCGCCAATACCAGAATTATGGTGATTTTTGCATCTTTCATTAAAATTTTCATTTGAAATCCATTTATGCTCATTTAACCTGCCCTTTTTCTTTTTTTCGGTTTCTGATGCTAAAATCAGGCTTCATCCAAAAAATAAAGGTTGACATCAATTTGTGAGCATCCATAAAGTTTGATAAAGAGGCGACAAGGGAATTGCGGGCAATTCCAAATTTGCGGTGAGCAAATCATTTTTTGGATGAATCCATTAAGCGAAAATCTTTCTTGAGAAAGATAAAAATCTCGGCTCCTTGAGCAGCAGATAAAGAACTAATGGGATTGGAGTGTCCCTGTCATATTTCTTTAATATCCTCTTTACTTTTTCCTGGCTCATCAAATCAAGCAATTTATCATAATCCTTATCGGAAAATCTGTTTAATAAGTTTCTTATCCTTAAGTGCAAAAGAAGCTCTCTGCCAGATCGCCTTTTAAATTCCTTGTTATAATTTTTTTTGTTTATAATGCTATCACATAAGGTTTGCGCCGCTTTAAGGGATGGAATGATTCCGCCTCCGGTTGTCGCTTTGACTTGTGCGGCAGCATCCCCAATCAAATAAACATTGCCCTTTTGTATAACTTTCTTCGGATTGTATAATGGAATTAAGCCGGATTCCCAGCATAAAACCTCTTTTTTTCCAGTCCTGTCCTTTAGGAACTTATAAAAATATTCTTGGGCATTTTCAAAAGAGCCTATGCCCAGCCTTACAGTGTCTTCAGACTCAGGCACACACCACCCAAAAAAGTTTGGAAAGCCGCTGCCAAAATAAGTCTCAAATGCTGTTGTGTCCATGCTGAGTTTTACTTTTGCCTGCATTCCGATGTAATTTCTTGAACTTACTGGGCTTAAATTCATTCCAGCTGCTTTTGCAACAGCAGAATAAGGGCCGTCTGCCCCTACAATAATATCCGCTCCAATATCTTTTATTTTGTTATCTCTTTTGTCCTTTATTCTTATTGAATTTTTCCCGTTAAACCCGATAAATTGATGGCTAAGCAAAATTTTAGCTCCTGCATCTTCTGCCATCCCTGCAACAAACTGGTCAAACTTATTGCGCCACATTACAATCTCGTCAACATTGACGGCTATTCTTTTATTTTTGCTTACTGCAATTACCTTATTAAGCCTTTTTGCAATTACTTCATTTTTTAGCTTAAAGAATTTCTCAACCGAATGAGTGACAATCCCTGTGCATTGGACAGGAGAGCCAATCCTATTATGCTCTTCCAAGACTGTTACTTTCTCCCCTTGTTTTGCAAGCAAATAAGCAAGATAAGAGCCGGCAGGGCCTGCTCCGACTACGGTTATCATAAGCTTTGGCAATGCCCATTTCTTTAAATATTTAAATATATGTAGGGCAATAAAACTATCTTTTTGCGGCAGAAATGATGTTTTTAAAAAAATTTTTATAGAGCCCTTTGATGTCATAACTGCCATGAACAAAAAGCACACGCTCATTATTGGCGGAACAAGGGGAATAGGAAGTTTTATAGTAAGGGCATTTTCTGAAGAAGGTCATAAAGTGTCGGTGATTGGGAGACATGGGCCAAAACAAAAGGTAAACAATACCGATTACTGGATTTTGGACTTGCTGGGCTGGAAAGCCATTTCAAAAGCTTTAGCGCAGATAGTCCAAAAAAATGGCAAATTAAGCAGCCTCATTTTTTTGCAAAGGTTCAGGGGCAAAGAGGATGATTGGGCAGGAGAAATAGGGGTTAGCATTACAGCAACAAAGAATATTATTGAGCAGTTGTCAGATAAATTTGATTATGCAAATGAAAGCTCAATTGTCATTGTCAGCTCTCTTGCCGGCAATTTCATTATTAAGGAGCAGCCATTAAGCTACCATGTTGCAAAAGCATCCCTAAATCGCATGGCTGCCTACTATGCTGTTGCGCTTGGGCATAAGGGCATTAGAATTAATTGCGTTTCGCCCGGCACTGTGCTAAAAGAAGAATCAAAAGAATTTTACCTAAAGAACAAAAAACTTTATGAGCTATATAAGAAGATAACGCCGCTTGGAAGGATGTGCGCTCCTGAAGATATTGCAAATGCCATACTATTCCTTTGCAGCCCAAAAGCGTCATTTATAACAGGCCAGAACATTATTATTGACGGCGGCCTTTATTTGCAAGGCAATGAGTCAATAGCACGTGAAGTAATATCTCTAAATGTCCCTAAGCCAAACAAAAATGAGCCATGACAAGATTAAAGATGAGCAGGAATATTGTTAGAAAAATTGTTAGAAAAAATAAATGCCGCTTATGCGGCGGAAGAGGTATGGAATTAGTTCTGCAGCTGACTCCGACTCCGCTTGCAGATTCTTATGTCACAGCAGAGCAGACAAATAATGCTCAGGAAATTTATCCTTTGGATGTGGCATTATGCAGAGATTGCGGCAATGTGCAATTGCTTGATGTAGTTGCTCCAGAGATTCTGTATAGCAATTTCATTTATGAAACTGCAACCTCTCCGGGATTAGTCGAGCATTTTCGAAAGGCTGCAGGGCAAATATTGCAGCGCGTTCATGCTCCAAATGCTCCAAAAGGCGCATTTGCAATAGACATAGGCAGCAATGACGGCTCGTTGCTTGAATTCTTTAAAAGCAAAGGAATGAATGTGCTTGGCATAGAGCCGGCTAAAGAGATAGCCAAAAAAGTTAATGAATCCGGAATCAAGACTTTGCCTGCCTTTTTCACAGCAGGCTTGGCGCAAAAAATAAAGAAAGACTATGGAAGCGCTTATTTAATAACTGCAAACAACACGATTGCCAACATAGATGATTTAGCTGATATGGTTGAAGGCATTAGTGATTTGCTTGCCCCAAACGGAGTTTTTGTGTTTGAAACTGGCTATCTGCTTGATTTGGTTCAGAAATGCGTCTTTGACAATATCTATCATGAGCATTTAAGCTATTTCTCAGTCAAGCCATTACAGAGATTTTTTCACAACAACGGAATGGAGCTTATAGATGTTGAGCGCATCCCTACCAAAGGCGGCTCATTGCGCTGCTTTGTCCAGCATAAGAATGACCCTCGCAAAACAGAGCGCTCTGTGCATAGCTTAATTAAGCTTGAAGAAGATTTTGGGCTTCATAATCCTAAAGCATTCAAATCTCTTGCTGATAAACTGGATAATGTAAGAAATGAACTTAAAGAACTATTAGATGGATTGAAAGCTAAAGGAAAAAAAATTGCAGGCTACGGGGCTTCTCATAGTGTTACTACACTGCTTTATCATTTTGACATTGGCAAAATGCTGGATTTTATCGTTGATGACAACCCAATAAAGCAGAACACTTATAGCCCAGGTTTACATATCCCTGTATTATCCCAAAAAGCCCTGTATGATAAAAGCCCGGACTATGTAGTTATTTTAGCCTGGAGATTTGCCGGGCAGATAATAAAAAAGCATCAGGAATTTTTAGATAAGGGAGGGCGTTTTATTAGTGTGTTGCCGGAAGTTGAGGTTAGATGAATAGGTTAAGTAAAAGGGGGGGTAAGACATTTTAATACGATATGGCGCTAAAAAATAAAATTTCTATTTCTCATTAAATCCTTCAAAGCAAACGTAAACTATATACAATTGCTAAAAATGGTATCCAAAATTTGACAAAAGAATTATCTTCAAAAGAGTATGTAGTCCACTTATGCCCGTTTCTTAAAGATAAAATATTTGCCTTACCTTCTTTAAAATCTTTTTCAGCTTCTAACCTCCCTAAATGTTTATGATACTCCTTGTCTTTAATCTTATCTTCATAAAATGGGTCTAGAAAACCTCTTCTGTATCTATACTAAAGTATAATTACTTATATATATGTATAGTTAAATATATATAATGAAGTATAGAGATACCTTTCTATGGATCTAGGGACTATTAATGTTAAACTGTTTTTACAACAAAGCTTAAAAGATTCTTATACAATAGAAAAAGAAAAAGATAGAATTCTGACTATAAAAAGAATGAGAAGCAATCATAAATTTGAGGTTCCATCTTCTATAAATATAAATACAAATTTTTTGGTGTGGTGTGGTTTATATGAAGCTGAAGGAGGTAAAAAAGGAACAGTTACATATCATACTGATTCTCCATTCGAATTTAATTTTTTTGTTGAAAATCTTAATAAAATAATCCTTGCTAAATCATTTAGTTTTGGTTTAAATTTGTGCCCAAGGTCCGTAGATAAAGAGAAAATAGGTACACTTTGTAATAAATATTCAAATGAACAAATAAAAGGTGATTTTCCATTAAATAATCTTTCAATTTATGAAAAAGCTTTTTTTGATAGGTTGTTAGTCACACCTATAAAAATTGAAGATATCCAACTATCAAATAAAAATATAATTGCCATTGCTATTTATAAGAAAGATGACACTTTTCAATATGCTTATTTTAATAAATCTGTAGAAATTATTGTAACATACAAGAAACAATCTATAAACTTTAATGCAACTACAGATATACATGGTTTTGTTTATTTTGAACTTCCTGATAAATTTATTGAAAATATTGACCAATGCAAAATAAAAGTAAAAGGAGAGAATAATGTTAAATTACCTAATGAGAAGTTATATGAATCTAACTTTTTCACTCCGCATCCATTGGTTGATTTAAAAATTATAACAAATTTTTCTTTATTTTGGGGAAACCAATTACATATTAAAAATAACGAGTTAAAAATACCTAAAGAAACCACTATAATTAAAATAAAATGTTTGGAGTCTCACCATAGGCCTTCATTAGCTTATGATAAAAAACAAGTAAAATATACAAAATATATTAGTGTAAGTGATATAAACAACGACTACCATTTGGATGAAGATAATAAAATAAAGATTACTCTTAACAAAGACGAATTAAATATTAATGATTCTTTGGGTAGAGAGAACCTTCATTATGTTGTAACTGTATTTAAAGAAGAAATAAATAAAGAGGGAATAGTTAATATCAAAGGAGCTGATAGCATCTCATATGAAATTTTAATACCCGATATAGACTTTAAATTTACTAAGAGTTGGAGAACATATAAAGGGGGAACGACATTTGATTATAAACCTCAAAATTCAAGTTCTATGTTTGATTATGTAAAACTTCTTACAAGGTCTGTGTTTGATCATTTTTATCTATCAAAATCTTTTAAGTTTATTGAATCTAAATATAACCCAAATTTTGTTTTAGGTAAAATTGATTTACTTGAAGTATTAAAGGGTCATAAAAGGCATAACTATGAAATTATCTACTCGGATGAAAAAGAAATTAAATTTAAGAAAAAAAGAGGCAGAAATACTACAAAAATAACTAGATTCCTTTCCATCTCTCCTTCATTATTAGTTTCAATAGGCATGTTTATGGGAGATGGTTCAAATATGATGCGTATCGAAAATAAACAATTAGGTTTTGATTTAAGTGTTATTTCGGGTATCAGCATAGTCAATCAAGACATAACTACAATTGGTGTTGGTTATAATTTTGCAGATTATTTGAATTTCAAAAAAGGGTACTTGGGAATTGAGGTTTTAGGAAGTTATTTTAAGACAATAAAGGATTATGAAGAATATTCCGCTAAAATGGAAAGTGAAGTTAAAAATAAATTAAAGAAATACCTTCCTTTTATAGATATAGGGAGATTGACCTCATTCAAACCATTTGTAACTATATGCGGCACTAATGCTGTAATCAGTAAAACTGGTAGCAATTATAATGTTAAGTTATCATTTCCTCTTGATTTATTACAAACTGAATTTATACTACATAAGAGAGTTAAAATATTTGATATAAGATATATGTCTTTATTGGGGAAACTTTTTTATTTTAGTGAAAAGATTATGGATAAGTATAAACAATCGAAAAGTATAAATACTTATACTTAAGTATAAAATGAATATAAACAATAATCTGATAAATTTGCTAGGGAAAAAATTTACTATAGAAATATTGTCCTTACTAAAAGATAAATCTCTGAAATACACAGAAATAGAAAAAGTAACTAAAAATCCTAAAACAACGAATATTCGCTTGAAGGAAATGATGCTAGAAGGTCTTATTGAACGTAGGGTTTTGAATGAAAGATATAGACCTGTTTTTTATGAAATTACTGAAAAAGGAAAATCCACACTAAAACTTATTGGAAAAATAAATCAATTAAAAAATGAGTAATATAAAAGTGTATTATAAAGATTGTAAGAATATGTCGGATGTTGAAGACAATAGTGTTCATTTAGTTATAACTTCCCCCCCTTATTATAATTACAAAGACTATAAAAATTCAACAGATGAACAAGTTGGAGGAATTAGTCATACTTATAATAGATATATCTCTGACTTAGCAAAAGTATGGAAAGAATGTTTTAATAGATTAGTTCCGGGAGGAAAACTGTGTATTAATATTCCTAATATGAAATCTAGAAAAAATGTAGAAGGTTCTAGTTTTTTATACCCAATAGTTGCAGATGTGACTAAATCTTGTATCAGATTAGGGTATATTTTCTTTGATGAAATAATTTGGGTTAAAGGCTCCGCAAATGCAGGGGCATTAAATGGAAGACCTCTTTTTGGAAGTTATCCTTATCCGCCTAATTTTAAAATATTAGATAGTATCCAAGAAAGCATTCTGACCTTTAAAAAGCCAGGCAAATATAAAAATGATAGAACTAAAATAATCAAAGAAAGAAGTAAACTTAACAAAAAAGAATGGTTAAATTTTACGCAAGGAGTTTGGCACATTAAGCCAGAGTTCCAAAATAATGGCCATTGTGCAGTTTTTCCGTTGGATATACCTTACCGCCTTATAAAATTATATACTTTTGTAGATGATAATGTATTAGATCCTTTTCTTGGGAGTGGTACAACATTACAAGCATGTAAGTTATTAGACAGAAATGGTATAGGATACGAAATAAATCTAGATTATAAAGAATTAATAGATAAAAAAATTAATTTACCCCAAAGAAAAATAAACGAATTTTAACAATACCAGAATATTTTTGAGTTAGTTTTCTTTTTAAAATTCAATTCAAGAATACCATCAATATTAATCCTTTCTATTTGTTTATCACAAAAAAATCCTTTTTTCACTAAAATTGGAATTAACAATGCATACAAATCTCCAAATTCCAAAAACTTCTTAATTTTTAAAATATCCTTAATTTCTTTTATTAGACGAGACTTCAAATCTCCTTTAACTGGGTTGTGAGTTTTTTTTCCTTTAATATTCTCTTTTTTGAAGGTAAATATGAAGTCTCCTTTTAGTGTATTTCTCCAGTTTAAACCTTGTGTAGCGGAAGAAACAGCAAATTCTTGATGCTTTACTTCTTTTAGAGTAAATCCAGCGTCTAAACAAGATATTATTAGTATTCTTAATAATCTTAAATCTCTTGCATTGAAGGTCAATGACATATACCTTTCATTCTTTAAAACATTATAACATTCTTTAAATACAGAATTTAAATCTTCATAATATTTGTTTAAGTTTTTATTTCTTTTTGTATCCCAAATAATTTCTTCCTCAAATTTAATATTAAAATTTAATATGCTGTTCCACAAATCACTTAAAGGAAGATATTGTATGGTCTTTCCATAAGGGGGGTCGGTAAAAATATAGTCAACAGATTCATTCTCTATAAACTTTAAATTCTTAGAGGATCTATTAAACAATAATGCATCTTTTCTATTTATATCCATTCTGGCTATCTCTTCCCATCCTTTGAGATTTGAGTTAAATCTTTGTTTATAAGCAAAAAGAACATTTTTTTCAATGTGGGAAGGAAAGATATAATATTTCGGAATTTGCCATCCAGATTTACCTCTCATATTTTTTTCATCAGCAGGTATCATTCTAGACATATTTGATAAAGAAGCTGTTAAAGTTAAGAGTAAACAATTTTTAATTTCCTGATTTTCAACTAAATTTATCTTATCAAATAAATGGTTTATTACAATTAGATTCCTCTCAGAAAATAATTCAAAAAGTCTTTCCTTACCTGCCCTTCTAATTGACTCTTCTATTTTTTTTATAGGAACCCATTTACCTTTTTTACTCCTTAAAATTTGAAATTCATTATTTGCTTTTTTGATCAATTCAAGATCTTGTTCTTCATAATCTTTGATAAAATATCCGCAATTCTTACAGTAACCTTTAATTTTTGTATAATTATATTTAATGTAATTGTTCACTCTTTTAAGAGGTTTGTTACATTTTGCACAAAAATATTTAGTTCCAATTCTTTTTGATTCAATTAAATAATTATCATGATTACAAAAACTACAAATTACAGATTCTTTAACTAGTGAAGTATCAATAATAGCTTGTTTCTTACAATTTAGACAATAGGTTTTGTAATAAAACTGATTTATGTCATATAAGGAAGTAAATATGTTTTTAAATTCTTTTTTTAATTGTTCAACATTTACACTATGTATCATGATATTTGTCAAGAAATAAGAGATGGGGTTTAAATCGATCCCGATAGTTTTACGTTTTAATTTTAAAGATTCTAATATAACCACACCACTTCCCATATACGGATCAAAAACTACCTGGTTCTCATTTGTATATTTATTAATATAATAATTAACAATATTATGTGGTTTTCTAGACCAATATTTATGTATTAGATAATGATTTGGGTGCGCTTTAGATTTTAAGATTGTTTTATCTTCCATCAAATCTAGTTTTATAATTTTACTTTATATATATTATTGTTTTCTCGCCCCTCCGTCGTTTAGCCGCTAAAAATTATTGGGTTTAACAGCAATAGTTACCATCCGAAATTTAACATCCACAGATTAACCACTTGCCTATTCTCAAAAAAACTTATAAATAGCTTATGATTATTCTGTTAGATACAGGGGGTGCATAAAAATCAAATTTAACAGGGTATTCATCACAGGCGGAGCGGGCTATGTAGGCAGCCTTCTTGTGCCTGAACTTCTAAAGAAAGGCTATGAGGTTATTGTTTATGACCTTTATATTTATGGCAATACCCTAAATCCTCACCCTAATCTCAAGGAGATAAAAGGCGACATAAGAGATGAGAAAAAGCTCATAGAGTCGGCTAATGGCTGCGATTCTTTCATTCATTTAGCATGTATCTCAAATGACCCGAGCTTTGACCTTGATCCAAAACTGAGCAAATCCATTAATTATACGGCGTTCAAGAATATAATAAGCGCTGTTAAGCTTGAGGGAATAAAAAGGCTAATCATAGCAAGCTCCACAAGCCAGTATGGCATTAAGCCCATAGATATGGATGTGACAGAAGATACAAAAGCCGAGCCCATCACAGATTATGCAAAATACAAAATAGAATGTGAGAATCTCTTGTTAAACACAGATATGGGAAGTGTTGAGTTTGTTTTTGCCAGGCCGGCAACATTATGCGGCTATGCTCCAAGATTAAGGCTTGACCTTTCAGTGAATATCTTAACGATTAACGCGCTCATAAATAAGAAAATTAAGATATTTGGCGGCTCACAGATGAGGCCTGCTCTAAACATAAAAGAC
>Ga0137796_10001644_pt1 | contig 12592 bp, 14 predicted proteins | sample OV2TP3_FD_97704 | JGI IMG/M metagenome (GOLD analysis project Ga0137796, IMG submission 97704)
GGGTGACGCTGTTCACCGTGGTGCCGGAGTATCAGCCGCCCGGCGAGTCCGAGGTGATGTCGCGGCAGTTCCTGTCGCTCCCCGAGCACGAGCGGCGCTCGCGCGAGAAGGCAGCCGCGATCCTCGATCCCGCGGCCGAGCAGGCGCGCGCCGCCGGCGTCGAGTTCGACACCGATTACGCGCAGAACGACCGTCCCTCGCAGGCGATCATCGACGCCGCGAAAAGCCACGGCTGCGATGCGGTCTTCATGGCGTCGCACGGCCGCCGGGGGATCGCGGCGCTCTGGCACGGCAGCGAGACCCGGGAAGTGCTGACGCATTGCGACATCCCGACCCTGGTTTACCGCTGAGGAACATCCATGTACAAGCACATTCTCATCCCCACGGACGGCTCGGAAACCGCGGAGAAGGCGGTGCAGGCCGGCATCGAGTTCGCGCACGAGGCGGGCGCGAAGGTGACGCTGTTCACGGCGGTGCCGGAATACGTGCTGCCGAGCTCGGTGGAGTATCTCAGCCACACGGCCGTGTCCCTCGAGGAGCACGAGCGCCTGTCCCGCGAGAAGGCGCAGCGCGTGCTGCGCAAGCCGATCGAGCGGGCACGCGAGGCGGGAGTGGAATGCGACAGCGACTATGCGCAGAGCGATCATCCGTATCAGGCGATCATCGAGGCCTGCAAGCGCCACGGCTGCGACGCGATTTTCATGGCCTCGCACGCCCGCACGGGCCTGCAGGCGCTGTGGCACGGCAGCGAGACGGTCGAGGTCCTGACGCATTCGGACGTCCCCACGGTGGTGTACCGGTGACGAAGGCCTGTCGCGCGCGCCAGAGCCGGCCCTGACGCACCCGCTCTTCGTCCTCGGCTTTCGCCCGTTCTACCTGCTGGCCGCGGCGTACGCCGCGCTCAGCGTTCCGCTATGGGGGGCGCAATACGCCGGCTGGCTGCCGGGCGCAGGCCTCCTGTGGCATGCGCACGAAATGCTGTTCGGCTACGTCTTCGCGGTCATCGCCGGATTCCTGCTCACCGCGGTGCGCAACTGGACGGGCTTGCCGACGCCGGCTGGCGGCGCGCTCGCGGCAATCGCGGCCTTGTGGGTGACTGCGCGCGCCCTCGCCTTCGTTTCCTTGCCTGCGGCGGCGGCCGCCGACGCCTTGTTCGCGATCGCCGTCGCATGGGCAATAGGCAAGCCGCTCGCGGCGAGCGGCAACCGGCGCAACCTGTTCTTCGTCGCCCTGGTGCTGGCGCTCGGCGCGGCGAGCGTCGCCTTCAGCTTCCGGCCCGCCGCGGCGGCTGCGCTCGGGCTCGACGTCGTGCTCTTCGTCATGGCGGTGATGGGCGGGCGGGTGATCCCGGCGTTCACCAACAACGCGCTGCCGGATACGCGGGCGCGGCGCGTCAAGGCGCTGGAGATCGCGGCGCTCGGCTCTGTTCTCGTCCTGCTGGCGCTCGACTTCCTGGATCTCAGGGCGGCTGCGGCCGCGACCGCGCTCGCCGCCGCGGTGCTGCACGCCGCAAGGCTGGCGCTATGGGCGCCGCTGAAGACGCGCGCGCGGCCGATTCTGTGGATCCTGCACAGCTCTTACGCGTGGATCGTCGTCCACCTCGCGCTGCGCGGGCTCGGTGGCCTCGACGTGCTCTCGCCGGTGCTGGCGACGCATGCGCTCACCGTCGGCGCGATCGGCGGCCTCACGCTCGGCATGATGACGCGCACGGCGCGCGGCCATACGGCGCGGCCGCTCGTCGCCGGGCCGCTCGAAGTCGCCGCCTACGTGCTGGTCCACGCGGCGGCGGCGCTGCGGGTGTTCGTTCCGCTCGCCGCGCCGTCGCTCGCCGTCGCAAGCATCGTGCTGTCGGCGGCGCTCTGGGGCGCGGCATTCATCCTCTATCTCGCCGCGTTCACCCCGATCCTGTCGCGCCCGCGGCTCGACGGCAAGCCGGGCTGACTCAGCCCGGCCCCCTGAGCCGCTCGCGCGCGCTCTTCAGTGCCGTGTCGCCGATCTGCAGGATGAGCTCGCCGTAGGTCGCCGCGGCTTCGCAGCTCGCGCAGATGAGGTCGGAAAGCGCCGTGAACTCCGTGCCGGGGTCGAGGTGGATGAACTCGGTGCCCTGACAGCTGGGGCAGCGAGCGACGACTTTTCCGAGGCGGATCTCCATCCCGGAATGCTCGTCGATTCCGGCCGGCGCATGTTGACCTGCGTCAAAGCCGCGTGGCGACGCGGCGGAAGTGGAAGCCGAGGATCGAGAGCTCCATCGCGGCGCGGAATTTCTTAGGCCCGGCGAACAGCGACGACAGCAGGAACCGCCAGTACTGCCACCGCCCGGCCTCGCGCAGCCCGAGCACCCACAGGGATTTCAGGAACGCCCGCACGTCGGCCCCGGACAGGCGCGCGGCCGGGCCGCGCGGCCGGTACGAGCGGAGGAAGATGCGGATGCGCCGGTAGTAATGCGCGGGCTCGTAGAGCTTGCGCATCAGCTCGCGGTAGCCGTCGATCAGGAAGTCGCGGTCGAGCCGCGTGATGAAGTTGATCGCGGCGCCGGTGTTGTCGCCGCAGCTCTCGGCGAGGAGCCGCCCTTCGCGCGCCAGGCGCCGGTAGAGGTCGGTGTGCGGCAGCGCGTTCAGCAGCCCGACCATCGCGGTCACCACGCCGGCCTTCTGGATGAACTCGAACTGGCGCCGGAAGATGTCGACGGGATCGCTGTCGAAGCCGACGATGAACCCGCCCATCACCTCCAGCCCGGCCTGCTGGATGGTCCGCACCGCGGCGGCGAGGTCGCGTTTCGTGTTCTGCTGCTTGCGCGATTCCTCCAGCCCCGCCTGCGACGGCGTCTCGATGCCGACGAACACTTTCTTGAAGCCGGCCTGCGCCATCAGCTCGCAAAGCTCGGGGTGGTCGGCGAGGTTCACCGAGGCCTCGGTAAGAAATCCCATCCGCGTGCCGGTGCGCGCGCGCCAGCGCACCAGCTCCGCGAGCAGCTCGCGGGTGCGCTTGCGGTTGCCGATGAAGTTGTCGTCGACCAGGAAGACCATGTCGCGCCAGCCGCGCCTGCGCAGCGCCTCCAGCTCGCGCACGACCTGCGCCGGCTCCTTGGTGCGCGGCACCCTGCCGTTCATCGCCACGATGTCGCAGAACTCGCAGTTGAAAGGGCAGCCGCGCGAGAACTGCACCGGCATGGTGACGTAGCTCGCAAGCTCGATCAGGTCCCAGCGCGGCACCGGCGCCTTGCGCACGTCGGGCCATCCCGCGGAACGGTAGGTCGCCCGCAGCGTGCCGTTCTCCAGGTCCGCCACCAGCTCGCCCATCATCTCCTCGGCTTCGCCGAGCACGAAGTGGCGGATCTCGGGAAATTCCCCGTGGCCGGTGGTGAACAGCGGCCCCCCGGCGACGAGCGTCTTGCCCAGGGCCGCGCAGCGCTGCGCGATCCTGCGGGCCGAATCCTTGTGCACGATCATTCCGCTCAGGAAAACGCAGTCGGCCCAGCCGAGCTCCTCGTCGGAGAGGGCGCTCACGTTCAGGTCGACGAGCTTCAGCCGCCAGGAGCGCGGCAGCATCGCCGCCACCGTCAGCAGCCCGAGCGGCGGAAAGGCCGCCTTCTTCGAGACGAAGGGCAGGGCGTGCTTGAAGCTCCAGAAGCTGTCGGGGCTGCGCGGATAGACCAGCAGGACGTTCATTGCATGGCTCCCCTCCAAGTGCCGCAATGTCGCGCACGCCGCCCGAGGCTGACTTGACCCAGATCAATCCGGCTGCCCGCGCCGGCACTATCGTGCAGACATGAAATTCGAGATCCCAGCCTCGCTGCAGCGGGAGCACGACGAGCTGCGCGACTTCCTGCACCGCGCCGCGCAGCAGCCGGGAGACCTCGGCGCGGCGGCGCTGTTTCTGCAGCGCGTCCTCGAGCCGCACCTGCGCAGGGAAGAGGCGTTCGCCTTTCCGCCGCTCGGATTGCTCGCCGGCCTCGCGAAGGGCAGGCTCTCTCCCGAAATGGCCGAGGTCTTCGCCAAGACCGAGTGGCTCGAGCAGAACCTGCCGGGCATGCTCGCGGAGCACCGCGTCATCACCGCCGCGCTCAAGGAGCTGCTGCACGCCGCCTGGCAGGCCGATCAGGCCGGCTACGGCGAGTACGCCGGCTTCGCCGAGAAGCTGTACTACCACCAGCGCATCGAGGAAGAGGTGACGTATCCGGCGGCGATCCTGGCCGGGGAGTACCTCAAGCTCAGGCTCGCCGCGACGGTCGAGTGATGCGTCGCGGGCCGCCGCCAGGCGGCCGTCGTAAAATAGCGCGATGAAGATCCTGCTCGCGGTCGACGGCTCCAGGAATTCTCTCGACGCGGTGGATTGCCTGATCGACCACGCCGACTGGTACCGCCAGAGGCCGGCCGTCGAGCTGCTGACGGTGCACCTCCCGGTGCCGAAGCTGCCGCGGATGGGTCTCGCCGTGAGCAAGAGCCAGATCGACCGGTACTACCGCGAGGAGGGCGACGCGACTCTCTCCGCGGCGCGGAAAAAGCTCGACCGCGCGGGCATCGCGTACAGCCCGCGCATCCTGGTCGGCCCGGTCGCGGAGACTATCGTCAAGCACGCGAAAGACACGCGCTGCGACCTCATCTACATCGGCACGCGCGGCATGAGCGAGCTCGGCAAGGCGCTCGTCGGATCGACCGCCGCGAAGGTGCTGCACCTCTCGGCGGTGCCGGTGCTGCTGGTGAAATGATGAAGCCGTCGTTGCAGGCCGGCCTGAAATCGAGGAAGAATCTTCAGGTCGACGAGCCGCGCTGCATCGGCTTCATGGGCAAGGAAGGCATGGTCTACGCCACGCCGCGCATGGTCGGCGACGTCGAATACGCCTGCCGCGACTTTCTTCTCGGGCACCTCGATACGGGCGAGGACTCGGTGGGCGCGCACGTCTCGATCGACCACCTCGCGCCGACCCCGCTGGGGCTGGAAGTGTCGATCGAGATCACGGTCGCGGAGGTCGATCGGCGCAAGATCGTCTTCAGTTTCTCAGTGAAGGACCCCATCGAGGAGGTCGGCCGCGGCACGCACGTGCGCTTCGTCGTCGAGACCGCGAAGACGCGCGAGCGCCTCGCGGCCAAGCGCGCCAGGGCCGGCCTCTCCTAGTACCGAGTAGAATCGCGGCGTGCGAGCTGCCGCGATTCTGCTGATTTTCATCGTTTTTCCTGCCTGGGGGCAAAAGCCCGGCGCGGCGCTTCCGGTCAAGGTGGTGGCGGCGAAGGTGGCGCGCGCGGTGATCGAGGCCGGCGCGGTGGGCAGCCTGCGCGCCGACGAGGCGATCGTCATCCGGCCCGAGGTCGCGGGGCGCATCGAGCGGATCGCCTTCGACGAGGGCCAGCGCGTGCAGAAAGGCGCGCTGCTCGCCAGGCTCGACGCCGCCGAGACGCGCGCGCTCCTCGCCTCGTCGCAGGCGCAAGCCGGCCTCGACAAGTAGCGCCTGGAGCGCGCCGCGGACCTGCGCAAGAAGGGCTTCATCAGCCAGCAGGCGCTGGATGAAGCGCAGTCGAACTACGCGCGCTCGGTGGCGAAGCAGCGCGAGGACGAGGCGAAGCTCGCCAAGGCCGAGATCCGCGCGCCGTTCTCCGGCGTCGCCGGGCTGCGCCAGGTGAGCGAAGGCGCGTACGTCGCCGCCGGCACGGACATCGCGCGCCTCGAGAAGATCGACCAGCTCAAGCTCGATTTCCGCGTTCCCGAGATGTTTCTCGCCCGGTTGAAGGCCGGGCTCGCCGTGAGCGTGGCGGTGGACTCCTTCGCGCAGCAAAGCTTCCCCGGAAAGATCTACGCCCTCGAGCCGTCGGTGGACGAGCAGACGCGCACGCTGCTCGTGCGCGCGCGCGTCGCCAACCCGGAGCTCAAGCTGCGCCCCGGCATGTTCGCGCGGGTGCAGCTCACCCTCGGCGTGCGCGAGAACGCGGTGTGGATCCCGGAAGAGGCGATCGTGCCGCGCGGCCAGGGCAGCACCGTGTTCCGCGTCGTCGACGGCAAAGCGGAGCTGGTGCGCGTGCAGACCGGCACGCGCAAGGTCGGCGAGGTCGAGATCATGAAGGGGATCGCCGCCGGCGACCTGGTGGTGACCGAGGGAACGCAGCGGCTCGTCCCGGGGATGCAGGTGTCGATCATCCCGAACGCGAAGCCGGCGGCGGAAATCCCCGGAAAGAAAGGCTAGCGCTTGCGACTGCCCGAGCTCTGCATCCGCCGCCCGGTGCTCGCCACGGTGATGAGCCTGATGATCGTGCTGCTCGGCGCGATCTCGTTCTCGCGCCTGTCGGTACGCGAGTACCCCAAGATCGACACCCCGGTGGTCTCGGTGCGCACCGTGTACAAGGGGGCGAGCCCGCAAGTCATCGAGTCGCAGATCACCCAGCCGCTCGAGGACTCGATCGCGGGCATCGAGGGCGTGCGCACCGTCAAGTCGGTGTCGCGCGAGGAGGTGAGCCAGATCACCGTCGAGTTCGTGCCCGAGCGCGAGGTCGACTCGGCGGCGAACGACGTGCGCGACCGCGTGGCGCGCGTGCGCGCGCTGCTGCCCGAGGCGGCGGACGATTCGGTGGTGTCGAAGATCGAGGCCGACGCGCAGGCCATCATCTGGCTCGGCCTTTCCAGCGACAAGCATTCCTCGCTCGAGCTTTCGGATTACGCCGACCGTTACATCGCCGACCGGCTGAAAACCCTGCCCGGGGTCGCCTCGGTGATCCTCGGCGGCGGACGGCGCTACGCCATGCGCCTGTGGCTGGATCGAGAAAGGCTGGCGGCGTACTCGCTCACGCCGCAGGACGTGGAGAACGCGCTCAAGCGCCAGAACGTCGAGATCCCCGCGGGACGCATCGAGTCGTCGCGGCGCGAGTTCACCGTGCTCGCCGAGGCGGACCTGCGCACCGCCGAGCAGTTCAACAACATGATCATCGTCGAGAACCGCGGCTATCCCGTCAGGCTGCGCGATGTGGGAAACGCGCGCCTCGGCGCGCTCGACGAGAGGAGCGTGGTACGGCGCAACGGCCAGCCCGGCATGGGCATGGGCGTGGTGAAGCAGTCCACCGCCAACACGCTCTCCGTGGCGCAGGCGGTGAAACGGGAGATGGCGCGCATCCAGCCGACGCTGCCCGAAGGCATGCAGCTGCAGGTGGCGTTCGACTCTTCGCTGTTCATCGAGCGTTCCATCGAGTCGGTGTATCGCGCGATGGGCGAGGCGGTCCTGCTCGTGATGGCGGTGATCTTCATCTTCCTGCGCTCCCTGCGCGCCACGCTGATCCCGTTCGTCACCATCCCGGTGGCGCTCGTGGGCTCTTTCTTCTTTCTCTATCTCCTCGGCTTCACCATCAACGTGCTGACGCTCCTCGGCGTGGTGCTCGCCATCGGCCTGGTCGTGGACGACGCCATCGTGGTGCTCGAGAACTGCCACCGCCACGTCGAGATGGGGAAGCACCCGGCGCAGGCCTCGGCCGACGGCTCGCGCGAGATCGCGTTCGCGGTGGTCGCCATGTCGCTGACTTTGACCGCGGTATTCGCCCCGGTCGCTTTCGTCCCCGGCAATACCGGCAAGCTCTTCGCCGAGTTCGCGCTCACCGTGGCCTCCGCGGTCGCGGTTTCGGGCTTCGTCGCGCTCACGCTCACGCCGATGATGTGCTCGAAGATTCTGCAGGAGCACGAGAAGCACGGCGGCCTGTACCTCGCCATGGAGCGCTTCTTCGCCGCCATGACGCGCGGCTACCGCAGGGCCGTCGCTTTTACATTGAAGAAGTCCTTGATTCCGGTCGGCGTGTTTGCGCTGGTCGTCGGCGCGACCGCCGTTCTGGTCACGCAGCTGCGGCAGGAGCTTTCGCCGCTCGAGGACCGCGGCTACTTCCTCACGCTGATCAACGCGCCCGAGGGTGCGTCGATGGAATACACCGACGGCTACGTGCGCGCCGTCGAGCGCATGTATGCCGAGGTGCCCGAGATTCGCAGCATGTTCGCCGTCGTGGCGCCGGGGCTGGAGCGGCCCAACCCGGTCAACTTCGGCGTCACGTTCACGCAGCTCGCGCCGTGGGAAGAGCGCGAACGCAAGACGCGCGAGATCACCGCCGCGATGGCACCCAAGCTCTCCGCGGCGCTTCCCGGCGTGCTCGCCTTCCCGGTGAACCCGAACTCGCTCGGCCAGGGATTCCGCACGCCGCAGGTGCAGTACGTGGTGCAGGGCAACTCCTACGAAGAGCTCGACGTTTCAGTAAACAAAATTTTGGAAAAAACGCGAGAGTCGGCCTCGATCGTCAACGCCGATTCCGACCTCAAGCTGAACAAGCCGCAGCTCGCGGTGGACATCGACCGCGAGAAGGCGGCGAACGTCGGCGTCGAGGTCGAGGTGATCGGCCGCACGCTGGAAACCCTGCTCGGCGGCCGGCAGGTGACGCGCTTCAAGCGCGAGGGCAAGCAGTACGACGTGATGGTGCAGCTCGAGGCGAAGGACCGCAACACGCCCGCCGACCTCACCTCGATCTACGTGCGCGCCCGCGACGGCAGCCTGGTGCAGCTCTCCAACCTGGTGCGCGTGCGCGAAACCGTCGCCGCGAAGGAGCTCAACCATTTCAACCGCTCGCGCGCGGCGATCATCTCGGCGAACGTGGCGCCCGGGTCGACGCTGGGCGAAGCGCTCGAGTTCCTGGACCGCGCTTCGGCAGAGGCGCTTCCCGAGACAGCTCGTACCGCGCTCGACGGCGTGTCGCGCGAGTTCCGCGAGTCCGGAGCGGGCCTGGTGTTCGTGATCCTGTTCGCCGCGCTCTTCATCTATCTCATGCTCTCGGCGCAGTTCGAGAGCTTCGTCTCGCCGCTCGTCATCATGCTCACGGTGCCGCTCGCCGGCCTGGGCGCGCTGCTCGCCATCTATCTCACCGGCGGCACGCTCAACGTGTACTCCAAGGTGGGGCTGGTGATGCTGATCGGCCTGATCACCAAGCACGGCATCCTGATCGTGGAGTTCGCCAACCAGCTGCGCGACCGCGGCATGGACGCCGCCGAAGCCGTGGTCGAGGCGGCGACCTTGCGGCTGCGGCCGATCCTGATGACCACCGGCGCGATGGTGCTCGGCGCGCTGCCGCTTGCGCTCGCCCTGGGCGCCGGGGCGGAAGCGCGCCAGGCGATCGGCTGGGTAATCGTCGGCGGGCTGCTGCTCGGCACGGCTTTCACCCTGTTCGTGATTCCGACCGCCTATCTGCTCCTCGTGCGGCGCCGGGCGCGCACGCCCTTCCTCCAGGCCGATGCCGTCAAGACTGCTTGAAGGCGATGCTGCGCTGGTGACCGGCGCGGCGCGCGGCATCGGTCGCGGCATCGCGCTCTACAACTGGATCGAATAGCGCGCCATGGCCGGTAGCGGGCGCGACATCGTCTGGCCGATCGTCCTCATCGTGCTCGGCGTGCTCTTTCTCGCCCATAACCTCGACTTCATCCAATGGCGGCAGCTGCGCGAGGTCCTGTGGACCTGGTGGCCGCTCATCCTGATTGCGCTCGGCGTGGGGCAGCTCGTACGCTGGCGGAAGTAACCCGTGGATTTCGCGTTCACTCCGGAGCAGGAGCGCATTCGCGAGGCGATCGCGAAGCTGTGCGCGCGCTTCGGCGACGATTACTGGCTGGAGCGCGACCGCGAGGGCGCTTTTCCGCACGATTTTCACCAGGCCTGCGCGCGCGACGGCTGGCTCGGCATCGCCATGCCGGAGGCCTACGGCGGCTCGGGGCTCGGCATCACGGAAGCCGCCGTGATGATGCAGGCGATCGCCGAGTCGGGCGCCGGCTTCTCGGGGGCCTCGGCAGTGCACATGAACATCTTTGGCCTGAACCCGGTTGTCGTGTTCGGGACTGCAGAACAGAAAGAGCGCATGCTGCCGCCCCTGATCCAGGGCAAGCACCGCGCCTGCTTCGCGGTCACCGAGCCCAACGCCGGCCTGAACACCAGGAAAATCGCCGTCAAGGCCGAAAAGCGCGGAGACAAGTACATCGTCTCGGGCCAGAAGGTCTGGATCTCGACCGCGCAGGTCGCCGAAAAAGTGCTGCTTCTGGCAAGAGCCGGCGCCGGGCTCACGCTCTTCTACACCGACTTCGACCGGCGCCACATCGAAGTGCGCGAGATCGACAAGATGGGCCGCAGCGCGGTCGATTCGAACCAGGTGTTCTTCGACGGCCTGCCGGTGCCGCAGGCCGATCGCATCGGCGAGGAGGGCAAGGGGTTCGAGTGCATCCTGCACGGCATGAACCCCGAGCGCATCCTGATCGCCGCGGAGCTGGTCGGGCTCGGCCGCTGCGCGGTGAGCCGCGCCGCCGCCTACGCGAAGGAGCGCATCGTCTTCGACCGCCCGATCGGCAAGAACCAGGCGATCCAGCACCCGCTCGCGGCGAACTGGATGGCGCTCGCGGCGGCCGGGCTGATGACCTTCAAGGCCGCCTGGCTCTACGACTCGGGCAAGCCGTGCGGAGCGGAAGCCAACAGCGCCAAGTACCTCGCCGGGGAAGCCTGCTTCGATGCCTGCCAGCAGGCGGTGATGACGCACGGCGGCTACGGCTACGCCAAGGACTACCACGTCGAGCGCTACCTGCGCGAGGCGCTGGTCGGCCGGATCGCGCCCGTCACCCCGCAGCTCATCCTCTGTTACATCGCCGAGCGCGTGCTCGGCCTGCCGAAATCCTATTAGCCGGAGGAGGCCAACCATGAGCGAAAGCGACGTCTACAAAGGCAGCTGTTTCTGCGGGGCCGTGCAGTTCACGGTGAGCGGCGAGCCGGCGGCGATGGGATATTGCCATTGCCGCTCGTGCCGCCACTGGTCGGCCGGGCCGGTGAATGCCTTCACCCTGTGGCCGCCGCGCGCGCTGCGCGTCACCCGCGGGCTCGACGAGATCGCGACCTATAACAAGACGGCGAAGAGCGCCCGCAAGTGGTGCCACAACTGCGGCGGGCATCTCTTCACCGAGCACCCGGCCTGGAACCTGATCGACGTCTATGCCGCCGCGATCCCGGACTTTCCGTTCAAGGCCGGGGTGCACGTGCATTACCAGGAAACGGTGCTGCCGATCCGCGACGGGCTGCCGAAGATGAAGGACCTGCCCAAGGAGATGGGCGGCTCCGGCGAGCTGCTGGCCGAATAGCCCGCCGCGACGGGAATGAAAATTGCGGCAGCCGGTCCGTGGAGCTTCCTCTGCCCGAATTCGTGCAGATCGAGCCGGTGGGTCGCGGCAGCTCTCCCGCGTTCATGAGCTTCGAATCGTTCTGCCGGCTGCTCGAGCAGTTGCCCGAGGTCGCCGAGCTCAGGCTGCAGGGGATGGGGGAGCCGCTGCTGCACCCCCGGTTCTTCGGCATGGTGCGCCTCGCCGCCTCGCGCGGCATCCAGGTCTCGACGAGCACGCGCCTCACCAGCCTTTCCGATCGGCGCGCCGAGGAATTCGTGACCAGCGGGCTGCGCCGCATGCAGGTGGCCCTCGACGCGTCGCGGCACAGCCGCGTGCTGGCCAACGTGCAGCGGGTGGTGCGCGCCAAGTCGAGGCTCGGCTCGCCATCTCCCGCGATCGAGCTGATCGCGGTGGTGATACGCAGGAACCTCGAGGGGCTGCCCCGCCTGGTGCGGCTCGCCCATAACTATGGCGTCGACGGCATGTGCGTCCAGCATCTCGCCTTCGACTTCAAGGACTCGGGCCTGCCGGCGAGGTACCGTCCGGTGCGCAGGTTCGTCGAGGCCGAGAGCTTGCTGAACGAGGATCCGGCGCGCATGGAGCGCTGGTTCGGCGAGGCGCGCGCCGTCGCCGCCGAGCTCGGCATGACGCTCGAGCTGCCCGGCCGGATCCTCTAGGCGGCGGCTCGCCGAGCGCCGAGCCCGGTCGCTTCCGCGAAGGCCCGGTTCCAGTCGGCGACGAAGCGCGCGATGCCGAAGCGCTCGAGCGCGCGCCGGCGCGCCTCGCGGCCCAGTAGTGCCGCCGCCCCCCGATCCTGCAGCAGCAGCTGTGTGCCCGGGAGCAGCCGCGCCGGCTCGGTGTCGGCATAGCCGTTTTCGCCGCTTCGGATCACTGTCGCCATCTCTCCGGTGGCGAGGGCGACGATCGGCATGCCGAGCATCATCGCCTCGATCGCCGCCAGCCCGAGGCTGCCATCGCGGGCGGGGCTCAGGAAAAACCGGTAGCGGCCGGCGAACGCGGGCAGCGCGCCGTACCGGTCGAGCGCGGCGCAGGCGCCGAGCTCGCGCAGCACGTCGAGTCCGCGTCTGCGGCGGCTGCGGCCCGGGCCGTCGGTCAGCGCCAGCCCCCGCTCGAGCTCCCCCGAATACGCCGCACCGGGATCGGGAAGGCCGGGCTCGATGACCCGCGTCGGCGCAGCGCCGTTGTCCCACATCAGCCGGTTGAAGGCGCTCACGTGCACGACCAGCACTGCGTCCTCGGTCACCGCGTGGCGGCTGTCGACGGGGTGCTCGCGCGGCGCGTCGTGCTCGAGGTAGATCTTCGGCAGCCGGCGCTGCGCAGCGCTCAGGATCTCGTACTGCCCGTCGAGATACTGGGACTCGTCCTGGAACAGCACGCAGTCGAGGCGCTGGCGCCGCGCCGCGGCGGCGGGAAGAGGGTGCACGTTCGGCGCCTC
>Ga0137796_10001645_pt1 | contig 12592 bp, 13 predicted proteins | sample OV2TP3_FD_97704 | JGI IMG/M metagenome (GOLD analysis project Ga0137796, IMG submission 97704)
TTGATCTCTGGGAGCGGATATTGCAGGTAAACATTGAGCTTTTTATCCTTGAGTGTTAGGTTCGAACCGAGCGACTCCACGATCGCTCTTTTTTGTTCACGAGTTCCTTCCCTGAGCCAAAACCGTGCATAGCTTGCGTAGTTAAAGGCTTCCTCTGCGGATTCCAACCACCCTCCATCCTGTCCTGAATTGCCGTTCTTCGGCCCGCCTATACTCTCAAGATCAGCTTCCAAGCGCGCCCTTTCAGCCAATGCGTCTTCCTTTCTCATCAGCGGCCACCCCTCGTTTTCCTGACGGATAATGAACCGGTTTAGTTCGGAGAGTTGGTCAATAAGCTTTGCGCGTTGTCGTTGAATGTGGCGATAGTTTTTTGCATCCGTTACTCGGTCGCCCGTCTTTTGGGTTTTGAGGGTCTTCAGCGCCCAGCGCATATATTTTTGCTTGATAGTGAACCCCGCCACGATGCCATCTAACTGCGTCTCGAGGTCTTCAACCCGGACGCTTTTCTGCGAACAGCCCGGATTCGTCTGTTTCCCGCAGTGGTAGTACACGTAATGCAGTACCTTTTTATTCATCATCTCGTTTATCTTCCCGTTGCATCGAGGACAGCTCCCTTGGTATTCCGAGGCGAATTTGTACTTGCACTCGCCGCAGATGACCTGCCATTTCTCTTCGGCGGTCACCATCGAGCGCAGGCACTCGCCGCATCGTATGAGGCCGGTGTAGGCAAAAAGATGCGTTTTGGGCTGAGGCCTCGTCGGACGACCGAGAATGAGTCGGACCGTGCGATATTCCTTCTCGGTTATCATCGGCTTATGGTTGCCCTGGTGGAGTTCGCGGACTCCTGTATGCGGGCTTTTCCACCAATACCATCCGTAATAGAAGGGATCGGTGAGTATCGAATGGATGTGGGAAACCGTGAGCGGTTTCCCGCCGAGCTTTTTGCGCTTGAGCGTTCGGAGTATCAACTTGTGATTGGCAATATCGCGGATTTGACGGAGCGAATACCGCCCGGTGAGGGCTAAATCCCAGAGCTTCCGCACGCGGGAAAACCGCTCTTCGTCAACGATGATATCTCTCTCCCCGCGTTCCCTCGTTGTGTTATTGAGGTAACCGATGGGTGCTGCTCCGGGGCGCCATCCCTTTCGGATTTTTCCGCTGAGGCCGCGTTTGACGTTCTCGCCTCGATTGTCATTCTCGAGCTTCGCTTGCATGCACATGAGGGCGAGGAAGAATTTGTCCATCGGGGTGTTCCAGAAAATCTGCTGGGGCGTAATGACCGCGTGCAACTTCCCCCCGTCCATCAAATCGATGACGGCGGCGGTATCGACGATGTTTCGCGAGATACGATCCGGGTGCCACACTTGAATGGCGTTCGCCCTGCCTTCGGAAATGGGCTTGATTACCCGCGCGTTGAATTCGGGCCGGCCCGCAACCTTGGCGGTTTTCGCTTCAGCGACGTTGTCAATGTGCTGAGAGGGCGTAATTTTAAGGTGAGCGCTCAGCGTATCGAGTTCTGTGTCTTGATCAGCGAGGGATGCGACTTGTCTGTCTTCGTCGTCAGTGGATTTTCGTCGGTAGCGTATGATGCTAAGGTCGTGGATATTTTGGGTGTGCATAGGTTATGTCAACGCTCGCCCACTCCCTCCGCGGTTATCCATTATCCATCATACCTCGGCGCGTATTTTTGTCGAGCCTATAAATCTTCTTGCTCTTTGCGCTTGAGGGCGTCTCGTTCACGAGGGCTGAGGGGGCGTGCCACTGATTGTGCTCGCCTGATAAGCCAACGAGCGATTTCCAAAACCGCATCGTCCGTCACATCGATGCCCTCATCGCGAAACAAGGCCTTCAACTCTTTCAGTTGTTCTTCATGGAATTCCATCAAAGATGGGTCGGGGGCGAGTACCGGCACTTTTATGACGCTTGATAATGCGTTTATCCTGATACATTTCGGTCGCTCCCACTAGAAGCCGAAAAATGGTCGGGGAATACCGATTTTTCGTTTCTAGTGCGACGTTGTAGTTAGGGACATGATAGGAAGATGAATGGAGGAGACAAAAATCGCCTCGCCTATTTTGCCCGCACGAACTTCCGCGACCGAATTCGGCCTTTCGGCATCAAGCATGCCGACCGGCTTTCCCATATCTACGCCATCGGAAAGACCGGAACGGGCAAATCGACGCTTTTGGAAACGCTTATCCGGCAAGACATCGACCGTGGGGAAGGGGTTGCCCTCGTGGATCCGCACGGCGATGTGGTGGAGCGCATTGCGGGAAGCATCCCAGAGCACCGCACGCACGACGTCATTTACTTCGATGTGCCGGGCCATACGGAGTACGGCTATAACCCGTTGAAATGGGTGCGCCCCGATAAACGCCCACTTGCTGCCTCGGGTCTGCTCGAAGTGTTCCATAAGATGTGGGGCGAGAAGGCCTGGGGGCAGCGAATGGAGCATATTCTCCGGAACGCTTTGCTTGCACTCCTCGAGATCCCGGGGCAACGCTGCCGGACCTTCTGCGGCTGCTGCGGGACGATGCGTATCGCACGCGGATCGCCGGAACTATCTCGAATGCACAGGTCAAGGGGTTTTGGCTGTATGAGTACCCGAAGTACTCGTACCGATACCGCGCGGACGCCATTGCGCCTATCCAGTCCAAAGTCGGCGCGTTCCTGGCGGACCCGACATTGTACCGAATCCTCACGGAACGGGGAAAAACCCTTCAGATTCGAAGAATCATGGACGAAGGCAAAATCCTTCTGGTGAATCTTGCGAAAGGAAAACTCGGAGAAGACAGCTCGTCGCTTCTCGGGGGGCTCTTGGTAACGACGATCGGCCTTGCAGGATTCAGCCGCGCGGATCTCGACGAAGACAAACGCCGCCCCTTTTATGTATACATCGACGAGTTCCAGACCTTCACTACGCTGGCGCTCGCGAACATGCTCTCGGAGCTGCGCAAACACGGCGTGGGGCTGGTGCTCGCCCACCAATACCTCGACCAGCTAGAAACGGATATTCGGAATGCGGTGATAGGCAACGCCGGCACCCTAATCGTGTTTCGGGTCGGAGCGAAAGATGCGGGATTTCTTGCGAGGGAGTTCGAGCCCGCATTGGAGCGAGTCGATTTGATCACGCTTCCCAATTATCACATCTATGTGAAACTGATGGTCGACGGCAGACCGGCCGCGCCCTTCAGCGCGGTGACATTGATGCCCTCTTCGGGTGCGCATTCTTGAATGACAACGGTTGCTACCGATGATTTCCCTAACGGCGCCGCGACTTCGAAGAGGGCGCCGTATCGCAACTACAAAAGCTCATGACGCCTACCGTCTCCCAAAAGCCACGGAACAAAGAGCGACGACCGACGCCTACCGTATCGGCAGTCTTTTCCGATGGAAAAATCCTGGAGCTTATCTACGATGCGGAGAAAAAGCGGAGCTCCTTTGCATTATGGGAAGACGGCGCCTGGCGGACGGCAGAAAGCCACCGCACCGAGACGGGAGAGTGGTTCGTCCCGTATTCACCCTGGAACAATCTCATCAAGAACCAGGTCGTGCACCTGCCGCAACAGCCCGAAGAATACGGCACCGAAGACGACCTTATCCGCGCCATTCGACATTTCATTCGCACCTACGTCGATATCTCCCCGAGATTTGAACTGATCGCGAGTTACTATGCTCTATTTTCCTGGGTCTATGACGGCTTCAATGAACTGCCGTACCTGCGGGTGCGGGGAGATTACGGCAGCGGGAAAACCCGGTTTCTCCTGACCGTCGGGTCGATTTGTTACAAACCGATATTCGCAAGCGGCGCAACCTCGACCTCTGCCATGTTTCGCATCTTGGATGTGTTTCGCGGCACGCTCATCATCGACGAGGCCGATTTTCGGAACTCCGATGAAATGAGCGATGTGACGAAAATTCTGAATTGCGGCTTCGTCAAGGGACTGCCGGTCCTTCGGACCGAGGTCTCTCAAAACCGGGAATTCAACCCTCGCGCGTTTCAAGTCTTCGGCCCGAAGCTCGTGGCTACGCGCGGCTACTATCAGGACCGCGGTCTCGAATCGAGGCACATTACCGAGGAAATGGGCGGGGAGCGGCTCCGTCGGGACATTCCGATCAACCTGCCGGCATCGCATAAAGACGAAGCCCTCCGGTTGCGAAACCAATTGCTCCTCTATCGATTTCGAAATCTCCACACGGTGCAGCCGGACACCGCGCTGGTCGACCCCGCGATCGAGCCCCGGCTCAACCAAATCTTCATTCCTTTAATGAGCATCGTCTCCCGTGAGAGCGTGCGGCAAGAATTTCGTCTCCTGGCGCGACAGTACCATAAAGAACTCCTCGTTGACCGAAGCATGGCTATCGAAGGCCAACTCTTGGAGGTGATTCGGGATATGGTGCGCGCATCGGAGCGGACCCAGCTCTCGATAAAGGAGATTTCGAGGGTATTTATCGAAACCTACGGGGCGGAATATGAGCGGTCGGTCACGCCCAAATGGCTTGGAGGAATCATCCGGAGAAAGCTCAGGCTGAAGACCCAAAAAAGCAGCCATGGAGTTTTCGTTATCCCTCCGGATGAAATACCGAAATTGAAACGTCTTTACGAACGATACGGGATCGAAGAGCTAGAAAGGCAAGAGCGCCCAGAAGAAGGTTCCGAAAAAGACGGCAACATTTTATCCCCCCGGTCGGACAACGCGGACGTTGCGGACGTCGGTTACACCGACGAGGAGGGAGCGGATACAGCCGATCTGAGCGTGAAATGACGGGTAAGCTTCATCGCCGCGCCATTGGCGCTCGCCGTAGAACGTCCGCAATGTCCGCAATGTCCGAATAGAGATCGAACATCGCCACTTCAAAAGGGCGATTTTTTGCTTTAGTAACGCAACGAATCGGATAACTTGTCAAGGATAACGAATTTTTAGCTTCTAGAGACAGTGCCTTTTTATCGGTATTTTAAGGACAAGATGCAGTGCTTCTTCGCTGCGTCTTGAACAAGGATGTTTTATGGTCGATAAACTCAAAAATTATCTCTATACCTACCGGAAGCGGAGCGGGCTCACCCAAAAAGATGTTGCCTACCTTTTGGGCCACTACGACGGCACCCAGGTTTCCCGCCATGAACGATCGCGCCAGACGCCGACCTTGATCACCGCGTTAGCGTATCAAGTGATTTTCGACATACCCGTACAAAAGCTCTTGCCGGGGCTTTACCGCGAAGTCGAGGCGGTTATTAATCAACGTGCGGGCCTCCTTTCGAAGGAATTGAAGGCAGATGTTTCGGATCGAAGGGCGAGACGCAAGCTCACCGTCCTGAAGATGATTCAGATGCAGAAAGGGGGTAACGACGAAAATGAATATGAAGTTATTCACTAAATTTTTCCGCAAAAGCACGCGTGTGCTTGCGTTCTATCCTTCCACGGCAGGTCTCGGATTTGCCGTCTTCGAGGGGCGTTCTTTTCCAATCAATTGGGGCGTAAAGCTTATCTCCAAGAACAAGAATGCGGTGGCGCTGAAAGCTGCGGTCACGTTGATGGAGCGCTACCGGCCGAGCGTGGTCGTCGTCGAAGATTATGCCGGGAAGGATTCGAGGAAGTGCAACCGCATCGAGCGCCTGATTGAGACGATAGCGCAAGCAGCAAAAGAGCGGACTATCCGCATAGTGCGATATTCACGCTCGGATATACGGCAATGCTTTGCGCTGCTCGGCGCCTTCACGAAGTACGAGATTGCGCAGGCGATTTCGCGGGAGCTGCCGGAGTTCGAGCCATACCTCCCGCCCGTACGCAAAATCTGGCTTCCCGAGCACTACCGGATGAGCATTTTCGATGCGGTTTCGCTCGTGTTCACGTTTTACGGCTGCGAGGAGACGATGAAAAAGGCGGCATAGCGCTGTCACGTCAGCACCTCCCTCGTGTCCGGGAGCATCGGATGGGCCGATGTTCCCGCCACATGAAGGAGGTTAACATGAATACAAGCGAACGAAGACGTGACATACACCGAGAAATTACCGACCGGATAGTCGCTGCGATGGAGCGAGGCGCCGAGACCTTTGATATGCCATGGCACCGCGGCGGTACGACACAGGGCAGGCCGGCAAACGCGCTCAGCCGGCGGCCGTACAGAGGCGTCAATGTCCTTGCCCTTTGGATTGCCGCCGAAGTCAACGGCTACCGCTCCGGATATTGGGGAACATACAATCACTGGAAGCTCCTTGGCGCTCAAGTGAAGAAAGGGGAAAAGGCGAGTCTCATCGTCTTCTACAAAGAAGTCGAGCGCACTGCTAAAAACCGGGAGCGGGAACACACCGAAGAGATGGAGAAAGGAACCTATCTACTGGCGCGCGCGTACTGGGTATTTAACGCAGATCAAGTGAAGGGGTGGATTCCGCCGGAGCAGATGCAGAAAGGACAGGCCGAAGTGTTGCAGCACGCGGAAGCATTTGTACGGAACACCGGTGCCGCAATACGCCATGGAGGCGATCGCGCCTCCTACCACGCCGCCGGCGACTACATTGCCATGCCTGACCGTTCACGGTTCGTCATGACCTCTGCCGGCAGTGCGACGGAAGGCTACTACGCAACACTGCTCCATGAGCTCACTCACTGGACCGCCCACCGAAACCGGATGGCCCGTAACCTCTCCGGACGGTTCGGGGACCACGCCTATGCCATGGAGGAGCTTGTGGCCGAACTCGGAGCGTCATTCCTCTGTGCCGACTTAGGCATAAGCATCGCGCCGCGCGCCGACCATGCAGGTTATCTCTCGAGCTGGCTTGAGGTATTGAAAAGCGACAAGAAAGCGATTTTCACTGCCGCGAGCAAGGCGCATCAGGCGACCGAGTATTTAGCCGGCCTCCAGCAGGAAACGGGAGTTGCAGCATGAAGGTTAAAGGCGAGATCGGCGTGGCCGATAACAATGGCAATTATACCTTTACGCGCATCGCGAGTGTCGGAGACCTGCTTGATATCGCTGCAACGTTGATCGAACGTCGCCTGTGCCGGGGTGAATTCCTCTCGAGCCCAAAAGACTCGAAGCGTTACCTTGCGCTACAGATCGGGATGCTGGAACATGAGACGTTTTGCTGCGTTTTTCTCGATACGCGACACCGCCTCATCGGTTTCGAGCGGATGTTTGACGGGACGATTGACGGGGCTCCTGTGTATCCCCGAGAGGTGGTCAAGCGAGCGCTCTATCACAATGCCGCGGCAGTGGTATTGGCGCACAACCACCCATCGGGTATTGCGGAGCCGAGCCAGGCGGACATGAATCTCACGCGGCGGGTGACGGATGCCTTAGCACTTGTCGATGTTCGGGTGTTGGACCACATAGTGGTGGCCGGCACTGAAACGGTGAGTTTTGCCGAGCGAGGGTTGTTATGAGCGCTTTCGCAATGGAAGAGAAGATTCTCTCGCTCCGCGGTGTTATCGAAAACGACCGTGCGTCTATTTGCCGGCACGGCAAAAGGGACGATGACGAAAAACAGGGCGAGGAAGATCTGAAAGAGGCTGCCGAGTGGCTGAGAGAGTATCTACGCTATCGTAATGCCGTTGCCGAGTACGACGGAAGGCTTTCGTAATCGAGCAGAGTACAGAACCGGCAGGAACAGGAAGTTCCTGCCGGCTTTTTCGTTCATAAATGGTCGCACCGGTCGTGTAGACAGATTTCGTGAGCGCGCAGCAATGGGAGTCTCTTCGAGGTTCGCAGTTATGCGTTTTTAGTCGGGCGCGGCACCGTTGGGCGAGGAATTTCTCGAAGTAGCCGAAAAAAATGTCATCGAGTGCCTCTCATAATTTGTCGTCGCGGGACAAGAATATAGGTGATCCGCTCAAGCGAGCCAATCGGCACCCCATCCTTATACGCAACCGCGTTGACGAATAAAAGGCGGCGCAGAAATTGCAATTTCCTGAGAAGCTTTCGTTTGCGGACGATCCGCTCGGGGAAGCCCCTCGCGAGCACCATCGCCGCCTGCAGTCCGAGAGGCGGACTGGCAAGCGTGGCATTGAAGAGAATGGTCGCCGGCGCTTGCACAAAATCTTTGGTAAGCGCCCTGGAGGGACCCGAACCGATGGCAATGGGAGCCTCCTGGGGGGTTCCCAGAAGCGCGACGAGACTGATGCCGGTTTGGGCCATTCCTTTGCAGAGCTCGATGAGCGGAATGGTCGGTTTTCCGGGGAAGTGTCCGGCGGAATGCTCTTCGCTGAACCTCGCCACCCCCCAGACGGCAGTGCCCATTGCGACCGCCCGTTCGATGAAATAAAACGGCGAGCGCTCGAGCATGAGCGTTTCCATTTCGGGTGTGCCGAGGAATCGGATGCAGTCTGCTGCCACGGGGGAGAAATCCGCAGGAAGGGCAGTCCCCAGAAAATCTTGAATCGCATCCTTCATCGTATCGAAGGTTCGGGAAGTGCTCGTCATTGCGCCAATCGTTGTGCAGTTACCGCGATGCCGGCGTGAATCTTCCCGGCCGGTGTTCACCGTTGCGTCGCTTTACCTCTAAAAATGTTACTCATCGTCTGTAGACATATAGTCTACACTATTATCTGCTTCCCGTCATGGATATTCGCAGGCGGTTGGGCAAGAACGTCTCTCGACTGAGACGGGAACGGGGCATGTCTCAGGAGGAATTCGCTTTCGAATCCGGATTGCACCGAACGTATATCTCCGGCATCGAGCGGGGCGCACGTAACCCTACGGTATCGGTAGTCCAGAAGATGGCCGATGCCTTGGGCGTCTCACCCGCAACATTGCTCAAGTAACTCATCATGTGATCGAAGTTCATACTCGGTGAGGCGCATTTGTCCGGCACCCGATTCCGAAACGTATCGGAGCCAAAAGTGCCGGTGTTCGTCGGTCTGCCGAGATCCTGCTTTCGGATTGGGAAGATAGACGAGCTCGACCTTAACGTCCGTGAGGTCGGTTTCGACTGTCGCGGCATAGAGCGATTTTCGGAACGACTCGTAATCCGGCAGGCTGCGGTAGTGCGAATACGCCGGCACGTTCTGAAGAAAGTCGCTTGCGATCACCAACGTTCGGTCTCCGATCGACGGGGAAAACGTAGGGAGCCTCGTAACTGCCTGGATTGTTTCCATGATGGGCGATAAGGAGGCTTGCGCCGGTTCTCGGAGCCGCAGGGCCACGATCCCTACCGGCTCCACGAACGCTCGTTTCCAATGGCGATTGATGAGGCGCCGATTTTCATAGAGCCAATGGGCATCGTCGCCGTCCGATGGCGCACAGCGGGAGAAAAGGACCGGGGGGGCCTTCGAGCCGTTGCTATCGATGATAAAAATCGAGAAGCGCTCGTCGCGGGCTAAAGACGCAACAATCCTCTCAAACGTGCTTTGCAAAAGATGATCGCCTTCTTTACCGAGAGGGTCAGTCCGGTCGACGAGGAGCACGGTGTGCGAGACAATGCGGTCGGTAGGGCATAACGTTTTGTGGTCTACGGGCTTCGGTCGCGTGACGGAGTAGGCGACGCCGGCCATCAAAGCAACGAACCCGAGAAGGGCCGCGATGAGTGCTGCCCCGATCGCGTCATAACGGTTCATCGTTCGTACCTCTGGAGATTGCCGGAGAGTCTCGAGGGCGGTTCGGCAAAAGACGCTGCAGTCTCGCTCTCGTCAACGCACCGGTCTATAGCTGCAATTTCTCGTTCGGCATAGTGACGGAGCCATGCTTGAGCGTGCGATGCCTCTCTCATCTTCGAGGCGAGCGCCTCGCGCATCCTTTGCTTTTTTTCTTCAAGGTCGAAAGGATCGGGAACGAGCGCCGTGTCAAGTGCGGGATAGGTCGAAAAATAAGCGGGCGGGGATATGGTACGTATGCGCATATTCGCTTCTCGATAAGCGGCGAGGAGCCGGTGCGCGACATGGGCACCATGCGCTGCGCATACCTCGGCCTCGCAGAGCGTGAGCGCACCTTTATTGATGATGGTGACGCCTGCCTCGACTTTTTTGTGGAGCTTTTTCAAGCGTCGGTTGATCGTGTGGTGTATTTTGGAAACGATGCGCTCGATGTCCCGGCGAAATGCGTGCTTTATTCGGCCGTACGCAGCGAGGGCGGCGCGGTAGCGGCGGTCGATTGTCCCGTAGCCGGGATAGCGGTCATCGACGAGGCAATAGCCATCCAGCATTGCGCACGCTGCTGCAAACAAGCCGAGCGCGAATAACAAAACTGCGTCCATGGTAGCAGTGATATCCCAGGGGTTAGCAGTAAAGTGCGGGATAGCACGTTCGGCCGCGTTGTCGGGGTCGATCGAGAGAACCACCCGGAAATGCGCCACCACGAGGTTATATCCCACGAGCACGATGGCAGATGCAAGCGCTGCGAGAAACGCAGTGCACCGTCGCCACATCCGGCGGTGGTGAAGATTACGAAGCGCCACGATGCCGACAAGAAACGACGGCAAGATATTCATGACGCTGACAATCAATGCCTGTAGCCAGCCGCCGAGCAGTCCCAATACATCTACCGTGGCGAAAAGTCGGGCATTTAACACCGCCTCTCCGACAATAATGGCGAGAAGCAGGCTTATGGCAAGCAATCGAGATTGCGGGTAGAGGGCGCTTCTGGAAAGATTGTTCTCCGCCTTGAAATGGGAGAGTTCGCGGAATCTGTCTCGTTCCACGAGCCGGGATTGCAGTAGGTTGTCCTTGGTCGCACCGCGAAGGAGCGCTATCTTATGCGCTGCCTCCTCTGCCGCTCCTTTGATGTCGAGGTCGACCGCGGTGAGCTCGTACTTCCGAAACTCCGCTGCACTGCGATGGAGTTGCCGCTCCGCATACCGGCGAAGCGCAGAGATACGCTCCTCGCAGCGATCAATAATCTCCTGTTCGATAGGCGTTAGCCCATTCTCATCGCGCGGTGGGTAGTTCTCACGACCATGGGCATGTGCCTCGCGGAGGATTTTCGTCTTGGTAACGTATGCTTGAGCGAGGTGATCGAAGAAATCGAACTTTCTGCACAGACAGCGGTACATAGCCTCTCCAAGAAAATCAATAGGTTACACGTCAAGGGTTTCCTGATACCCTTTAGATGTACTCTCAACGGAGGCAAAAGTCAACACTTAAAGTGTCAGATAATACCCTATAAGTGTCATGTTAACGAGCGAGCAAATACGGGCAGCAAGAGCGCTCTTGCGCTGGGACCAAAAGGACCTTGCAAAGGCGGCTGGAATTTCCGTCGAGACGGTAAAGCGCCTTGAGAAGAATCCGGGGCCGGTATCAGCCTACCACGCCACGGTGGAGGCAATTACGAAGGCGCTTGAAGCTGCAGGGGCTGAGTTCACAAACGATAATGGGCCTGGGGTGCGGTTAATGAAACACAGAAGCTGAGTTTGGATATAGTCGCGAAAGCATTCAGGGTAAGTGGTATTCACAATTCATTTCCGGACGACAACTGAAGAGGGTATAGGGAGGGTAGACAGAAAGTGAATCTTGCAAACGTGAAGCTCCATGCCGTATCCACGCTAAATTCACCTGCATATCTTGCCGTTATCGAGAGATTTCATTTCCAAGTAAGGGCGACTATGCCGTGAATAAGAACCTCGAAGTGCTTATCGAAGTTTATGCCAAGAGTATGGCCGAACAGATGTTGAATGCTGCCGAGTGGGCCGATTCAGAAGAAGACATTCGTCATGAATGCAACAAACTCATTGACGAGTTCGTAAAACAGGCAGGCGTAACCATCAAAGGCCGTCATGAATACGGCCTTGCAGGCGGGCGCATCGATTCGAAATACGGTGGTGTTGTTATCGAATACAAGACCTCGAAAGGAGCCGGGAAACTTGCCGTGAACAAGAACGCGCCCGGTGTTAAGGCTGTCGTCAAACAGATCCAAAAGCGCTTTCACGATTTGCATACTGAAGAACACGTCGGCATGGGACGTATTCTAGGCGTAGGATGCGACGGCAGCACGTTCGTTTTTGTCCGAAAGTTGGGGGCGAACTTCGACGTTGATGATCCGCAGCCCGTTACCCCGCGTACAGTGGAACGCTTGCTGCGGTCTATCCTCTCTTTGGGTGCGCGCGGACTTTCGTTTACACCGGATAACCTTGCCACGTACTTCGGATCCGAGAGCAAAAGCGCGCAGCGTGGGGTTCACCTCATTCACGACTTGATCCATGACACTGATAGTCATAAGGCCCAGACTTTCTTTCAGCAGTGGCAGATTCTTTTCGGGGAGGTGTGCGGATACGACATCCATAGTCGGAGCGTCAAGATTACTAAACTGGCCAAGCACTACGGGGTCCCTGATTCCAACCCAGCAGAACTTTTGTTTGCAGTGCATACCTATTATGCGATCTTCATGAAAATGCTGGCCGCCGAGATTGTTGCCTCTTTCTCACCATTGGGGACCTCAACGCTGAAGAGGCTCGTTTCTGCGCCAACTTCTGAAAAATTGCGGGATGAACTACGCAACCTCGAACAGGGGGGGATTTGGTCGGAACTAGGTATCCGCAATTTCCTCGAAGGTGACCTTTTTTCCTGGTATCTGGATGCTTGGAATGAAGATTGTGCAAACGCCATCCGCGCCATGACTGAATCCCTAGACCAATTCGATCCGACGACCCTTAGTGTCGATCCCGCTG
>Ga0137796_10001647_pt1 | contig 12590 bp, 14 predicted proteins | sample OV2TP3_FD_97704 | JGI IMG/M metagenome (GOLD analysis project Ga0137796, IMG submission 97704)
CTCGTTGACGAGGGCGATGTTGACGTTCCGGTAGATGTTCTCGAGGAGCTTGGCCATCTCGGCGACGCGCGGGGAGGAGACCGGGATCGTGCGGACGACGACCGTGTCGTAGAGGGCGCACGCGAGGGCCGTCGAGGTCGGATCGACCCCGCCGACGACCTTGGGGATCTTGGGGATGCGGTAGGTCGGGTTCCCCGGGTCCACCCGCTCGGGGGAGTAGACGAGGAAGAAGTCCCGGCCGGCCCGGAGGCCGCCGCGCTCGAGGAGCGGCTGCAGGACCTCCTCGGTGGTCCCGGGGTAGGTCGAGCTCTCCAGGACGATGAGCTGGCCGGGCTGGAGGCGGCGGGCGATCGCCTCGACGGCCTCGAGGACGGCCGAGAGGTCGGGCTCCTTGTTCCGGTTGAAGGGGGTCGGGACGCAGATGATGAGGGCGTCCGCCGTGCCGAGGGTCTCCGGGTCCGTCGTGGCCTGGAGGCGGCCGGCGGCCACCACGGCGGCGAGATCGGCCTCCTCGACGTCGCCGATGAAGGCGCGCCCCTGGCTGACCTGCTCGACCTTCTCGGGATCGACGTCGAGCCCGATGACCGGGAACCCGGCACGGGCGAACTCGACGGCGAGGGGGAGGCCGACGTAGCCGATCCCGACCACGCTGACGCGCGCGGTACGGTCGGCGATCCGCCGCTTCAGTCCCTCCGCCAGCTCCACCCGAGCCTTGCTCCCTCGCCCCTGAGATCAGCCACGCGCCAGGGCTCTAAGCCGGCGACATTATGGCGGATGGCCGCGGCCGCTGTCAACCAAAACCCCCGCGCGCGACCCGGTGATCGTCCCCGGGCCCCGGCGCCCGGCCCCACCCTCACGACTTCCGCCCGCGCCCCTTGCCCTTCCCCTTCGCCTTCGAGCTGGCGGAGTCGATGGCGGCGTCGCTGACGTTGGAGCGCCCGAGGCCGAGGAAGCCCGGGTGGACGCCGAGCTTGTGGGCGATCTCGCCCCACCCGAGGCCCGCCAGGCGGTCGTCGATGATCTCGTCCAGGAGCGTTTCGCACCCAGCCGGCGGCGTCGTCGCGGAGCAGTTCGCGCCGAGCTTCGCCGACGCCAGGTTGATCGCGTGGCCGAGCTGCGCCGGGTTCTCGGTGATGGAGGTCACATCGATGACGTCCACGTCGATGGAAAACGTGACGCCGACCTGCGTCACCTCACCCTTGACCGTGGCGGAATCCCCCGCCCCCACCACGACCTCGGTCTCGCCGACGGTAGCGCCGCCGACCTGGACCACGATCGTGTAGGTGCCGGGGGCGACGCTCTGAAAGATGAACTTGCCGTCCGCGTCCGTCGTGGTGGTGGCGACGGTCGCGCCGCTCGACTGGAGGAGCACGGTCGCGCCCGGCACCGGGACCGCGTCCTGGGCCTCCGCGACCCCGATCCCGAGGACGGTCTCGAGGACGACGACGATGGCCGGCTCCCGGGCCGCGGTGCGGCCGCTCGAGAGCACCTGGCCCTGGATCACCGCGGTGGAGCCGCCTCCGCCGGTCGGCCCGGTGATCGAGGCGGACTTGCCCCCGCCTCCCCCGCAGCCCGCCAGGAACACGACGAAGAGCCCGATGATGAGGAGTAGGGATAGGAACCGCCAGTGTCGCATGATCAGATCTCCCTTTCTCAACCGTGTCCCGCCCTCAACCGCGTGCCGCGTCTCCACTTGCCGACCGGGGAGTCAACAGCTTAGCTGAACGAACCCGTCGAGGCAAGAGGAGAGGCCTCGGGGGTTCCCGCGTCCGGGACGAGCCGACAGGCGGTCAGGGCCGCGGCGACCCCGACCCCGCCCTCCCCGGGATCGACCCGCACGATCCGGCCCTCGCACTCCAGCCGGAACCGGCTGGGCGGGGCAGCCTGCCCGAGGAAGATCGCGGCGTCCTCCAGCATGAGGGTGAACGTGATGGCAACGCCCGGGGCCAGGGCCTGCCGGGTCTGGAAGTACACCCCGGAGGCGCTCATGTCGCGGGTGCGGCCCGTGGCCTCTTCCAGCTCCACGGCGAGATCGATGGGAAGGCGCGGCGCCCTCCGCCGGTCGGGCGACTCGGGAGTTTTGGCGACCATGACCTCCTCCATGTTCCCCCTCCTTCGGCAGCAGCGGTGTACGTCTTCCTCCGTCGCCTCCTCTCCCGATGCAACCGGCAGGCCAACTTCTAACTAGCTGATTTTTTTGAGGAACACACGGCATGGAGGGCTGGCACGGCCGACGGTTTTTGTCACCCTTCGGGGACGGTCGAACAAACTTCGTCACCTCTGGTGGGCCGTGGGGGGGGCGGACGGCGAGGACGCCGAGGCGGGCTGGAGGGAACCTGCCCGGGCTACTTGAGCAGGGCGGGAACGGGAACGAGGCGCCGGTTGACCGGATCGGCCGCCAGCCCGAACCCCTCCAGGGTGAAGACCCCGAGGAGGGGGTCTGACCCGGGGTCGCCGAAGACGGCGATCGTGGGCTGGGTGCGCCCGTCGATGCGGACCCGCACCCACGCGATCCCGTAACTCACCTGCCGGCCGTCGGCAAGGAGAAAGGGCCGGTCTTCTTCGGGTCGGATCCCCAGGCGGTCAAGGATGTCGCGGGGGATCCAGGTATACGTCGCCCCCGTATCCACGAGGGCCTCGACGGTGTCGAAGCGGACCCCCGCCTGGTCTCCAATCTCGACCGGGATGCGAAAGGTGCCCATCGCGCTCAGTCTAACACGACGAGTAGCCGGCCCCGGTGTCCACCAGGGCCTCGAGGCTCCGGGCCGTCCTGCCGTCCCGCGGGTAGACATCAAGGGTGACCTTGAATTGCCCCATCGTCTCGGCTCCGCACCCATTCTGCCATGGCGCTCCGTCAGACCGCAAGGAGGCCTTCCCTTCCCCACTGGGCGTGACTGATCTCGAGCTGGACGCGAAAGGGGCGCACGTCACTCGATGTTCCACCCGCTCACGACGACCTTCGGGGGCTCGCCGCCAAGCGAGCGCGTGTAGCAATACCCCTGGATCACTCGCTCCTCGCCGGGCAGCAGGGTCACGTAATTGTCGTCCCAGAAGACCGGTAGCACCGGCCTATTGCTGGTGCCGCCTCGCACATCCAGGTACACCATGAAGGCGAGCTGCTTGCTCGGATTCTTCAGGGCCACGCGGAGAATCGTTCGGTCCCCCGACTCCTTCGCCTCCTGGGCCACGGCCAATCTCCCCTTCGGGAGATCATGGAGCCGGGTCAGATCCGCGTACTGGGTCTGCGGGGTGACGTACCAGGTCGAGCCCTCGGAGTCGAGCAGATCGGCCTGGGTGGAGAGCGCATAGAAATTGGCGCTGAGGACCTCGCCCCGCGCGTCCCGGAGCCTCAGGTCCAGGAAATAGGTCCGCGACAGAGGCAGGCCCCTCGGCAACGGGAACACCTGGGAGGCCTGGTTCGCCGGGAGCGACGGGATGGGGACCGTCTTCACCAGCCTGGGCGCGAGGTCGAGATCGTACACCGCGACCTCGGCAGAGAGCGACGTGCGCTCCGCCAAGGTGTTGTTGATTGCGACGATCCCGTGCCGGCCGTAGTCGTAGGCGATGTGGACCGGCGCGTTGGCCTTACGGGCGCCGTAAAATCCCCCGGTGGGGCTCAGGTAGAAATCGAAGAGCTGCCACCAGAGGCGGGGCCAGGAGCCGTTCAGCATCCACTGGATGACCCCGGTGGCTCGGTAGCGATGGGCGCCGAACGCCTCGAACATCGCCCGGATCCCTTCGTAGTTCAGGTACTGCGCCTTGCGGAGATAATCCTGCAGGCCCTCCGGCTTCCCCAGCCGGCGCTCCATCGCCTGGTTGTAGCGGGCGAGGTTCTGGAACGGGCCGCGCGCCGCGTGGTAGAGCCAGCTCGCGTCGATCGGCCAGAGCGACTCCGCCGGGATCATCCGCTTCAGGCTCTCCAGCACCGGGACCGCCGGCCCGGGGGAGCTCTCCGTGTTGAACCCGAAGGCCCCGCCGTGCCGCGTGTCCACATACCAGTAGTTCGGGGGGACATAGTCGTAGGGCCCGCGCATCTTCACACGCGTGGGGCCGGTCAGCGCGCTCGTCTGCTCCTTGGCGGCCGCCAGGAACGGTCGCGTCGGATCGTACTGTCTCAGGATCGCCAGATACCGCTGCTCCAGTGCCGGCCGGGGGAGCTTGTCGCTGGCATAGGCCCAGAGGAAGATGCTCGGATGATTCCGGAGCCAGAGGACCTGGTCCTTCCAGGACTCGGCGACCAGCTCCATCTGCTCCGGGGTGCGGATCCCGCCGAAGTCGTCCGTGGGCGCCCCGAAGACCTCGTCCCACTCCCACTGGGCGCTCCACCCGGCCATGATCAGGATGCCCAGCTCGTCGCAGAGGTCGTAGAGATGCTCATCGCGCCCCCAGAACCCTTCCATCCGGATGGTGTTCAGGTTCATGTGCCGGACATACTCGAGCTGGGTGCGCTCGTACTCCGGCGTCGCGTCCAGCAACAGCGGGTCCGTCCACCCCCCGCCCTTCAGCAGGATCTTCTTGCCGTTCAGCATGTACCCGCGGAAGCCCTGGTCGTTGATGTACTCCGAGACCGTCCGGACCCCGAACCGGAGGGACCGCCGATCCGACACCCGCCCATCGGCGAGGAACACCAGCTCGAGGGGGTAGAGGTGCGGCTGCCCGAGGTCATGGGTCCACCAGAGCCGAGGGCGATCAAGCCTCAGTTGGGGGAACTCCCGGGGGGAGAAGGTCACCGTAGCGTCCCCGCGCGCGGCCAACTGGACGGGCTGCTCGAACGCGATCGCCCCGATAGTCCCCTTCAGGATCCCGGCGACCGGGTGCGGCGTGTGGTTCCGCACGAGGGCCGAGACCGTGACCTCGGCCCGGGCGAGCGTGACCGTCTCGACCTGCGTCCGGACGAACGGCTCCTCCACCGTGACCGGGCCGGTGACCTCCACCGTGACGCTGCGCCAGAGCCCCATCTGGCGATCGGGGGAGGGCGGGTTCCAGTCCACGAACCCCAGCGTCGGCTCCCCCGGCTTCGGCGCCGTGACCTGGACGGCCAGCGCGTTGGTCCCTGGACGGACGAGGGGCGTGATGTCGAAGGCGAACCGGCGGAACGCCCCCGCGGTCGCATCGGCGCCGGCGATCTTGACGCCGTTCACCCAGACGTCCGCCCGAAAGTTGATGCCGTCGAACCGCAGCCGGACGACCTGATCGGGCACGGTCGGCGGCAGCTCGAACCTGGTCCGGAACCACCAGGGGACCTCGAACGGCGCGGTCGGGATCGTCTCGAAGTTCCGGCCGACGTAGATGTCCCGGTAGATCTGGTTCCTGACCAGGGCCGCCAGCACGGTGCTCGGCACCGCCGTCGGATACCAGCCCCGCGGCTCGTACTGCGCGGTGGAGATCCGGCCGCCGTCATCGCCCGCGGCGCGGGAGGACTGGATCAGCCAGCCCTCCTTCAGGGCGATCTGCTGAACGACCCAGGGGGCTGGCTGCCCAGATGCCGGGGCGGCCGGCAGCGGGCCGACCAGCAGGAGCGCCCCGAGCAGGGCCGTGGTGACGGGCCCGGGGGGAAGTCCTCTCACCATCTCAGCCGGGATCGCGGCGCGCTACTGGCCGGCCGCCTTTTTGACCAGCCGCTCCACGGGATCGACCACCATCAGCTCGGTCCGGCCGTGCGACTGCCGCGCCCGGTCGATGACCTGCTGGGCCTGCGCGGCCCAGGCGGGCGGGGCGGTCCGTCCGGTCTCCAGCGCATCGAGCGCCTGCACGCCGGCTTCCGCGAGATCCTTGAGGTTGACGACCATCGGCCGGACCTCGTGCAGCGCCGGGGCGCGGGCGACGATCTCCAGCAAGGCCGGCGTGTTGGCCACCCAGCGCTCGAGGGCGCGACGAACCGTTGCGGCAGCCGAGGGGGGCCTCCGGCTCAGATACTCCTCCACGGCCCGGCGGAACTGCCGAGCCTCGGGGGCGTCCGCGGTCGCGGCATCCGCGATCAGGGTCAGCGGCGAGTGTCGCGTGTAGAGCTTCCCCTCCTTGTTCCGCTCATACCCCTTCAGCGGCTCGATGAGATCGACCAGGAGCCTGAGCGGCCCGACCTCCTCCCGCCCGGCGAGCTGCCGGAGGAGCGCGGCCTGATTCCTGAGGTGGGTCGTCCCCACCCCCTCCAGGTAGCGGCTGATCACGGCCAGCCGCCGATACATGGACTCCACGTCCTTGACGCTCCCGGGCGACCACAGCCGCTCGGCGATCGCGGCCGTCCTCGGCCAGATCCGGGAGTCCACCGTGAGGGGAGTGACCAGCTCGCTCCACATCGTCGCCTCGCCGCCGAGGATCCGCTTCGCGACCGCCTCTGGCAGGGCGACGTCGGGCGGGATGGGGTCGTTGAGATAGTGCTGCTCGGCCGGCTCCATGAGGTCGATGTAGTAGCCGTTCGACAGGATGGCGCCGTGGCCGAGCCGGGCGGCCTTGTAGAGCGACTCCCGGCCGCGCCAGGACTGGATCACCGCGCTCTGGGGCACCCCCGGCGCGAGGATCTCCTCCCAGCCGACGGTCTTCTTCCCGTGCCGCTCCAGGATCCGCGCCACCCTGGTGGTGAAGCGGGCCTGCAGCTCTTCGGTGGAGGTCAGGCCGTAGGCCGTCATGAACGCCTGGATCCGCGGGTTCTGCTTCCAGTGCACGCCCGTGTTCTCGTCCCCGCCCACGTGCACGTACTCATCCGGAAAGAGCGCGGCCATCTCGCGGAAGAACTTCTCCAGGAACTCATAGGTCCCTTCCTGGGTCGGATCGAACACCGGATCGAAGATCCCGAAGTACTCCTCGATCCGATACGGCCCGGGCGCGCTGGCGTACTGGGGGTAGCCGACGAACCAGCTCGTCGCATGGCCGGGCAGGTCGAACTCCGGCACCACCCGGATCCCCCGGGCCTCGGCGTAGCGGACGATCTCGCGGATCTGCTCGTGGGTGAAGTACTCCCCGTCGGAGCCCTCCTGGTGGAGCTTCGGGAAGGTCCTGGACTCGACCCGGAACCCCTGATCGTCGGTCAGGTGCAGATGCAGGACGTTCAGCTTGACGGCGGCCATCGCATCCAGGTTCCGTGCGATGACGTCCATGGGCATGAAGTGCCGGGCCACGTCGATCAAGAGGCCGCGCCAGGGAAACCGCGGGGCATCCGCGATCCGCACGGCGGGGAGATAGTAGCCCTGCTCGTCCACCAGCACGAGCTGGAGGAGCGTCCCGAGGCCATGCAGGGCCCCCAGATCGGTCTCCGCGCGCAGGGTGATCCCCTGAGGGGTCACCTGGAGCGCGTAGGACTCCTCTTCGCCCAGCCGCACCGCGCCCGGCCGGTTGACCTGGATCCGCAGCGCCGCCGCGCGGCCCGGGGCCGTCGTCACCCGGGCCTCCTTCAGGAAGAGCCCCGTCATCTCCTGGAGTCGGCGGAGAAACCTGGCCGCCCCGTCATCGAGCCGCGGCGCGGGGTTCCCGGTGACGCTGACCGAGAACTCGGTCGTCAGTCGATATTTGCCCTCCTCGAGCGTCAGCTGGCGGGGCCACGGCATCAGGGCCAGGGGTTCCGGGGAGGGCTGGGGGAGATACCGCTGCCCCCAGGCGACCCCAGCGGCCAGCGCCAGCAGGGTCAGCGCCATCACGCCGAGGCTCACCATGGCGATCGGCTTCTGCACAGACAATCCCCTCCCACCGAGCCCCTTGCCTCCTGGCCGGCCGAGCGGGTTCTCGCCCTATCCCGCCCGTTGGTCGAGACGGCCGAGGCAGTAGAACCCGATCCCCAGCAGCGCGAGGGCCTGGGCACCCTGGACGTACCCCCCCGGCAGCAGCCCCCAGAAGCCCAGGGGGACGCCCCAGAGCCGCAGGACCCCGAGCGCGAGCGCGAGCACGGCAAGCCCCATGCAAACCTGGACGGCGAGCTTCATCGTGGTCCCTCCCCTTCCCTGGACTCGGACGCCCCCATCGTAAGAGCCCTTCACCCTGGCGTCAATCCATTTTATTGACTATAATGGTCATATCAAAATGACCATGGGGGTCAGAGATGCAGACTGCCTCGGTCTCAAAGCTCAAGGCGACGCTCAGCAACTTCCTGAGCCGGGTCAAGGCCGGTGAGGAGGTCATCGTCACAGAGCGGGGGAAACCGATCGCCAGGATCACGCCCCTCGCTCCCGACGACTCGGCGACCTCGCCCCACCTCCTGGAGCTCGCCCGCGACGGCCTCGTCCGCCTCGGCGCGGACCGCCTCCCGAAGGGGTTCTGGAAGCTGCCACGGCCCCGGGATCGGCGCGGGGCCGGCGTGAAGGCGCTCCTCGAAGAACGGGCGGAGGGGCGATGAGGTTCTGGGACGCCTCAGCCCTCATCCCGCTCTGCCTGAACGAGCCCCGCACCCCCCTGCTTCGCAAAGTGACCGCGGAAGACCCCGCGATCACGGCCTGGTGGGGGACGCCCGTGGAGTGCTGCTCGGCCTTCGCGCGTCTCAGACGTGATGGGGTCCTCACCCGAGCCGACGAAGACCAGGCCCGGCAGGTGCTGACGCGACTGGCGGCGGCGTGGACCGAGATCCAACCCGGCCGGGACGTCAGAGAGGGGGCCGCCCGGGTGCTGCTGCTCCACCCGCTCCGCACCGGAGACGCGCTGCAGCTCGCCGCGGCCCTGCTGTGGGCCCGCGGTCGCGCGACCCCGGGGCAGCTCGTCTGTCTCGACTCACGCCTCCGGGACGCCGCCCAGCGTGAAGGCTTTCTCGTGATCCCAGAGACCACCCCATGATCCGGGGGCCGGGGCGCTCAGCTGGTCCGGGTCAGACGAGCCGGGCGAGGAGCTCGGCCGGGACCCGATCGCGAAGCTCGGGGGCGACCTCTAAGAGCCGGGCGATGTCGGCGAGGTCCTTCTGGCGCTTGCTCGGGCGTCGGGTGGGGTCGAGCGCCGCCCAGATCTTGCCCTGGAGCACGTCCTCGAGCCGCGCGACCGGCATGGTGAGGCCCAAGACCTCCCGGGGCGTCGCATGGTCGAGGAAGGCGAAATAGCGGGGATCGGTCTGGATCTGGACGCGGAGGTCCGATCCTGGGGCGGACACATTGAGGCTGTGCGCGAAGCGCTCCACGACGAACCGCTGCGCGAGTGCCCTTTCCAGCGCTTCGAGCTGGTCCGCGGCCACCACGACGTCGAGGTCCAGGCTCACCACCGGTTCGGCATAGGCGTTGACCGCCTGGCCCCCAACCAGGCAGTACTGGAAACCGCCTGCGCGGAGCACCCCCAGGAACCGGTCAAGGAATTCCTCTCGATCCACGGTGACCGCCTTCCAAAATGTGCGGGCTTTCATCGTCTTTCCCCTCAATCACCGCGCCCGAGGGCGCCTCATCCGAGTGTACCACCCCCAGAGGCTGGAACCTCCCCTTTTTCATGGGTCCAGACCTGTCGAGTCAGCCGTGATCGATCACAAGCAGGATAGCGCTTCACCACCCGGATCAGGGCCGCAACCAGGGCCTGAACCTCCGATCCCCGGAAGCGGGGGCGGGCAGAGGACGATCCCGGCATGCGGAGAGCCACGGAAACGATGCCCTGAGCGCTCCTTCCTCCTTCCCGGCGGCCACGTAATCCCGAATGACCTCCCAGATCCCGAGCCCGGTGCCGGCGATCTTGGCCTCCCGGCCCGCCGGCTCGTCGGCGAAGTAGATGCCGGGGCACTCCCGCATCCGCAAGGCCTCGTCGAGCAGGTCTTGCGTCACCTCGGAGAAGGAGCGCCGGGCGCGCTTGGCCATTCGCTCGATCCGAGCCCTGAGGGCCGGGCGAAGACGCAGCGTGGTGGTAGGGGTAGACATCGCCATCCCTCCTCTATCAGAGCAAAGTGGTGCATACGATGCAATACATTGTGTTCGAATGGGCAACCACACGTTAACCCCTACCGAACCCGAGGGCAGCTCGTTGAGGGCGCGGGGGAGACCCGGTTAGGCGAGGTAGATATCGACGGGGACGAGGCGGGGGTTCAGGGGGTCGATGCCCAGACCCAGCTCTTCCAGGGTCGTGGCCCCGAGCAGGATGGGCCCGGTCGGCGGCCCCATCAGGACGGGCGTCGCGGCCCGGCGCCCCTCGCACTCCACATCCACCTGGGTCACCGACCACTCCTCGGTCCGGCCATCGGCCAGGATCACCCGCTGGGCGCGGAGGGGTCGGCAGCCCAAGGCCTCCAGGACCGGGCGTGGCACCACTGAGTAGCCGTCTCCCGTGTCCACCAAAGCCTCCAGTCTTCTGGAGGTCCCGCCGTCCTGAGGGTAGACCGTGAGGGTGACCTTGAACTGCCCCATCATCTCAGCCTCGCGCCCATTCTGCCATGGCGATCTGTCAGACCGCAAGGAGGTCGTCAGAACCCGGCCGACCCCGCGGCGGGGGCGCGCCCGTCAAGGGCGGAGGCCCCTCGGGCGAGCGGCGGCCAGTTCCAGGCGACCCGGAGCCGCCGGGCGAGCGAGTGCTGGAGGGGGAAGGAGCGGCAGGGGTAAAGGGAGGGAAGGGGTGGGGTTGAGGACCTACTCGAGGCGGAGGGAGGCGCGGACGACCGGGATGCCGTGGACTTCGCAGATCTCCGACAGCTGCTTCAGGCGCCCATCGGGGATCTTGCCCGAGGAGACGATGACCTCGCCGACCCCGAGCCTCTGGATCAGCCCGCCGCCAGGATCACCCCGTCCATCCGACCGCGCACCCGCTACTCCCCGTAGAGCTGAAACCCCTCGTCTCGAAAGTCCTGGTCAAAGGCCAAGGCGGCGGTGACCTCCCGCGCCCGCATGATGAGGAAGCTCACCTGATCGACCAGGCTCACGGACCGGCGGGGGGCTCGGGCCAGCCGCTCGACCGCCTCCTCATGGAGGCCCTGGTCCACCCACTCGATCTCGAAGGCCTGGGCGCTGCGCGCGAGCTTCAGCGCCGCGGGGAGCCCGAGCCGGTGCTGGATCAGGGCCATCGCCTCCACGAGCACATAGTTGTGGGTGAGGAGTGGCTCGCGGGCCTCCAGCGCGGCGTGAAGCCGCGCCCTGGCCTCGGCATGGTGGGGGTCGCCCTGGTCCGCCAGCGCGTAGAGGGCCGAAGTGTCCACCAGGATCATCGCCGAGCCCGCCGCCCCAGCGCCTCGGCCAACGCCTCATCGTGCCGTTCGGAGACCGGGGCCGCCGGCCCTTGCTGCGAGCGTCCGACCCCCACAAAGGGGAGGTCCCGAAGGGTCAGGCGCCGCGTCGGACGCCGGGTGCCGAGGACCTGGGCCAGGAGCTCCCGGACCAACGCCGAGATCGAGCAGCCCCGGGCATAGGCCCGCCGTCGTAGCGCCGCGTAGGTCTGGTCGTCCAGCTGGATCTGGGTCCGTTTCACCGCAACGCCCCTCCCGCTAAGTTATGCTTACATTACATCATGATGTATAGGGAGTCAAGGGCGGGCGGCGGCCAGCTCCAGGCCGCAGCCGCCGGGCGGGAGTGCTGGAGGCGGAACAAAGAAGGAACGGCAGGATAAAGCGAGGGGGGGGCGAAGTGGCGGGGTTAGAGACCTACTCGAGGCGGAGGGAGGCGCGGACGACCGGGATGCCGTGGACTTCGCAGATCTCCGACAGCCGCTTTAAGCGCCCATCGGGAATCTTGCCCGAGGAGATGATGACCTCACCCACTCCGTGCTTCTGGATCAGCTCGCCGGCCCGCTCGACCCCGCCCAGCACCGGCACCCCGTGGATCCGGGTCCGGGCCTTCCCCGGGTCGTCGTCGAGGAAGCCGACCGGGATCCGCTCCAGGGCCGGGTTGTTCAGGATCTCCCGCATCGCCAGCTCCCCGCCGTCCCCCGCCCCGTAGATCAGGACCCGCCGGAACCCCTCCGGCCGCGGCCGCAGGACCTCCGCGAGGAGCCGGAAGGAGAGCCGGGTCGCGCCGATGAAGACCAGGAGCAGGAGCCAATCCAGGACGAAGACCGCGCGCGAGTACCCCTCGAACCGATACGCGAAGACGACGTAGAGGACCACGCCGGCCGCCCCGGCCGTCACCGCCTGGCCGAGACGGAGGAGGTCCTGAAGGCCCGTGTAGCGCCAGATCCCCCGGTAGGCCCCGAACGCCGTCAGGGCCGCGAGCTGGATCACGACGACGGCCGGCAGGGACTGGAAGAACCACGCCGCATGGAGGCCAAAGGCGCCCTCGAACCGGAGCAGGTAGGCGGTGTAGTACGCCAGGATGATCAGGAGCAGATCCACGGCGATCGTGGAGACCTGTCGCTTGTAGGGGAAATCCACAAGCAGCTTGAAGGTCGTCCCCCCCTCCGGGACCTGCTCCGACGCGACCACCTGTATTCGGTTCAAGTAGATCCCCAACGCCAACAGTCCGAGTCCGAGGAAGGCGAGGAGCACGAGGGTGTACGCGAGCCCGACCCGGTAGGAGACGTAGGCCAGGAGCCCCGAGACGATGGAGAGCCCGTAGAGCAGGAGGACGGTCTTGCGCTCCGAGATCCCGATGGCCACCAGGCAGTGGGAGGGGTGGTCACGGCCGCCGACCGAGACTGGCCGTCCCGAGAGGATGCGGGTCACGGTGACGAAGGCCGTGTCGAAGATGGGGACCAGGACGAGCAGGACCGGGAAGAGGAGGACG
>Ga0137796_10001649_pt1 | contig 12587 bp, 9 predicted proteins | sample OV2TP3_FD_97704 | JGI IMG/M metagenome (GOLD analysis project Ga0137796, IMG submission 97704)
CCTTTGCGGGGATAGCCCGGGACGGGGAGGTTGAGAGGCTCTTTTTACACCAGGAAGCGGCTGCCCTTCTCGATGGGGGTCTCAGACTCGACTACGCGACCCACTAGCCAGCGGCGAGCACAATGATCCCGAGCAGAGTGCTGTCAGAAACCGTGAGCCCGAACACTCTTCTGGGTGACCCTTGGTCTGTGTGCAGTGACCGCTTGGCTTGCGTGGGTTACGTGGAACGTTGGTCACAGGGGGTAGACAGGTGGCGAATAGGACCAACGCGGGGTCCGGGGTACCCCAAGCCTCGGTTCAGATCCGGGCCGAGCTAGTCCGGGCCCTCGAGCTGGACCTCGTCGGACCCGGGCCGGGCGACGCGCTCGCCGAGGAGGTCCTGCCCCAGGCGCCGTCGCGGTGGTACCTTACGGGCTTCTTGGTGCCACTCGACGCACCCCCTGAGGAGCGATCGGACGAGACGAACCAGGAGAGCCTCGACGCGCTTACGGACGCGGGCGGGACGGACGATGCGGCGCCCCCGGAGCCGGCGGCCGCGCGGCGAGCGTACTTCCCGTCCTCGATCGGGCTGAGCGTCCTCGTGCCGCCCGGCACCGAGGCGCTCGACGTCACGGTGGAGTGGGGCGACTACCGCCGCGAGGGCCCCGACGGTGGGGAAGACGAGGGCGACGACTGGGAATCGGAAGGCGAGAACCGCCGCGAGGCAGCAGGGGAAGGCGGGCCAGCCCGGGAGGGTGGTCAAACATCCCGCCGACGGCGGGTCTGGCGCCGGGTCCCTCGGACGGCCACCCTGCGGGTCGGGTTGCCGGGGGCCGGGACCGCGGCGCGCGAGGAGGACGTCCCGGAGAGCGGCGGGCTCCGCCTGGCGGTCTCGACGCGCCCGGTGGACGCCGACATGGCCGCTGGGATGGTGCCGCCCGGGACCCGGGCGGTCGCGGTCTTCCTCGTGAACCGTCGACCGCCGAGGACGCGTCCCCGGGACGAGCAGTTCGCTTTCCAGGCGCAGCTCGTCGTACGCTGCGACCAGCCGCTCGTTCCGCGACCCGACGTCCGCGGGCTCGAGGCGGAGGACTGGGACGAGCGGGTGGCCGATCTCCAGTACCGGGACGCCTTCGAGTTCGCCGTCGGCCATGGTGTCGCGACGCGGGCCCACGTCGGGCCAGGCGGCCACTGTCGCGCGGTCCAGACCGCCTGGGTTCCGCAGGCCGAGGTCGAGCGAGTCGCGCCGGAGCGGATCGACGGTCTCGAGCTGGGGATGGAGGCCTTGGCGCAGCTCGCCGACGGGACGGAGGCGCGGGCGCGGCTCGGCGGGCTCGTGACGCGATACCGTCAGTGGATCGACGCCCAGGCCGCGGCCCTCGCCGGCCTCCCTCCGCGACGGCGGGCGACCGCGGAGGAGTTGCTCCGCCGGGCGCTGGTTGCGGCCAGCCGCGTCGACGCCGGGATCGCCCTCTTGGCCGACCCGACGGTGCTGGAGGCGTTCCGCCTCGCCAACCGGGCCATGGCGACCGCGGCGCGCCGCCGGCTCGGCCCCATGCGCGGGCAGTCGCCCGACGCGGTGGAGCCTCCGGAGTGGCGGACCTTCCAGCTCGCCTTCCTCCTGATGAACCTGCCGGGCATCGCCGAGCGCCGGCATCCCGACCGGGGCGTCGTGGATCTGCTGTTCTCCCCCACCGGGGGCGGAAAGACGGAGGCGTACCTGGGCCTCGCCGCCTTTACGCTCGTCCTGCGACGCCTCCGGCATCCCGGGCTGACCTCGGCGGGCGTCAGCGTGCTCATGCGTTACACACTCCGCCTCCTGACCCTCGACCAGCTCAGCCGGGCCGCGACGCTGATGTGCGCCCTGGAGCTCGAGCGGCAACGCGATCCCGATCGGCTGGGGTCCTGGCCGTTCGAGATCGGGCTCTGGGTGGGGCTCGCGGCCACCCCGAACCGGATGGGCGAGAAGGGCGACGGCCGGACGGACACCGCGCGCGCCAAGACGATCGCCTTCCAGAATGACGACCGGAAGCCCGCGCCGATCCCGCTGGAAGGCTGTCCCTGGTGCGGTGAGAAGTTCGGGCGGAACTCGTTCCGGCTCGAGCCGAATCCCGACCAGCCTGAGACTCTCCGGGTCGGGTGCGTCAATCGCCAGTGCGACTTCACCCGGAGCCGGGCGCTCCCGATCGTGGCTGTGGATGAGCCGATTTACCGGCGGCTCCCGTGCTTCCTGATCGCCACCGTCGACAAGTTCGCGGCCATGCCGTGGACGGGCCCGGTCGGCGCCTTCTTCGGCGGCGGCACGCGGGCCGATGCACGGGGCTTCTACGGACCCTGCGACCCCAAGGGGGGAACGGCGCTCCCGGCTCCGCTTCGGCCTCCCGACCTGGTGATTCAGGACGAGCTGCACCTGATCTCCGGTCCCATGGGCACCATCGCGGGCCTCTACGAGGCGGCGCTCGACCGGCTCTGTCGCCGGGAGGTGGATGGCCACGAGGTGCGTCCCAAGATCGTCGCCTCGACCGCCACGGTCCGGCGGGCCGAGCCGCAGATCCGCGCGCTGTTCAACCGGCGCGCGGTTGAGGTCTTCCCGCCCCCGGGCCCGGATCGCCGGGACAGCTTCTTCGCCCGCGTCCACGCGCCAGAGGAGAGCCCGGCGCGACTCTACGTGGGGGTCGCCGCCCAGGGGCGGAGCCCAAAGGTCATGCTCCTGCGAGCCTACCTCGCCCTCCTCGGGGCGGCCCAGCGCGCCTGGGAGGCGGCCGGGGGCAAGCGCGCTCCGGACAACCCCGCGGATCCCTACATGACGCTGGTCGGCTACTTTAACAGCCTGCGGGAACTCGGCGGCAGCCGTCGGATCATCGAGGACGAGGTCAACACGCGGCTCACCGGCTACGGCCGCCGCCGTCGCATGGGGGAGACGACGGGCCTCTTCGACGACCGCCGGATCGCCTACGAGGTCCTGGAGCTGACCTCCCGCGTGGGCACCGACAAGGTTGCCGAGGCCAAGCGGCGGCTGGCCCTGCCCTTCCGGGAGGCCGAGCGCGTCGACGTGGCGATCGCCACCAACATGATCTCGGTCGGGCTCGACATTCTGCGGCTCGGCCTCATGGTGGTGCTGGGTCAGCCGAAGACGAGCGCCGAGTACATTCAGGCCACGAGTCGGGTGGGCCGGGACCCGGCGCGGGCCGGCCTCGTCGTCACGCTCTTCAACATCCATCGGCCGCGGGACCGGTCCCACTACGAGCGGTTCGCGGCCTATCACCAGTCCTTCTACCGGAGCGTCGAGGCGACGAGCGTGACACCCTTTTCGCCCCGCGCGCTTGACCGGGGACTCGCGGGGACGGTGATTGCTCTCGCCCGACAGGGCCATGCCCCGCTGACGCCGCCCCTCGGCGCGCTGGCGATCCTGGCCGAGCGACCCCGGCTCGAGTTCGTGGTGGAGAGCCTCACCGAGCGCGCGGCGACGCACGCCGAGCTGAGCCCCGAGGAACGGGAGCGGCTCCGGGACCGCGTACGCGCGCGCGTGCTCGATCTCCTGGACGAGTGGAGCCAGATCGCCCAGGAGTATAACGACCGCGGCGTGAAGCTCCAGTACCAGCTCGAGGTCGGGGGCGCTCAGCGCTTGCTCTACGACTTCCTGAGCCCCGAGCTGAAGACCCTGCCGCCCCGGTTCCTGAAGTTCCGAGCGAACCGCTCGATGCGGGACGTCGAGCCCAACGTGAACCTGTGGGTCCGGACCCTGGACAACGTCGCGGTGACGGAGGACGAGCCGTGAAGCGCCCGCACGGCCAGATGCGCCAGAGCCAGGTCGTCACCACGTTCGGGCCGGGATCCCTCCTGGACCTCGAGCGTCACTCGGTCCTGGTCAGCGGCCTCGACTACTGGCAGGCGGGCGACGAGATCGGCGAGCCGCGGCTCGTGGAGAAGCTCAAGCGACTCCTCAATCTGCCGCAACTCCGGCTCTACGCCCCCCCGCCCGATGACACCTCTCCGGGCGCGGCGCCGACCGGCATCCAAGTGTGGCAGTTCCCCGAGTGGTTCATCGCCCAGGAGGTGAAGGAGGAGACGCGCCGCCCGGGCGTCCGCTCGCGCCCCTTGGTGCACCGGGTCGGTCTCATGAAGGGGCGGTTTGTCGATGACGAGAAGGTGGCGCGGCCGGTGGTCCCGGTCCGGTTCGTGCGGGGCTGTCGGCGGGGCCACCTCGGCGACATCGACTGGTACCTCTTCGTCCACGGGGAGCGGACCCCCTGTCGCCGCCTCCTGCGGATGGAAGAGCGCGGCACGAGCGGCGACCTTGGCGAGGTGTGGGTGCGCTGCGAGTGCAAGGCCGAGCGGCCGATGACGGACGCGGCCAACGCGGATCGGCGGGCGCTCGGGGCGTGCGACGGCGCGCGGCCCTGGCTGGGCCCCTACACCAAGGAAGCCTGTACCGAGCCAAACCGCATGCTGGTCCGGACGGCCAGCAACGCCTACTTCCCGCAGCTCATGAGCGTCATCTCGCTGCCCGACCGCGACGCGGCCCTCGCCCGCGCCGTCGGGCAGGTGTGGGACGCCTACCTCCAGTACGTGGACACGCCCGAGGAGCTCCGGGCCGAGCGCACGAAGAAGCCGCCTGTGAAGCAAGCGCTGGACGGATTCGCCGACGAGGAGGTGCTGGCAGAGATCCAGGCCCGCAAGGGGATCGGCGGCACGGGCCCCGTCAAGTCGGTCAAGCAGGCGGAGTTCGAGGTCTTGGCCACCGCGCGGGAGGAGTTGGGGAGCGACCAGCCGGACGGCGTCTTCTACGCCCGGGCCCTGCCCCGCGATCGCTGGGACCGGCCCTGGATGGCGCCGGTGGAGCGCGTTACCATCGTCCACCGTCTGCGGGAGGTCGTCGCCGAGGTGGGATTCACCCGGTTCGAGGCCCTGGCCCCGGACATCGAGGGCGAGTTGGAGCTGGGGGTCGAGCGGGCGTCGCTCGCCCGCGAGCCGACCTGGCTCCCGGCCGTGGAAAACCGCGGAGAAGGCGTCTTTCTCGCCTTCCGGCGGACGGCGATCCAAGAGTGGATGAGGGCCGCGACCGTGGTGACCCGCGGCCGCCAGCTCGACGCCGGGTTCCAGCGGTGGCTGGGCGAGCACGAGGGCAGCCGCCGCCAGTTCCCGGGGGTGCCATACATCCTCCTCCACGCGCTGGCGCACCTCCTCATCACGGCCGTCTCGCTGGAGTGCGGCTACCCGGCCAGCTCGATCCGGGAGCGGGTGTACGCCGGGGCAGGTGGGTTCGGGATCCTCCTCTACACGGGTTCCCCCGATGCCGAAGGCACGCTTGGCGGCCTGGTCGAGGCGGGCCGTCGCATCGCCCAGCACGTCCGCGCCGCGCTCGAGCTGGGCGAGCTGTGCTCCAACGATCCCGTGTGCGCTCAGCACACGCCCGACGACGTCAACGAGCGCCGCTTCCTCGTAGGCGCCGCCTGCCACGGCTGCCTGCTCATCGCCGAGACCTCGTGCGAGCAGCACAACGACTTCCTGGACCGAGCCCTGGTCGTCCCAACGGTGAGCGACCGGGGCACGGCCTTCTTCCGGCTCGATCGATGACGCGGGCGGTGTTCCACCGGTTGTCGGCCCACGAGCTGGAAGCACTCTGCGACGCGCTCCGAACTGGTCGACTGGTTCCGCCCTTCCAGGGCGCCGCCTGTGCGGCCTACGTCGCCGGCGAGCACGCCGCGCCTCTGGCGGCGGCCATCGAGGGGCTGGGGCAAGACGGTCTAGGGCCAAGCCAAATCGCGACGTTGCTCGCGGTGTTGGCCGAGGACCGTCGAGGTGAGCGGAAATCCGGCCCCGGCCCGGTGGTCGACCTCGTCGCCACCGGTCCTGACGCCCCCGGCGTGCCGAGCCGCGACACCAGCGTCGTCGTCCGGGAGCTCTTCCGCCACGCCCAGGAGTCGGTCCTCGTCGTCGGCTACGTCGTCCGCCAGGGACGTCACGTCTTCCAGGCCCTCGCCGAGCGGATGCGCGACCACCCGGCGCTCCGGGTTCGCCTCTGCCTCGACGTCAGCCGGCACCCCGGCGACACCTCGCTGGATTCCGAGATTCTCCAGCGTTTCGCCGCCCGCTTCCGAACCCAGGAGTGGCCGGGCGAGCGCGTCCCCGAGATCTACTACGACCCCAGGGCCCTGGATCGCGACGCCTCACGCCGGGCCAGCCTCCACGCCAAGTGCATCGTCGTCGACCGTGAACACGCTTTCGTCTCGTCAGCCAACTTCACGGAGGCGGCGCAGGTGCGGAACATTGAGGTGGGGGTCCTGGTCCACTCCAGACTCCTCGCGTCCCACCTGGCCGATCACTTCGAAGCGCTGGTCGCCGCGGTCGCGCTCAAGCCGCTGCCGGGGTCTTGGACCAAGCCGGTCGAGTAGAGGAGAAGCCAGGCAGGCGCCGTCAAAGGAGGCGTGACCGATCGAGACCGCCTTATTCGGTCACTCGGTAGAGCGGCTCAAAGGGGTCGGCGACGCTCTGGAAGAACATGGGACGGAGCCGTGGTAGTGCGTTGCGGGCTTCCGAGTTGCCAAGACCCTTGAACGAATCGATTTCCTTGACAGTGTCTAGACCAAATCGCCCCGGGGCGACCTGGGGACAGATGCGGACTAGGTTGGCCTCGCCGACAAGGAGCTTCGCGGTGTCGAGAGCCGCCGAGGATTGGCCTGCGAGGAACACGTCAGCAGCCTTGAGCGCCCAGTAGGCCGCGCCAAGGCTCCAGTGGCGGCCGAGCGCGACGCTGAGCGGTTCAGCAGTACATCCGAGACTGAGCACCCGCAGGGAGTCTCGCGGCCAGTCGAGGACGCCGATCGCCTCGACCACGGCAACGCCCGTGGGGTTGTGCCACATGCCGCCGTCGATGAGCGGAAGGCCTGCCGCGGACCTGTGGGCCGGGAAATAGGTCGGAGCGGCGGCGGTTGCGAGGGCAACATCGACGGCTCGCTCTCGATAGTCCCGCTCGAACCTCGAATGGTGAGCTGTCTTGTAGACGTACACCTCTCCCGTTTCAAGGTTGAGCGCCGGGATGACAAGCCGGTTCCGGCTCTCGCCGAGCTTCCGATCGCCGAAGATGTCCTGAAGACTGGCGCGAAGGGGTCTGGGGTCGTACTTGGCGGCGCCAAGCCACCTCACCGCGCGAAGAAATCGGCTCCCTCGGAAGACTTGTGCACCCCTGTTCACGTAGAAGGCGAGGATCTCCCTCGCGGAGAGGTCCAGGCCGAGGCCGAGCGCGACAATGCCGCCGGTGGAGGTACCGACGATGAGATCAAAAAGGTCGAGATCCGTCCCCCGATCGACTCCTCGAGCGTCGCGAGAAATGACGCGGCGAACACCCCTTTGATCCCGCCTCCATCGACTGAGAGAATCCGCCGAGTCATGATACGCGCTGAGGAAAGAGGTCATCGCTGAGCAGCCACTGCCAATACCTGATCGCCTCGTTCTTATCCGTAAGGCGTGACGCCTCGCGCGCGACCGGCGCCCACTTCACCACTGAGGCGTGGAATCGCTGCCAGCTCTCCTTTGTCCATTCAGAGGACACGAAGATATCGCGCTCGCCGCATGGCGTCTTCACCACTCGGCCGTACCAGACGTCGGCGGAATCTGCGGCTATGGTGCCGAGGATGGTGGGGATGTAATCGGCTGGGGCTCCCCGGAACGCCTCGTCCGGTAGGCGGTAGAGAAGACACTCGAGATGGAACGACACGGCATCGAGGCTGAAACGGGACCGGAGGTGCTTGAGGACCTTGATCGCAGGAATGAAATTGCCTTCTGTGCGGCGGGCGCCATTCTTGTCGGTAAGGAAGCGCTGATGGTAGCGCGCATAACCGTCGTCCCAGTCGGCCTTCTCGGGTCGATAAATGCGAAACGGCTCCACGTTGAAATCGGAGTTGCCTGCTTTGTAGACCGCGGGAAGGATCTCCACCTTGATTCCGAGGTCCACCTTGATGCACATGCTGGTCGGACCGTAGCGAACCTTGTCACGATAGCGGCGGTCGCCAAGGAGCGGTGCCGCCAGGGTTCTGAAGATCTCGTCGCGGTTCCAAGATCGAACAGCTCCCGACCCCGGCTGCCAAAGCCGGCAGAGCGCGACAACGTCGACGTCATTGATGGTGTAGATTGCGGTGTCTTGTTTGTAGGAGCCTTGGAGAAAGCATCGAGGACTCAAGACCGCAGCGGGGCTGTCCTGCTTCTCGATAAGTCCCTTGATCGACGAGTACTCGCGTGCGGCCGTCTCCTCGAAGGTCGCGCTCGGATTGAGCCGGTTGAAGAAGTATGCGAAATGGTCGGCTAGCGTCCAATAGGCCATACGCCCCGTCCGTTGCTCCTAAGGTACAACGGAGGCCGAGTCGCGCTCGCAGTGCGCGCTGGCCGTGCCCCTTCGTTGCGCGGCTCGGGCCCCGGTCGAGCACGAGCAGTGACGAGGAGCTTCTTCGCCGCCCCCAACGTCGCGCACGCCGGGCTGACGTCGCCTCGCCTGCGACGCGGCTGATGCACGGCCACGCACGGGCGCCGGGGCCTTCGCCGTGCAGTTGAGGAGCACGGCTCGGCCCCGGAGAAGCGCGAGTTAGGGCGACGCGGGTTGGTGGCCCTTCGGGCCACCCCACCCAGCCGAGGAGCGGGAGTCTGCCGCAGCCCTCCAGGAAGCGAAGGTGCGGCAGGCGCGGGCGCTCGTGGCCGCTCAGCTCGCGGCCCCGGTGCCTTGCCCGGAAAGAGGCCGCCCGGCGGCGAGCCCGGGAGGCCGGCGCGGCGAACTCGCCCGCCTCCTGGAGAAAGGCCCGCCGGCTCGCCGAGGTCCGCGCGCCCGTGGACGGCTAGGTCCTCACCATCCGCGTCCACGTCATCCATGGCAGCGAGGGGACCGCCGTCCTGCGCCTCCTCTGCCGGAGGGCAGAAATGTGACAGATCACTGCCCGGAGCCGTATTTTACCCGTACGGTAGAAATCGCCACTCCGGCAAAAACTATGCCGACCAAACGCGAGGTGCTCAGCTTCTGCGAGGAGCAACTCTTCCGCTGGCTAACGATGATACGGCTCGAATGGCTCAGCCGGCTCCGTGAAGAAAACCTGCCGGAGCGCCGGAAGAGCTTCTCGCGCTTCGGCGACACCGAGACCCTTCAGAGACTCGATCTCCTTCGTTGTATCGAGTCCGAATCGATCGGGAGGGACGGCTGGACACACGCGGTACACGTTCGCATGGCCGGCCAGGAGCTTCGCCGTGCCGAGCGACGCAGATGACTGCCCCGACAGGAACGCTTCCGCAATCCTCCGTGCCCAGTAAAGGCGGCCCATGCTTCTGCGCCGGGCGATTCCAATATCGAGGGGTGCGGAGGGGCATCCGAGGCTCAAGACTCGCAGATCTGGACGACTCCACTCGAGGACGCCGATCGCTTCGACGACCGCCATGCCGACCGGGTTGTTCGCCCAGAGCCCACCGTCGACCAACGGAATGCCGGAGCTGGAGCGGTGCGACGGAAAATACGTGGGCGCGGCGGCCGTGGCCATGCCGACCTGCACCGCGGACTCCTTGTAGTCCATCTCGAAACGTGGATGATGTGCGGTCTTATAGACGTGGACCTTCCCAGTCTCGAGGTTGAGCGATGGGATGACCAGGCGGCAGCGCGAGTCGCCGAGCGTGCGGTCCCCGAAGGCCTCGGCGAGCACACGGCGGAGGGGCTCGGGGCTGTACTTGGCCGCAACGACGTGCCGGACGAACCGGAGCAGACGGTTTCCCGGGAAGACCTCTCTCCCGAACCGCTCGTAGAGAGTAAGCAAGCCCTGGGCTGTGAATCCGAGTCCGAGCCCGAGGGCGGCGATCCCGCCAGTGGATGTTCCCGCGATGAGATCGAAGTACCCAGCGATGGGTCGCCCAACGCGTTCCTCGAAGGCGGCGAGAAAGGCGACGAGAAAGACCCCCTTGATTCCGCCTCCATCCAGAGAGAGGATTCGCCGGACAGCCATGCCTACTCTTCCCGGAGATCCGTCTTGGGGTGCACGCCGCCACCGAGCCATTCGCCGATCGCGCGCCAGACTTCGTAGTGGAAGAGCCACAAGGAGGTCCAGGGGACGATCGTGTCGGCGATGAACTCGTCGGGCGACCACTCTCCTGAGCGCGGGAGATATAGGCAGGGGCGCGGCCCCGGATAGACGTGGGGGATGGACGGGTTGTCGGGACGGGCCTGTAGCGGAGGTGAAAGCACCCAAACCTTCGGCACGTCGCCGACCCCGTACTCGATCTTCACTCGGTACTCGTCGCTCAAGGGCGACGGGCGAAGCGTCCCGGTCCAGACCGCGCGGCTCCCCCGGCCCGCCGTCTTGAAGTGCGGGAACAGGCTCTTCATCTTCGCCAACTGATAGGCCAGCGTGAGCCGGCGAGCTCGAAAGTAGTCGGCCCTAGACGCCATGGAACGTGTTGCGTTTCACCGGTACCGCGCCGGGACTGGCCCCGCTGATCATCGCCCCGGTGCCGCGCTGCACACCGAGCTGGCGGCTCGAGCGGGCCTTCTCGATCGCCTCGGTGTGCCCGCGAACGGCGCTCTTGGCCACATCCTCGCCGAATAGCTGACTGAGACCAGCGGTGACGAGATGAAGGCCACGCACGCCGAGCAGCGCACGCCAGCCAGTTCGGAAGGCCGTGATGCCCGTCACGAACGCCTGGTAGGCGCCCGGCTGCGCGTCCCAGCGCTCGCCGAAATCCTCCTTCTCGTTGGTCGGGTTGCGCACCTCCAGACGATAACCCTCGGGGGGAAGGCTCTCTACGGTCGCGTCGAGGATGCCGGACAGCGCACGAGCGGGGGAGTCTTCGCCCCGGTAGTAACTGGCGGCGAGGGTCGTGAGGACGATCGAGACCGGCGCCAGGTCGGGGTTGGCCCGGTAGGCAAGGTCGCGCCACCGCTTGAGGAGCTGGACCACCCGTTTGAGCGGTGCCTTCAACTCGAGCGGCTCCTGAGCGGGGAGGGGCTCGACGCGCTTGGACACCTCCGTCAGCACGGAGGCGGCGCGCGCCTCGAACCAGGTCGCATAGCCATTGGGGTTGCTGGGCATCCAGTCGCGCAAGGCGCGGTCCGGAACGACGATGCACTCGCGCCCCGAGTCGGGATCGGGGCAAGCGGGAAGAATGTCGAGGTGGAAGTCATTCGTGTAGCAGACGCGGAGGCAGCGCTTCTTGCGCTCGAGCATGGCCCGATAGGTCTGGTGCGCCCGGAGCCTGGTCTCCACCGCCTCGAGGAGGACGACCGGATTCCGCAGTCGACGCCAATCGAGTTTCCTAAACTCGCAGACGAGATCGAGATCGTACTCCTGGTGGCCGATCGGTTTGACGGTGGTTCCGATCCGGAGCGAGCCCTGAGGATAGATGACCGGACCGAATGGAGCCAGCGGGCTGCCGGGCGCCTCAAGCCACTTCCCGATGGTGCCATACCGGTCCTCGGCGAGTTGGTGCTGCGTCGAGGTAATCTGGAGAGCGGCACAAATCCGGACCAGCAGGTCATCGAGCGCATCGTAGCCGTCTACCCACATGGTGCTCCTCCCGGGCCCCGTCCGCGTGAGCTAGTGACTGTAAGCCTCCGAGTCTAGGGGTTCAAACGCCCAGTATACGACGGGTCGGGCTCAAAGGCAAGGTTGGCCCCAAAATGATGGGAAAATTGTGCCCGTCGGGCGGGTCTGACCCCATATGTAGGTGCCCCCGCGTCCCGCGGCTGGAGTGGTAATCCTGGTGGTCGTGTGGCGCACGCCCGGGCCTTCGCCGTGGAATTGTGAGGAGCACGGCTCTGCCCCGGCTCCGTTGCTCCCCTTTCCCCGGTCCGGTTCGGGCTGGCGATCGGGGCGATCCTCCTGGCGAGCGGGCTCTACCGGGGGGAGGCGGGCCGCGTCCTCCACGCCGAGCGGAGCTTCTTCGGGGTCCACCGGGTCACGCGCGATCCCTCGAACCGGTACGTCCTCCTGCTGCACGGGACCACGCTCCACGGGATGCAGAGCCTCGACCCCGCGCGTCGCCGGGAGCCGCTCGCCTACTTCCACCGCGAGGGGCCGGTCGGGCAGGTCGTCGCGGCCTGGGAGGCGGTCCCTCGGCCCCGGACCGTCGCCGTCGTCGGCTTGGGCGCGGGGGCGATCGCGTGCCACGGCCGGGCGGGGGAGCGGTGGACCTTCTACGAGATCGACCCGGCGGTCGCGCGGATCGCGCGCGACCCCCGCTACTTCACCTTCCTCCGCGACTGCCCGCCCGTGATCGACGTCGTGCTGGGCGACGCGCGGCGCTCGCTGGGGGCCGCCGCGCGGGCGCGCTACGGGCTGATCGTGCTCGACGCCTACTCGGGCGATGCCCCACCGGTGCACCTCCTCACGCGTGAAGCCCTCGCCCTCTACCTGGATCGCCTGGCGCCGGGAGGGCTCCTCCTGTTCAACATCTCGAACCGTCACCTCGACCTCGAGCCGGTGCTCGCCGCCCTCGCCCGCGCCGCCGGGCTTCCGGCGGTCGTCCGGCACGACGTCGAGGTCGGCGCCGAGGATCGGGCGCGCGGCCACACGCCGTCCCGCTGGCTCGCGATGGCGCCGGACGCGGGGACGCTCGGAGCGCTGGGGGCGGACCCGCGCTGGCGC